>Ga0209588_1000045_pt1 | contig 52878 bp, 40 predicted proteins | sample Rivendell_Oct201_10_FD_188351 | JGI IMG/M metagenome (GOLD analysis project Ga0209588, IMG submission 188351) | Vadose zone soil microbial communities from the Eel River Critical Zone Observatory, Northern California, USA -... | ecosystem: Host-associated > Plants > Roots > Rhizosphere > Soil ...
TCGCAAATGCGGCCCACGAAGAGTGCGGATGGAAGTGTGGCGGAGCAGGTTTCTCGCAAACGGCGTTTGCATGACAGCAGCTCGGTGCTTGACTTCGAGCGGCCTCCTCATGGAAGGAGTTAAGACTTCCGGCTGAACACTCTTGGCGACGGTCCTCGCGTTTCATAAATAACTTCGGCTACTTGATAAAGCAGCGTGCTCTTATTTGATAAGTGCAAAGGGTTAACTCCTAACGAGCACCTCCGAACCCGTCGGCACGAGTCGCATGACAACTTCCAGGCTTGCTGGACTGGCCGAGCGTTTGCACGGTGAGACACTCGCTCCGCCGGCCCCGGAGGCCTTCGAAGGTAGCCCTTAGGAGTTAAGACTTTCCGCTTAACACTCTTGGCGACCGTCTTCGCGTTTTACAAAGAACTTCGGTTACTTGATGAAGCCGCCAGTTCTTATTTGATAAGTGCAAAGGGTTAACTCCTAACAAGCACCTCCGAACCCCTCGGCACGAGCCCTGGCCCGCAGAATCTTGGGATTGATTAGTTTATCGGGAGACCGACTGGCAAAATGTGCGCATCTCAATCACCCACATCATATTTTGGGCAAGTCTTTATTTGACACCGCAACGCGAAATCACGCGCCCAGACGATTATTGGGCAACTTCCTGGACGAGTACCGGGACGAGACAAGCATGTCACGATCTTTCACTACGATTTATTACATATGGTCTACCTCAAAGTACGTGATTGAGTTGACGCAGATGGGCAGATGCAAGTGGTCCCCTATCTGTTGAACTTCCTTGGACGGAGAAAATTACTTTTCGGCCTCCGGAACGTCGAGCCCATCCATTGGATGGTGGAGTACAAGGAACTGGCCGTTAACCGGCCTCGTTGGAAAATCGACAGGCGGATGGCCATTCCTCCTCGGCAAGGATTCACGCCGGCATGCACGCCTCGGAAAACGTTGGCGCGCAGGACGTCAGATTCCTCCTCATCGTGCCGAAGATCTGACCAACAGGCTTGCTCTAATGGGCCAACGTCCGCGCAGTGAGACACTCGCGCCGAGGGCCGCGGGGTCCTTCGAAGGTACCGCTTAGGAGTTAAGACTTTCGGCTGAACACTCTTGGCGACTGTGGTCGAGTTTCGCGAACAACTTTGAGTGTTTAATGAAGCTTTCTGTTCTCATTTGTTAAGTGCAAAGGGTTAACTCCTAACGAGCACCTCCGAACCCGCTCGGGCACGGCGCTCGCAGCTCCAGCGCGGAATGAACGATATCGAGCGGGTGATCGAAGAGTTGCTCGCGAGGTGGCCGGCAGGCTTTCGCAACAAGCATCTCGCAGCGGCGCTCGGCGTGTCGCGACCGCGAGCCTGTCAGCTGCTGGCACCCCGCGTCTTATCGGGCGAGCTCGAAAGAACCGGCGAGGGACGCGGTCGTTACATCCGTGGAAGGGACAGCGCGAAGAGTCGCACCAGCTTTGCCCGCGGCGCCGTTCATGGAGGTTTTTGGAGGGCCCTGGTGGCGAGCTACCCCAAACTTGCGTACCTGGCGCTCGTCAGCCTCGGTTTGACAGATCTGCGAACCCGGCAACAAGTCCGAAGCGCCATGCGCGGTCTGCCCGAGCACCCTCACCATTTTCTGATTGTCGATTTTGAAGGAGTGCGATCCATCTCCCAGTCGGCAGTCAAGGAGTTGTTTGTCGAAGTACCGCTGCACGGCCTCCTGTACGTTGAGGCGATCAATATGGAAGCATCTGTCGCGCAGACCGTGTGGCGTGTGGTCCGCTTCGAAGAGCGGGTGGGCTACCGCGATCCGGGCGAGCACCCTTTAACCTGATGATTGCAACCTTTAAGGGAAAAGCTCCCGGTATGTGCAGAGGTGAATGCCCCGAGCCTGGACCACCTGCCGGATCCTCGGGCTGCAGAGCGCTGCAAGCTCCTCATCCCAATTGTATTTCCATTCTGGCTCTTCGGGCATTGCTTCGACCTGCGAGCCCGGATGGCAACCCAGCTCGAAGTCACCGTCCGGTAGCTCGAGCAACAGGCGAAACAATGCGTCTTCGTCGAGTCCACCGGCTTCGAACAAACCCACGCCGGCCACCTTCTGCGCCGGGCCGGTCAGGACGTACGAAAGACCGCTGAGAAGCAAGCTCTTGAACCCGGGGCCTGGTTTGAACAACCAATCCAGCTTGGGGGCTTCGCGCGGCCAGCGCACCGGCAGCGAAAACTCCTCCGAGATCGCCTGGACCACTTCCGCCACGCCCGGCAGCAGGTGCAGGTGCTGATGGGCATCGAGGTGGTCGGGCGCGGCGCCCAACTCGCGGGCCAGCGAAACCTGCGACCGAAACTCAGCGCCGATTTCCTCGACGTCGAGCTGCTGGCCCATCCACACGCCTAGCACCTCCATCCAGCTTTTTCGAAATCGTCCCCGTGGCGCCAACGAGGGCACTGTCGACGGATTGCTCGCCGGGACAAGGCTGGAGGTCAAACAAAGGTGAACGCCCAACGCTAAGTCCTGCGCCCGCGCCTCCTGCACCGCGACGCGTGCCGAGCGGCCGGTCACCAACAAAGAAGCGCTGGTCACGATGCCCTCGCGGTGCGCCTTCAGGATGCCGCGGTCAATCGCGGCGTCAAATCCGAAGTCGTCGGCGTTTACCACCAGCCGAGTCACTCGACCCTACCCGCCGCTGGCCTTCCTGGACCCAGCGCGCAATGGCTTGACATTGGGCAACTCCACCTCGGACCGAAGCGGCCTTTCCGCTCGGGGGTGCTTGGTCTCGGAGTAGAGCAGAGCGAGCTCTTGGAGCAACTTTGCGATCACCATCGGGGTGGCGAGTGTCGAGATGCCGCGCGAGCGCGGAAAGTAATCCACTCCCATTTGAAAAACCCGAAACCCACTTCGGACCGCCTTCACCACCAGCTCGGCATCGATGAACGAGCCCTGGCTGCGCAGCTCAATCGACTCGAGCACCCGCCGATGGATTACCTTGAAGCTGAAGTTGATGTCCTTGATCTTCACCCCGAACAGCGCCCGCACCAGCCAGTTGTAGACGAACGAATACGCAATCCGTTGGATGCCCTCGCTGGTCCGGTCCAACCGAAAGGCGCAAATCATGTCCGCCTCGAGGTAGGTGAGCAGATGCAAAGCGCGCTCGATCTCATCCAGATCGAACGGGAGGTCCACATCGGAGTAGACCACCACGTCCTTGGTGGAGTGGGTCAGCCCGCTGCGAATCGCGCCCCCGAGCTTCTGATTCACCGGGTGATGGATGACCTTGACCTGCGGATGCCGCGCGGCGAGCTGATCGGCGATTTCCCCAGTCTGGTCGCTCGATCCGTCGTCGACGATCAGGATCTCGAAATCGGAGCTGAGCCTGGAAAGGACGGCCATCGCCCGGTTCACCGCTCGTTCGAGGTAGTCCTCCTCATTCCACGCTGGGAAAAAGAGCGAGATACTCAGGCCAGCTGCCAAGGTCCGTGTTCCTCCTCGTCCGGTTTCCGTTTGCGCACTAGCAGAGCCGAGGGATCGTCGCAACGCATCGGTTCTGAGCGCTCGATAAACAAAGTTCGCGCCGCGCTTCTTTGCTCGCGTCGCCGCCAGCTCGGCGCACCTTGCGCCACAACCGGACCGCGATTCACACAGCTCTATCTGCCTTCAAGGTCTGGTCTGACTCTGAGACGGGCCTTGGGGTATGATCTGACCTGGCCGTCAGATTTCTTCGGCTGAAAATTACCCTGTTTCTGGGGACTTAATTGCGGGCCGCGCTGGCCAGTGGGTTGCAATTGCCCCTCAGCGTGCTCGAGGTCCAAATGGCGCAGGCGGTTGCGAAGGCGAAACCGAGAGGACGCCTTCTGCTCGTCGATGATGAGGAAAACATCCTTCGATCGATCCAGCGCCTGCTTCGCCGGGGCGCTTGGGAGATCGAAACCGCGCGCGATGGAGTGAAGGGAATCGAGTTGCTCACGCGCTTTCGGCCCCAGGTGGTGATCTCCGACTTTCGGATGCCGGAAATGAACGGGGTGGAGTTTCTCAGCCGGGTCAAGCAGATCTCCCCGCGCACCCAGCGGATCATGATGACCGGGCATGCCGATCAGCATGCGGTCGAAGCCGCGATCAATCGCTCGGAGATTTTCCGTTTCGTCTCCAAGCCGTGGAATGACGCCCAACTTTTGGTGACGGTCGAGAGCGCGTTCGAGCAGTTCTACATCATCGCCGACAACGAGCGCCTTTATCAGCTCACCCAGCGGCAAAACGAGGAGTTTCGCAGGCTCAACTCGGATCTCGAAGAACGGGTCCTGCAGCGCACCCGCGCGCTGGTGGAGGCCAAGCGCGACTGGGAAATGAGTTTCGATTCGATCGATCTGCCGCTGGCGGTGGTCAATGCGTCCGACTACGTGTTGCGCCGGGCCAACGTCGCCTACGCGCGCGCCAGTGGAAAGCCGATCCAGCAAGTTGGGCAGCGGCCCCGCTGCTACGAGTTCTTGTTCGGACGCGACGCTCCGTGCGACCGATGTGCGCTCGCTGCTTCGCTGCGCAGTGGCGAGGAACAACAGGCGGAGATTTCGGATCACGACCGCACCTACGTCCTTTCCGTCTATCCAATGATTGAAGAGGGACAGGCGGTTTGCTCGTACCGCGACGTCACCGAGGAGCGGGCGATGACCCGCGGGTTGATCGAAACCGAGAAAATGGCCGCGGTCGGCCAGCTCGCCGGAGGCGTGGCGCACGAAATCAACAATCCGCTCGGTGGAATTTTGGCCTTCGCCCAGTTGATGAAGCGAGATTCGGGGCGCTCGCCCAGCGATCTCGAGTCCTTGGCGCTGATTGAAGAGAGCGCGCTGCGCTGCAAACGGATTGTCGAGAGTCTGCTGCGATTCTCGCGCAAGAGCCAGCTCGAGGATCGCCGTCCGTGCGATTTGTCGCGCTGCGTGGAAGATGCCGCCCTTTTGTTTCGCACTCAGCTCAAGAGCGCACCCCGGGCGAAGCTTGAGCTGAGGTTGGCGAGCGACATCCGGAAGATCCAAGGCGATCCGATTCAGCTGGGACAGGTGGTTCTCAACTTGTTGCAGAACGCGCTGCACGCACTGCCGGACGGGTTCGGCACTCTGGTGGTGGAGACCGGCGAGCAAGAGGAGCGCTGCTACTTTCGAGTCACCGACACCGGGACCGGGATCGAGCCGCACCATCTGCCGCATATTTTCGAGCCCTCTTTCACCACCAAGCCGCCGGGCAAGGGAACCGGGCTGGGATTGGCGATCGCGTACCGGATCGTCGCGGACCACGGCGGCAAGTTCGATGTCCAGAGCGCGGTGGGGAAGGGTTCGAGCTTTACCGTTTTCATTCCTGCCTTACCGGTCGGCGCGTCGTGAAAAGGAGTCTCAAATGGGTAGTCCAGCCAAAGTCCTGGTAGTAGACGACGACAAAGTCGTCCTTCGCGCGGTGAGTGAGATCCTGCAGCGCGAAGGCTACAACGTGCTGGCGATCGACGACGCGGTGGAAGGGCTGGCTGCTTCGAAGGATCCCTCAATCGACGTGGCAGTCCTGGACATCAAGATGCCCAACCTGTCCGGACTCGATCTGCTGCGCGCGGTCAAACAGGCGCGGCCGGAGGTCGAGGTGATCATGATGACTGCCTTCGCCACCGTGGAAACGGCGGTCGAGGCGGTGAAGGCGGGCGCCTACGACTACCTCACCAAACCGTTCGAGAACATCGACGACCTGAGCATGACGGTGGCCAAGGCGGCGGAGCGAAAGGCGCTCAAGGACCGCGCCCGGGTTCTCGAGGAAGCCCTGACCGCGCGGGATCAGTTCGAGGATCTGATCGGCCAGTCGGCCCAGATGCGCGCGATCTTCAAGATGGTGGAGACGGTGAGCTACTCCGGCGCCACGGTGTTGGTGCAGGGCGAGAGCGGTACCGGCAAAGAGCTGGTGGCGAGGGCCATCCACTACCGCAGCCCGCGCAAGGACAAGCCCTTCGTGGCAGTGAATTGCTCGGCGCTCACCGAGACCCTTCTGGAGAGCGAGCTGTTCGGACACGTCAAAGGCTCTTTCACCGGCGCCACCGGAAACAAAAAGGGCCTGTTCGAGGCGGCCGACGGGGGAACGATCTTCCTCGATGAGATTGGCGATGTCCCGCCTGCGACCCAGGTTCGGCTGTTGCGGGTGCTTCAAGAAGGAGAGGTCAAACGCGTCGGGGCGAGCGAGAACATCCGGGTGGATGTGCGGGTGATCGCCGCGTCCAACGTGGACCTGGCCAAGGCCAAAGAGCATGGAAAGTTCCGCGAGGACCTTTTCTATCGGCTCAACGTGATCTCGGTCCAGCTGCCGCCATTGCGCGATCGGCCGGAAGACGTCCCGTTGTTGGCCCAGCACTTTCTCAAAATGTACGCCGACAAAATGGGCAAGAACGTATCCGGAATCTCCTCCGCGGCGATGGAGGCGCTGACCTGCAACCGCTGGGTTGGCAACGTGCGCGAGCTGGAGAACGTGATCGAACGTGCGGTGGTGCTCACCTCGAACCCGCTGATCGACGTGGATGATCTGCCGCCGGGATTCCGAGAGGCGCCCAAGGGGGCCGGCGAGGTGGAGGTTTTCAGCCTCGCCCATCTGCCCTACGCGCAGGCCAAGCGGCTGGCGATGAGGGCCTTCGAGCGGCGCTACCTTTCGGCCCTGTTGGAGCGCAGCGGGAACAACGTTTCCTCCGCGGCCAGGGCCGCCGGGGTGGATCGATCCAACTTTCGCCGGCTGTTGAAGCAATACGACGTCGGAAATCGCTCGCGCAACAAGCCAGACTCGGACGACTCGGGCGACGAGCCGATCGAGAATACCGGCGCCTAGCCCGGCTTGCCCTTGGCTTGGAGAAGTTGCTCCAAGCGCTTGCGGAGCTCGGCCTCGAATCCGTTGTCCGAGGGCTGGTAGAAGCGCCGCCCGCGCAGCGATTCGGGTAAGTAGTCTTCCGGGACGTAGTTGCCCTCGTAATTGTGCGGGTACTTGTACGCCGAGCCATACCCCAACGACTTCATCAGTGGGGTAGGCGCATTGCGAAGGTTCAGCGGCACCGGCAGTGGGCCGGAGTCGATCACCGCGGTTCGAGCCGCGGAGTAGGTGGTGAGCACGGCGTTCGACTTGGGCGCCATCGCCAGGTAGGTGACGGCCTGGGTCAGAGGCAATGTCCCTTCCGGCAATCCCACCAATTCGAACGCTTGCAGCGCGTCCACCGCGACGCCCAGCGCTTGGGGATCCGCGTTTCCGATGTCTTCCGCGGCGAAAATCACCATTCGCCGGAGGACGAAGAGCGGGTCCTCCCCGGCCTCGATCATCCGGCTCATCCAGTACACGGCTGCATCCGGATCCGAACCGCGCATCGATTTGATGAAAGCCGAGACGACGTTGTAGTGCTCTTCTCCGGCCTTGTCGTAGAGCAGCGTTTTCTGCTGCAGCGCCTCCTCCGCGTTGGCCAACGTCACCGGTCCCTGCGCGTGTTGAACCGCTACTTCCAGCGCGTTCAACGCCCTGCGCGCGTCGCCGCTCGCGGCCCGCGCAATCAGCTGGAGCGCGTCCTCGCGCACCTCAGCCTTGCCGTCGAAACCTCTCGGATCCGAGAGCGCGCGATGCAAAACCGTGATCAGCTCGTCCTCCTCGAGCGGGCGCAGGGTCACCACCACCCGGCTGCGGGAAAGCAGGGCCGAGATCACCTCGAAGGAGGGATTTTCGGTGGTGGCGCCGATCAAGGTGATCGTCCCCTTTTCCACGTGCGGAAGCAGCGCGTCCTGCTGCGCCTTGTTGAAGCGGTGAATCTCGTCGATGAAGAGGATGGTGGGCTGCAAGTGCAGCTTCCAACGCTCTTCGGCCTTGGCAACAATTTCGCGGATGTCCTTGACGCCCGCATTCACCGCCGAAAGCGCGACGAAAGCAGCGCCGGTCGAGCCGGCGATCACCCTGGCGAGCGTGGTTTTTCCCGTCCCCGGCGGTCCCCAGAAAATCAGCGAGGGAATCTGCTTCGACTCCATCGCTCTACGCAGGAAGTGCCCCGGACCGGTCAAATGCTCCTGGCCGATGAATTCATCGAGGGTCCGCGGCCGCATCCTTTCCGCGAGGGGCTCTCGAGCCGCGGCTTTGCTCTGGCTGGCGCGATCAAACAGATCCATCTGCTAAACTTTTAGCAAGCTGACATCCGGCCCGCGAGGGCCTAGAACCTAGGGCCGTGAAGACGATCGGGCTCGTGGCGAAGCCGCAGAAGGTGGAGGCCATCGCTTTGGCGCAGGCTCTAAGGGCCCGCTATCCCGACCGGGTGTTTTTGGCTGAGCCGCCCCTGGCGAAGGTGCTCGGCTGGGAGCTGGTGGAAGAATCGGAGCTGGTGAAGCGGGCCGAACTTCTGATCGTGCTCGGAGGGGACGGCACGCTGATTCACGGGGCGAGGTTGCTCGCAGGTCGACCGGTGCCGATCCTCGGCATCAACCTCGGAAGCCTCGGATTCATGACGGAGATCCCCAGCTCGGAAATGTACCCGGTGCTCGAGCGCGTCCTCGCCGGCGACTTCCAGACCAGCTCGCGGATGAAGCTCTCCTGCAAGCTCTACCGCAATGGCCGGATTCTCCTCGAGGACCAAGCCCTCAACGAGGTGGTGGTCAACACCGGGGCGCTGGCCAGGCTCGCCGATCACGAGCTTTTGATGGGTGGCAAATACGTCACTACCTTCAAGGCCGATGGGGTGATCATCGCCACGCCGACGGGCTCCACCGCGTACTCGCTGTCCGCCGGCGGGCCGATCGTCCACCCCAAGGTCGACGCGATGATCGTCTCGCCAATCTGTTCCCATGCCCTCACCCAGAGGCCAATCGTCACCCCCGGAGACCAGACCCTGAGCCTCTCGGTCAGCAACGAGGTTCCCGATTTCTACCTCACCATCGATGGACAGGCCGGCCAGCCGGTCCAGCGAGGGGACCGGCTCGATGTCGAGCGCTCGCCCAATCGCGTGCTGCTGATCAGCAACCCGCAGCTCGACTACTTCGCGATCCTCCGCCAGAAGCTGCGCTGGGGCGAGCGCTAAAGCCGCCTTCAACTCTCCGCGCTGAGCCGCTATATTGGTTGGGTGCACCCTCGGCCCGCTAAGATCCTGATTTCCCTGAATGTAAATGGGGACAAATACGACGATGTGGCGGTCGAGCCGAGAGAGACCCTGCTCGAGGCCTTGCGTTATCGGCTCGAGCTCACCGGTTCAAAGCAGGGGTGCGACAAGGGCGATTGCGGCGCGTGCACTATTCTCGCCGATGGGCGGCCGATTCTCTCGTGCATCACCTTGGCCGTCGAGGGCCAAGGCAGAAAGCTCGTGACGATCGAGGGATTGGCTCAAGCGGGAAAGGTCCATCCGGTCCAGGATGCGTTCGACTTGTGCGGGGCCCTGCAGTGCGGCTTCTGCCAGTCTGGGATGATGATCAGCGCAGCGGCCCTGCTCGCCGCAAACCCCAAGCCGAGCCGTCAGGAGATCAAACAAGCGCTCTCCGGAAATCTGTGCCGCTGCACCGGCTACACCAAAATTCTCGATGCGGTCGAGGTCGCCTCGGGGCAGCGCCGCCTCGACGAGTACGATCCGCGTCCAACCACCAGCCTCAGCAATCCATGACCAACGAGAGGAAATATCGGGTCGTTGGAAGGAGGCTACGCAAGACCGACGGACTGAAGAAGGCCACCGGGCAGGCGCTCTACGCGGATGACCTTCGATTGCCGCGGATGCTCCATTGCAAAATTCTGCGGAGCCCGCATGCGCACGCGCGAATCAAACGGATCGACTTCACCCGCTGTCGAGCCTATCCCGGCGTGGTGGAGGTGCTCGAAGGGAAGGAGATGCCAACCCGCTACGGCGTCATCCCCTGGACTCCCGATGAGCAGGCGCTGGCGGTGGAGAAGGCCCGATTCATCGGAGATGAGATCGCCGCGGTTGCCGCGGTGGACGAGCTGGCCGCGGAGGAAGCCCTCAACTTGATCGACGTGGAGTGGGAGATCCTTCCCGCGCTGGTGGATCCGGAGCAAGCACTCGGCGAGGAGCAGATCAAAATCCACGAGGACGCAAAAAAGGGAAACATCTCCAAGCATGTCGGGCTCAGCTTCGGCGACGTCGACGGCGGCATCGCGCGCAGCGCCGCGTTGGTGGATGAGACCTTTTTCTACGAGGGATCGACCCACACGCCGATCGAGCCGCACTGCGCGATTGGCCACTACGAATCGGACGGCAATCTGACGGTTTGGTCGTCGACCCAGATTCCCCATTACGTGCACCGCGAGCTGGCCCGGGTTCTGGAGCTTCCCGAAGCGCGGGTGCGGGTGATCCAGCCTTTCATCGGCGGCGCGTTCGGCGGCAAATCCGACCCGTTCAGCCTTGAATTCGTGGTGGCCAAGCTCTCGATGAAGACCGGGCGGCCGGTGAAGTGCCTGTTTACCCGCGAGGAAGTGTTTTGGGCCCATCGCGGGCGGCATCCGATGAAGATGCGCTTCAAGGTTGGCCTCTCCCAAAGCGGCAAGATTGAGGCGGTCGATTCAAAAATCCTGATCGACGGGGGTGCCTACAGCTCGTTTGGACTGGTGACGGCCTACTACGCGGGCCAACTGCTGACCGGCCCGTACCAGTTCAAGACGTATCGGTTCGATTCCACCCGGGTCTTCACCAACAAACCACCCTGTGGTCCGAAAAGGGGTCACGGCAGCGTGCAGCCGCGCTTTGCCTTCGAAGTGGCTCTGGACATGGCTGCGGAGAAGCTGGGGCTCGATCCGATTGAGGTCCGCCGGATCAATTTCATCGGCAGCAATGTCCAGACCGTCAACGAGCAATTGATCACTTCCAATGGATTTTTGGAATGCCTCAAGGCGGTGGAACAAGCGAGTGGATGGAAACAGCGCAAAGGGAAACTGGGCTACGGCCGCGGGCTGGGGGTCGCCGGCTCGATGTACATCACCGGAACCGCCTATCCCGTCTACCCCAACGAGATGCCGCAGTCCGGCGTGCAGGTGAAGCTGGATCGCTCAGGTAAGGTGACCATCTTCTGCGGCGCGTCGGACATCGGTCAGGGCTCGAATTCGATTCCCGCGTACCTGATCGCCGAGGAGATCGGCTGCGATCCTCGAGACTGCACGGTGGTGGTGTCGGACACCGATCTGACGCCGGTGGATCTGGGCGCCTATTCGAGCCGGGTCACCTTCATGGTCGGAAATGCGTGCATCGAGGCGGGCCAGCGACTGTGGGCCCAGATTTCCGACGCGGTGGCTGAGAAGTGGGCAGTGGATCGATCGCGAATCGAGGGCGAGCTGGGCACCCTTTACGTGCCGGACACCGACCTGAAAATGTCCTTCCGCGATGCGGTGCAGCTCACCGAGGCAAAGTTTGGGACGCTCGGGTCCACCGGCTCCTACCGGACCCGCAAGCTCGGCGGAAGCTACCGTGGGGGAACGATCGGCGCATCGCCCGCGTACAGCTTCACCGCTCACGTGGTCGAAGTGGAAGTCGATCCGGAAACCGGAATCTGGCGGGTGGAGCGCGTCTGGGCCGCGCACGACTGCGGCAAAGCCCTGAATCCAACGCTGGTCGAAGGCCAAATCGAAGGATCCGTGTACATGGGCTTCGCGGAAGCGGCGATGGAGGAGATGACCTACTACCCCTCCGGCCTTCACCGGGGGCCCTCGCTACTCGATTATCGAATTCCCACCAGCCTCGACACCCCTGAGCTCACCGCGCTAATCGTCGAGTCTCACGATCCCAACGGACCGCACGGCGCCAAAGAAGCCGGCGAGGGCCCACTGCACCCGGTGATTCCGGCAATCTCGAACGCGATCCACGACGCGGTGGGCGTGTGGCTGACCGACCTGCCCTTTCATCCCGGCAAGCTTCTGCGTCTGATGCGCGAGAAGGGGGGACCGCGCGCAATCCTCCCGAGCAAGCCGAAGCGCCCGTCGGATCGGCCGAGCGCGCCAGGCTCCGGCGCCTGAGCTCGATCCGGACGCCGCATGCTCACCCTTCCGCCGTTCGAATACCACTCGCCTCGAAGTCTGGAAGAAGCGATTTCATTGCTCTCGAGATTCCAGGGACAGGTGAAAGTGATCGCTGGAGGGACCGACCTTCTGCCGAACATGAAGCACCGGCTTTTCGCCCCCGCGCACGTGGTGGGGCTTCGAGGAATCAACGGGCTGGACTCGATCCGCGAAGAAGCGGGAGTGATTCGGCTCGGCGCGATGTGCACCATCGCCCAGCTCGCAGAGGACCCAACAGTAAGGACCAGGCTTCCGAGCCTGGCGGATGCCGCGTCGCAGATTGCCGGACCTCAGCTGCGCGAAATGGGAACGCTTGGCGGCAATCTCTGCCTCGATACGCGCTGCGTGTACTACAACCAGACCTATTTCTGGCGACACGCGCTTGGCTTTTGTCTCAAGAAGGATGGGACGGTTTGTCATGTGGTCCAGGCCGGCAACCGGTGCGTCGCGGCGGCCTCGAACGACACCGCGCCGGTGCTGATGACGCTCAACGCGGGGTTGCGGCTGGTTGGACCGAAGGGGATGCGCGACGTCCCGGTGCTCAATTTCTACACCCCGGACGGGATCCAGAACACGGTGCTCGGGCCTGACGAATTGGTGGTCGAAGCGAGGGTTTCGGTTCCCAGCGCACGTACCCTCGCCGGCTATCAGAAACTGCGGGTTCGCGCTTCGATCGACTATCCCGCGCTCACCGTGGCGGTCGCGGCCGAGCTGAACGACGTCCAGGCACTCAACTGGGTGCGGGTGGCGATCTCCGCGTTGGGCGCGCGCCCCCACCTGATTGGTGGCCTCGAAGGGTTCGCCGGTCGTCCTCTGGAGGCGCAGACGATCTCGGCAATCGGCCAGATCGCCCACAAGCAGTGCCACCCGCTCACCAACATCAACGTGGATCCAGCTTGGCGGCGAGAGATGATTCCGGTCTTCGTTCGCCGGGCCTTTTCGCAGGCCACAGCTTCGAGCGCGAATTAGGCCGCTTCTTCTACCGCTTCGCTTGCTGCAGGCTGCCCAGCGGCCGATGCATCGATCGCTTCACACTTTCGTTGATACATCGCTCGCAGGGCTTCTAGACATTCTTGCGCCTCACGCGTAGAGGCCCCCGGCCGGAGCGTATCGAGCGCATGCTTCAACCCCTCCGCCTCATTCTTCTCACGCTGCGCGAGCAAGTCGACGAATCCCTTCAGGCTGCTATAGAGAGTCTTCAGCTCGTCGTTCTTGCGAAGCGGCCGCATCGTCGGAATTCGCCCGCTGGCGAGCACGCCCAAGTAGCGATTCATCACGAAGATCGGTCCGGCAATCCGGTGGGTGACGACCACGCCGAGGGCGGTCAACAGCAAAGAGATCAGCAGCGTGCCGACGAAGACGTATCCGAGGATGGAAGTTGATCTTTGCAGCAGCTCTGCGCCCACCGTGGCGCTGCAATAGGTTCCAATTTCTCTCTCGATTTCGAAATGCTGCAGGTACACCATCGTCATGTAGGTGAGAGAAACGACAACCGTGAAGGCCACCACCATCATCGTGTATTTGAACTGGAACGCGCGATCGATGATTCGCGATCGGCGCCGGTCCGGAACGGTCGAAGCCGTTTGGTTACTAGCCATGCCCAGAGTCTACCGAAATGGCGTTATCGGGGGCTTGGAGCCAGTGTCGGTCTTGGCGGCCCCGGGCTCGAATTCGCAGAGCAAGTTTCGGCTGCGCCGCTAGGCCAATCCGCGCACATATGGTATTCGAAAGGATCGCCTTGCGACAGAACCCTACTGCGGCACCCGCGCTTGAAACGCCCACCTCCCCGGCGGAACCACTGCCCGCCTGGTTGGTTCAGCTTCGCGAGAGCGTTCCTTCGACCACCTACAAAAAGGGACGCGCCTACGCGAGCTCCGGCCGGGTTTCGCTGCTGAGTACTCGAGCGGGCAAAGTCGGCGCGCGGGTCCAGGGCAGCTCGGGGGAGGAGTATTCGGTTGAGTTGCGGATCACCGAGCAGACGGTCGAGTCCCATTGCAACTGTCCCGCCTGGAACAAGTACGGCCCCCATTGCAAGCACGTGGTAGCGGCGGCATTCGCTTTCTTGGAGCGAGCCTCCGGCGAGCGAGCCTCCGGCCCGACCCCAGCTTCACCTGATCGTGCGTTGCCGCCGATGCTTTCCAAGCTGGAGGACTGGCTTGGGCTGTCGCCGCTGCCGGATCCTGGCTTTCTCTACCGGCTCACCCCGGTGAGAATGGGGGTGAGCGCACGCCAGTGGCTGATCGACGTGCGCCGCCAAGACGCGCAGGCCAAGGGCCCGGTTCAGATCAAGCGAACGCTGGGGGCGGGTCTTCGCCTCTCTCCGGCGGATGAGCGGATTTTTGGCGAGTTGGCCCAACGCGAGACTCGGTACGACGGCAGGGTCGTCCTCTCGGACGAGGACCTTTGCGAGCTGCTCGAGTTGCTGAGCGGCAGCCGAGTCATCTACCGCGGAACTCCCCTTTTGTTTTCTCCGGTGCCGGCTCGACTTCAAATCCATCTTCAATCCCGAAATGGGATCGCCACGGCGCAAATCGAATTGGCCTTTCCGACCGGCGGGAGCGCGCCGTTGAAGGAGCTCAGCATCTTGGTGGGCCAGCGCAGCTTCGCGTTTTTTGGACAGACCTTGTTTTCGCTGGAACCGCACTTTCCGCGCCGTCTGCTTCGCAAGTGGCTGCTCGAGCCGGCGATGGTTTTTCCAGAAGCGCAGCTCGATCGGGTGTTGACCTTCTTCGCGGCGCATCTGCCTCGCTTCGAGCTTAGCCTCCGCGCCGATGGCGTGGAGGTCGAAGACTCGGTCCAACCTCACTTCGTGCTCGCGCTGGAAGGCGATGCCGAGCACCTTCGCGCTCGGCTCGCCGCCCGCTACGGACCGACCACGGTTCCGGTGTCTCCAACGGCCCGGCACTTGGGCTATGCAAGCGTCCCTGGAACGGAAGGAAAGACCGCCAAGTTGTACCGGCGTAGCGAAGGCGCGGAGCGCGAGGCGGCAAACCAACTGATCGACCGCGGATTTCGCTTCAGCCCCAGCGCACAGGCGTTCGAGATCTCCGGCGATGCGGCCTTGACTTTCTGCTGCGGCGGACACCGGGAGCTGCCGGAGGAGTGGGAGAAGGCAGTCGCCCAGCTTCCGAAGGTGCGAATCCGCAAGCCGATCAAGCCGCGGATCCGGATCAGGGTGCCCGGCACGGATTGGTTTCAACTCGACGCGCAATTCGCGGTCGACGGGCAGTCGGTGGATCTGGGAGCGGTCCGGCTTTGGTTGGAGTCGGGACGCCGCTTCATCCCGCTCAAGGACGGAAGCTTCGCCGAAGCGGATCGCGCCGAGCTGGCGCAGGTGGCCCAGCTTTTGGAAGAAGCGGGCGCGATGCCTGGAACCTCGTCGAGCCAGCTTCCGCTCTACCAGGCGCCCGCGCTCGAAATGCTTGCCGAGCTGCGCGACTTTACCGAGGTCGAGGCGCCGGCGCGCAAGATGATGGCGGAGCTGCGGGATGGCTCGGGCATCACCCCGGCTTCCCCACCCAAGAGCGTCGTCGCGACGCTGCGGCACTACCAGGAGACCGGCCTCTCGTGGCTCTGGTTTCTGCACCGCCACCGTCTCTCGGGAATCCTCGCCGACGACATGGGACTGGGAAAGACGCTGCAAGCGCTCACGCTCTTGCAGAAGGCCAAGGATCTGGAGGGGCCCCGGCCTTCGCTGGTGGTCGCGCCAACCAGCGTGCTCGCCAACTGGGAGCGCGAAGTGGAGCGTTTCACGCCGCAACTGACCACCGCGCTATGGCATGGGCAGGAGCGAAAGGAACGGGCGGAATCTCTGCGCGATGTGGACCTGGTGCTCACTTCCTACGCGCTGGTGCGGCGGGACATCGAAGAACTGTCGAAAGTCCCCTGGCGCTACCTCGTTCTCGACGAGGCTCAGAACATCAAGAATGCCGATTCTGCCACCGCCCAAGCTTGCAAGTCCCTTCCCTCCGAGCAACGGCTCGCGCTCACCGGCACTCCCTTGGAGAATCGGCTCGCCGAGCTGTGGAGCATCTTTGACTTCTTGATGCCAGGCTTTTTGGGATCGGCCGAGGATTTCGCGGAGCGATACGTTCAGCCGATCGAGCTGCAGAACGATGCCGCGGTCCGCGACCGGCTTCGACGACGGATTCGCCCATTCCTGCTCCGACGTCTGAAGGATGAAGTGGCGCGCGATCTGCCGCCGAAAACCGAGAGCGTCGCGTACTGCGAAATGGATCCAGGCCAGGCGGCGCTCTACCGGGAAGTCTTGGACGAGAGCCGGCGAAAAATCTACGAATCCATTCGCAAGGTCGGATTCGGCCGCAGCCGGATTTCGATCCTTTCCGCGCTGACCCGACTTCGCCAGGTGTGCTGCGATCCGCGCCTGCTCCACCTGCCTCCAGGAACGCTCTTACCTCCCTCCGCCAAGCTGCAACGTTTTTGGGAGCTGGTGGAGGATTTGATTTCGGAGGGGCATCGCGCGCTCGTCTTCAGTCAGTTTACCCAGATGCTCGCGTTGCTCACCGACCAGGCCGACTCGAAAAAGATTCCCTATCTGTACCTGGACGGCAGGACTCGGGACCGGATGAGCCGGGTGGATGCGTTCAATCAACCCGATGGACCGCCGCTCTTTTTCATCAGCCTCAAGGCGGGAGGCACTGGCCTCAACCTCACCGCCGCCGATTACGTGCTTCATTTCGATCCCTGGTGGAACCCGGCGGTAGAGGAGCAAGCCACCGATCGCGCCCATCGGATTGGACAGACCAAGGCCGTCATCAGCTACAAGTTGATCGTCCGCGGCAGCGTCGAGGAAAAGATTCTCAACCTGCAAAGCCGAAAGAAAGAGCTCGCCGAGGGACTTCTGAGCCGCGATGGCGCACCGGGCAAGGTGCTGACAGAGGCGGACCTTGAGGACTTGCTGCGGGCTGAACCCTAGCGAAATCTTGGCGGCGTCGGCGACCGGTGATACTAAACGCTTGTTTAGGTCACGCCACGGGGAGCCGAAGCGATGCTGCTGGGCCTCAAAATCTCGAACATTGCGGTGATTGAGGAAGTGGAAGTCTCCTTCGCTCCAGGATTGACGGTCCTGACGGGAGAGACGGGGGCTGGTAAATCCATCCTGATCGATTCGCTCGGCCTTCTGCTGGGAGCTCGCGCCAGCGCCGACGTGGTTCGCGCTGGGTGCGACGAAGCGTCTGTCGAAGCGGTCTTCGCCAAAACCCCGGCGCTCGCGGCGCGCTTGGCTTCGATGGGGCTACCCGATTTGAGCGACGAAGTGAGCCTGCGCCGCGTGATCGGACGCACCGCGCGCGGAAGAGTTTACGTCAATGGCGCGCTGGTCACGGTCGGGGTGCTCGGTCGCGTCCTGCATGGACTGGTGGATATCAGCGGTCAGCATGAGTACGTGTCGGTCTTTGATCCGTCCGTCCACCGCGCGATTCTCGATCGCGCCGGGAGAGCGGAGCCGCTCCTCTACGCATACCATCGCGACTTTGCGGCGGTGCAGGAGATCGACCGGCGCCTTGCGGAGCTCGGAGAGGGCGATCCCAAGGCTGAGCAGAAGATGGAGTTTCTCCGCTTTCAACTCGATGAGCTCGAACGGCTCACGCTGAAGCCCGGAGAGGAAACGGATCTGGAGGCGGAACGGCGCCGTTTGAGTGGGGTCGAAAAGCTGCGCGCTTCGGCAACTCTCGCCGAGTCGCTGTTATCGGCGCAGGACGGCTCGTCTCTCGAGACGGTTGACCGGGCGGGCTCCGCGCTCACCGAGGCGGCATCTTTCGATCGCGGCCTGCAGGAGATCGCGAGGTCCTTGCAGACCGCGAGGCTGGAGCTCGAGGAGGCCGTCCGACGGCTTTCTCAATACCTGCGTCGCCTCGAATCGGAACCAGATCGGCTCGCAGAAGTCGAAGAGCGGCTGGACAGCCTGCGGCGCTTGGGTCGAAAGCACGGCTGCAACGTCGAGGCCCTGGCGGTACGAAAGGCGGAGATCGAGGCAGAGCTGGGGAATTGGGAGAATCGCCGAGGCCTGCTGGAGCAACTGCGTCCCGCACGCGAGCGCGCCGAGGCCGCCGCGCGCGCAAGCGCCAATGCCCTGTCCTCGGCGCGAACGCAGGCGGCCGGGCCCTTGAGTCAAAAAGTCCGCGAGGCCTTATCTCAGCTGGCGATGAATAAAGCCCTCTTCGAAATCAGGATCACCCAGGCGATCGAGTTGGGGCCAGACGGGCTGGACCAAGTGGAGTTTCTCTTCAGCGCCAACCCTGGCGAGCCACCGCGGCCCGTGTCCCGAGTCGCCTCCGGAGGCGAGAGCTCTCGACTGCTGCTTGCGCTCAAGCAAGCTCTCTGCGGCGCGGATGAATGTTGTTGCTACGTCCTCGATGAGGCGGATGCGGGAGTGGGAGGAGCCGTGGCCGAAGTGGTCGCGCGGATGCTGAAAGAGATCAGCTCACACCGGCAGGTGCTGTTCATCACTCATCTGCCGCAAGTCGCGGCGTATGCCGACCACCACCTGACGATCGAAAAGCGCGAGCACGACGGACGCAGCGTCTCGAAGGTGGTGCGACTTCAGACTCCCGCCGCTCGGACCGAAGAATTGGCCCGAATGCTGTCGGGCCTCAAAGTGACATCGGAGGCGCGGGGCGCCGCGGAAGCGCTGGTCCGTTCCGCTCGACGGTCGGTCCGTGGTGTCAACGCTCGCGCGAACGGCGCGCAGTAAGCCTTGCCCCGGGCGAGGGCCTCACATAGCATTTCAATTGTTCTGAACCTAAGGCACAAGGCGCCAAGGATGAAGGTCGTCTCGGCCGGTCTTACCGACATTGGTCGCAAGCGAAACCACAACGAGGACAGCTTCCTCATCGATGACGAGGTTCAACTCTACGTCGTCGCCGATGGAATGGGCGGCCACGCGGGAGGGGGCACCGCCTCCAAGATGGCGGTCGAGACGATCGACCGGGAGTTGCGAAGCTGCCGGTTGAGCAAAGACAGTCCGTTTCTCAAGTCGGCGATCCTGCAGGACTCCACGCTGCCGGAAATTATTCGGACCGCAGTGGAACGAGCTTGCCTGTCCATTTTCAATGCCGCGCAAGACGATCCGCGGCTGGCCGGGATGGGGACCACGGTGATCGCGATGATCGTCCACGACAACCAGGCGTTCTTCGCCCACGTGGGCGATAGCCGCGCCTACCTGATCCGCGGCAATTCAATCCAGCAGATCAGCGAGGACCATTCTCTCGTCAACGAGCAGATCAAGGCCGGGATGATCACCCCGGAAGAGGCAAAGCACTCGCGATACAAAAACATCATCACCCGGTCGGTCGGCTTCGAAGAGGAAGTGCAGGTGGATGTGATGGGGTTGATCGCCGAGCCCGACGACGTGTTCGTCCTCTGTTCCGATGGGCTCGCCAACATGATCGAAGACGACGAGATCCGCGATGTGGTGGTGAACACACCCTTCGAAAAAGCCCCTCAAAAGCTGATCGACCTGGCCAATGAGCGGGGTGGGGATGACAACATTACGGTCGTCCTGGTGGGCGCTCGTTCGTCTGCCTGACTTGTGGCAGGGTTTGCCTTGACCCTCCCCCGAGCGCGGTGCTAGCTGCCGGCCCACCGGTGACTGCGTCTGCCCGGCGTAGAGTATGCAAGAATACGGGCGTAGGGCCTGCAAAAGGGTGACTACCTTTGTGGCCCGGCAGTTGGTTCGGATTAAGCATTCGGGGTGAATTGGTGGCGAAGAAGGCCTTCACACTCATCGTGGTGCCGGACGATAAGTCGCCGGTCAAACGCTATCGCGTCACCCAAACGTTCGTGATGCGCTCCCTAGTCGGTCTTGGGGTGCTCGCTCTCCTCACGACCGGCGCTTCCGTCCACTATTTCCAGGTGGCGGGCGACGCTGCGGAAAACCGTATCATGCGAGAGGAAAATCTGAGCCTCCGAGGGCAACTGAAGTCCATCCGCGAGCGAATCGACCATATCGGCTCGACCTTGGATCGGGTCGAGCGCTTCGATCAAAAGCTACGTGCGCTGACGCTGCTTTCGGATCCGCAGCGAAATCTGGCCATGGGTCCAACCGCAGAACCGGGTCAACTGGGACCTGGTCATCCGGTGAAACCGGGTTTATTGACCGCGTCCGAAAACCCAAAGGCGCTCCACAGTCGGCTCGACAGGCTGACCGCCGAGGCAACCCGGCAGGAACAGAGCCTTCAGGAACTCACCGCTTACTTCCAAGACCAGAAGTCCTTGCTGGCCTCGGTTCCCGCCACCTGGCCGGCTCGGGGATGGGTCACGTCCGACTTCGGACAACGACTTGACCCGTATACAGCTGAGCGCATGATGCACACAGGCCTCGACATCGCCGCTGAGCATGGAAAGCCGGTCTACTCTCCCTCGGATGGCACGGTCGTCTTCGCCGGTCCGGAAGGCACCTACGGCAACGTCCTGGTGATTGATCACGGGTACGGCATCAAGTCGCGGTATGGCCACCTCGCGAAGATGCTGGTGAAACCGGGAGACCGGGTGAAGAGAGGGCAAGAGATCGCATCGATCGGCAATACCGGCCGGTCGACCGGCCCCCACCTCCACTACGAAGTGCGAGTGAACGGTCTGCCGCAGAATCCTCGCAAGTTCATCCTCGAAGACTGAGCCATCCCGCAGCGGTTGCCGCGCGGTGAGGTTATCTAATATCTCTCGATAAGTACTGGGTTTCGCCGCCGCACAGGCGCAAACTACCGGGAGAACGAAAGACCTTCATGATTCAGTGGACCCTCAAGAAGCTGATCGGCACGAAGAACGAGCGCGAGCTCAAGAAGGCGTGGCCGAAGGTAGCGCGCATCAACGAGCTGGAGCCGAAGATGCGCGCGCTCAAGGACGAAGAGTTCCCCGCCCATACCAAGCGCTTGAGGCAAGAGGCCCAGAACGGCAAACCCCTGGACGAGCTGCTTTTCGAGGCCTTTGCCCTCGTTCGGGAGGCGGCGCGTCGCACGATTGGGCAGCGGCACTTCGACGTCCAGCTGATCGGCGGGATGTTTCTTCACCAGGGGTGCATCGCGGAAATGCGCACCGGCGAAGGCAAGACGCTGACCGCTACCCTGCCCTCCTATCTCAACTCGCTCGCCGGGCGCGGCGTGCACATCGTCACCGTGAACGACTACCTGGCCCGGCGCGACGCCGAATGGATGGGCCGGATCCATCACTTTCTGGGCGCCACGGTGGGCTGCATCGTCCACGACTTGAGCGACCAGGAGCGCCAAGAGGCCTACGGAGCCGACATCACCTACGGCCAGAACAATGAGTTCGGCTTCGACTATCTGCGCGACAACATGAAGTTTCGACTCCAGGACTACGTCCAGCGGGAGCTCAACTTCGCGATCGTCGACGAGGTGGACTCGATCTTGATCGACGAAGCCCGGACGCCGCTCATCATCTCCGGGCCAACCGAGGACACCACCGACAAGTATTACCGGGTCGACCAGGTGATTCCGGGTCTGATGCCGGATCAGGACTACACGCTCGACGAGAAGACCCGGTCGGTGAGCCTCACCGATGAGGGCGTGGAGCGGATTCAAAAGCGGCTTTCGATCTCCAACCTGTACGATCCGGCGGAGATCGAGACCCTGCATCACGTCGAGCAGGGTCTGCGCGCCCATACGCTGTACAAGCGCGATCGGGACTACGTGGTGAAAGACGGTGAAGTGCTCATTGTCGACGAGTTCACCGGCCGATTGATGCCGGGTCGGCGATGGTCCGACGGCCTGCACCAGGCAATCGAGGCGAAGGAAGGGGTGCAGATCGAAAACGAGAACCAGACCCTCGCGACCATCTCCTTCCAGAACTACTTCCGGATGTACAGCAAGCTCTCCGGCATGACCGGAACGGCGGATACCGAGGCGGAAGAGTTCGCGAAAATCTACAACCTCGACGTTCGCGTGGTCCCCACCAACCGGCCGATGGTCCGAAACGATCTGGAGGACGTGGTCTATCGGACCGAGCGCGAGAAGTTCGAGGCCGCCGCCAAGGAGCTGGAAGAGCTGCATCGCAAAGGTCAGCCGGTGCTGGTCGGCACTGTGTCGATTGCGAAGAGCGAAGTGCTCTCCAACTTCTTGAAAAAGCGCGGGGTGCCCCACAACGTACTGAACGCGAAGCACCACCAGCGCGAGGCGGACATCATCGCGCAAGCCGGCCGCAAGGGAGCGGTCACCATCTCGACCAACATGGCCGGCCGCGGAACCGACATTCTGCTCGGCGGCAATCCCGAGGTGCTGGCGAAGAATGCGGTCGGCGCGGAGCCGAAGCCTCCGGAGCCGGTCGATGGACAGGCGGTGGACCTCACCGCCTATCAACAAACCCTCGCGGAGTTCCATCGCAATTACCTGCAGGCGCTCGAGAAGTTTCGAGAACAGACAAATGCCGAGCGCGCCGAAGTGGTGGGGCTGGGAGGACTGTTCATCCTCGGCACCGAACGCCACGAATCGCGCCGGATCGACAATCAGTTAAGAGGGCGCGCCGGTCGTCAGGGCGATCCCGGCGTTTCCAAGTTCTACCTTTCCCTCGAAGACGATCTGATGCGGATCTTCGGTTCCGAGCGGATCTCCGGCTTAATGGAGCGCTTCGGGATGGAAGAGGGAGAGGTGATCGAGCACAAGTGGCTCTCCAAGGCGATCGAGAGCGCGCAGAAGCGGGTCGAGGGTCACAACTTCGACATCCGCAAGAATCTGCTCGAGTACGACGACGTGATGAACCAGCAGCGGCGCACCATCTACAAGCTGCGCCGGCAAGTCCTCGCCGCGGGCGCTGGCCTGGCGCTGGTGGAGTACGAAGAGGACAAGAAGACCAAGGCCAAAATTCGCAGCGAGCGGGTCATCTCCTGGGCCGACTTTCGAGAAATGGTGCTGGACGCGGTCGAAGACGTGATCATCTCGATGACCGACGTCTATTGTCCCACCCGAAAGCCGAGCAGCTGGGATCTGGAAGGGCTGCCGCGCGCGGTGAAGGACACGCTCAACGTGGAGATGGGGTTCAACGCGTCCACCAATGTGCCGACGATCCAGGAGCAGATGTACCAAGTGGTGGAGAAGATCTACGTCGCTCGGGAGCAGGACTTCGGCGACGACTTCCACCGCTATTGCCAGATGCGCTACCTCTCCACCATTGACCAGCTCTGGAAGGATCACCTGTTGGCGATGGACCACCTGCGCCAGGGAATTGGCCTTCGCGGCTACGGCCAGAAGGATCCGAAGCAGGAATACAAGAAGGAAGGTTACGAGGGCTTCATCCAGATGCTCTCCAACATCAAGCTCAACTTCGTCAGGCAGGTGATGCTGGTGGCGCCTCGTCAGACCGCGGAAGAGACCGCTCGGTTGCAGCGCCAGATGAGGCAGCGCCAGCAACAGATGACCGAAAGCCGAGGCGACGTGGACGGCAAACCCGAGAAGGCGGCAGCTCGCCAGGCGGTTCGCCAAGGACCCCGGGTGGGCCGCAATGATCCATGCCCCTGCGGTAGCGGCAAAAAGTACAAAAAGTGTCATGGCTCGGCAGAGCAGTCGAGCCGAGGTTAAATAGAGACACTTGCGTTTATTCTGAAAATTCTGGTACTTAGCGAGCGTCGTTTTGGCGTAAGCCGAGGCGACGGGAGTCCAATACACACACGTCTGTGCCAGGACCAGGTGCCCGGAAGAGTCACCTCAGCTTGAGGTCTTTTTCGGGAAGGACTTTGGCGTTACAGCAGACGTGGCGGAGAAAACCGAACGATGGAACAGCAAGAAGCAGTCAGTACACCGGAAGCGCCTGCGATCCAGCAGGCGATGGGCGCTCCGGGCGGCATCACGATGAAGCAGCTCTTGGAAGCGGGCGTCCACTTTGGTCACCAGACCAAGCGATGGAATCCGAAGATGAAGCCGTACATCTTCGGTGCCCGAAATGGCATCTACATCATCGATCTTCAGAAGACGGCGGTGATGGCGAGAGCGGCGTTTCGCTTTGTCAGTGACGTCACCGCTCGAGGTGGATCAGTCCTCCTCGTCGGAACCAAAAAGCAGGCCCAAGACACGATCCAGGAGGAAGCTCGCCGCGCTCAGCAATTCTTCGTCACCAGCCGGTGGTTGGGCGGGACGCTGACCAACTACAAGACGATCAAGCAAGGAATTGATCGGCTGAAGACGCTGGAGAAGATGGCGGAGGACGGCACCTTCGAGAGGTTGCCGAAGAAAGAGGTGGCATCACTCGAGCGCGAGCGTCACAAGCTCGAGCGAAACCTTGGCGGCGTGAAGGACATGAGTCGGCTGCCCGGATGCATCTTCGTGATCGATCCGAAGAAGGAGTACATCGCGGTACACGAAGCCAATCGGCTGGGCATTCCTGTGATTGCCCTGGTGGACACCAACTGCGATCCGGAGGGCATTGATTTCGTCATTCCTGGCAATGACGACGCGATCCGTTCGATCAAGCTGTTTACCTCCAAGATTGCGGAAGCGGCGTTGGAAGGTCTGGCCCGCTACCGCGCGTCAGGAGCGGCGGAACGCGACGAGGGCGAGGAGCAGGAGCGCCCGTCCAAGGAGCGTGAGGAGAGGCGTCCTCGGCGCGGAGATCGCGACCGCGGCCCTCGCGACCGAGGTCGCGAGGAGCGCAGAGGCCCATTGGTCGAAATCAAGGGCAGTCCCGTGCACGCTGAACCGCCGGCCACCACGGAGGAAGAGCAGCCTGCTGCCGAAGACGAGCCGTTCGTTCCGCCCGAGGGTGAAGACAACCCTACCGAGGCGGCGAAAACCGAGTGACGCGACCCCGCTCGATTGAGGCTAGCGGCCGAAGCGCCGCGCCTTCGCTTGACGACTGGAGATTGAGATGAGCGAAATCACCGCGCAAATGGTGAAAGAGCTCCGCGAGAAGAGCGGAGCGCCGATGATGGACTGCAAGAAGGCGTTGGCCGAGTGCAGTGGAGACGTGACCAAGGCCGAGGAGTACCTTCGCAAGAAGGGAATCACCGGCGCCGCCAAGAAACAGGGCCGAATCGCGGCCGAGGGGCTGGTAGGGACCTACGTCCACAACGGCAAGATCGGCGTGATCGTCGAAGTGAACTGCGAGACGGACTTCGTCGCGCGCAACGAGGATTTTCAGCAGCTGGTCAAGGACATCGCGATGCAGATCGCCGCCGCAAAACCTCAGTACGTTCGCCGCGAGGAGGTTCCGCCGGACGTGCTGGAAAAAGAAAAGGAAATTCAGCGGCATCAACTGAGGGAGCAGAAGAAGCCGGAGGCAATCTGGGAGAAAATCGTCGCCGGCAAGCTGGAGAAGTTCTACGACACCTACTGCCTGCTCGATCAGCCCTGGATCAAGGACGACAAGAAGAAAATTCATGAGCTGATCACCGAGAAAATCGCGAAGATCGGTGAAAACATCGCGGTTCGTCGCTTCGCTCGCTTCGAAGTGGGCGAGGGTATCGAGAAGCGAAAGGACGACCTCGCCGCGGAAGTCGCCAAAACGCTGGGTTCTGACCGCGGCCGTTGATCCCTTTCTAGCCGGAGGGTAGAAGCGCAGGGCCCATGTCGGACCTGTCGCGGCCTCGATACAAGCGCATCCTGCTCAAGCTTTCGGGCGAAGCCCTGATGGGCGAGGGAAAGTACGGTATTCATCCACCGACCCTGGTTCGAATCGCATCCGAGGTGAAGGAAGTGGTGGATGCCGGCGTGCAGATGGCGATGGTGATCGGCGGAGGCAACATCTTCCGCGGCGTCGCCGGTTCGGTTGAGGGGATGGATCGGGCAAGCGCCGACTACATGGGGATGCTCGCCACCGCGATCAACGCATTGGCTTTGCAGGACGCGTTGGAGAAGCAGGGGGTTTTCACGAGGGTGCAGTCGGCGATCAAGATGGAGCAGATTGCCGAGCCCTACATTCGCCGTCGCGCCGTGCGCCACCTGGAGAAAGGCCGGGTGGTGATTTTCGCCGGGGGCACGGGGAATCCTTACTTCACCACCGATACCGCCGCGTCTTTGCGAGCGATGGAGATCCAGGCGGAGGTCATTCTCAAGGCGACGAAAGTGGACGGTGTGTACAACTCGGATCCCAAAAAGCAGGCCAACGCGCGCCGCTACAAGACGCTCACCTACATGGACGTGCTCCGCGAGAACTTGAACGTGATGGATTCCACCGCGATCTCCCTGTGCATGGACAACAAGCTTCCGATCGTGGTGTTCGATCTCACCAGCCGGGGCAACATCCGGCGCGCGATATTTGGAAGCGAGGAGATTGGAACCCTGGTCGGTGCTTCGGAAACTACCTGGGCCTGAGAAAGGAGCTGCCGATGGGCCAGATGGATCAGAACGTGTCGAACGAGCTGAAGACCCGAATCGAAAAAACGCTGGAGGATCTGCGCAGAGAGCTCGGCAAGATTCGCACCGGGCGCGCCAACTTGGCCATCCTCGATTCGGTGAAGGTGGCCTATTACGGAACCCCTACCCCGCTGGCCGGCGTCGCCTCTCTGACGGTACCCGAGCCTCGACTGATTTCGATCAAGCCGTGGGAGAAGGCGATGATCAAAGAGATCGAGCGCGCGATCAAAGAGGCCAATCTGGGGATCAACCCGATGAATGACGGCGAGGTGATCCGCCTCCCGATCCCGCCGCTCACCGAGGAGCGCCGCAAGGAGATCGCCAAACAGGTGCGCACCAAAGGGGAAGATCACAAAGTCGCGATTCGCAACGAGCGCCGCGACGCCAACGAGAAGTTGAAAGAGCTACTCAAGAAAAAGTCGATCAGCGAAGACGACCTCAAGCGCGCGACCGAAAGGGTGCAAAAAGAAACCGATCAGGGCATCGCGAAGGTCGACGAGATCCTTCAGAAGAAGGAAAAGGAAGTGATGGAGGTTTAGAGCTCCTCGAGCACCGGCTGGCCGGGAGCGGCGTAGAAGAGCAGCTTGATCGGACTGCTTTCCTCCTCAACATTTCGTTCGAGCCCAATCACCGTCCCGGGATTGAACTGCCTGGGAAAGGACGCCAGAGCCAGCAGATGCGCTGCCAACGCGCCCATCGACGGCTGGTGGCCCACCAAAACCAGATCCTTGCCGGCATTCTCTTTGATCACTGTATCCAAAGCTCCCACCGGCATGTCCGGTAAGAGGCCGCGATGAGCATGCAGCAAGCCCTCGTGATCGTTGACGAGCGACAAGATCTGGGCCGTCTGCACGGCCCGCACGAGGGGGCTGGTGAGAATCAGCTCCACGCCGCGCATCCGGTCCGAGATCGAGCCGAAATGCGCGATCAATCCTCGGCGGGCTTTGGGGGTAAGGGCTCTGGCTTCGTCAGTCAGTGCCTCTGGGATTTCCGCGTCCGCGTCCCCATGGCGCACCAAAAAAATCCTCAAGCACTTCCCCCAGAAAGAAAAACCGCTGCCCGGAACAACTCGTACACGAGGCGAGTGTGCGCGGTCAAAGCAAATTGGGATGAGGATCGAGGGCGGCTATAGTGTGGACGTCCTGGACCCCTGGGGGAGGCGTGCGACACCCGATCATCGGTTGCTGCTTGAGCCTGGCGCTGCTCACCGCCTGCCATGGTCCCAAGGAGGCGTCGGCTGAGACATCGGAGAGCATCCGCGCGGAGAGGCCGGGCGATCAGCAGGGATATCTGCTCACGCGCGAGAAGCTGGCGGCTTTCCTTCGGTATCAGTCACTCAAGACGCGCGAAGCGGCCGACGCGGGTTCGCCGCAGCAGCAGGCGTTGATCCTGGAACATGCGCGCACCGATGCAGGTCTGTCCGTGCGGGACTTGGAAGAGATGGAGGCGATGATTCCCAGGGTGATTGGGAAACGAGCCTTTGCCCGTCAGTTGGCCGACGAGAAATCGCTCGAAACCTTGGAAAGCGTGAAGGCCAAGGTGCCGCTCCATCATCAGAAGCAGCTGGAACATTTGGTCGGATGGAACAAAGCCCAGCGCGCGGAGGCGTTGGGCCTGGCGGAAGAGCGCAAAAGATACGGGAACGCGAACGTGGATTTGATCCTGAGTCAGGAAGCCGAGCTGTTACGCCTTTGGGACTCAGAAATCGCGCAGCTCACTCCGGGAGGGGGATTTCGATGAAGCAAGTCTTTCGTGCAGTGTTGGCATTGGCAGCCTTCCTGGTCCTTGGGTCCTCGCTTTCGGCGAACGCGGAAGAACTACTTGTCACGAGCCACGGTAATAACCGCGTGCTGCGGTTCGAGTGGCCGAGCGGGCGATTCATTGACGTCTTCGCGTCCGGTGGCGGCGATATTGGATCCCAAGGGATTGCTTTCGGACCGGATGGCAACCTCTACGTGGGCGGTGAGTATTCTCACAACGTCGTGCGCTACGACGGACAGACGGGAGAGTTCATCGATGTCTTCGTGCGCCCACGCAGCGGCGGACTGGATACTCCGGGTGGGGTGACTTTCGGTCCAGACGGCAACCTCTACGTCAGCAGCCATTACACTGCTGCGGTGCTTCGCTACGACGGGAACAGTGGGGCATTTATTGATGCCTTCGCCACCACGCACCTCAGCGGGCCGACCGGCCTGATCTTCGGGCCGGATGGTAATCTCTACGTCAGTTGCTGGAACTGCCAAACGGTCGTGCGATTCAACGGGGACACGGGGGAGTGGATCAACGATTTCGCCTTGCTCGAAAAATACAGCTATCCGCACGCTTTGGCGTTCGGGCCGGACGGCAATCTCTATGTGAATAGCTACGCCCACAATCAGGTCTTGAGGTACCACGGCTGCTCGGGGGAGCCGATGGGGGTGTTTGCGTCACACCCCGCTCTAAATGGAGCGACCGGATTGGCATTTGCACCGGATGGCAACCTTTACGTTGCGAGTCGTTACCTCAATCTCATCTTGCAATTCGACGGGCAAACTGGAGAGTTCATCGATGCTACGGGCGGTGGCGGACTGAACGATCCGCACTATTTGACGTTTACGCGATAGACGTCGCTCAAGGAATCCGATACACGTTTGTACTTCCGAAGCGGTGGTGGGCCACCAACTGAGCGCCCAGCACTTGCTGGAGCGCAAACTCTGCAGGGGACCACGGTTTCACTGAAATCCACTTCGCCTTGCTGGCCCGGATCGCTGCCAGATAGTTCTCCGGGGGTACATCGCTCGAGACAAAAACGGCGCGGCTCGTGACGTTCCGGTTCCAGTGCTCTCCCAAAAACTGCACTCCCTCATCATAGGCCCAAACATCGCCCGCCCGTAGCTCCGCGTCTCGCAGCTGGATCTCGGGCCAAAGAAACATCCAACTCATTTCCGAGCGAAGTCGCTCCTCGTTAATGGCGCGATCGGCGATGAAGGCGAGAGAGGGTGTTTGCCGATAGCCCTCGATGTGAAGAACCAGATCCCACACCGCCACTGTGCCCAGAGCTGCAAGTGCAATGAGCTGAGCCGGACGGAAGCGTCGTCCGAGAAACTCGAGAAAGACTCCGGTTGCAATCAAGGCGGCGGCGGGAACGCCGAGGGCAAAGCGGCCCCACCAAGCCGCGGGCACCGTTACCGCCACTAATCCAGCGTAGAGCAACGCCCAGATCTGGGGCTGCCCGATAAAGGGGCTAACCAGCAGTGCCAGCACAAAGAGCGGCAGCGTCAGATAGATGAAGGTCAAACCAAACGGCCTTTCCCGGATGTCCGGGTAAGGAACACCGGGTTTTGCGGTCCAAGCGACGACCAAGCGCTTGAAGCTTCCAGGATCGGCAAAGAAGGCTCGGCCCTGGGCGACCTGACCCTCATCGATTGTTCCAGGAAGCGTGCGCCCGGTGAAAGGAAGCGTGACACGCGCCGGAAAAAAGGGATTTCCCTCGCGAAGCGTGTTGTGAACAGGCTGAGTGAGCCCGATGATTAGCGACGCAGCAATTAAAGCAAGCTGCGCACCGCCAATTCGAAGCCTGCCCTGACGAGCAATGTGACGAATGACTCGTATCAACACCACGGGCGCCATCAACGTTACCAACAGCAGACCAGAAATCTTGGTAGCGAGGAGCAGCGCTGCGCAGATGCAAGTCATCACCAGGGCACGGGCATGGAAACGAGGCGCAAACACAAAGTATGAAAGGGAAATGAATTGCGCTCCGGCGGCGATGTCCGCGTGCGTCGTGTGCACTTGCAGAAACACCGCGGGGCACAGAATCCACGCCAGGCCCAGAGCGAGCGCGAGAGGACGCGACACGGAAAGTCTTCGACACCAGGCGGTGATGGCCAAAGCCCCAATCAGTGCCCAACCGAACTGCGATGCATCGTCGAGCAATTCGGAACCCAGCACGAGGGTGGCGAAAGCAGACGTGGCTTCGACCAGCCGCGGGTACCCATTGACATATCCGATGTGAGTGGGCACCCAATACAAAAGGCTTTGCTCCTGAATGATGTATCGCGCTTGCGCCAGGTGATACCAGACGCAATCCCAGGACCAGGTTGGATAGGCAAGGATCTGACAAGCCGAGACAAACAAAGCGAAGCTCACCGCGACCACAACGGGATACAGATAGAGCAGCGATTCGGGTCTGGGCTTGAGCGAGTCTGCCAGTCTTCGAAGGCTGCAGCGAAGATCGCAGGAGAAGCGACTGGGGTACCAGCGGGTGAGAATCAATCCGCTTAGCACCAAGGTGACGATCGGAGCCCAAACGGCGTTGAATCGGTGAAAGATGCTGACCGCATACCAGGCGAGGTACGAGAAGAAGAAAGCGAGCAACCCAGTAGCGAGCCATCGCTCGGCATCGGAGCGGGAAAGGCGAAGCGTGCGGCTGAAGCCGTAGGCGGCCCAGACAGGCAGCGTGACACAGGCCGCAGCGATCAGCCATCGTAGAATCAGCTCGCTACCTCCCGTGATCGACAGATTACTGCAGCTTTCCCTCCCTTCCGCCAATTCGGTAACCTATCCTGACAATTGCTTCAACGCGCTGAGCGAAGCAGATAAGCTGCACGCGTCGAATGGCTGAGAGCAGCTCAAACGCTCCGGAGCTAGCTTCTGAGCAACCACACGCGTCATCGCGCGCAATTACCTCCGGGCTGTTGTTGAGCGTGGCCGCCTTGGCGCTCGGCTATGCCGTTCAAATCAGCAATGGAAACTTGCACCCTCAGTCCATACTTCTGCTGACGGTGGCTCTGGTAAGCACGTTCGGAGCGCTGCTGGTTCCCGGCATTGCACCGATCGAGCGCCTCGGCGAGCGGGCGATTCTTGTGGTGCTCGGCGTCGGATTTGCCTTCCAGCTTGCGCAGCTCCTGACGACGGTGCCCGCGATGTACATCCAGCGCGGCACACGAGAGCGCGACGCGCTGTTCTTTGCGGGATTGGCGGCGGCAGGAGTTGTCGCCGGAGGCATTTTTTCAAAATCGCCAGTCCTGGGCAGGCTTCAAGTGCCCATCCTTTTGGCGCTCCACTTTCTTCTCGGTATTTGGCTGATTAAGGCATCGCCGCGGCCGCAGATCGATGTGCTCGTGTTTCAACGAGACAGTATTGATGCGTTATTGCATGGCAATAATCCGTATGCGATTACGTTTCCTGATATTTATGGATCATCGCCTTTCTACGGAACCGGTTTGTCAACGGGCGGCAGGCTTCAGTTTGGATTTCCGTATCCGCCGCTGAGTCTTTTCCTGGCAATGCCGGGACAATTACTCGCAGGCGATTTTCGATACTCGCAACTCGCGGCGATGACCCTGTCCGGCGGATTGATGGCGTACTCCCGGCCCGGAGCGGTGAGCTCGGCCGCGGCTGCCGTTTTTCTGTTTACACCGCGGGTGTTCTTTGTCTTGGAGGAGGCCTGGACCGAGCCATTCGTGGTCCTGCTGTTGGCGCTGATCGTTTTTCTGGCCTGCCGCGCACCGAAATTTGTTCCGTATGCACTGGGGCTTTTCTTTGCGGTAAAGCAGTATTTGGTAATCGTCGCTCCGCTCGTTGTTCTTCTCATGCCTTGGAATGCACAACGACGCGAGCGCCTTCGATGGTTGGTCAAAGCGGTTGTCGCGGCGGCGGTCGTAACCCTCCCGCTGATGCTGGTGAACGTCCCGAAGTTCATCTGGAACGTCGTGACGCTTCAGCTTTACCAGCCGTTTCGGGCCGACGCGCTGAGCTATCCGTCCTGGTGGGTGGCCCATGGAGGTCAGCCAATCACCTGGATTGCCTTCGTGGTCATCATCCCCGCTCTGGTCTTGGTGCTTTGGCGAGCCGAACGTCGACCGGCTGGCTTTGCGCTCGGCGTCGCTCTGGTCTGCCTCGTCTTCTTCGCTTTCAACAAGCAGGCATTTTGTAACTACTACTACTTCGTGATCGCCGCGCTCTGCTGCGCACTGGCCGCGTCAAAGCCACTGAAGCCCCAAAGCTTCCCGGCGGAAGCAATGTAGCCAAGTTGGTGAGCGGTGTGCGTCGCGAGGTAGATGTGCGCGCAGACCACCGAACGTCCATTGTTTTTTTTACGACATGCTGTTCTGCTCTGTGGGTTACCGATGCGCAGTGATTAGATTCGGCATGGCTCTCAGGAGGTTGGCGATGAGTAAAACCTTTCGGCACACCATTTGGGTTTCGGTGTTGCTCGCTTCCGGGGCGCTGGTGACCGCCTGTCAGTCGGAGAAGGATCGGTCGGAGAAAAAGACCTCGAGCGCAAGAGGCGCGGAGGAAGCAGCGCCGTCGAAGGTTGAGCGCACGCCCGCGCCGACCGAGTCTCCGTCTGTCATCGAGAGGATCTTTTCACCCAGCAAGCCCGCGACGCCGCAACGTTCGGTCGCCTCGACCAAATCGAAGCATGCGAAGCCAACGGGTCATGCGAAGCCAACGAGTCATGCGAAGGCCAAGGCTCATGCCGTTGCGAAGACGGCCACCAAGAGCTCTGGAAAGCCGAGTGACACCAAGAAGCAGGGCTTCACGAGCTATGGCGAGGGCGCCGAGGGCGCCGGTATTACCGATCCATCGGACACGGCACAAAACGCGAAGGGCACTACCGGTTCAGTTCGAAAGTAAGTGCGCTTGAGCAAAAACTAGGCAAATTGCCTTTTTCTTGCTCAACGGAAATTGCGCTGGGCTAGGCCTGCCTCATCCAGAGGACCTGGGTTTGTTGAAGAAAGTGAGCAGGTCACTCAGGCTGGCATTCCCAACCTTGTTTGCGCTTCCCGCGGGTCCAACCGCCTTGGCGATCTCGGAGAAAATGTCTTTGAGCGGTTGGGCTGCCGCCTTGACCTCCGCAGCTTGCTTCATCAGATCGGCAGCGACTTCAGGCGTTGGCATCTCGTGTGGTGGCGCAACATCCGCGGATTGATGAGTCGTATCTGCCGCAGGCTGCTCAGCCGATCCCGCATCGATATCCCGGAGAAAGCACTCGAGCGCCGACTGGTACTCCGCAACAAACTGGCGGACCAGGTCCCTGGTTCTCTTGAAGTTCCTGCCATTGATGACAACCTCGTCCCCGAGGAGTGCGCAGCGAAAGCCGTTGTACTCGTACTGTTGCGACGGAGAGGCTTTCGCAGGCAACTTGTGCCGACCCTTGCCTGCCTTGGCCAGCACCTTCGCAACCCGCTCTTCTGTCGCCTTGACCGTCCAGCCCTCCTCGGCGGCCCGTTTCGCCATTTTCGACCTGGCGTTCAAGTCTTTGATCCGACTCAGGTATCGGACGTGTCCCTCCCCGATTTTGTCATGTGACAAAAAATCTTGGATAGCCTTGGGCTGGTCGAGAAGATCGATGAGCCGCTTAACCGATGAAGCGGCGCTCCACCCATACCGCCTAGCAATCTCCTCGAGGGTCAAATTGCATGGCGGTTGCGTGAGCCGTTTGTACCCAGCAGCCTTTTCCATGATGTTGGTGTCGGCTCGCACTTCATTTTCGGTGACGACTCGAGCTGCCGCCTCAGCATCAGTCATGTCCTCACAAATCGCTCGGATACTTTCCCAACCCAGCTCTTTGGCGGCTCGCCAACGCCGCTCACCTGAAACGAGCTCGTAACCGTTCTCAGCCCCGTTTTGGCCGGATTGGGCTTGGGGCGTGGAAAGGGGCCGAACCAAAACGGGCGTGCTCAAGCCGGTCGCCCGCAGCGATTCGATCAGCTGCTGTTGCTTCGCGTCATCGAACTGAGTTCGGTACTGGTACGGCGATGGATGGATAGAGGCGAGCGGGATCAGTTGCAGGGCGGGCGGATGATTCATGCGTCCCCTCCTCGGACAACCGTTTTTCGCTAGCAAGCCACTTGCCAACGGAAGGAGCTTCTGCTGCTATGAGCCGCACCCATGGAAGGGCGGGTCCTCTCTCGTCTGGGCTTGGGCCTCGTCACGATCGGCTGGGTGTTCCTCCTTTGGCGGGCAACCGATGTCTTTCGACCCGACTCAGGCCTTCTGCCGAGATACGACTCGGACCATGCAATCCCTCTGCTCATGGCCGACGAGCCGCGTGTGACTCCGTTCTCTCTGTACTACTACGGGCAAGACCGATACGGAGCCTGGCCTTTTCTCTTGGCGCACCTGCTGGGACGGGTGGCGCACTTCAGCTGGTCCCCGGAGCGCCTGTCGGTGTGGCTCATGTTGTTCATGTTTGGCGCAGCATGGCCGTTGTGGCGGCTAGCTGGAAAAACGGATTTCATCGTCCCCAGCTATCTGGGAGTCGTTGTCCTGAACCACCCATTGTTGCGAATCAACCGCGATCCTTATGGATGGCAGGCGTCAACTCTGATCTGGACGTGGTGGTCGCTGCGGCAATTATCCTCGGGTCGAAACGCCGGCTTCTGGCTGGCTGCCGCGTGCCTGGGCAGCATCCTGGCGGTGTGGATCTCTCCGCTAAGCGGCGCGATTTTGGTAATGCTAGCAACGCTGGAGTGGGGATTCGCGTGCCTGCGGATGGGTTCCCAGACGGCGCGAGGGAAGAGCTTTCTCACCATGATGATCGCTCCAGCGATCGGCATCGGCGTCGAAAGGCTGCTTCGCGCCGGGTTTCACCAGTATGCAAGGCTCACATTCCACGGTTCGTATGAAATCCCGCTCAAATTGGACCGAGGTCACTTGCTGCAGAACGCCGCGGCGATGTGGAACGTCCTCGTGGGCCGACCCGGGTGGATTGTGCAAGTCGGCGCGGTTCTCGCCGGCGCCTTCTTCCTGCTGTCATGGGTGACGAGGCTGCTTCGCCAGACCGGACGAGCCGCTGTGTCCCGGGATATCTGGCGTGCTCTCGCAATTGGCTGCGCGGCCAGTTGCGTGCTCACTTTTGCTGCCTCGGTTGCTGTGGCACACGTGCGCTACAATCTTTACAACGAGCGGTATCTGGTACCGATCAATCTATTTGGTGGGATCGGCGCGGTCGCTTCAATCATTGCAATATTGCCGGTGCGGCAGATCTCAGCGCGAGCTAGGAACGGTTTGTCCCTGGCCCTGACGGTGCTCCTCACTACCTCAGTCGCGCTGGGGCTCCCTCCCTCGACAATCAATCCTGCCTATGCGGAGCTCAAAGCGGGGGCAGATTGGCTCGCGAACCGACCGGTACCTGTCGTGTTGGGAGGATACTGGGGAACCTATGTCTTTGCCGGCCTGGCCCTTCCCCAGAAAGTGATACCGATCCCTGTGGAAGAGGACTACCAGCGCACCCCCTGGACCGGCGGGGCTCTACATCGGGCTGAGCAAGTGGTGATTTCAACCTACGCGACTGATCGGTTTGGACCGGCGAACAACCCAGATCGCTGGGTCACCGATCGCGGCGAGTTCCTTCAGCGCGGCGAGATGCCAAGCTGGAGCAAAGGCGCCGTGATCTTCTGGACTTATTTGAATGCGACGAAGCGCGCTCTCCCGATCTCCACGGTTTGGGTGCCCACCTGGAACGCCTGCGGCGAGAAATTGCTGTCGATCGAAGTTGACAACATCCAGAGTGCCGAATTGGTGTACTGGGCCCAGTCGCCCAGTCCGACAATAGAGGTGGTGGGACACACCAACCACGGAGGGCAGCGAGCGCCCGATGCCGTCGAGCACGGCACGCGAATGACTCGCTATGTCTTCGAGAAAGGCGCCGCAATCAGCCGAGTCACGTTGCAACCGAGGGGGCAACAGAAGAGATGCGTGCTTGAGGCGCTTGCTCTCTTCAAGCGATGAAGTCGTGGGCGCCCTGCGCAAGCCGCGTAAGAATTGCGGATCGCTCCAGTCCCACACTCGATTGGGGTGGACGTCGACATTCGCAGGTTCGCCGTTCCAGCGGTGGGGCCCAAAATCCCAGGTCAAGGCACCAATCGCCGGAATCATGAGATAAAAGAGATAGGGCAACACGTCTGTCAGGAAGCGTGGACCGTACGAGTGGCCCGCCCACCAGACTTTGAAGAGGGACACGACAACCCAATGCGCGAGGACCGTAGCGACCAATAACAAATCGAGTGAGTCGAACGAATGCGAAACGATCTTCCGACCGATGCCGACAATCGCGAACAGCGCGACGGGTGTAAACAAGAATAGGCCCCTGCTAGGTGAGAAAAGGTTTGCCATGGACGCGCTCGGAAACGAGTGCGCGTCTAACTCAAAACGCCCGGGTTGGTAATACGGTGGTAGTGGATTTCCGTAGAGCGAAAGATTGAGTGCCGTCCAGGGCACGGCCACGATCAGAGCACCAGCGAGGTACCAGTACCACTTCCGTGGATATTTGATCAGAACGTACACACTGACGAGCAGCGTCGAAACAGCATTGGTCGGACGCATGATGTACGCCAGAGCAATCGCCAGCCCAGCTCCGAGCAGCCACCGCGGGGACACTCGCGATTTAAGCAGGCAGAACAAGGTCAAGGACAGAAACAACATCGAGGGGCCATGCTGCGAAAGCGCACGAGTCGCGGTCGACAGTGCCGAGGTGCCCAAAGCGAATACCAGCGTCAGCAACAGAGCCCGAGGACGAGAGAGCGACTCGGAGGCAATGAGAAACATCACCACGGCTGCAATTGAAACGAGAATTGAGGCGATGACCCGTTGGGGCAGATTCCAAAACTCGAGGTTGATTTCGCCCGTGGCGCAAGAGTGATAGCGCCAACGATCCACCCAACGAGCAACTTTCGGGCTCAAAGCTGAAAACGGCGCAAGGCCCCGGAAAAGCAGATCAGCCGCAGCAACGAACGGCAGAGCAACCAGCGCAGGACCTAGCGGGTAATCGTTGTACCAGTGTCCGTTTATTTGGATTGTGCCGTGCCCCTGAGGAAACGTCGGAGCATACTCATCGATGTTGACCTTGCCCTCCTTTAGAATCGACAGCGCGGTGGGCAGGTACCATGCTGAGTCAAACGGAGTATTCACGGGGCATGCGACGTAGAAAATCAACAGCCCCACGAACAGCAGGGCTGGTTGCTACCGGGAATGGATCGACATACCTCGAAGCAAACTCATTTACTTCCGGATGTCTTACGAACGCCTCCCACAACCTCCAGGGAGGGTAACTTCCAAGCGCGTTCCGCACTCACTTTTTTGGCATTTCTAAGGAGAAAGTCGACGTCTGGTGTACTCTCCGCTTCAATGTAGATTTGGTATGAGAAAACGCTCTTCCTCAGCCCAATCAGCGCCAAGTTCGCCAAGAGAGCCGCCCGCCCGAGAAAGCCGTTGCCCAACACCTTTGGGAAAGGGGCCGGGACTCCGCGGATTCGCTTGATCCGAAACCCGGAGTCCACCAGCAACCGCCGCAAGCTTCGCAGCGTGAAAAGGCGAGAGTGAGTCCGGTCCAAGACTCCAAATTTTCCGTAGTTGAACTGGCCAAACAGCAGCATCAAACGCTGAACAAGGAAGGCGACGTTTGCCGTGGTGATGATCACCGTCTTTGGCTCGTGCGTAAATTTGGCTCGAAGCGCCTCGAGAAACTCCTCGGGATCCTTCAAGTGCTCAAGCACGTCGAGCAGAAGCAAATACTGATAACTTTCGACCCCAAACTTCAGCTCGCCGTTCAGGTCCTGCTGGTAAACCTCAATCGATGGGTCTGCCGCGGTCACTGCGAACTGGTCGACAATCGCGACGCGACAGTCTTTCTTCGTCAGCTCAGTGGCAACGCCTCCGGGCCCTGAACCGATGTCGAGCACCGAGGCTCCGGCGGGTATGGCCTCGATTGCATAACTGTGGCTGCTCGGATAGCCGAGTTTGAGGGTATAGTGCGAGTGTCCCGCGGGCTCAGGATCGAGGCGCCGCTGATACAGCAGTCCCGCCCGGTGAAACGTGTTTTTCAGGGTCACGAGCAAGACGTTCTTGGCATATTTCAGCCCGTTCACCCGCGAGATTTCTTTTCCATAATACGTCGGTATCGGCAATTCGGTGATTTTTGCGTTGGCGTTCAACAATTGAATGATGATTTCGGTATCGAAATGGAAGTCATTGGAGTTTAGACGAAATGGAAGACGCTCGAGCGTCTTCACAGAGTAGACGCGATATCCACTGTGAAACTCGGAAAATTGCGTCCCAAGAAGGAGATTCTGAATTTGCGTCAGAATCTTATTGCCAACAAATTTGTATAGCGGCATGCCGCCTTTCAGGGCGGCAAAACGCTCAATCATCCGACTTCCGAAGACCGCATCCGCCACACCGAGCCGGAGAGGTTCAATCAGTCGAGGGAGCTCCTCCGGAGCGTACTGGCCGTCGCCATGCAACATTGCAACAAAATCGAACCCCTCTGAGATGGCATAAGCGTAACCCACCTTTTGGTTTCCACCATAGCCCTGGTTGTATTCGTTGCGCAGCACCGTCATTTTGATCTCGGGATGGTGCGCCTTGTATTCGCGGCCAATCGCGAACGTCCGGTCTTCGGACGCATCGTCGACCACCAACACCTCGCAGTCGTACTGTTCAAAGACGGAAGAAGGAATTCGCTCCAGGACCCTACGGAGCGTGGACTCGGCATAGTAGGCGATCACGAAGATCAGCAGCCGCCTTGGGGAAGCAGCGGTGCCGAGGCTGCCTGCCTCGCTCTTTTTGGGCTGAGCGCTCACCTTCACATACTATACCCAAGAAAAGCCGACTAATCGTTCGTCGCCACCCATCGCCCTCGGGACTAAGCTCTCTGGCCTGGGCCACAAACGCGTCAAGGTGCTTTCCACCACCTGGTACAAAATCGTCTTTCTGCATCGATACTTTTGCTCGAGCGGCGTTGGGCGCCGCAAAGACGCGAGCATCGCATCGGGATACCGTAGCCACGGTTCAGTCGCCCCGTGAAGCTCGACTCCGCTACGACGCCCCACGCCCACCCCACCAAAAGGCTCAACGCCGGGTCGAGCTTTGGGTGGTCGCGCACCCACAGCTCGTCTACGTCACGAGCCCTCTCCCGGTTCCGGGGACGGACCATCCTCGGGACCGAGCTCCGTTTTCGTCCGGGGCAACCGGAGCATCTGTTCGGCGTGGCCGAGCACTGGGTCGAGAAGACCGCGTCCGCCAACTTCGAGGGCGTGACGAGCAGGCCCGGTAGGGCTCCCGCAAAGTAGGCCGTCACGCCCCCGACGCTCGCGCGAATTCTCCCCGATTTCCCAGCCCCGACCTTGGTGACCCCAACGCCTCCATTTTCCAAGTGATTTTGAAAGGTTCCGCGGATAGATCCTCGATCCCAGTGGTCGGTTCGTCCCAGTCTCGATGCCCTACGAACTGTGCTAGTGCATCCAGATTCCGATTCTCCCATGGCCGTGGCCTATCCACCGGGCCGGCCGCTAAAGGACGTCAATGCTTCGAAACGTTCGCGAACTTTATCAATACCGAGTTCTCCTTTTGAGCCTCACGCAGAGAGAATTAAAGGCCAGATATCGCGCCTCGGTGTTGGGTTTCTTGTGGACCTTTCTGAATCCAACTTTGCTCATGTTGGCCTATGTCCTGGTCTTCGGCATATTCATGAAGGCCCAGATGCGCCACTACGTGTTCTTCCTGTTCGTCGGGCTGCTCCCGTGGGTGTTCTTCTCCACCTCTCTCTCCAGCGGAGCCAGCGCGATTAGCGACCGACGAGATCTCTTGACCAAAGTTCGGTTCCCGGCGCAGGTATTGCCCGCGACCGTGGTGGCAACGAACTTGATCAATTATCTTTTGTCCCTGCCTTTGATGTTTGTCCTCGGCGCGATCTTGGGAGAATGGCCAACTTGGCACGCGGTAGTTTTTCCAGCCATTCTTACACTTCAGATTCTCTTCACACTCGCACTTTCTTATATGATATCGGCACTGAACGTGGTCTTTCGAGACCTACAGTACATTGTCGCTAACCTCCTCACTCTTTGGTTCTTCGTCACTCCAATCCTGTATGCCACCTCCACAATACCTGAGGCGTTCCGCAAGGTTCTTGTTCTGTCGAATCCAATGGCGATATTAATTACCTCGTATCAGGCAATTTTCTACTACCATCAATTGCCGCGCATCCTTCCTTTGGCACTGGTTACCGCAGTCTCCCTCGGTCTCCTCTGGCTGTCTGCTTGGATCTTCGAACGACGTCGGGAGGAATTTGCGGAGCTCGTTTGATTGCGGTTTGCTCTGATATGGACGCAATTATTATCCGGAATGCGACAAAGAGATTCCGAAAGAACGTCATTCCCAGGACTCACAGCACCCTCAAATCCGAGTTCGTAAAATGGCTCCGGGGCCAGAAACGGCCTGCGTCCGAATCTTGGATCGAAGCATTGCGGGGAGTTGATCTCACCATTCCTCAAGGCAAAACCGTGGGTATCATCGGCCGGAATGGTGCCGGTAAGAGCACGCTGCTCAAGCTGATCACGGGAATCTATGCGCCATCCTCTGGCACGGTGGTGGTGAACGGAAAGGTCTCTGCCCTTCTCGAGCTCGGCGCGGGCTTCCACCCGGACTTTTCGGGGAGAGAGAACATTCTGATTAATAGCATCATCCTCGGAAGGTCCCGAAGTGAAGTGCGTGCCCGGATGTCAGAGATTATCGAATTCAGTGAGCTGGGCGATTTCATCGAACAGCCGGTGCGCACCTATTCGAGCGGGATGTATACCCGCCTCGCATTTTCGGTCGCCACCCATGTCGATCCGGATATTCTGATCATCGACGAAATACTCGCCGTGGGAGACGAACATTTTTTCCGGAAGAGTCGGGCAAAAATGGAAGAGTTCAAGCGGGCGGGCAAGACCATCGTTCTGGTTACCCATGGTCTGAGTACCGTGGAAGAGTGGTGCGAGCAGGCCGCGTGGATCGACGATGGAAAGATTCGACAGGTGGGCAATCCTCGAGAAGTCGTGAGCGAATATGTGCGAACCGTCGCGCTCGCGGAGCAGCAACAGGCCTTACCTTCGCCGCCGACTGGGCCAGTCACCCAGGGTACTGATCCTTCTCCAGTCTCATCCGGTGCATTGCCTTCACCGCTCTTGGATTCGCGGATCCGGATCGAAGGAGTCCGCTTTATCAACGGGGGCGGCCAAGAAGCGGTCAGCATTGACACCGAAGGCTCGCTGGACATCTGCATTGACTACGTGGCCCCCAAACCGTTCGGCGATTTGGGCTTTCAAGTCAGTGTTATGAAAGCGGGAGGGATCGAAGTCTTTACTACCGATACGTTCCTGGATTCTGTGCTCTCGCCGCAGTCACTGCCCGCGACCGGCACGGTTAAGTTGAGAATGATGCGTATTGGGCTAATCGAAGGTACGTACTTTGTGGAGGTGGTGGCGCGCTCGCAGCGAGGAGAAGCGTACGGCCGCCCGCCGGGGCGTTACTCATTCCAAGTCCATTCCTCAATCCGAGACCGGGGTGTCACGAGACCCCCTCACCAGTGGTCGGTCGAGCCGCGCAGAGGGCCGAGCTAGACTGAAATGTCAGCCCCCCAGCGCAAGCGTGAGGCTCGAGCCCTTCGCATTTTCAGAGCAGTCTTGCGCCAAAACGAGCTCGATGCGGTTCCACAAAGGGATCTGCGAAGGGAAACTGGCCGCCTAGGATGGTTTAGTACGACTTCGCTTGCGTCCTTCGATCTGATTCCCCGCGAGAAGGAGTATCCCGAACGGTGGGTCGAGATGGAAATCGAGCTGCGAGGGGAACCGGGACTGCGAGTTTCTCCGCTTATTTTCGTCAACCACGGATATGGATTCTCAATCGGTACGCGCATTCGACTGCCCGCTCCGGTGCGCGACCGGGTGAGCGCTCTGGTTCGACTTCCGCAGCCGGTGGTTGGATTGAGGTTCACTCCCCTCGATCGACCGGGGAGGTTTGACCTTGGATCGGTGAGAGTCCGCCAGGTTAGCTCTCCGGAAGTGGCACTCCGACTTGGATATCCACGCGCTGCCGCGTTGGTCCGAGAACCGAAGCGACTGGCGCGCACCCTGAGGAATGCCTACTTGCTTTGGCGGACCGAAGGGCTTCTCGGCCTGAAGAGAAGATTGGCGGGAGAGACGGAGACTCCACTCCGCAATACCACGCGCGGATATGCCGACTGGATTCAGTGTTACGACACGTTGAGTGATGCGGAGCGGGCTGCGATCAAGAACCATCTTCATACACTTGAATATCAGCCGACGATTTCGATTATCCTGCCGCTACACGATAGCAACGAGCAGTCCCTCCGGCGGACACTTGAGTCAGCCCAGTCGCAGCTCTATCCGAAATGGCAACTGTGTATGGCGGGTGACCTCTCCAACGAGAAACAGGTTGGGAAACTGATTGAGCTATACCGCTCGAATGACGAGCGAATTCACGTTGTGTACGGAAGTCAGACGCTTGACCGCTCGGCTCGCCTCCAAAACGCTTTGGAGCTGGCGCGAGGGGAGCTGTTGCTCGTGCTGGATGAAACCGATCTTTTGCGCGAGCATAGCCTATACATGTTCGCGTCGGAGCTTAATGCCGAGCCCGAGGCACAACTGGTCTACGCTGATGAGGACAGCATCAATCCCGCTGGTGAACGGTCTAATCCGCGTTTCAAACCCGATTGGAATCCAGACCTATTGTGCTCTTTCAACTATATTTCCCGCTTTGTAGCGATTCGCACAGATCTAGTAAAAAGCGTGGGTGGATTCCGCAGTGGCATCGCCGGGCAGGAGGAGTTTGACCTTCTTTTGCGCATCACGGCTACCCTTGAGTCTCAAAAGATTCGTCATATCCCCCATCTTTTGGGCCACACTACACCTAAGGAGCTCGCGCGGGCCACTGCCACTGCCGCGTCGCCCGAGCAGGTAGTCCAGGAGCAACTTCAGAAGAGAGATCCGAGGATTCGGGTCGAGGCCGGGAGGCTCCCCGACAGCTGTCATGTTCGCTATCCGATTCCCGAGGCATCTCCGCTCGTTAGCCTGCTCATCCCTACGAGGGATGGTCTTCCCCTCCTACGACGTTGTATCGAGAGCATTACCCAGCGCACCACCTATCCTTCTTACGAGATTGTCGTCGTTGACAACCAGAGCCGCGATCTGGCGCTGCTTCGATACCTGGAGGGCCTGGCGCAATCAAAGAAGGCGCGCGTCATCAAGTATGATCGTCCCTTCAACTACTCGGCGATCAACAATCTCGCGGCGCGGGAGGCAAAGGGCCGGATTCTGGGGTTGCTCAATAACGATCTCGAAGTCATTTCCCCTCACTGGTTGCAGGAGATGGTAAGCCAGGCGCTGCGGCCTGAAGTAGGAGCCGTCGGCGCCAAGCTCTACTATCCCGATGGTACAGTACAGCATGCCGGCGTTGTCCTTGGGATCTATGGTCTTTCAGAGCATATTCACCGGGGTCTCGGTCGAGATGAACCTGGGTATTGCGGCCGCGCTCAGCTGATTCAAGACATTTCGGTGGTAACCGCCGCCTGCATGCTTCTCCGCCGGGAGCTGTTCGAGCAACTTCACGGTCTGGAGGAAGGTCTTCCGGTGGCATTCAACGACGTGGACCTTTGCCTTCGTCTTCAAGATCTTGGATACAGAAATGTTTTTACTCCTTACGCTGAGCTTTATCACTACGAGTCAGCGACTCGCGGATTAGACGATTCACCTTCAAAGCGGCAACGCCTTCGAATGGATATTCAGTTCATGCAGCGCCGCTGGGGTGCGCGCGTAGAAGAGGATCCGTTTTACAGTCCAAACCTCACCATCGAGGGCACGGACTGTTCGCTCGCTTTTCCGCCGCGGATCCAGCGGCCGTGGATCCCATTCATGTCTTTGGAAGACCGGTAAGCGAAGAGCCGGAGCGACTGAAGCATGACTAGGCGTTCAATCTTAGATCCTGGCCACATCGCCCGTTTCGTCCCAATCCTAGTGCTCATCGGGTTCGCCATACGCCTTTTTGTTTTTGTCGATCGGTGGGCAGTGAACGTGCTGTTCTTTGACCAATGGGATTTCCTCACCGGACTGTTCGAGCATCGAGATCTGCTGACGCTGTTTCGATGGCAGCATGGGCCACAGAGACAAGGCTTTGGATATTTGCTTGATGCTGCTCTTTACCCAGCCACGGGTTGGAACACGCGGACCGAGATTTTCGTGTTGGCGGGGATCATTGTTCTCGCCGCGATCGTCGCGCTTCTTTTGGTCCGGCAGGTTTGCCGCCCCTCTGCGTGGGATGTTTGCGTTCCATTGATCTGCCTCACAACTGCGCAAGTGGAAATCTTTGCAGTAACCGCCAATCCTGCGCATGGCGCGCTGCCGCTACTGTTCATTTTTCTGTGCACATGGGCATGGACGGCCCAGCGTGACCCGCTGCGAACCATCGGCGTATCCCTTGCCAACTTTGCCGCCATTTCGACGGGATTCTCCTGGTTCATTGGGTTGATTACTCCCTTTTTCTTTCTGCTTGATTTTCGAGCCGCGCGGCGCGCGGCCAAGCCAGTCTATTTTTCTATCATCGGTTTTTTGATTTCACTCCTCAGCCTGGGGTCGCATTTCGCGGGATTCCGTTTCGAACCCGCCCTGGGCTGCTTTCAATTCCCGCATCCGCGTCCCGGAGAGTACATCCTGTTCTTGGGGTTGTTTCTTGCCCATCCATTTCGTTTGAACGATCTGAACGGGTTGAAAGCGATGGTGGCGGCGATGGTGGCCATCAGTGCATCGATATTTCTCCTAACTCGAGTCATCCGCCTGGTCAGAAAAGATGAGCGCCCTGATCGAGAAATTGTTCTCTTGTTGGGATTCTCCCTCCTTTTCGGTTTGAGCGTCGCCATCGGCCGCGTGTGTCTCGGGCCGGAGACGGGTGCCACCTCACGATACGTTCCGTATGCCATACCGGCCGCCGTTGCCGTCTACTTGTGGATTTGCAGCTGGCCTCGGCTCTCGCAGAAATTCCCCGTAGTTCTTATGGTCTTGCTAGCAGTGTGCATCTCGAAGGAGGTCTGGAACTTCGACGATCGAGGTTTCGGTCGGTATTTCGCAAGTGGAAAGACGCGTTGGCGCGACTGTTACCTTGCTAAGGAGGACATTGCGCGATGCAACCACGAAGCCCAATTCGAGGTGTATCCAAGCGATCACGGCGGAGCGGTGAATCTTCCCAGCAAGCTAGCATTCCTCAAAGATCATCGCTTGAATCTGTTCCACGAACGATGAGATTGGGCGTTGTGTCACCACGGTGGCGTCCCGCCATCAGAGAAGCTCTCGGCGAACACGAATTGGACGCGATTCCACAAAAGGACTTGCGGACGGGATGCGCTGACTTCGATTGGTACGGTGCCAGGTCCGTTGTGTCCTTCGAGCTGGCCCCTCCGGGTGGGAAGTTTCCGGAGCGCTGGGTAGAGATCGAGATTGAGTTACGAACCGAAGCTGGGTTGCCCGCCCGCCCAGTCATTCTAATCGACCATGGATCTGGGTACGCAATGGGTACGCGCATTCGACTGCCTGAGCCGGTACGCGACCGGGTGCGGGCCATGGTTCGACTTCCGGAGCCCGTTCGTGGACTAAGACTCATTCCGCTGGACTGGCCGGGAAAATTTTCACTGGGGGCAGTTCGGATCCGCATGATTAGCGCTGCTGAGGCCGCAATCCGTCTCGTCCTCCCACGGGCCAGAGCGCTGGCCCGGACTCCCTGGCAAATGCCGCGCGCCCTAAACGATGCGTATGCGCTTTGGAGGAGCGAAGGCCTGCTCGGGCTAAAGAGACAACTGGCCGGCGAGACAGGGTCTCGATCAGAAGCTCCCTTGCCCCGATACGCCAACTGGATCGAGCGTTATGATACGCTTCATGACTCGGATAGGAACGCTATCCGTAAGCACCTTGGCACGCTAAAGTTTCAACCGCTGATATCGCTCATTTTACCATTGCGCGATAGCACCAAGGAATCCCTGCAGCGCACGCTCGAGTCCGTTCAGTCTCAGTTGTATTCAAAATGGCAACTCTTTGTTGTTGGTGATTTTTCAAACAGGCTTCAGATTGGGGACTTGGTTGAACAATACCGATTGAAAGATAGTCGAATTCAAGTGGCGTACGAGCGCCAGAATTCCAATTTTGCGCTGTGCCTCCGGAGCGGTTTCGAACTTGCGGGGGGCGAATTTGTCCTAATCCTACAAGAGACCGACCTGCTGCGCGAGCATGCCCTCTACCTGATCGTGCAAGAGCTTAACGCGTATCCTGGTTCGGAGCTGATCTACGGCGACGAGGACAGCCTCAATTCCGCCGGGGAACGGTTTAATCCCCGTTTCAAGCCAGATTGGAACCCAGATCTTTTCTACGCTTGTAACTACATTTCCCACTTCGTAGCCGTTCGTACGGATTTGGTAAAAAGAGTTGGGGGATTTCGCGAGAACACGGCTGGTGATCAGCAGTTCGACCTGCTTCTTCGCGCCACCGCCGCCATTGACCCTGGAGGGGTCCGTCATCTCCCCTACGTTCTCGGGCACTCTGGGAGTGCATTGAAATTCGTAGAGTCGCGAAGCAATGCACCGTCCGCCCGTCGCGCTTGGTATCCAATACCAGAGGACCCACCGCTGGTCAGCCTGCTGCTCGTTGCTCCAGAGAATCTCCCCCCACTGCAACGCTGCGTTGAGAGTATTACGACGCGGACCGATTATCCTCGTTACGAGATAGTCATCGTAGACAAAGGTCGCCGTGATCGACCGCTGCTCGAGCTGCTAAGCCGCCCGACCCAGTCAGGCCGAATACGTGTCGTGAACAGTGATTTATCCGTCAATTGCTCGGGATTTAAAAATTTCGCGGCGGGCGAGGCCAAGGGCGCGGTCTTCGCGATTCTCAGCAACGACCTAGAGGTGGTCTCGTCTGATTGGTTGCGCGAGATGGTGAGTCACGCCTTGCGTCCGGAGGTGGGTGCCGTTGGAGGCAAGCTCTACTACCTTAACGAAGAGGTTCAGCACCCTCGCGTCGCCCTTGGAACGAATGGCTTGGCCACGCAAGTCCACCGACGATTTGGACGAGAAGAGGGCACCGATTGCGGCCGGGTAGAACTGGTGCAGAATGTCTCTGTCGTTTCCGCGCCCTGCTTCGTGATGCGCCGCGAGCTGTTTGAACAGCTTCACGGTTTTGATGAGGCGCTTCTTGCTGAACTAGGCAATATCGATTTGTGCCTACGTCTGCAAGAACTTGGATATCGACTTGTATTCACTCCTCACGCTGAACTCTACCACTACGAACGCGGGACCGATGTGTTGGGTTGCCCACCAGAAAAACTGGATCGCCTCCGTAGGGATATTGAGATCATGGAACGCCGCTGGGGCCCACGCCTTCGCCACGATCCGCACTTCAGTCCAAACCTTTCCCTCGATGGAGTGGGCTGTCTGCTGGCATTTCCGCCGCGCACCCAGCGCCCATGGCTTTCCTTCACGTCGCCGGACCCGGTCCAGTGAGCAAACTAGGTCTCCCGGAGCGCAAGCTGCGAATTGCCCTGCTCACTCTCAGGCTAAGATTGGGATTCGGGGTCGAGATTGTGGTGGCCGAGGAGGTGGAATACTTCGTTGGACGAGGGTACGAAGTTACGCTCATTGCTCTTGAAAAGGACGACTACTACGACGCTCGCTTCGTTGAATTGACCCAACGAGGGGTTTTGCGGGTACGAATAGTGCCCTCGGTGTCCGAAGCGCTGGATCTCCTTCGTCGTTCCGACATCGACATCGTGATCGCACACACGCCGCCATTTTTTTCCCTGCTCCCCCAGCTTCCCTCGGACATGTTGAAGGTATTTTTTGATTACGGGGAGCCCCCTGCCGAGTTGTTTGCGGACGCCGCGGAGAGAAAGAAAATCCGCGCATCCAAGATGGAAGATGCCCTGTCCGCTGACCTGGTGATCAGCATCTCACAGTTCATCAAGGACGATTCTGGCATTCAAGGAAGCATCATTTGTGCGCTCGGAAACGATCACCTTTTCAAGCGCCGCAGTGACCTTGCGCTCCGGGCGGGGCGTTTTCGCGAAGCTGCTGAGCTCTCCGAACAATTCCTGGTGCTCAACGTGACACGCTACGGAGAGCTAGAGCGCTCGTACAAGGGAATCGACCTTTTTATCGCTACCAAAGAGTCTCTTTACGCCGCACATCCCGAACTTGAGGATATCGTTTGCTTGGTGGTGGCGGGACACAGTTACGCCGCGGACCGCTCGTGGGCCACCTCTCAGGGATTGCTCGCCTTTTCCAATCTCTCCGAGAGCGCCTTAATCAGTGCCTATCTTGACGCGGACTTCTACCTGACCACGTCGAAATGGGAGGGATACAATCTAGGGTTGGCTCAGGCCCTCGCTTTCGGCTTGGAAGCCGCCGCCAGCGCCGAAGGGGCGCATCCGGAGTTCGGAATTCCAGTTAGCAACTCGCCCGATGAGCTTGCCGACTTTGTGTATCGTGCATACCGGTCTTGGGCTCAATCGAAGGACTGCGGTGAGGCTAGGTCCTGGACTGACAGACTGAGGATCGGGCGGCGCTACCCATGGAAGGATTCTCATGCCCGCTTGGAGCGGCACATCCTTGACCGACTGAAGGAAAGACGTTCCTTCTCACCGTTCTCGATTCTACGCGCAAAAGCCGTGGAGACCCGGAGTCGAACCTTGAAACAGGAGAAAACTTTGCCCGCTCCGCCCATCATCAGTTTTCTTGTCTTGACCAAGGATAGACCCGATCTTCTGATTCCCTGTATCGAATCAATTGAAAGACACTGCAACGTTCCCTTTGAGCTATTGGTCGGAGACACCGGCTCCACGGATTACGATACGTTGAGCTTCTACCAGAATACCACTCACCCGGTACTCTACCTCGGATTCTATAATTTCAGCGCCTGCAACAATGTTTTGGCTGCGCGTGCCAAAGGGCGGTGGCTTGTTCTGATCAACAACGATGTTGAAATAATACGAGCGGATTTTGCAGAAGTACTTGATTATATGCAGCGGACGCCAAGTGTTGGTACGGTAGGAGCCTATCTCGTTTATAAAGACAAACGAATTCAGCACGCCGGCGTAAGAATCTGTCCAGCTGGACCCTACCGTGGGATCCCGGAGCATTTTGACAAATTCATGCCGATTGCAGGCTACCCGGGACTAAGATCCCCTCGCCGGGTGCCGTGTGTGACCGGAGCCTTTCTGGTCACGAGCGCGGAGAATTATCGGAGGTTCGGCGGGCTCGACGAGGTTTATCAGGTGGAAGCCCAAGACGCTGACCTCTGCCTCAGGATGATGAAGGCGGGACTCAGCAACGTAGTGCACCCGGCTCTTCTGGCGGTTCATCATGAGGGCGCAACCCGGCGCGTCAAGGAATCGGGAAGCGATCGGGAAGTCTTATTGTCTCGCCACCTCCCGTTCATTGAGAGCGAAGTCTATCGCTGGCAGGGAGAACAAGGCCTCTAGCGGCCTGCCAGCGAAACCTTCTGGTAAATCCAATCGTGACCGACCCGGACGATGTTAGTACGGGCTGCGTCCTTGGACCTCTGCGTTTTGCGGGTTTTGTGCCCCGGATGAGAATTCTCCCCCGTGCAAACAACGTGCTGACGTTGGTAAGAGGTGATCCCTACGGCCAAGTTGATAGCGTGACTACCTGGGGCAAGAACTGGTCCTTTCTCCGCCGCCTGATTGGACTGCAGGCCCCACGGGACATTGCCATCGACGATGAACATATGGAGCTGTTGGTACTCGATTCGCGTGGCGTTCTCGCCTTTCCACTGGCAGCCGAAGGGGCGGCAACCTCACTGCGCCAGCTGCAGGTGCCCGCGGATGCGCGTCGGTTGCTCTTGGACAAAAAGCGCGATCAAATAGACGTGCTAACACCCACGGGGATCTTCTCGTATGCTCGCACTGCCAGTGGTGCCGCTTCTCCGCTCGGGCTCTTGCGCGGACCACGATCCGGCCTGCAACAAGCCGTAGCCTTTGCGCTCTGCTCGACCTTGTGAATGCCCTGGGCTGAACTGCTGCTGCGGGTCTTCCGTGAGGACCTGCTCGCCTGTGATCGCTGCGGCGGTCGCCGGGTCGTGCTCGCGTACCTCAGCGAACGCAGCGTGGTCAGATTGTCAGCAGCGCCGACACCGCCGCAGGCGCCTTCCCTGCTGTGCTCTGGCAGCTGGGTGTCAGTGGCACCTAGAGTCGAGGCTGCAGCTCGTGCGGCCCGATCTCAGGAACATTCCTCACAATCACCGCACTTGCTCCGCTTGCGGCGCGCAGGCGTAGGCGGGGGTGGTAGCAATAAGCGGACTCTGAGGGCTGGCCAAGCAGAACGCATGCCGTCTCTCCCTGCACATGCGTGGCAGGCTACCAGACCATTGGTCGCGCGGGGACAGTGCGATCATGCAATAGTTACCGCCTTGCGCTCGCCCTAGACTGCCGGTAATGGTGACCCATGTCACACCCCGAGACCGCCGCGCCGGATACATTTAGGAAGGGCATGGCATCGTGGACGGAGAGCGACGACCAGGTGCTCGACCGCTACCGCCTCTGGCAGGCTCAGCTTATTTCTCCGTTCCTCGGTCGCCGCGTCCTCGAGGTAGGGGCGGGACCCGGGATGATGGCATCCTTTCTCGCGGGGTCTCGCTCGTTCGACAGGTACCTCGCGCTCGAGCCGAGCGAGCACTTCTTCCCGATGCTCCGCAAGGTGGCGGCTGGCCTGCCGGGGCTCGAGTGCCGTAACTGTACCACCGCCGATGTGCTCCCAGGACTCGCGGGTGACTTCGACACGGTGTTCTCGATCCATGTCATGGAGCACGTCGAGGACGACGCCGCATTCGTCTCCCAGTGCCGCGACTTGCTCGCGCCCGGCGGGAAGGCAATCATTCTCGTACCCGCGCTCGGTTTTCTCTACTCGGACCTCGACCGCAAGATCGGGCATTTCAGGCGGTACGACCGGGTGAAAATACGTGCCCTAGCGCGAGCGGTCGATATGGAGCTTGTCCTGAACCGGTACGACAACCTCATTGGGGCGCTCGGGTACCTTTGGGTGTGCAAGATCCGTAAGGTCGACTATCACAACGGTGGCAACAAGAAGACGCTCCTCAGGTGGTTCCGGCTCTTCTCGGACTACGTGCTGCCGGTGGTGTCGGCAGTCGAGAAGAGGATCCCGCCACCGATCGGCCTCAACCTCACGGCGGTCTTGCAGAAGCCCCTTCAAGCGAAACCCGCGTCCACCTGAAGAATCATGCGAGGCATCCCTGCAGACCAAAGCATCCTCATCGTCATTGACGGTGGGAAGGGTCTGCATCGGGCAGTGGCCGAGGTTTTCGGCGAATACACGGTGGTGCAACGCTGTCAAGTCCACAAGAGGCGGAACGTTTTGGATCACCTGCCCGATGAGCGCCGAGCCCAAGTGCGCGGCGCGATGAGCCAGGCGTATGCGGCCGAGAGCTACGAAGTGGCGCTGCGCCAATTGGAGAACCTGGCGCGGACGTTGATCAAGGCACACCCGAGCGTTGCGGAGAGCTTGCGAGAGGGCCTCAAGGAGACGCTCACCGTGAAGAGGCTCGGTCTGACCGGTGCGCTGGCGAAGACGATGGAGACCTCGAATCCGATCGAAAACATGAACGGCTGGATTCGCCGCGTCACTCGCCGAGTGAAGCACTGCCGGGGAGGCCAGATGGCACTAGGGTAGATGTCACATCGTCGCCGCCTCTGAGAGTTTCAACTGCGAACGGGACAACTCCACCGACTACAAGACACGCGATGAAAGAGCTCAGTCACCAACAATGGATTCACTCATTGGACACGCCTATTTCGCGTGAGTGGCAAGAAAGATGAACTTCTTGGACACGTTCGGTACGCCTATTAAGAGAGCGAAGTGAACTTTTGGGCCAGTCGGTTAACCATTACGTCGGCGAGTGGTGGAACGATCTTCCTGAAGTTCTTTCCTACCTGTGCACGCACGCAACGGGAGATCCCGGGCTGTGGTGGATGGACTATTTCAAGCGGAATTACGCGACGCCGCCACGCAAAAGGTGCCTGGTCTTTGGCTGCGGAACCGGATGGGTGGAGCGAGATCTCTTCGATCGAGCGGTCGCAGAGACTTTCGATGCGTTTGACGGATCATCGGAATACCTAGCCATTGCTGCGAAGCAGCGCGGCGCTCGATCCATTTCATACTCGCAGCTAAATTTCGATAGCTACGTCCCGCAGGGGTCGTACGACTTGATCGTCAACGTGGCATCGCTACACCACGTCCGCTTGCTGTTTCGGATGGTCCACCTTCTTTCGCACGCGCTGGAATCGAATGGCCTCTTTGTTAACTGGGAGTACATTGGGCCGAGCAGGAACCAATATACCGAAGCTCATTTGGCGATCATGCGCGGCGTCAACGATAGCTTACCCAAGCGATTTCGCACGTCCTACCCACTGCGCCCTGACATCTCGGCGTGCTTGAGTGGTGACCCGACCGAGGCGATACACTCGGCAGACATCTTGACTGCGCTCGAAGGGTGGCTTGAGCCAGTTGAACGAAAGATGCTGGGCGGAGGGGTCGCCTACCAATTGCTCTGGAACAACCTAAGTGAGTTTCGGAAAGGAGACCAGGAGGCGAAGCAGGGAACCAGTCAAGACATCGCTGACAGTTGACTGTAGGGTGACGGGCATCTTTTCGCGTTTACAGGGGGGCTGACAGGTAGTGACGGCTGTCGTTCGGGCGGAGGTTGACGGAGTTCTGTTGGCAGAC
>Ga0209588_1000046_pt1 | contig 47419 bp, 53 predicted proteins | sample Rivendell_Oct201_10_FD_188351 | JGI IMG/M metagenome (GOLD analysis project Ga0209588, IMG submission 188351) | Vadose zone soil microbial communities from the Eel River Critical Zone Observatory, Northern California, USA -... | ecosystem: Host-associated > Plants > Roots > Rhizosphere > Soil ...
GTCGCCCCCGCTGCTGGACGGCCAGAGCGTTCTCTTTAACGCCATCAACCGCAACAAGCGGAGCGTTTCCTTGAACCTCAAGTCGGACGCCGGGCGCGACCTGCTCCTACGCCTGATTGAAGGCGCCGACGTCCTCGTCGAAGGCAATCGGCCCGGGGTGATGAAACGCCTCGGGCTCGGCTGGGACGTCGTGCACTCGCGCAACCCGCGCCTGGTCATGTGCTCGATCACGGGTTACGGCCAGGACGGCCCGTTTGCCGGCCGTGCGGGGCACGACCTCAACTACATGGCGACCGCTGGAGGCCTCGGGCTGAACGGCGAGAAGGCTGAGCCGCCGGTGCCCCTGTCTGTCCAGGTCGCGGACATCGGAGGGGGTGGCATGCAGCCGGCGGTCGCCATCCTCGGCGCGCTCGTCGGAGTGCAGCGAGGGGCGGAAGGTCGATGGCTGGACGTGTCCATGACCGACGGTGCTGTGAGCTGGCTCGCTCTTGCGCTCGCTGCACTGGGCGCCGGCGAGGCCGTTGGCCGGGGGGATCAGCGGCTTTCCGGCCGGCACGCCTGCTACCGCGTGTATGCCTGCAAGGACGGTGGCTTCTACAGCGTCGGCGCACTGGAGCCTAAATTCTGGGCCGCGCTCTGCATCGCGGTCGAGCGCCCCGACCTGGTGGCGGTCCAGTTTGCCGAAGGGACGGAGGGCGAAAACGTCCACCGCGAAATGGAGGCGGTGTTCGCGTCGCGCACACGATCCGAATGGGAGGTCGCGCTGGCCGGACTGGAAGTCTGCTGCGAGCCAGTACTGGAGCTGGACGAGGTGGCGTCACATCCACAGATCGCCGCTCGGCGGTTGATCGCGAGTCGGAAGACGGGTGTCGAGGTGCGGCCGGCGGTTCAGCTGCGCAGCGACTGGCGCCGCCTGGATCCCCCCGGACTCGGCGAGCACAATGCCGTGATCCTGGCCGAGATCGGAGTCGACGCTCGGCGCCTGGACGAGCTCAAAGCGCAGGGCGTGATTTGACGAGGGCTTTCCAGATCGTCTGCACTTGCTTGCGTGTCGCCTCCCGGCTGCCGCTGTTGTCGATCACGTGGTTCGCGAGCGCACGCTTTTCTTCGATCGGCATCTGCGCCGCGATCATCGCCCTGGCCCGATCGTCACTTAAACCGCGGCCTTTTACCAGTCGCTCCAGCTGGACCGGCTCGGGCACGTAGACCAGCAGCACCGTCGAATAAAGACGCGAGAGGCCGTTCTCGAAAAGCAGCGGCACGTCCTGCACCACGACCTCTGTTCCGTTCTGCACGGCCTTCGCTGTGCGCGCAGCCATCCATTCGCGGACGAGAGGGTGAACGATTGAATTGAGCCGATGGCGCGCGTCCTCGTCAGCGAAGACCAGGGCACCCAAACGACTCCGATCAATCTTTCCGTCGCGAACATACTCGGCTCCAAACTCGCGGACCACGGCGTCGAATCCAGGACTGCCCGGCTCGTAGACAGCGTGGGTCGCCTCGTCGGCGTCGACCACCTCCGCGCCGAGCTCTCGCAACATCGCCGCAACCGTTGACTTCCCGGAGCCGGCGCCGCCCGTCAGCCCAATGAGTTTCAATTTGTCTGCATGGCTGACGAGGAGAAGTTCGACGCGGTAGTCGTCGGCGCCGGTCCGGCGGGCTCCGCCGCCGCGATCACCATGGCTAAGGCCGGCCTACAGGTCGCACTGCTGGAACGTGGCGTCAAGCCGGGTTCCAAGAACGTCATGGGCGGCATCCTTTACAACCACTACCTCGAAGAGATCGTAGGCGACGTGTGGAAACAGGCTCCGCTCGAGCGGCCGATCATCGAGGAGCGGCGCTGGATGATGACGCCGGAGGCGACTATAGGTTTCGACTACAAGAACCTTCGCAACCGCACCCAGCCGCACTCCTTCTCTGTCTTGCGGGCTCGCTTCGACGCGTGGTTCGCGGAGCAGGCCGAGAAAGCCGGGGCGATGGTGGTGCCCGAGACGGTGGTCGACCGGCTCATCGTCAAGAACGACCGCGTCGTCGGCGTCGGAACCGGCCGCGGCGATGACGTCTACGCCGACGTCGTGATCGTCTGCGAAGGCATCGGTCTCGGCTCCGGCCTGCTCGAGAAAACGGTGATACACGGCAAGCCGCTGCGGCGCAAGCTGCGCGCGAACGAGGTCGCGATGGCGGTCAAAGAGATCATGCAGCTGGATTCGGGGCTGATTGAGGAGCGCTTCAACTGCGAACCTGGTGAGGGGTGCACCATCGAGTGCTTCGGCGACTCGACGATGGGGATGTCCGGGTTCATGTTCATCTACACGAACAAGGACACGCTGTCGGTGGGCGGAGGCGCGCTGCTGAGCGAGTTCAACGCCACGCTGCGCAGCCCGAACGAGCTGATGGAGCACTACAAAAACCACCCTGCCGTCAAGCCCCTGCTGCGGGGGGCCGAGACGGTGGAGTACCTCGCCCACCTGATCCCCGAGGGCGGGTATCGAGGAATCCCCAAGGTCTACGGACCCGGTTATCTGGTCTGCGGCGATGCGGCGATGCTGTCGAACCCCGTGCACCGCGAGGGATCAAACCTGGCCATGGAATCAGGCCGGCTGGCGGGCAAGACCGTGATCCACGCCAAAGAGGTGGGCGACTTTTCGGGGAGTCGACTTGCCGAGTACAAGGGCCTGCTCGACAACTCGTGGATCATGGCCGACATGAAGAAGTACGACGGCGCGGTACCGCTGCTCGAGCACAACCCTCAGATGCTTACGAAGTACCCGCAGGTGCTCGACCGCGTGCTCGATGAGTTCTTCCGCGTCGATGGCACCTCGAAGTGGCGGAAGCAGTCGAACATCCTCAAGATGCTGCGCAAAGAGGGCATGTTCCGGATGGGCTGGGACACGTTCAAAGCATTCTGGACGATGAAATAGATATGAGAAGGAACCGGTCGGTTCCTTCTCATCGCCCGGTCGGCTTCGCCGACGGGGCTACTCATCCTCCCGGGATCGGATTTTCGGAATAGTTACTCCTCGCGACGATTGGGAGCCGCATCAGACAAAGTCGCGGCCGGGTTGAACCCGGCCGCCCCGGCAACGCTGGATAGGACCTAGCGGCTGATGTCGACGTGGATGCTGTGGTATCCACTCGCGCCGCTGGGATAGCTCGGAGCACTTCGCGGGTCCTGCCCTGCACCGGTTCCGTCGGTGGCGCGGACCACCAGCTTGTAGGCGCCCTCGCGAGCGGGTGTCCAGTCAGCCTTCCAGAGCACCCACGTCAAATTTGACAGCGGCGGTTTGAACGGCGCTTCGCTCCAGCTCGAGCCGCCGTTGGTGCTGTACTCGACCTTGCTGATGCCGCGGGTGCCTGCAAACGCCACGCCGGACACCGAGACAACCCCGAGCTTGACCAGGCTGCCGTCAAGGGGCATGTCGATCCGAGCCGTGGTCTTGACAACCGCGTTGCGATCCCAGCCCTGCTGCTCCCAGTAGCCGCCGCTCTCCTGGTTGACCATGTCGATGCTGTCGAGCCACTTCGGTCCCTTCATCCCATAGCGGCCGGGAATGATCATGCGTGCGGGGAAGCCATGGCTCATCGGTAGTGGCGCCCCGTCGAGCTCGTAGGCCACGATAATCTCCGGAGCTCCCTGGACCAGGCTCATCGGCAGGCTTTCCGAGTAACCGTCTCGGGCCTTGAAAGCGACCCACGTGGCCCGCGACGTGGGACTTGCCATCGCGACGAGGTCGCGCAATCTCACGCCTGTAAAGCTTCCGGTGCTCATCAGCTCACCGCCGATGTTGTTGCTGATGCATTCCATCGTCACGTACTCGGTCGCTCCAGCCAGGGCTCTAAGGTCGGACAGCGAGAGTCGCATCGGCCGGTCCACCAGGCCGCCCACCCCAAGAGTCCAGCCCTGCCCCGCGATCGAAGGGTCGATGAAATTTTTCGAAACGACGTAGAAGTTTTCGATGGGCGTGATCTCTGGAGATGGCCCGCGAAGACTTGCCTCGGGTGGGTTGAAGATCGCCCGGTACCAGTCAGGCAGGAGCCTTAAGCCAAGGACTCCCAGGCTGACAGCGCCGATCCCCATCGGTATCGCGCTGAGCAATCGCCGCCGGCCGGCGTCGACTCCTTCTGCGGTGCTGACACTTCCGCCAAGCTGGAGCACGACGCTGTAGACCGCGAACAGCGCGGCCCAGACCAGGGGGGTCGTCGGTCCGTCGTTCAGGCCCAGGAACCCCGCGCCACACAGGGGCAGCAGGATGGCCGTCACGACCAGCCAGCCGAAGGCGGCGAACCCGAGCGCCAGGTAGGACGAATGCCAGCGTAGGCCGGCCAGTGCCCACGCGGAACCAAGCACGCCCAGGCCCACGACCATGGCGACGATCAGGCCAAGCTCCTCTACGACCTTCCCGGCGTGCTGGAGGGTGTCGATCAGGAAGCCGAAGACAAAGCCCGGCATCAGGGACAGGAGCGGCTGGTTGAGCAGCTGCGGCAGCGGCCGGAGCCCGAGAAGCAGGTTGGCGAGGTACATGAGGGCGACCAGCGCCAGCCCGGCCAGCGCTCCCCAACCGAATCCCCGAAGCGCCGTCGTGCGGCGGCTCGATCCTGTCATCTGAGGTGCTTTACCGCGAGACGATACGGCCTGGCTGATAGCATCGGGGGAACGCCATGCCCGGGCCGATTGGCGCGGAAGACCTTTATCGTTTTCGTTGGATCGACCACGTACGGCTGAGCCGCGACGGCGAGCGTGTCGCCTACCAGCTTTCCTGGGCCGATGCTGACGCGCGCCAGAACCGAAGCCGCGTGGTGCATCGCCGGCTGCTCGAGCCCGAGCCCGTGGAACCGACGGGCGCCGCGCGTCGAGACCATTCGCCGGAGTGGTCTCCCGACGGACGCCGACTCGCCTTCCTGAGCAAGGTCGGCGCCGTGGATCAACTCTTCGTGGTCAGCCTTGCCGGGGGCGAGCCACAACAGCTGAGCTCGCTTCCTGAAGGCGCCGCCAACCCGGTTTGGTCCCCCGACGGAAGCCGGATTGCTTTCATCGGCAACGTCATCTCCGATCCGGAAGCTATCGTGGACGACCCTCGGCCGCCCGACAGCAAAGAGGTCGTCCGAAGGGCGCCGATCGCACGGATCACCCGCCGGCTCGACTACAAACACGACGGCTCGGGTTTTGTCGACGGCAGGTATCACCACCTCTTTGTGGTGCCGGCGGGTGGCGGTAACGTTACTCAGCTCACGAACGGAGCGTGGGACGTCACGGGATTCGATTGGTCGCCGGACGGCACCCGGCTCGTCGCCTCGGGCAACGCCGAGCCCGGCGCTGACTTGAAGCGCGAGCTGAACCTGTACCTGGTCGACCTCGCCGGCAACCGCCGGTGGCTTGGCGGCGGTCTCTACTTGAGCTCCCCAGCGTGGTCGCCTCGAGGCGACGTCATCGCGTTTCTCGCCCCTAATGGACTGGAGGCTGGGCTGCTGGATCGCCTGTGGATCGTGCCGCTCACCGGCGACCCCCCGCGCTGCCTGACATCGAATTTCGATCAGGGGCTGGACGACAGCGTGATCAACGACATGCGCGCTGGGCACGGCATAAGGCTTCGCTGGTCAGCCGAGGGTGACCGTATTTATTTCCTCGCCAGCAGCCCTGGGGTGACCGGCGTGTACTCCAGCGACCTGGATGGCACCATTCGCCAGGAAGCCGGTGGCCAGCGGCGAATCTTCGATTTCGACATCGCTTCAGGCGTCATCGCGTTCGCGGCCTCCGACCCAAGCACCCCGGGCGAGCTGCACATGCTGACCCAGGGAGCCGAGGCCCGCCTCACAGACCTCAATCCCTGGCTTCACGACCGCTACATCGCCCAACCCGAGCGGCATCAGTTCACCGCGCCAGACGGCTGGATCATCGAAGGTTGGGTGCTCAAGCCCGAAGGTCTGGACCCGAGCAAGGTGCACCCACTCGTCATGGAGGTCCACGGCGGCCCGCACGCCCAGTACGGTTGGTCCTTCTTTCACGAGCTGCAGATCCTTGCCGGCATGGGATACGTCGTCCTCTACGTCAACCCGCGCGGATCGGCTGGTTACGGCGAGCGCTTCCGGCGCGAGGTGGTCCGCGACTGGGGAGGCAAGGACTATCTCGACCTGATGAGCGCGCTCGACCAGCTGATCGAGCGTACCGGCTACATCGACACCAATCGTATGGGCATTGGTGGTGGCTCGTACGGCGGTTACATGACCAACTGGGTGATCGGCCAGACCGACCGGTTCTCAGCGGCGGTCTCCATGCGCTCTATCTCGAACCTCGTCAGCGAATACGCGCAGCACGACATCGTGCTGTGGGGCGCGCTGGAGCTGGGAGCGCCGCCGTGGCCTGACCTCGACGAGCTCTGGAGACGCTCGCCCATCCGGTACGTGAAGAACATTCGGACGCCGCTCTTGTTGACGCATGGGGAGATGGACCTCCGCTGCGCCATATCACAGGCGGAAGAACTGTTCGGCGCGATGCGGCTTTTGGGCAAGACAGTCGAGCTCGTTCGGTTTCCCGACGAATCGCACGATCTCTCGCGCGCGGGCCGGCCGGATCGCCGGGTGGAGCGCTTGCGGCGCATCACCGGTTGGTTCGAGCGCTTCCTCGGGACGGCAGCCACGGACCGGGTGGTCGAGCAAGAGACGCAAGTGCTGCCCACCATGACGCCGACCAAGGCGATGATCGAAGTCGCCCCGGTGGTGGAGCCTCAGCCGGCCGAGACTGCCGCGGTGGCGGAAAGCGACGTTGCCGAGACCATGGTGCTCGAGACCGTGCCTGGTGCAGAAGCGAAGTTCGCCGAGCCGGACGTTCCCGAGACGATGGTGCTCCAGACGCTCGGTGCCGCCGAAGCCGAGATCGCCGAGCCCGAGGCGCTGCCACAACTCCCCGAGCCGGGTTCGGAGCGCGAGGTGGCGCCCGAACACGAAGCGACACCAGAGCTGCTTATCGCCACCGCAGAGGCCGAGACGGAACCCGAGATCGAGCCGGCGGCAGAGGCGACAGTGCCCGAACCCGATCACGAGCCCCACCTCGAGGTCGAGCCGGTGGTGGCGATGGCCGAGTCCGAGCCGGAAGCGACGCCCGATCTTGAACCAAGGCGGCCATGGCTCGAGACCGCACAGCTGAGCGATTCCGAGCACGAACTTGAGCCGGTGGTTGCGGCGGAGTCTGAACCGGAACCCGAGCCCGAGCCCGCGGTTGCGGAGTCAGAGCCTGAGCCAGAACCTGAGCCTGAGCCCGCGGTCGCGGCGGAGCCTGAGCCGGAACCCGAGCCGGAGCCCGTCGTCGCGGCCGCGGAGCTTGAGCCAGAACCCGAGCCCATCGTGGGGGCTGCGGAGCCTGAGCGGGTCGCCAAGGCGTCTGCAGCCACGGCTCAACCCACGCCGCCGGACTCTGTCAAGTCCACGATGCTTCGCTGGCCTGGAAGCACGGCCCCGGGTATCCAGACTCTGGATAACGGGTCACCAGCAGCTCAGCCGGAGACCTTCGAAGAGGCCACGTCGATCATCCCGGCCTGGCAGCACACGGATCCGCCATCCGATTCGACGCGCACCGTGTCACTACAGGCCGTGCCTCTCGAGCAGATCGCAGCGGGCACCGCCTACTCAGCGCTGCTGACGTTCGAGTCAGGGCCGTTCGCGGGACGGATCGTTGCCTTGCCCAGCCAGATGGTGACCGTCGGCCGCGCGCCGGACAACGATGTCGTAGTAGGCGACCCGGCGACCTCGGGTCACCACGGCAGGATCGAGCCGCGGGCGGGCACCTTCTGGATGAGCGACCTCGGCAGCACCAACGGCACGCTGATCAACGGAGAGCCCGTGATCGAAAAGCAGCTGTCCGACGGCGACCTGATCGCGATCGGTCAGAACACGATCCGGTTCACTCTTGAGGCTTAGGTAGACGCGGCGAGCTGCGTGCACTCCGCGGCCGCCTCGCGCAGCTTGGCGGTGAACTCCTCGACGTCGGGGACGATGCTCGGATCTGCAGTCAGCCCGAAGTACGCATCGCCGTTGTACGAAACGATCGCCACGCCAAGGCCCATTGAGGGATAGAGCGGGGCGAAGGGCCACACCTCGAGCAGCTGCGCGCCGCCCGAGTAAAGCGGGAATTGTGGACCGGGAATGTTGGTCACGTTGATGTTCGCTCCCGCCTGGGGATTCGACATCAAGCGGCCGGCGAGGACAAGCAGCGAAGCCGGCGCCCAGTCCGCGAGCCCAGCGAGCTTGTCCGCAGCGACCGCTTGCCGGGAGCGCTTCAGGTCACCAGTCGTCACTTTGATCCGGCGCAGGCGGTCTTCGATGGTCAGGTCGCCCGTGGGCAGCTCCAGCACCATCGCGCTGATCTGATTTCCGATGCGGCCTCGGCTGTCGTCGCTGCGTACGCTCACCGGGCAGAAGACCCGAACCTTGTCTGGAACCGTTTCTCCGCGCGCCTTGAACCATCGGTGCAGGCCTTCAGAGACCACTGCCAGGACCGCGTCGTTGACGGTACAGCCGAACCGTTCCTTCAATGCTTTGAATGCCGAGACAGGAATTTTCAGACCACGGCCGGTGCGCTGTGCGCCGATCTTGCGGTTGAAGAAGAGGTCGGTTCTCGGCGTCACCATCTTGCCGCTGACCTTCAACAGGCTCGTCCACGGCAAACGCCAGGTTCGCCAGACCACGGGCAGCCTCGTCCGCTCTGATCGCTCTGACGCGTGGAGGTTCCAGAGAATGGGCCTGATCAGCTGCCAGTTCGACGGCTCCGGCCGAGGCCGCCAGCCATTCGCCGGCGGCTCTGGCGTATAGCCCTCCGGGCTCGGGTCGAGCAGCAGGCTCAGGATGTCGATCGACGACACACCGTCGACCATCGCGTGATGCGCGCGATTGACAATTACCACCCGGCCTCCGCGCAAACCGGTGACGATGGTCATCTCCCACAGCGGCCGCCGCATGTCTAGCGGCCGCGCGAGGATGCGCATCACGAGGCGCCTCAGCGACGCTCCGTCGCCTGGGGGCGGCAGAACCTCGCGCCGGATGTGCGCCCCAAGGTCGAAGTGGGGGTCGTCGACCCACACGGGATGCGCGAGGTTCCACGGCACTCGGCGGATGCGCTGCCGGTAGCGCGGCACCTGGTGGATCCTTTCTTTCACCGTTGCCTCGACTCCGAGCGCGCCACGCCCGCCCGGCACCTGCGATTCGCCTTCGAACACGTATACAGTGCCGAGGTCGAGTGGCGTCTCCGGACGTTCGGCGTAGAGGAACCATGCATCTCTGGCGGAGAGAGGCTCGAAGAAGGGGGGAACCTTCGCTCCGGCAGTCACAGCCGAATGTTAGGTGTGCGTAGCCTTTCTGGCGATGGCGTCGGTGGTCGAGATCTGGAGATACCCGGTGAAGTCGATGGCCGGCGAGCGCCTGGACTCGTGCGCGGTCGGCGAGGTGGGCCTCGAAGGCGATCGGCGCTGGGCCTTTGTCGACGACTCGCCAAACCGCGCGGGCAAGCTGTTCACCATCCGCGAAGACGAACGACTTATGACCTACGCAGCGCGGCTTGCCGGCGGCCATGTCGAGGTGGTCACGTCGGGAGGCGAGGTCCGAGACCTGGACGCCCAGATGGTGGCCGAGCTTGCCGCCGAAGCGTCGCGTCCCTTGAGCCTGCGCGAAGTCGAGGGCGCCAACTTTGATGACTCACCGGTGCTGGTGGTGAACCTCGCTACCGTCGCCGAGTTCGGCGTCCAGGCCGGCATGCACGTCGACCACCGGCGGTTCCGGGCCAATCTGTACGTCGACGGCCTGGCACCTGAGGAGGAGATCGGCTGGGTGGGGCGGCGCGTGCAGGCGGGAGATGCGGAGCTGGAGGTGGTCAGCCGCTGCGAGCGCTGCGTCGTCATCACGCGCGACCCGGAGACCACGTCCACGACGCCCGAGCTGCTGCGCCTCCTCACAGAAACGCGGGAAACATGCATGGGTGTGTACTGCCGGGTCGCTCGGCCGGGCCGCGTGGCAACCGGCGACGCTGTCCGCGTGGTGTAGCTTTGACGCCGGGCCACGGCTGTCAGGAACCAGGAGGAGTGCATGGCGATCAAGGCTTTCACGGACGAGTGGGCGAATCAGTTAAAGGACGAGGTCAACAAATCCGACGTCTACAAGACGGCGGCCAAGGGGTGGAAGTGGACAGTCGGCCTCGTCGTCGAGGCTGAGCCCGACAAGAATTTCCCTGAGGCGCGAGGTCTCGTGATGGACCTTTTCGACGGCGCGGCGCGAGACATCAAACTCGGGTCGGCGGTGGACGCGCAAAAGTGCGACTTCGTGATCACAGCCCCGTACTCGCGCTGGAAGCAGGTCGCCAAACTGGAGCTCGACGCGACCAAGGGCATGCTCCAGGGCAAGCTCAAGCTCAAGGGCGACCTGCCGACCATCGTTCGCTACACGAAGGCGTCCCAGGAGCTGACCGTCTGCACGACGCGGTTTGCGACTGAATGGCCGGACGAGCAGTAGAAGCCGCAGCGAAGGAGCGTGTTGTGGTCGAGTACGCGAGCAAGGAACCGAGCGCGTTTGCAGAGATGCTCGGCGGTCTCATCGGCGCCAACGTCACGGCGCGTCCGGAGAAGAAGCGGGACTTCGACACGCTGGTCGCGCGCGTCGGCATCTGGGTCACCGACATCGATGAGGGTGTGACTCTCGCGTTCGATGCCGGCAAGCTCACTGTCTACAACGGACTCGAGCCGGACCGCACGATCACGATCCGCGCGGAAGCGGAAACGGTCATGAGCCTCAGCAATCTGAAGATCGGGCTCTTCGGCATGCCCGTCTATTACGACAAGGTCGGCCGAGGCGTTGCGGCCAAGCTCGTTCAAGGCAAGCTGAAGATCGACGGCATGCTTCAAAACATCGCGACTCTCAACCGCGTCACCCGGATCTTTTCCGTCCAGTGACACAGCTCGCCGTCATCGGGGCGGGCAGCATGGGCGCGCAGATCGCCCAACAGGCGGCGCTGCACGGCGTCGACGTGCGCCTTCAGGACAAGAGTGCGGAGCAGCTCAAGAAGGCCCTCGAGTCGAACCGCGGACATGTGATGCGCCGCGTCGAGAAGGGCAAGCTCGGCCAGGCGGAAGCTGACCTGGCGCTCTCCCGTGTGCGCACCGCCACTGACCTCGCAGAAGCGGTGGCGGGCGCTGACTTCGTCATCGAAGCAGTCTTTGAAGATCTGCAGCTGAAGCGATCGGTCTTCGCCGAACTAGACGGAGCGGCCCCACCCGAAACCGTGCTCGCCAGCAACTCGTCGACGATGGGGATCAGCAAGATCGCGGATGCGACGTCGCGGCCCGAGCGCTGCGTGAACGTGCACTTCTTCTACCCCGTGCTCGTGATGGACCTGGTCGAGGTGGTGCGCGGCCCGCAGACATCAGACGACACTGTCGAGCGCGCGATGGCGATGGTGCGCGAGATGGGCCGCACGGCGGTGCTCGTCAACAAGGAGATCGACGGGTTCATCGTCAACCGCATCCTCCACGCCGCGACGCAGGAGGCCTACCGCTTGCTCGACGCCGGCGTCGCGAGCTTCCAGGACATCGATACGGCTGTCGAGAAAGGCCTCAACTGGCCGATGGGGCCTTTTCGACTCGGAGACTTCAGCGGCCTCGACGTCACCTACAACGCGAGGCTTCACATGTACAAGACGACAGGGGATGAGCGATACCGCCCGTCGCCTCAGCTGGAAGCGAAGGTCAAAGCCGGGAAGCTCGGCCGCAAGTCGGGAGAGGGTTGGTATCGGTATGACAAGTAGAGCCTGTGCAGAACGTATGGGGGGTCCCCGCGAAGTCGAAGACTTCGTGGGGTCCTCAGGAGAGGGCTGGTATTCCTATTGAGCATGCCCGTCAGGATTCATCACGTTGGAGTCGCCGTCACCAACCTGGACGAATCGATCCTCCTATACCGGAGTGCCTTTGGCGCGGAGCTAGTTCATCGCGCGACCAATGAAAAGGAAGGGCTCGAAGCGGCCTTCCTGCGGATGGGCGACGGGGAAGTCGAGCTGATGACGCCGTTGCGCGAGGATTCCCCGGTGGGCAAGTTCATGGCCAAACGTGGGCCCGGATTCCACCACGTCGCTTATGGGGTCAGCGACATCGAAAGCGCGCTCGCGGAAGCGCGCGCCGCGGGCCTCGAGCTGATCGACAACGAGCCGCGCGTGGGTATGCACGGCGCGCGCATCGCCTTCCTGCACCCGAAGAGCGTCGGCGGCGTCCTCACCGAGCTGGTCGAGATTTGAAAGCCCCACGAACTCGGAGGCTTCGCCGTGTAAGGGGTCCCCGCGAAATCAAGGCGAAGCCTGCGATTTCGTGGGGTTCTTTCGCGGGGGCCCTGACGTGAGCGAAGTGGAAAACGACAGTGGCCTGCCGCTGAAACCCGTCTACTCGATGGAGGACCGGCGTGCCGAGGAGCCGCCACCCGGCGACTTTCCCTTCACGCGTGGCATCCACAGGGACATGTACCGTGGCCGGCTCTGGACGATGCGGCAGTACGCCGGCTTCGGCAGCGCGGCCGAGTCGAACAAGCGCTACCAGTTCCTGCTCAAACAGGGCCAAACGGGGCTCTCGGTCGCCTTCGACCTGCCGACGCAGATCGGTTACGACTCAGATCATCCCATGGCTAACGGCGAAGTCGGGAAGGTGGGGGTCGCGATCGATTCGCTCGAGGACATGGAGATTCTCTTCAAGGGCATTCCCCTCGACAAGGTGTCGACCTCGATGACGATCAACGCGACAGCGTCGATGCTGCTGTTGCTCTACCAGCTGGTGGCGGAAAAACAAGGCTGTCCCCCGGAAAAGATCACGGGTACCGTGCAGAACGACATCCTCAAGGAGTACGCGGCTCGAGGCACGTACATATTTCCGCCGCGGCCGTCGATGCGGTTGATCACCGACCTCTTTGCTTACTGCGGGCGAAATCTTCCCAACTGGAACACGATCTCCATCTCCGGGTACCACATCAGGGAGGCCGGCTCGACCGCGGCGGAGGAGATCGCGTTCACGCTCAGTCACGCGATCGCGTATGTCGAGGCGGCGCGGATTGCCGGGCTGTCGGTGGACGACTTCGCTCCCCATCTCTCATTTTTCTTCGCTTCGCACATGGACTTTTTCGAGGAGGTGGCCAAGTTTCGCGCCGCCCGGCGCATGTGGGCGCGCATCATGCGTGACCGCTTCCACGCTGCAGACGAGAGGTCTTTGGCCCTGCGCTTCCACAGCCAGACCGGCGGCGTGACGCTGACGGCGCAGCAGCCGCTGAACAACGTGGTGCGCACAACGCTCGAAGCGATGAGCGCAGTGCTCGGCGGCACGCAGTCGCTGCACACCAACGGTTACGACGAGGCGCTCGGCCTTCCCTCGCAGAGCGCGGCGGAACTGGCCCTTCGAACGCAGCAGGTCATCGGTCATGAGACTGGCGTCCCGCTGGTGGCGGACCCGCTTGGAGGTTCGTACTACGTCGAAAATCTCACCGACCGGGTGGAGGAAGAGGCGCAGGCCATCATGGCCGAGGTGGACGAGCTCGGGGGTGCCGTGGCTTGCATCGAGAGCGGCTGGACGCAGCGTCGGATAGCGGACAGCGCCTACAGGCTGCAGCGGCGGATCGAGTCCGGCGAGCGAGTGGTGGTCGGTGTCAACCGCTACGCCGAGACCGGCGCGGAAGCCGTCGAGATCATGAAGATCAGCCCACACCACCAGGTGGCGCAGACGCGGGCGCTCAAGCGGTTGCGAGCGCGCCGCTCCAAGGCCGTGGTCGACCGTCACCTGGCCGAGATCGATCGCGCGGCTCGCGGCACGGACAACCTGATGCTCCCGCTCAAGGCAGCCCTTGCCGACTACGTGACGATCGGCGAGTGCTGCGCGGTCTTGCGCGGCGTCTTTGGCGAGTACCAACCGGGAGAGGCTGCCTGATGGGCGATCCGGATCCGGCGGTCGTGCCGATGCTCGCTTACGAGGACGGCCCGGCGGCGATGGATTCGCGCGAGCGTTCGGCTTTCTCGAGAAGGTACGGATGGTCGGGCCAGACGGAAGGCTCGCTCACGGCGAGATGTCAACCGGCGAGGAAGGCCTGATCATGCTCGCGACCCCAACGCCGGATTACCAGTCGCCGAAGCACCACCGGGAAAACTGCAAACCAGCTGCCGCGTGGTCGAAGGTGCCGTACATCATCGACGGCGTGCTGGTCTACGTCGAAAACGTGGACGTTCACGTCGAGCAGGCCCGGGCGGCCGGCGCCACCCTCCTCTCCGAGGTCGAGTCGGGTGGACCCGGCAAGCGCTACAGGGCCGAGGACCTCGAGGGTCATCGCTGGATGTTCATGGAACGCGGTCACTGAGTGGACGCTAACCCCAAGCCGCGGAAGGTCGATCCGCTCAACGAGCTGCGCCAGCGCAAATACGAGGCGGGCCACGGGGACGCCGAAGCATTCGAGCGCCAGCACGCCAAGGGCAAGCTCACGGCGAGAGAGCGGATCGCCCGCCTCGTCGACCGCAACTCGTTCGAAGAGCTCGACATCTTCGCGGTGCATCGCGCCACGGGATTCGGGCTGGAGAACAAGCGAGTGCCCGGCGATGGCGTGGTCACGGGAATGGCCAAGATCGACGGAAGGGACGTGATGCTGTTCAGCCACGACTCGTCGGTCTTTGGCGGCTCGCTCGGCGAGGTGTTCGCCGAGAAGGTGATCAAGGTCATGGACCTTGCGCAGCGAAACGGCATTCCCATCATCGGAATCAACGACTCGGGCGGCGCGCGAATCCAGGAGGGGGTCGTCTCGCTTGCGGGCTACGCAGAGATTTTCTATCGCAACGTCGAGGCGAGCGGTGTGATTCCCCAGCTGAGCCTGATCCTGGGTCCGTGCACCGGCGGCGCCGTATATTCCCCGGCCATCACCGATTTCACATTCATGGTCCACGACGTCGGCTACATGTTCATCACCGGGCCGGATGTGATTCGCGTCACCACCGGTGAAAACGTGACGTTCGATTCCCTTGGAGGCGCGGAGGTGCATAACGTCAAGTCAGGCGTCGCGCACTTCCTGGCCGAGTCCGAAGAGGAGTGTTTCGCCCAGGTCCGCCGTCTCTTCAAGTACATCCCGCAGAGCTCCGAGCAGCAGCCTATGGTCCTGGAGGCCACCGACGACCCCGAGCGCGAGGACCCTGGGCTGGCCACGATCATCCCTGACAACCCAAAGGAGCCATACGACATCAAAGATGTCATCGGCATGGTCGTCGATCACGCGGACTTCTTCGAGGTCCAGCCGTACTTCGCGATGAACATGGTGGTGGGCTTCGCGCACCTCGACGGACACCCGATCGGCGTGGTGGCCAACCAGCCGAAGGTCATGGCCGGGGCGCTCGACATCAACGCGTCGGTGAAGGCTGCCCGCTTCGTTCGCTTCTGCGACGCGTTCAACATCCCGCTGGTCACGTTCGTCGACGTGCCTGGTTTCCTGCCTGGCACGGCGCAGGAGTACGGCGGGATCATCCGTCACGGCTCGAAGCTCCTTTACGCGTTCAGCGAAGCCACCGTGCCGAAGCTCACCGTGATCACGCGCAAGGCATACGGCGGCGCCTACTGCGTCATGTGCTCAAAGCACATCAGGGCGGACTTCAACGTTGCGTGGCCGACCGCGGAGATTGCGGTGATGGGGCCGGAGGGAGCGGTCAACATCATCTTCCACCGCGAGCTGGAGGCTGCGAGCGATCCCGTCGCGCGCCGGCGCGAGCTGGTCAGCGAGTACACGGAAAAGTTCGCCAACCCGTTCATTGCCGCAGAGCGCGGCTACATCGACGACGTCATCGAGCCCGGACGCACGAGGCGCGAGCTGATCCGGGCGCTGAAGATTGCGCTGCGCAAAGAACGCCGTCGCCGGCCCCGCTGGCACGGGAACATCCCTCTATGACCGGCAAGCGAGCTGGACTCCAGGCATCCATACACTTAACTCGTGCCGAGACAGGATCCCCATGGTCGTTGGATATCCGACTCACGAGAAGCAACGCCAACAACGTCTGCCCTTTCCACACCGCCTCGCCCTGATCTAGCGACGTGAAGCTTCTCGAGTACCAGGCGAAGGAGGTGCTTGCCTCTCTTGGCATACCGATTCCACCGGGCAAGGTTGCGCGCACCTCAGACGAGGCCGCGGCGGCATGCGCCGAGCTCGGTCCGGTGGCCGTCAAAGCGCAGGTTCCGGTGGGCGGGCGAGGCAAGGCCGGTGGCATCAAGCTCGCGAAGACTCCCGACGAGGCGCGAGCGGCGGCCGCGCAGATCATCGGCATGGACATCAAGGGGTTCAAGGTGCCGCTGGTTTACTGCGAGGCGGCACTGGAGATCGGGCGCGAGATCTATCTCGGCTTCACGGTGGACCGCGATGCGCGCGCCAACATCCTGATGCTCTCGGCGAAGGGCGGAATGGAGATCGAGCAGGTCGCGGAGGAGTCGCCCCATGCGATAGCCAGGCTCTATCCGAATCCGTGGCGCGGGCCGCTCGACTTCGAGCTGAACCAGCTCGTGTACAAAGCAGGATTGGGCGAGCTGGCGCGACCATTGAGCGCCATCATCAAGAAGCTGTACCGAGCCATCCCCGAGCTCGACGCCGTGACTGCGGAGATCAACCCTCTGGTCGTGACCAAGAGCGGTGAGGTGATCGCCGGTGACGCAAAGCTCGAGGTCGACGAGAACGCGGCGTGGCGCCACAAGGACCTGGAACAGCGCTACGGCAGCATCCTCGAAGGCGATCCGTACGAGGTCGAGGCGAAAAAGCGGGGCCTCACCTACGTGTCGCTCGATGGCGAGATCGGGATCATCGGCAACGGCGCGGGACTGTGCTTGAGCACGCTGGACCTGGTCCAGCGCGCCGGCGGCCGCGCCGCGAACTTCTGCGACCTCGGGGGCGGCGCCAAGGCCGAGGTGGTGGAGAACGCTCTTGCCGTCATCCTCATGAACCCGCGCGTGAAAGGCGTGCTGATGAACGTTTTTGGCGGTATCACGCGCGGAGACGAGGTCGCGAAGGGTCTCGTGACCGCGCGCGACAACCTGAAGATGAAGCTGCCTCTGGTGGTCCGCCTGAGCGGCACTAAGGAAGAGGAAGGTCGCAAGATCCTCAAAGAAAACGGCATCGAGCCGGAGGGAAACGCCTGGGCGGCCGCGCAGAAGATCGTCCACCTGACGCGAGTGACGGCTCCTGAAGGGGTCCCCGCGAACTCACGGCGCAGCCTCGGAGTTCGGGGGGAAAAATGAGCGTGCTGCTCGACGCCTCGACCCGCGTCGTAGTTCAGGGCATCACGGGCCGCGAGGGCAACTTCCATACCGAACAGATGCAGGAGATGGGCACCAAAGTCGTCGCCGGCACCAGTCCCGGCAAGGGTGGGACAACACACCTTGGCGTTCCCGTGTTCAACACGGTGGCGGATGCTGTGGAGGCGACAGGCGCCAACGCGTCTGGCATCTTCGTGCCCCCGCCTTTCGCCCCCGACGCGATCATGGAGGCCGCCGCGGCCGGGATCACGCTGATCGTCTGCATCACCGAGGGCATCCCGATCCAGGACATGATTCGTGTGAAGGATTTTCTGCGCGGCTATCCCGCGGCGCGGCTGCTTGGCGCCAACTGCCCGGGGTTGATCACCCCCGGCGTCGGCAAGATCGGGATCATTCCTCAGAGGCTCACCCTGCCGGGCCATGTCGGTCTTGTTTCGCGAAGCGGAACACTGACCTACGAGGTCGGGTCGGCGCTTACCGCGTCGGGCATGGGGCAGTCGACCATCGTCGGCATCGGTGGCGATCCAGTCCTCGGCTTGACCTTCACCGACGTCATAGCGCTTTTTGAGAAGGACCCTGCAACAACGCACCTCGTGGTGATCGGCGAGATCGGGGGAAGCGATGAGGAGCGCGCAGCCGAGTTGCTCGGCCGCGGCACCCGGCTCAAGACAGTGGCCTTCATCTCCGGCCGCACGGCGCCGGAGGGAAAGCGCATGGGGCACGCTGGAGCAATCATCTCGGGCAATCGAGGCACCGCCAAGAGCAAGGAGGAGGCTTTCCGCAAGGCGGGCGTCGCAGTCGCGGAAACCACCGACCAAATCGTCGGGTTGCTCAGGTGACAGCGATGCGTATTTCTGTCGCGAGGGCGGTACCAGCGGACCGGATGCGCTATTTGGGGGTGCTCGCGGCGCTGTTGTTGTGGCTCGCCTACACGCGGATCTTTTTCTTGCTCCAGGCGGCTCATCTGACCGCCCCGCCGTGTCCGTTCTATTACTTCACCGGACATCCCTGTCCGTTTTGCGGCGGAACGCGTTCGTTTGCGTACATGTGGCAGGGCGATATGGCTGATTCCGTGAGGCTCTATCCGCTCGGTCCCGCGCTCTTCGCGGGGACTTTCGTTGCAGTCGCCGGACTTGCGGTCGGGGTGGTGAGCGGCCGCACGTGGACGCCTCGCTTGACTCGCGCGCAATGGCGCGCGCTGGCCATCGGAGCCATCAGCGCGGTCCTGCTGAGCTGGACGCTGAAGGTTTTCGTCCTCGGGAACTGAAGTCCGGCGTCTGGGTCCGGCCACGGCCCGAATTCGACACGTTTGGCGCCAAGCGCGACGGCGCATCTCGTGAAAATCCGGAGTCTGGGTCCCGACGAATGGCGGACATTTCGGGAAGTCAGGCTCGCCGCTCTCCAGGATGCTCCGTATGCCTTCGGCTCGACCTGGAAGAGCGAGAAAGACCGCAGTGAGGCGGAGTGGCGACAGGCGGTCGCGTCACGGCAGCGTTTCGTGGCAGTACAGGGCGAGCGAGTAATGGGTATGGCAGCCGGCGGCGAATCGAATTCAACCACCACTGCCGCCCTGACCTCTCTGTGGGTCGAGCCTGTCTCACGAGGACGCGGCGTCGGAGACCGGCTGGTCGTTGCGGTTCTCGCGTGGGCCAAGACGGCCGGCTTCAGCCAGGTCCTGCTCTGGGTGACCGAGGGCAACTCGCACGCTGAGGCGTTGTACGAGCGGAATGGCTTCCTCCGGACCGGAGAAGTAATCGACCAGCCTCGCCGCGAGTTCGAGATGTCGGTGGAACTTTGATCACACGCCACTCGTGCGTCAAGCCGAGCGTGCAAGGATTGTTGCCGTGAACTTCGACCTGACCACAGAGCAACGAGCAATCCGGGACACGTGCCGTGATTTCGCCCGTGAAGTCGTCGCGCCTGCCGCCGAGGAGCTCGACCGCGAGCACAGGTTCGGCTACGACATCGTCCGGCAGATGGGGGACCTCGGCCTGTTCGGCCTTCCTTTCTCGGAGGAGTACGGAGGCGCGGGCGCTGATTTTCTTTCGTTGTGTCTGGCCATCGAGGAGATATCGCGGGCGGATACCGGCGTCGGGATCACTCTCGAGGCGGCGGTGTGCCTCGGTGCGGCGCCAATCCACGACTTCGGTACCAAGGAGCAGAAGGAGCGGTGGCTGCCCGAGCTGCTCGCGGGGCGCAAGCTGTGGGCATTCGGCCTTACCGAGCCGGAGGCCGGATCGGACGCGGGCGCAACCAAGACGCGGGCCGAGATTCGCAACGGGAGCTGGATCGTCAACGGCTCCAAGCAGTTCATCACCAACAGCGGGACGGACATCTCGGCAGGCGTGACGGTGACCGCCTTGACGGCCAAGGCCAATGGAGGAGGCCGTCCCGAGATCAGCGCGATCATGATCCCGAACGGGACCCCCGGCTTTCACGTGCTTCCGTCGTATCGAAAGCTCGGATGGCATTCGTCCGACACCCATCCGCTCAGCTTTGAGGATTGCGCGGTGCCGCGGGAAAACCTCCTGGGCGTCCAGGGCGGGGGCTACAAGCAGTTCCTCCACACGCTGATGGGCGGGCGTATTGCGATTGCGGCTTTGTCGGTAGGCCTCGCGCAGGCTTGTCTCGATGCATCGCTTGCGTACGCGAAGGAACGGCGGACCTTTGGCGTGGCCATCTCAAAGCATCAGGCGATCCAGTTCAAGCTTGCCGACATGGCGATGGAGACGGAGCTCGCGCGCACGATGGTGTACAGGGCCGCCACTGCGTATATGAATGACGGGGCCAAGACGACGGACGAGGCGCGCATGCTCGCCGCGATGTGCAAGCTTTACGCTTCGGAGACCTCCAAGCGGGCCGCGGACCAGGCGGTGCAGATCCACGGCGGCTACGGTTTCATCGAGGACTACCCGGTCGCCCGCTACTGGCGCGACGTGAAGATCAACGAGATCGGCGAGGGAACGTCAGAGGTACAGCGGATGCTGATCGCTCGGCTGCTGGGTTGCTAGCGATAGACCCCGTTGTGGCCGAGGCTGTGAGCGCCGACGTTGGGAAAGTACGTCAAGCCGTGATCCTCTGATCCCACCGCGATCTTGGCGATGAGCCCGCCCGTCGCGGTGTTCATCACGTACACCGTCCGGTGGTAACGACCTGAGGCCCACAGCTGCGTGCCCTCGGGGTTGAGCTGCAGCATGTCCGGGCTCCCGCCGCCAGGGATGTTCCACTTCGCCACCACGCTTTGCGACGCGAAGTCGATGACCGAGAACGATCCTTCGAGACGATTGGACACGTAGAGGGACTTCGTATCGCGAGAGACCTGAAGTCCATGTGCCCCGCGCCCGGTGGGGATGAACTTGACCTCTTTCATCGCCACCGGGTCGACCACGGAGACGCCCATTCGCCCCTGGTTGGTCACGTAGAAGTAGCGGCCGTCGGGAGAAAGCCTGACGTCGATCGGCAGCCCGCCCACCCACACCGAGCCGGCAAGCCTCATGTTGACCACATCCACCCTGGCCACGATGCCCGAGTACTCGGTCGAGATCATCAAGTAGCTGCCGTCCGCGCTGAAGTCGAGGTGATCGGCACCTGGCCACGGGATGCCGACCGATCCGAGCAGGTGCCAGTCGTGGGGGTCTCGAAATTCGATCCGCTGAAGGCGCTCGACCACGTCGATCGCCTTGGTGCCGTCGGGACTGAAATAGAGGTTGTAGGGAAACGGAATCGAGATCGTGCCGGACGGCCTTCCCGAATGGATGTCCAGCACCGTCAGGCTGCTGGACCCCTCGTTGTCGACGTAGAGCGCGCTCATGTCCCAGGCCGGCGCGATGTGATGCGGGATGGCGCCGACCCCGAAGTGGTCGATCACCGCGAAGGTGTTCGGATCGATGACGTCCACCGTGCCGGCGGTGCTGTTCGGGACGTAGACGCGAGGAGGAAGGTCGCACTGCGGGCACGGCACGGTACCTGAGAGGGTGCTCGCGTACACGTTCAGCGCAGGCTCCGGCAGGCTGATCGGCTGCACATCCGGAGCGGGCAGCATGCGGCTCGTTTCGCTGCCTTGCAGCGCAACCGGGCTCGCGACCGTCGGCGCTGTCCAGACGACAGCAAAGACGACGCCCGCCGGGCTGACTATGGCCAGCACGAAGATGATGGCGAAGATGAGGCGAACCGGCCGTGAGCGGAGCGCCCCGGGCAGCCGGCTATTCGTCAGGGAGGTCCTCAAGCTTGGGGGCCAGCTCGCACACCCAGCGCCCATCGTCGAGGCGCCTGATGAAGCGGCCGTAGCCCTGGTTGCGAGCCACGTTCAGAAACTGCTCCTGCGTGATGAGAGTGCGCAACCGGGCAAGGTCCGCATAGGTGCTGTCGCGCATTATGCCGCCGACTACACCCGCCAGCTCCCGCCATTGCCCCTCGGAAAGCGGTTCGCCGTAACCCGCGATGGTGACGAGCAGCGCCGCGGTAGCGCCGGTAATCGTGTCGGGCAGGATCTTTTCGGATTTGGCGCGGGTGATGATCTCGCGCCCAGTGCCGATGATGTCGGCGATACGGTCGCGCCGCACACCGATGATGTCGCGCCCACTGCCCACAGTGGTGCCTTCGAGATACCGGGGTCCAGCTTCCATGACCAGGCCACTATTCTAGTTAACGCCTGAGTTGGATCTCGAACTCGCCCCCGCCCACGCGACCTTTCGTGCAGCGGTGCGCGAACTCGCGCAGGGCACAGTCCTGCCCCTTGCCGCCGAGGTCGATCGCCTTCATCGCTTCCCGGAGGAGGCTGTAAGAGCCGCTGCCGAGGCGGGCCTGCTCGGAATACTCATCCCACGCGAGTACGGCGGCGCCGGGCTCGACGCCCTTGCCTTTGCCATCTGCATTGAGGAGCTCGCGCAGGCCTGCGCGTCGACGTCGGTCATCGTTGACGTCCACACGAGCGTCGGGAGTGAGCCGATAGTCCTGTTCGGCACGCCGGAGCAGAAGCGGCGGTGGCTTCCGAGACTCGCTTCCGGAGAGCTCCTGGGTGCATTCGCGCTCACCGAGCCTGCCGCCGGATCGGACGCCGCCTCGCTGCAGACAAGGGCGCGGCGCGACGGCAATGGCTACATCCTGAACGGCACCAAGGTCTTCATCACCAATGTCGGCCGGGCCGGTATGTACGTCGTCTTCGCGCGGACTGGGGAGGAGGGCGAAGAGAGTGTTAAGGCGACCGGAGTGAGCGCTTTTCTGGTCCCGGCCGACGCGCCAGGCGTGCGGGTGGGCCAGATCTTCAAAAAAATGGGCCTGCACGGCTCGCCAACCGGCGAGCTGGTGCTGGAGGACGTGGCCGTTGCCGCCGAGAACCGCCTTGGTGAGGAAGGCCACGGCTTTGTGGTCGCGATGCGCGCGCTCGACTCCGGCCGGATCGGGATCTCCGGCCAGGCGCTGGGCATCGCCCAGGCGGCGGTGGACGAGTCGCGGGCGCTGCTTGCCGGTCGCGGCCGCGAACAGGGCGACGACTTCCTGCTGGCGGACATGGCGACGCGGCTCGAGTCGGCGAGGCTGCTCGCCTACCACGCCGCGTGGCTCTGCAGCAGCGGGAGGCGTTTCACGCGCGAGGCCTCGATGGCCAAACTTCACTGCACCGACACGGCGATGCAGCTGGCCATCGACGCGCTGCAGATAGCGGGTGAAGAGGGAGCCGTATCAGGCAGCCCGTTTGAGCGGCACGTGCGCGACGCCAAGGCACTCCAGATCTACGAGGGTTCAAACCAGGTTCAGCGGATCGTCATCGCCCGAGAGATGCTCCGCTAAGCTCACGAACTTATGAGCGAAAACCTCGGGGTTACTCCCGCGCCTGCGGCGCGGGGACCCCAGAGGTGGCCTCTCAACGGCCGTGGGCGGTTGCCTCTCTGTGGAAGCCTAACTCGGCCGGATTCGAGGCCCTGCTCACTTTCCCCGGGATTGGATTTATTGAGTAGTTACTCCTGGCCATGCATGGAGACCCAGACGTTCGCTGGGGACGGCCGGAGTGAATCCGGCCTGCTAGCGACCACGAGCCAGGGGCTAAGCTCAGCCCATGGATTTCGAGTTCTCTGAAGAGCAGATCGCGATCAGAGACACGATCCGGGAGCTTGTCGAGGACCGGGTGGCTCCGCGCGCGGCGGAGATCGATGAGAAGGCGGAGTACCCCAAAGACATCGAAAAGCTTTTCGCCGACAACGGAATCCTCGGCATCCCGTTCCCGGAGCAGTACGGCGGGATCTCCGGCTCGAGCGTCACGATCTGCATGGGCATCGAAGAGATCGCCAAGGCCTGCGCAACGTCATCGCTGATCCTCGCTGTCCAGGCGCTTGGCTCCTATCCGATCCTGGTCGCAGGGACTGAGGAGCAGAAGAAGCGACTTTGCCCGCCGCTGGCGTCGGGTGAGAAGGTCGCGGCGTACGCGCTTTCAGAGACGGGGTCCGGTTCAGACGCCGCCGCCATGAAGACCCGCGCCAAGCGGCACGGCAACGAGTACGTGGTCAACGGCACGAAGCAGTTCATCACCGCAGGGAGCGTGGCGGGCACGCTCGTCGTCTTCGCGCAGACCGATCCCGACGATCATCACGGCATCTCGGCGTTCGTTCTCGAGCGCGAGACCAGTCCGTGGCAGGCCTCGAAGCTCGAGCACAAGCTCGGCATCCGCGGGTCGCCGACGGCGCAGCTCGTTTTCGAGGACGTGAAGGTGCCGGTGGCGAACCGGCTTGGCGACGAGGGTGCTGGTTTCAAGCTCGCGCTCGCAGTGCTCGACAGGTCTCGCCCGGGCATCGGTGCGCAAGCGCTCGGCATCGCGGAGGGGGCGTTCGCTTACGCGCTTCAGTACGTCAAGGAGCGCCGGCAGTTCGGGCAGGCCGTCGCGAGCTTCCAGGGCATTCAGTTCATGCTGGCCGACATTGCAACGCAGATCGAAGCCACGCGTCACCTCGTGTATCGCGCAGCGACAAAGGTGGACGCGAAGGCTCCTGACCTGACGAAGATCGCGGCAATGGCGAAGCTTTTCGCATCCGACATGGCGATGAAGGTGACGACCGACTGCGTGCAGCTGCTGGGCGGATACGGATACATCTCGGACTACCCCGTCGAGCGGATGATGCGAGACGCCAAGATCACGCAGATCTACGAGGGCACCAACCAGATCCAGCGCGTGGTGATCGCCAGGTCGCTGTTGCGGTGAGCGCGACCTCGCAAATCGAAAAGAGCCCTACCGACATCGAGCGACCTGCACCTGTCGTCAGCGCCTGGCATCCGCCGCCTGCCTATCCACCCCCGCGCGTGACGGCCTCAGCATCCACCGAAGGCCGTGCGATCGCGGCTCTCATTTCGGCGATTGGCGGGATCGTCCTCGGACTGCCGCTTGGCCTGCCGGGAATGGTGCTCGGCACCCTCGCGTACTTCCTCGGCAAGTCCGCCGTGAGCCGGATCGACAGCTCACAGGGCGTCCTCGGCGGGCGTGGCCTCGCGGTGACCTCCTGGGTGCTCGGGGCGATCGCGATGGGAATCGGTGCCGTGGTGACCCTGGCGTGGCTCGTCGTGGTGCTGATCGCGATCTCGCAAACCAGCACGGGCTAGTGGTCCGGAATGGATCGCATCATCGATGCGTTCGCCTGGCCCCTGAAAGACCCTGACTGGCTGACCAAACTGCTGATCGTCGCCCTGACCTTGTTGATCCCGATCGTCGGCGCGATCAACGGGCTCGGCTGGATGCTGGCGTGCCTCGAACGGCTGCGGGCCGGTGAGGAGCGGCTGGCGCCGGCGAATCTCCGCTACATCGGCCGTGGATTCCCGCTGTTCGTCGTCAACTTCGTCTACATCCTCGGCGTCGCGGTGGCGGCGGGTTTGATCTACGTCCCTGCGCTCATCGTGGCCGCCAACCAATCCCAGGGTCAGGCCAACCCCGCGCTGTTGTCGCTTGCCGTCTTGCTCAGCCTGCTGGCGTTCAGTGTCGCGACGCTCGGCTCTCTCGCGCTCGACTTTGCGATGCCGTCGATCGTCCTGGCCACAGATCGGGGCCGAATCCCCGGAGGCCTGCAGGTGAATGCTGTACTTCAAACTGCTCGAGCGAACATCTCCAACACTCTGATCGCCGGCCTTATGCTGATCGCCGCCAGCTTCGTCGGCTCGTTGGGCCTGGTCGCGTGCGGCGTCGGAATCCTTTTCAGCACGGCTTATGCGCTTGCGATGCAGGCGTGGATAGTCCGGAGTTTCGAGATCGGGTCACCTGCCGCGAAGGCGGCATGAGGAGGTAATCGCATGTCGGATTTGCCCCCGCCGCCGCCACCGCCTGCAGGTGGAGGGTATCCGCCGCCTCCACCGCCACCGAGCGGGGGTTCGATTCCACCGCCGCCGCCCCCGCCGCCCCCGGGCGGAGGTTTCGTACCACCACCGCCGCCACCACCACCACCGGGCGGTGGTTACGTGCCGCCTCCGGGTGGGTACATGCCTGCGGGCGCCCGCTATGCCCCGACACGAACGGACGGGCTCGCGATCGCCGCGCTTGTCATCGGCATCATCTCTCTGGTTTGCAGCTTCGCGTGCCTCGGGATCGTGTTGGGTCCGACCGCGGCGATCATGGGTTTTATCTCGAGGCAGCGCATCGTCACCAGCGGAGGCATGCTCGGCGGTGGAGCACTTGCCATCGTCGGCCTCGTGCTGGGAATCATCGGGTTCATCGCGAGCGTGGGCTTCTTCTTCCTTTACTTCGCGGGAGCCATAAGCGGGGCGACGAGCACCCCGACGCCGTGACGTAACTCCAAGCCCCTAACCGCCGTTTCCTAAGGTCTGAACGGTAGAATCCCGATGCGCATGCTCAGGGCAAGGCCTAGAGCCAGGCGATCTCGCTACAACGTCACCTACCGCCTGACCAGGTCGGTCCCCGCGGCGGTCGTGGCTGCGTTGCTGCTGATCGTTCTGGTGGTGGCGACATTTACGTACAAGCGCATCGACGACTTCATCAGCGCGACCACGGGCCACCACATCACCCCAGGCGAGATCGTGCAGGTCGTCGAGCCTGCCCAGGGCACCATCGCCTACAAGCTCAAACACGGCCAGCAGGTCAACATCCTGCTCCTCGGCATGGGCGGCGAGCAGAATGACGCGCCGTACCTGACCGACTCGATCATGGCTGTGACGATCGACCCCACGACCGGCCGCGTGATGCTCCTGTCAATTCCGCGGGACCTCGTCGTGCACATGAACCTGCAAACGCCGTCCAGCCGGATCTGGACGAACAAAATCAACGCGGCGTTCGAGGTGCCGTACGTCAGCATCATCTGCTGCGTCGCCCCCGAGTTCCAGGGTCGCGATGGCGGGGGACATGCCGCCGAGCACGAAGTCGCAAAAGTCACAGGGCTCACGTTCGACAGGTACATCGGCGTCGACTTCATCGCGTTTCGCGACATGGTCAACGCGTTGGGCGGGGTAGACGTCTGCTTGAGCACGAATCTCGATGACTGGGAATATCCGAACTACAACAACGGATGGATGCCGATCCACTACAAGGCGGGCTGCCAGCATCTCAACGGCGAACAGGCGCTCCAGATTTCGCGCTCGCGTCACGCGGTTCAGCCGGAGCAGCAGTCGGACTTCGCCCGAGCTCACCGGCAGCAGGACGTCATGCAGGCGATCAAGAAGAAGGCGACCACCGTCAACGGATTCTCCAAGGCGCCTCAGCTGCTCGACGCCTTGCAGAAGAACATTCACACGGACATGTCGCTGTCCGACATGAAGGCGATTTACGACTGGGGCAAAAACCTCCCTGACAGCTCGCTCATCCGGATCGCGCTGACCGCGCCATCGCCCCAGGGAGAAGGAAACCTGCTCGACTCCTTCAACTGCGGCATGGGATCGGGCGTGTCCCAGCTGTGCCCGGACGACCAGAGCTACAACATGATCCACAAGTACGTCGCGTCGGTCTTCATCGACCCCAAGGTCCTCGCCGAGAAAGCGCCGATACAGTTCTCGAACGGAGCCAGCAACACCAAGTATGCCCTCGACACGCGGGTCGTCTCGATGTTCGACCCGACCGGCCTCCAGCTGCTGGATACCGTCGCCCATCCGGCGGTGTCTCAGACGCAGATCCTCGACTACTCCGGCGGCCAGTACCCGCTGACGACCCAGTGGCTGCAGGGCTTCTTCGGCGGCGCCGTGGTCGCGGCGACTCCTTCCAACCCTGCACCCACCCGCGGCCAGCAGACCACCGGCGTCGTGGTGGTCCTAGGGCGCGACTTCGCCCTACGCTTCTTGGGTCAGTGACGTTCTGAACGACCCAGAACTAGCAACTCGGTTCAAGGCCGGTGACACGCGGGCCCTAGCCCGGGCGATCAGCCTGGTGGAACGGCGTGACCCGGCAGTGCGTGCGCTCGAACAGTCCGTGCGTGGAGGCGCCGCCCCGGGCGTGGTGGGCTTCACCGGCGCCCCTGGGACAGGGAAGTCGACCCTGGTCGACGGCCTCGTGGCCTGGCTGAGGAAGCAGGACAACTCGGTCGCGGTGCTCGCGACCGATCCCAACTCGCCGTTCACGGGTGGCGCAATCCTCGGCGATCGCATCCGGATGCAGCGCCACGCCCTGGACCCGAAGGTCTTCATCCGCAGCATGGGTGCGCGAGGACACCTTGGCGGCCTTTCGCTCGCCACGCGCGAAGCGATCCGGCTGCTGGGCGCGTTCGGCTTCGACCAGGTGATCCTGGAGACGGTCGGCGTGGGTCAGTCCGAGTTGGAGGTCGCGGCGGTCGCCGACACGACGGTGGTGGTCCTGACGCCGAACCTGGGCGACGGCGTCCAGATGATCAAGGCCGGCATCCTCGAGATCGCGGACGTCTTCGTCGTGAACAAGGCCGACCTAGAGGGACACTCCCGCGTCCTGACCGAGCTGCGGTCGATGCTGAGCCTGGCGCCGAAAGAAGGTTGGAAGCCCCCCATTATTTCCACCGTCGCCTCCAAGCAGGAGGGCATCGGAGCGATCTGGGGGGCGGTGGTCGCCCACCGCCAGCACCTCGAATCGAGCGGGCGCGGCCGTCAGCTGGCCGACCAGCGGCTCAAGGACGAGACCGCCGAGGTGGCGGCCGAGATAGCCCGCGACCGGGTGCGGCAGGCGCTCGCCGACGACCCGGGTCTGGCCGAGCGGCTGGTCGAGGAAGGAGTTCCTTACAGCACAGCTCAGGAGATCCTGGACCGCAAGCCATAATCAATTCTGTGAAGGTTCGAGTGCGCGATCCGAAACAGGCCTGGAAGGAAGATTTCGAGTCAAGCCCAGCGCGCGACGACGGAATCGAGACCTCGACGATCTCGGGGATTCCCCTCCAGCCGCTGTACACGGCCGCGGACCGTCCGCAGCAACTGGAAGAGTTCCCCGGCCAGTATCCGTACACCCGAGGAATTCATCCGAGCGGCTACCGCGGGCGCCTGTGGACAATGCGCCAGTTTTCGGGCTTCGCCACCGCCGAGGAGACCAACCGCCGCTACAAGTACCTGCTGGCCAACGGTCAGACCGGCTTGTCGGTTGCCTTTGACATGCCGACGTTGATGGGACAGGACTCGGATGCGCCGACGAGCCGCGGAGAGATCGGCCACTGCGGGGTCGCGATCGATTCCCTTGCCGACATGGAGACGCTCTTCGAGGGGATCCCCCTCGGCGACATCACGACGTCGATGACCATCAACTCGCCCGCGGCGATCCTTCTGTGCATGTACATCGCGGTGGCCGAGAAGCAGGGCATCCCGGCCTCGCAGCTTGGGGGCACGTTGCAGAACGACATCCTCAAGGAGTTCATCGCTCAGAAGGAATTCATCTTTCCGCCCGAGCCTTCGATGCGCCTGGTCGTCGACTCCATCGAGTACTGCGCCAAAGAGGTTCCGCAATGGAACACCATCTCGATCTCCGGCTATCACATCCGCGAGGCCGGCTCCACCGCGGCTCAGGAGCTGGCGTTCACGCTTGCGGACGGCATGGCGTACGTCGACGCTTGCCTGGAGCGCGGCATGCGCATCGACGACTTCGCGCCGCGGCTGTCGTTTTTCTTTGACGCGCACATCGATTTTTTCGAGGAGATCGCGAAGTTTAGGGCCGCACGCCGGATCTGGGCGCGGTGGATGCGCGACCGCTACGGCGCGCAGCAGGAGCGGTCGTGGAAGCTTCGCTTTCACACGCAGACCGCCGGCGTGTCGCTGACCGCGCAGCAACCTGAGCTGAACATCGCGCGCACCGCGATCGAAGCGCTTGCAGCGGTGCTCGGCGGGACGCAGTCGCTGCACACCAACGCGATGGACGAGGTGCTGGGGCTGCCGACCGACAAGGCGGCTCGGATCGCGCTGCGCACGCAGCAGCTTCTTGCCTATGAGTCCGGCGCCGCCAACACTGTCGACCCACTGGGGGGCAGCTATTTCGTCGAAGCGCTGACCGACGAGATGGAGCGCCAGGCGGAGAGGTATTTCAAGCAGATCGAGGCACTCGGCGGGGTCATCCCCGCGATCGAGGCCAACTTCTTCCAGAAGGAGATCGCCGACTCGGCGTTCCGCTACCAGCAGGAGCTCGAGCAGAAGCGCCGGCTGGTCGTGGGGGTGAACGAGTTCACCGTCGACGAGGCAACGCCGATCGAGATCCTCCGCATCGACCCGAAGCTCGAGAGCGAGCAAGTCGAGCGCGTCCGCGAGGTGCGCAAGAGGCGCGACCAGGCGAGGTGCTCGAATGCGCTGACCAGCCTGCGCAAGGCAGCCGCCGGGACGGACAACCTGATGCCGTACATCCTCGAGGCGGTGCGAGCCTATGCGACCGAAGGCGAGATCATGAACACGATGGTTGAGGTCTTCGGCATCTACACAGAACGAGCCGTGGTTTAGTGTCGCCGGCCACAGCAGTACGCCCGGTGCGGATCATCGTTGCAAAGGTAGGGCTCGACGGCCACGACCGCGGCGTGAAGGTGGTCGCGCGCGCTCTTCGCGACGCCGGCTATGAGGTCATCTACACAGGGCTGCGGCAAACCCCCGAGATGGTCGTGGATGCTGCCCTGCAGGAGGACGCGCAGGTCATCGGCCTTTCGATTCACTCGGGTGCGCATATGACGCTCTTTCCCGCGGTCGTGCAGGAGCTCAAGCGGCGTAAGGCAACCGACATCGTCGTGTTCGGCGGGGGCATCATCCCGGACGACGACATCGCAGCGTTGAAGAAGCAGGGCGTGGAACAACTCTTCACGCCCGGCACTCCGCTCCAGGAGATCGTCGACTGGCTGCGCCAGAGGTTTCCGAAGGGCGCTTAGCGCGTCACCCGTGTAGGACGACCGTGTTGGCCATCTTGTCGTGCCAGCCCTGCTTGCGCGCGTCGAAGGCGGCCCAGATGAGGCCGATGTAGCACACGATGGCGCTGATCACGTAGCCGAGAAAGCGGAGCGCCGCCCGACCGTAACCGATCGGTGCGCCGGTGTTCGCGTCAGCCACTCGGAGCTTGAAAAGCCGCATGCCAAGAGTCTGGCCGCGGCCCCAGAAAAAGACGAAGTAGCCGACGCTGATGACGAACGAGATCAGCTGGATGAGTGACCCGATGCCCTGGCTGGCCGTGTTGACGGCCCGGTCGCTGGTGGTTCCGGAGGCCCCCATCGTGACGCCCAGAATCACGCCGAGGATCACGGCCAGGATGAGGATTGGTATGCCGATGATGATGGAGTCGACGATGTAGGCCACGAAGCGGATCCAGAACCCGCCGTATGTCACTTGTGGGGAGGCGCCGTATGCGTATCCCGGTGGTTGCGCCGCCGGATAGCCTCCGGAGGGAGGTGGGGGCGGCGGGTAGCCACCGGATGGCGGGGGAGGCGGAAAGCCGCCGGATGGCGGCGGTGGTGGCGGAAAGCCGCCGGATGGCGGCGGTGGTGGGTTCTGCATTTTCTTCTCCCTTCTGTCAGGAAACGGTGACGATGGTGCCGGCGACCTTGTCGTGGACCGCCTGCTTCTGCGGGTCCCACAGCATCCACAGCCATCCGATCGCCCCGACGATGCAGATCGTTAACGCGTATTCGACAATCCAGATGACCGCCCGCAGAGCAGCTTTGCCCATGGTCGGGTACTGACCGGTGGCGATGTCTCGCACCTTGAAGCCAAAGGCCATCATGCCGACCGACTGGCCGCGCGAGCTCCAGAAGTAAGCGAAGTAACCAATGTCGATGGCGATGACGATGATGTATGCCAGCCAGCGGACGTCCTTGAGAATCAGGCTGATGATCCCGCCGACGACGCTCAGGATGATCACGTCGATGAGCCCGCCCACGATGCGCAATCCAGGGCTGGCCAGGTTTCCTGCCGGCGCAGCCATCGCGCTGCCGCCCGGCGGCGGCATCATCGGTGGAGGGCCGCTGCTCGGCGGCGGGGGAGGCGGTGGGTTCTGCATGCTTAGGACCCTCCTCGCTAACTCGGTTTGGCGGCGCCTGGGCAGGACGCCCCAGGGCTTTGCCGTATCATAACCACGCCTCTCCATCAGAGGCCAAACCATGGCACGCGCTAGCGTGTTCACGAAGGAACTACTGATTGCAGCTCAAAGCCTCCGTCCGCGACCTCCTGGGCAAGCGCTCGCGCCGGTTATACGGCCAGGGCAAGCTCGCCGCTGTCGTGTACGGGCATAACGCCAAGCCGACGCCCCTGGTCCTGGACCGTCTCGAATTCCAGAAAGTGTTCGTGAAGTCCGGCCGGACCCACCTGGTCGACCTCGTCGTCGACGGTGACAAGGCGGAGAAGGTTCTCGTCCGGGAGATCCAGACGCACCCTCGCCGCCTGGGCCCGATCCACGTCGACTTCTACCAGGTCAACCTCGAAGAGAAGATCACCGTCGAGGTTCCGGTGCACCTCGTGGGTGAATCAGCGGCCGTCAAGCGTGGCGATGCCGACATTCTGCAGCCCCTCCACACGCTCCGGGTCGAGTGCCTTCCATCTGACATTCCCGAGGCCTTCGAGGTGGACCTGACCCCTCTCGAGGAGATCGAATCCGAGCTTCGGATCTCCGACCTCAAGATTCAAAAGGGCGTGACGGTGCTCATCGACCCTGAGGAGCTCGTGGTCAAGATCATCAAGAAGCGCGAGATGAAGATCGAGGAGGAAGTCCCGGTCGCGGAGGCTCTGGTGCCCGCAGAGGGCGAGGCTGCCGCCGAAGGCGAAGCCGGAGCGGAGGAAGCCGCCGAGACCAAGGAATGACCGCGCCGCCGCTGGCGGGTTCGTTGCTTCCTTTCGCCTCGAATCAAGATCTCGGATATTTCGGCGTCGGCCTGGTCGTCTTGCTGGTCTTCGTCGCCGGGTCCAGGTTCGTCTCCAACCGGGTGGTCGCCGCGCTTCGGCGGCGGAACATGCGCTCGGACGTGGTTCAGATCGGCGGCCGCGTCGTCACCGTCGTTCTGATCGCTTTAGGGATCTGGTTCGGTATCGGGTTTGCGTTCCAGAGCCAGAACTTCACCCTTGCCGGCATCTTGCTGGCGACCATCGTCGCGAGCTTCGGCGTGCAGGACTTGCTGAAGGATTACGTTTCGGGCTACTACATCCTGCTCGAGCGCCACATCCGGGTAGGCGACAGGATCTCGATGGAAGGGGTTGGCTCAGGCACGGTGACGGAGATCAAGTTGAGGGTGACGCTGTTGAAGACGGATGCAGGTGACCTGCTGGTGGTGCCGAACTCAGAACTCTTCAACAAGGCGGTGACGGTGCACGTGCGCGCGGACGTCAGGGCGGCAGAAACCAAGTCGGAGACTACGTCAGAGCCCCCAAAATAATTCGGTAGAGCGCTTCGCGCTGCTTGCCGGTGATCTCAGCCTCCTCCGCCAGCAAGTCGCGGATTGTCTTCGTGGCGAGCTCCACCTGAAAGCCGGCGGCCACCTGCGTGGCCAGTGAGCGCAGGTGGTAAGTGTGGTCCGGCCGGTCCGACTCCTTGTCGAGCTCGATCGCGACCTTGTCGAGCTGCACTACCTTCGACCATTTCTCGACCTCCGCCGCACCTGTCTCAGGCGCGTCCGAGAGGTGGAGGCAGTTGAGGCCGCCGTAGATGCCGAAGCGCTCGCGGAGCGAGCCGGGTCGTGATTGCGCGATGCGTGTTTCACCGAGGTCGTAGCGCATGAGCTTGAGCGCGTCCGCCGACGCGGTGACGCGTCCGACGATGAGCGGGAGCGCGGTCATGAAATCGACCAGCCAAGCAAAGAAAGGTCTTCCCTCGAGGAAGTCGTAGTGACTTTCGATGAGCGGGACCGGGGGTTGGAACCACTCGAGCGATCTGACCTTCCAGTCGCGTTCGGTGGCGAGCCAACTCCACAGGCCTGCACGCGCGGCGAGCCGGTAGGCGGCGTCGGGTTTGAAGATCAGGAGTGCGTCAGCCACGAGGCGAAAGTCTATTTCCCAGGCTTCACGTCGCGTGGGTTGGGCTTGTACACCTTGCGACTCTTCAGCTTCTCGGGCATGTGCACCTGGTCCGCGACGCCGCCTTCGTGGTCGTGGGCGTACTGGTAGCCCTTGCCATAGCCCATCGACTTCATCAGCCCGGTCGGTGCGTTGCGCAGGTGCTTCGGCACGGGCTCGTTGCCGGTCTCCTGAATCAGGGCACGTGCGGCCCCGTATGACGTGAGCGCAGAGTTGGACTTGGGTGCCAGCGCGAGGTAGAGGGCAGCCTCGGTCAGCGGGAGCACGGCCTCGGGCATGCCGACGAAATGCGCAGCCTGCTGGGCCGCCATCGCAACGGAAAGCGCGTGCGGGTCGGCGAGGCCAACGTCCTCCGCGGCGAGGATGACGAGCCGGCGAGCTACGAACAACGGGTCCTCGCCCGCCTCGAGCATGCGAGCCATCCAGTAGACGGCTGCGTCGGGATCGCTGCCGCGCACGCTCTTGATCAAGGCCGACACGATGTCGTAGTGCTGGTCGCCCGCACGGTCGTACAGCAGGTGGCGCTGCTGCAGCGAGTGTTCGACGTGCTCAACCGAGATCGTCTCGTCCCCTGCCAGCGCGGCTGCAGCCTCGAGTCCGTTGAGCGCCACTCGCGCATCGCCGCGCGCGCCTTCGAGCAGCGCGGCCAACGCTTCATCGGCGATCGTTCGCCCGCCGAGCGCGACGAGCCCGCGCCGCACGACCTGCTTCAGCTCGTCCCGGTCCAGCTGCTCTAGCCGGAACACGCGGCTTCGCGACAGCAGGGGCGCGATGACCTCGAATGAAGGGTTCTCTGTCGTGGCGCCGATCAACGTCACCGTACCGTCCTCGACATGCGGCAGGATCGCGTCCTGCTGCGCCTTGTTGAAGCGATGGATCTCGTCGATGAAAAGGACGGTGCGAAGTCCGGCCCGCCGGTGGATCCTGGCTTCTGCCACGACCTTGCGCAGGTCCGCGACGCCGGCGGTCACGGCGGACATCGACACCATCCGCGCGCTCGTTTCGGTCGCGAGCAGGCCGGCCAGCGTGGTCTTGCCGCTTCCGGGCGGCCCCCACAACACGATGCTCGGCAGGTGACCCGAGCGGGTCAGCTGCCTCAAGACATCGACCACCGCCCGCTGTCCGACGAGGTCGTCGAAGTTCCTCGGCCGCATCCTGGTAGCGAGAGGCGCTTCTGGCCCGGGCCCCGCCGCCACCTCGAAAAGGTCGCCCTGGCCAGCCATAGACGAATTCTGACTCCCATGCGTTCAACGGGCGCCTATGGCCGCCCGGATGCCCTAGGCGCCCGGCCGCCTAGGGCGCGAAGATGCAAGGAACTTCGGGTCCGGGCCCCTAAAATGCCCGCCATGGCCTCCTGCTGGTATTGCAATACCGAACTGTCTGAGACGGCCCAGTACTGTCCAGCCTGCGGTCACAGCCAGATCGATCGCTCGTCGAGCCCTCTTTTCGGGGTCGTCGACCCCGTCACGGGTATCTGGAACTCGAAGTTCATCAACGCCCTGATCGGACAGGAAGCTAACCGGGCAGTGCGCTACCACCGCCCGCTGTCAGTCCTGGTGGTCGAGATCGATCACGCCGAGCACATACACAACGAGCTCGGGCATGTGCAGGTCGAGGGCTTGCTGCGAGAGATTTCGGAGCGCCTCGGCCGCGCCATTCGCGATACCGACACCGTCGCTTTCCTCGACGCTGACGGACCGCCCCACTTCGCCATCGTGCTGCCCGAGACCGACGAGCAGGGAGCGACGCTCGCGGCGGACAAGATCCGCCGCTCGATCGCGTCGCACGACTTCACCTCGTCCGGGACCTGGCAGAGAATCACAGTGAGCTGCGGCGCGGCCACCATCCCGGTCACATCAGGCATGCACGATGAGGCCGGCTTCGTCGGGAACCGGCGCGAGTACACGGGCAACTTGCTGCGCGAGGGCTACCAGGCTTTGGAAGCCGGGCGCGCGGCGGGCACAAACCGGACCTCGGTCGGCGCTTACCGAAGCTGACGCCCTGCGACTTGCTCTGAATTTTGGCCCCTCAGACCCGCATCTACATGATCCGCCACGCCGACGTCGAAAACCCGAACAAGCTGCTCTATGGACACCTCGACGGCTTTGACCTAAGCGCTCTGGGGCGGGCGCAGGCCGCGGCGATCGGCGATCGGCTGCGCGATGAAGAGGTCCGCCGCATCGTCCATAGCCCGCTCGCTCGAGCCGTCGAGACCGCACGGCTGATCAACGAGAGACTGGCGCGGCCGGCGGTTCTCGAGAACGACCCTGAGCTGAGGGAGGCGGAGTTCAGCCGCTATCTCCAGGGTTTGCCCTACTGGCAGATACCACTTCGCCGCCCGCTGTGGTTCGTGCACAAGGCCAAGCGAGGCATCGTACCGGGCGATGAGTCGATCGACAGGATGGGCGGCCGGATTCTATCGGTGGTTCGCCGGGTGGCGCGTGAGCATCCGGGCGAGACGATGGCGGTAGTGAGTCACGCCGACCCTATCAACGCCGCCTGGATCCTCCTCGACGGCCGCCCCCACAACGAGCGCGAGATGTACCGCAAATCGGTCGACAAGGCGGGCATGCTGCTGCTCGACCTGGAAGGCGAGACGCCCAAGACCTGGGAGTACGTCGCGCCCCCGGCGGTGTCTCCGGCGGCGAGCGCCGCCGCCTGAGCTTGGCCGAGAGTTTCCCCGAGGGCTTCCTGTGGGGAACCGCCAGCGCGGCGCACCAGGTCGAAGGCCACAACCACAACAACGATTGGTGGGAGTTCGAGCAGCAGCCGGGTCACATCGCGAACGGCGATTCGTCGGAGATCGCCTGCGACCACTATCACCGGTACCGGGAGGACTTCTCGCTCCTGCGCGAGATTAACCAGAACGCCCATCGCCTGTCGATCGAGTGGTCGCGAATCGAGCCGTCTGAAGGTGAGTTCGATTCGCGGCAGCTCCGGCACTACCGTGACGTGCTGGGCGAGCTGCGCGAGCAGGGAATCGAGCCGATGGTCACTCTTCATCATTTCTCCAGCCCGCTCTGGTTTGCGCATAAGGGGGGATGGACCGCCCGAGGATCCGCCCGCGCCTTCCTGCCCTTCGTGCATCGCGTGGTTGATGAGCTCGGTGACCTGGTCACGTTGTGGTGCACCATCAACGAACCCAACATCTATGCCGCCAACGGTTGGATCACGGGCGAGTTTCCGCCTGCTCACCAGGGCGATCTCACGTCGGTCTATCGGGTGCTCGCCAACATGCGGCGTGCGCACGAGCTTGCGTACCTTGCGATCAAGCGCCGCTGGCCCGATGCTCCAGTGGGCCTGTCGCACCACAAGTTTCTTTTCCTGCCGGCCACGCCCAGCCGGCTCGATAAGTTCGCCGCATCAACCGCCCAGCTGGCCATGGACCGCTGGCCGGTCGCTCCGGGGCAGCTGCGCAAGGTTGTCGCGGCGACTTCCGATTTCATCGGCATCGCGCACTACTGGGGTCAGGGCGTCGTCTTTGATCCTCTTCGCCCAAAGGACCAGTTCATCAAGCGTTTCAACGTGCCGGGAGTGCCGGTAACCGACATGGGCTGGAGCACGGACCCGACCTGGATGCGGCGGGTGCTCAACGAGCTCAAAGGACTTGGCAAGCCGGTGTACATCACCGAGAACGGGTTGGCCAGCAACGATGACGAGTGGCGCCAGCGCTACCTGGGTGAGATCCTTTCGAACGTGCATCTCGCCATTCAAGACGGTGTCGACGTGCGCGGCTACTTTCACTGGACGAACATGGACAACTTCGAGTGGGCGCGCGGCTACGAGATGCACTTCGGATTGATCGAGGTCGACCGCAAGACGCTCGAACGCACCATCAAACCGTCCGGCCGGCTGTACGCGCGCATCGCGAAGGCGAACGCTCTCTTGAATCTCAACTAGTGCCCCGCTCCCGAAATATCCTGCGGACCTCGGAAGCGGGACACTAAACTCAGGCGCGTGAGCCGCAGGTCGGGGGTCTTCGCGGCGGTCGCCATCGGCCTTGCTACGGTGCTCGTGGTGTCGCTCGCCTGGGGCCTCCAGCACGCAGCCCTGGCCAACCCTTCTGTACTCGGCAAGACAGCGCCGAGGCTCGCGATCAAGACCCTGGGCGGCGAGCAGGTGCGCGTGTGGCAGCTGCAGGGCAAGCCGGTGGTGCTGAACTTCTGGGCTTCCTGGTGCGCCTCTTGCGTCCAGGAGATGCAGGTTCTGGCGAACGGCTCGAGCAAGTATCCGGGCGTCGCCTTCCTGGGGGCTGACAACCAGGACACAGCCGACGGGTTCAGCAGCTTCGAAAGGCAGCACCCGCACCCATATCCGGCGGGGCCGATCGTGGTCGGCAGCCATCAGTCGTACGGAGTGGCAGGCCTGCCGGTCACGTTCTTCATAGATGCCCAAGGACGTGTGGTGGCGACATTCGCGGGACCGCTCGACGCGACGACCCTCGATCACTATCTCGCGCTGATCGCAACATGAAGTGGGTCCTGCCGGCGCTTGTCGTGGCCGGTTGTGTGGGCTACCTGATCTACGCCTCGGGCGGCTCGGCCGAGTACTACCTGACGGTCACCGAGCTGCGCTCGCATACAGGCGGCGGATACGTGCGCGTGGCGGGAGTCGTCCAGGACGACGTGCTGAAGAGCGACGGCGGGCTGCACGTGACCTTCACGGAGAAGGACGGGACGGCTTCGATGCCGGTCGAGTACTCGGGGACGCTGCCGGACATCTTCAAGCCTGGCATCACGGTGGTGGCGGAAGGCAAGTTGGGAGGTGACGGCGTGTTTCACGCTCGGACAATCCTCGCGAAGTGCCCTTCGCGCTTCTCGACCACGCCGTACACGCAGTGATACTTGGATATCTAGGCGCCGGCGCGCTGCTAGCAGGCCTCGTCATGGCCGGCTTCTCGGCGGTGCTGTCGTTCTGGGCCGGCTGGCAGGAAAACGCGGTCATGGTCCAGGTCGGCCGCCGCGCGTTCTTTGCCGCCGCGGTGATGATCGTCCTGGCCGGGGCGGTGCTCGAGTGGGCGCTGCTCAGCCACGATTTCTCGCTCGCCTACGTCGCCGAACACACCGACCTCGCAACGCCGACGGCGCTCGTCGCCGCGGGGTTCTACGGCGGCCAGGAGGGCTCGCTGCTCTACTGGGCGCTGGTGCTCGGACTCCTCGGCAGCGCCTCGCTGGTCGCGAGCGCCAATCTCGGCGTGAGACTCGCCGCGTATGCCGCCGGCGTGCTGGCAGCGATCGTGAGCTTCTTCCTGATCGTCCTGGTGCTCGTTGCGAGTCCGTTCGACCTGCTCTCAGTCATCCCGCCGGACGGTCTCGGCCTCAATCCGGTGCTGCGCGACGGAGGCATGCTTATCCACCCCCCAGTGGTTCTGGCGGGGTTCGCGTCGTTTGCCATCCCTTTCAGCTTCGCGGCCGCTGCGCTTCTGGCCGGACGACCTGACTCAGCCTGGATCTCGCACACACGCCGCTTCGCGCTCATGGCGTGGAGCCTTCAAACCACCGGCCTCGTCCTCGGCATGTGGTGGGCGTATCACGTCCTCGGCTGGGGTGGTTACTGGGGATGGGACCCGGTTGAGAACGTCGCGCTGATGCCGTGGCTCGCGACGACCGCCTACCTCCACTCGTCGCAGGTGCAAGAGAAGCGAGGACGCCTGCGGGCATGGAACTTCGGGCTCGTTATCCTCGCCTTTCTGCTCGTCGTGTTCGGCACGTTCATCGTGAGGAGCGGCGTCGTGCAGTCGGTCCATACGTTTGCGATAAGCGCGATCGGCCCCTGGTTCCTGGCCTTTTTGTTTGTCTGCATTGTCTTTTCGGTTGTCCTGCTCGCGACTCGCGCCGACCAACTTGGCGGCCGCGCAGAGCCCACCATCCTGGTTTCTCGCGAGGGAGCGTTTGCGCTTCAGAACCTGCTCCTGATCGGGGTCGTCGCGGTGGTCATCTGGGGTACGGTGCTGCCGCTCGTGTCGGGCATGGTCGGCCAGCAGCGCGTGGTCAGCGCCTCGTACTACGAACGGGCCGCCGGCCCGCTGCTGGTGGTGATCCTCGCGCTGATGGCCGCGGGACCGCTGCTGCCCTGGGGTCGGGCCGGGCGCGCGCAGGGCGCCATTTACCAAGACGGTCGGCTGAGGCCTTATGCGCGCGCGCTGGTGTGGCCCGGGGCCACGGCCCTGGTGGTGCTGGTGGCGCTTGCGCTCGCAGGGGTGCGTTCCATTCCCGCGCTTGTCGCGCTCCCATTCGCGGCCGCGGTCGCCGCTACATGCATCACGCAATTCGCCCGGCTTGGCCGGAGATGGGTTCTGCTGCCTTCAATGCTTCGCAGGCGGCGACGGCGGTATGGCGCGTACCTGGCCCACCTCGGACTCGCCGTGCTCGTAACCGGCATCGCCGCCTCCCACTTCTGGCAGCAGGAGAAGGACGTGACGCTCGCGCCGGGGCAGCAGGTGACTGTGGCGGGATACACGCTCACGTACCTCGGAGCAGTCGAGCGCCAGCTCGCCGACCACAGCGAATTGGTCGGGGCGATGCGATTCGGCGACGTCACACTCGAGCCGGCGCGGGCGACGTACGCCGGACTTGGCGGGCAATCGCTGACGCACGTGGCGATCAGCACAACGCCGCTGGCCGACGTATATGTGGTGATGGCCGGCGCGAACGCCGACGGCTCCGGGTCATTCCGGATCTTCGTCAACCCATTGGTCACCTGGATCTGGGCAGGCGCGACGATCATCATCGTGGGCGTGGTGCTCGGCAACGTCGGGGAAAGATCGGCGGCCACCGAGGCGGTCAGGCGCCGGATTCCAGCCCCAGTGCCTTCGTAATGGCACTCCTTGTCGCGACGCTGCTCATCTTTGCCGCCGGCCCGTTCGTGCTGTGGCCGCTCATCAAGACGCCACCGGATGAAAGCGCATGAGCATCATCGTCGCGAATGGCCTGACGCAATGGTTCGGCTCCGAGGTGGCCCTCGAGTCCGTCGACCTCGCGATCGATGCCGGCGAGCACATGGCCGTGCTCGGCGAGAACGGCGCGGGCAAGACGACGCTACTCCGCATCCTTGCCACCGCCGCGCGGCCGACCTCGGGCAAGCTCCAGATCATGGGCCTCGACGCCCTTCGTGAGCGCAAGCGCTTGCGGGCCCGCATCGGCTTTGTCGCCCACGCGCCAGGCCTGTACCCGGCGCTTTCCGTGACCGAGAACCTGGAGTTCTTCTGCACCCTGCAAGGCGTGCGCAAGACGAAGGTGCCAGAGACGCTCGCCCTCGTCGGCCTGAGCCAGGTCCCGAAGCGACCGGCGGGCGAGCTTTCGCGAGGCATGCAGCAGCGGCTCGCCATCGGGCGCGCGATACTCCACGACCCGAAGCTCCTGGTGCTCGACGAACCTGACGCGAGCCTCGGTTCGGACGGTGCCGACCTTCTGGCCACGTTGATGCGCGGCCGGACAGTGGTGCTCGCCACTCACGACCATGCGCTGGCGAACCGGCTGTGCCAGCGGACACTTGTACTGCGTCACGGCCGGTCGATGGGCACGCCGACGCGGCTGCACCTGGTGCAATGACGAGCTCGTTTGCCGTTGCGTTCGCCGTCGCGCGCAAAGACCTGACGGCCGAGTGGCGCACGCGCGAGCTCGTGCCCGCGCTGGCCCAGTTCGTCGTGCTAGCGCTCGTGATCGCCAACTTCGGTTTTCAAATCGACTCGCGCAACGCGCCGGCGATCGCCCCCGGCGTGTTGTGGCTGGCCCTCGTGTTTGCAGGTTTGGTCGCCTTTGGGCGCACCTTTGCCGCCGAGCGCGAGCAGGCGTCGCTCGAGGCCATGCTCATGACGCCCGCCTCGCCGGTGGCGATCTTCGCGGGCAAGGCGCTCGCGGCGGCACTGCTGCTGGTCGGCTGCGAAGCAGTCCTCCTGCCGGCGCTGGCTCTCTTCTTCGGGACGCCGATATCGGCGCCCATCGTCGCCGCCGTGCTTCTGGCCACGATCGGGATGGCCGCGCTCGGGTGCTTGTTCGCCGCCATGGTGGCCAGGATTCGCTCTCGCGAGCTTCTGCTCCCGCTGCTCACGCTGCCGCTCTGGATCCCTTTCATCGTGGCCGGCGGTCATGCGGTGCAGGTCGCGATGGGAGCAAGCGGAAGCTACGACCAGGCCCTGGCTCTGCTGGTCGACTTCGACATACTGTTCGTCGTGCTCACCTCGCTGGCTGCGCGCTTCGTGCTCGATGAATAACTACGAGAAGGCGGCAGCAGCCGCGGTCGGGCTGATGCTCGCGGCGGCCGGCGCGATCTTTTTCTACGCGCCCGCCGATGCCCTGCAGCACGAGCCGCAGCGGATTTTCTACCTGCACGTGAGCTCCGCCATCGCGGCCTACGGGTGTTTCGCGGTTGTGCTGCTCGGGGGCGTGATCTACCTGCGAAACGAGAGCCTGGCCGCCGATCGATTCGCTCGTGCGGGCGCGCTCGTCGGAGTCATCTTCACCACTGTCACGCTGGTGATGGGCATGCTCTGGGCCAAGCCGATCTGGGGGAATTTCTGGGCCTGGGACGCTCGGCTGACGTCGACGCTCGTGCTGTGGATCATCTACGCCGGCTATCTACTGGTCCGCCGCCTGGCGGAGCCTGGGCGTCAGGCTGCGCGCTTTGCCGCGGTCGTCGGCATCTTTGGCTTCATCGATGTCCCGGTGGTGCACTTCAGCGTCACCTGGTGGAAAACCCAACACCCCGGATCTGTCATCGTGCGCGACGCGCTTCCGCCGGAGATGCTCGCGACATTCCTGTTCACCATGGCTTGCACGATCGTGTTGGCGGCTGTGTTGATCGCCATCAGGTATCGAATCGAGACGCTGGCCGACGGACAGGTCGCTCACGTGGCAGAGCTGGCGCCCGTGGTGACGCCTCGTGAGCCGGAGCCGACGAGGTGATCTACCTCGTCTCCGCATATGCGTTCGCGGCAGTGGTGCTGGGCGGGTACCTGGCCTGGTCGCTCCGCCGCCTCCGCCAGCTGGAAAAGACACGACCCGAGCGCTGATCGTCGGCGGCGGCCCGGCCGGCGATGCGGTGTGGTCCGGTCTGCGCGACGGCAACTTCGACGGGGAGATCGTGCTGGTCGGTTCCGAGCCTGAGCTGCCCTACGAGAGGCCTCACCTCTCCAAGAAATTCTTGATGGGCAAGGTTTCGCGCAACGGTCTCGGCCTCCGGCCGGAAGAGCAGTATCGGGAGTTCGGAATCACGTTCATGCTCGGGGAGCGAGTCGTCGATATCGGGCATGACGCTCACGTCGCGGTGCTCGAAAGCGGGAAGACAGTCGCATGGGATCGGTTGTGCATCGCGACCGGCTCGGCGGCTCGACGGCTGCCTGAGATTGCGGATGGGCTGTACCTCCGAGAGCTGCCCGACGCCGATTCTCTGCGTGCGCTAATCGATCGCGGAAGCGACCTGGATGTGATCGGAGCCGGGTTCATCGGTTGCGAGGTCGCCGCCGTCGCGGTGGAGAAGGGCTGCCGCGTGCGCATACATGAAGCCCTGGATCAGCCGCTCCTGCGCGTCCTGGGCCCCGAGCTCGGGGCGTACCTGGCGGGCGTGCATCGAGCGCATGGCGTGGATCTGCGCCTGGGTGTCACCGCTCCGCCAGTAGTGAATGGGCCAGTCCTGGTAGCCGTTGGATCAGCGCCGCGGACGGAGCTTGCCGAACGGGCGGGAGTGGCAAGCGATCGCGGAATCGAGGTCGACAAATATGGCCGCACCTCAATGCCCGATGTGTTCGCCGCGGGCGACGTGGCGCGCTTCTTCAACCCACTCTTCGGGGCGCGGATCCGAGTTGAGCATTTCCAGACTGCCCAGCGACAGGGTTACATGGTCGGAGTCGCGATGGCGGGCAACACGGAGCTTCCGCCGGACGAGGTGCCGTGGTTCTGGTCCGACCAATACGACCTCAACCTCCAGTACGCCGGAGCGGGTCTACCGTGGGATGAGATCGTCATGCGAGGCGAATTCGGGCGCCCGCCCTTCAGCGTTTTCTATCTGAGCGAGGGACGGCTGATTGGGGTGGCCGGGATCAACAACTTCCACAATGTCTCTCGCGCCCAAAGGGTGATGGCGGCGCGCGTCTCCGTCACAAAGGACCAGCTGGCTGATCCAGACTTTGACCTTCGGAAATTGCTTCCCTGAGCTTCGGGGCCAGTCCCGCCACGATCCGCTCGGTCAGCCCCCAGACGACGCTCTCCTCGTGGGCCAGGTAGCGGAGGCGCCAGGGATCGGCCGACTCGAGCCAGGCGCTGTCGTCGAGCAGCCGATCGAGTGGGATGGCAAGCACGCCGTCCAGCTCACGCTCGTCATGGACGAAGGGCAGGATCGGGTCCGGCAGGTGGGCGACGAAAGGCACGACGGAGAAGTTCGAGACCGCGGCGTAGATCGGGCTGCCCGCGCCGAGTGGGACCAGGCTGCCGGCCTGGACGCCGATCTCCTCCATCACCTCGCGCCGGCCGGCGTCCCAGGCGGACTCTCCAGGCTGGACCCCGCCGCCGGGCAACGCGACCTGCCCCGGGTGGTCCCGAAGGTCAGCCCGGCGCCGCACAAATGGCACCATCCAGAGCCCGCCATGCTGGTAGAGAACGAATACGACGGCAGCCCGCCGGGCACCCTTTCTGAACTCGCCCCAGGCGTCGATGGGCGAGAACAGGTGTTCGAGCCGAGTCAGGAAATCCGTCAAATCGCCTCTTTAGGAGCTTGCGGGAGCGGGTAAGCTAACAAAAGGTAGCTGAGCATGATCGACCGAACGAGCAGTCGAATCGAAAAGCAGGAGACCGCGCTTCGCCGGCAAAACCGGCGCCGGTATGCCTTCCAGCGCATGCTGGAGGCCACTGACCGCGTGCTCTGGCGCCTCGAGGAGATGAACCGGGACGGGGTCAAGACGGTGCCGGTCAAGGTGCGCGCCGAGCTCCGCGAGGTGGTCGAGGCGATGCCCAACCACGTTCGCGAGCCGCTGCGGGACGGCGGGCAGGTCCAGGACACTCTGGACAGCCTATTCGAGGTCCAGGAGCGGCTTTTCCGCTGGCGCTACCCGGACTGGCAGGACATAGAGCCCGAAGGCGAGGGCGAGGGCGAGGGCGACTTCGTGTACGCCAGCTAGGCGCCGCTCGCGAACGTGAGAAACAGGTCGGTCGCGTAGGCGGTCAGGAAGCCCAGCAGCAGTCCCCACGCGAACGCCGGCGGTGAGTTGAGCTTCCGGCCGAGATTGAATAGCTCGTTCAGCACGTAGAGGATCGCGCCCGCAGCCACGGCCAGGAACGCGACCGAGAAGTACGGAGAGCTAGCCAGGAAACCGATCCACGTCCCGATGAAGGTGGGCCCGCCGCCGATGAGACCGGCGAGGCCGAGGAAGCGCCACGACACCGGCTTGGCCTCGCTGGTCATCGGCGCCGCGATGCCAAACCCCTCAGTGATGTTGTGCAGCGCAAAGCCAACGGCGAGGACGCCGGTGAACGCGATCGCTCCGACGTGGGCGGACTCCCCGATCGCGAGCCCTTCGGAGAGGTTGTGCAATCCAAGGCCGGTCGCGATCGCGAGCGACAGGGACCGCGGGCTTGGGCTGGCCGTTCCGTGCTTGAGGTGGCTGAAGATGCTGCGGTTGAAGTACACCAGGCCGAGCAGGCCTGCCGTGACGCCGAGGGCGAAGATGATGGCCATCGCCGGAAACGAGACCCCTTGCTTGTGGACCAGGGCGTTCTCGACGGGTCCTGCGGCGTGAGTCAGAATGTCCCAGAACAGGAAGACCAGGATCCCGGTCGCGAATGCATTGAGGAATCCTTGAACGGCCTTGGGCAGGCCTCGCACACGAGCCACCGGCAAGCCGAGGAAAATGGTGGCGCCGGCGATCGCGCCCAGTCCGATGGCAGTCGCTTGGTTCATAGTGGCGTTAGTAGATGCAAAAGATTCAGTTAGATAATACTAATTCCCACGGTGACTCTCGAGGCCCTTCCGAGGTGGTGTCCCACTACCTCGAAGCGATCTATTACATCTGGGCAGAGGGTGAGTCGGTGAAGAGCGCACGCCTCGCCGACTGGCTGAGCGTGAGCCGGCCCACGGTCACGGTGGCGCTGCGGAGGATGACCCGTGACGGCATGGTCCGGTTCAACGCGCGCAAGGACATCGAGCTGACCGCAAAGGGACGCCGCATGGCGGAAGCGATCGTCCGGAGGCACCGGATCATGGAGCGGTGGCTCACCGACGCGCTGGGCCTTGACTGGGTTACCGCCGACGCCGAGGCCGCCCGGCTGGAGCATGCAGTCTCCGAGGTGGTGGAGAAGCGCCTTTACAAGGCCCTCGGAAGGCCGCAGACCTGCCCGCATGGGAACCCGATCCCAGGTTATTCGGAGGCAGTGGCGCGAGAAGTGAGGCTGGCCAGCCTAGGCGCCGGAGACCGGGCAAGCATCTCGCGCGTGTCCGAGGTCGCCGAGCGCGAGGCGCCTCGCTTACTTGCCTATCTGCACGAGCGCAACCTGGTGCCAGGGCGCGAGGTCCGCGTGCTCGAAGTGGATGACGTGGCCAAGACACTTCGCCTCCAGGCGGCGAAACACAAGTTCACGCTCAGCTACGAGACTGCGGCGAAGGTCTGGGCGGTCCCGTCGCGTTAGACCGGTTGAGGCTGCGCGCAGAATGCGCAGCGCCGCGCGTCCTTCGGAATCTCGCTCAAGCATTCGGTGCACTTCTTCGTGGTGGGGTCGGCCGGCGGCTCCTTGCGCGCACGTGCCAGCAGGGCTGTGTACGGCACGACGACGAAGAAGTAGATGACCGCGGCGATGATCACGAACGAGACCACCGCGTTGATGAAGTCTCCGTAGAGGAACTTGCTGTTGTTGATCGTGAAGGTCAGCGCGCCGAAGTCGGGCTTGCCGAACAACGCGGCGATGAGCGGCGTCACGAGGTCTTTGACGAACGCAGTGATCACCAGTCCGAACGCGACCGCGATGACCACGGCCACCGCGAGGTCCACGACGTTTCCCCGAAACAGGAATGTCTTGAAGCCTTTCATCGCCGCACTTCTCTCCTTACTAAAACGCCGAAACCGACAGCACGACCTTCCCGAATTGCTCCGCAGCGTCGAGCCTGGTCAGCGCGGCCTGCACGTCCGCCAGCGGGTAGACGCTGTCCACCACCGGGCGCAGGCCACCATCGATCGCTTTGAGCACCGACTCAAACTCGCTTGCGTTCCCCATTGTCGATCCAAGCAGACCGGCGTGGCGGAAAAAAAGTCGCGGCATGGTGATTTCCGCTTTGACTCCCGACGTCGATCCGCACGTGACGACGCGTCCGCCGATCGCCAATGAGCGCATGGACTCCTCGAGCGTGGCGGGACCGACGTGCTCGAAGACGACATCGACACCGTCGCCGGTCACCTGGCGCACGGCCTTGCTGAACGCGGCCGAATCGAACACGGCTTCAGCGCCGAGCTCGAGCGCGCGCTGACGTTTCGCTTCGGACCGGCTGGTCGCGAACACCCTCGCGCCGAGGTGTTTCGCGATGCCGATCGCGGCCACCGCCACTCCGGCGCCGGCACCGACGACAAGCACGGTCTCATCCGCGCGCAGCTGGGCGCGGGTCGTGAGCATCCGCCAGGCGGTGAGAAAAGTGAGCGGAAACGCGGCGGCCTCCGTCCAGGACAGCGCGGCGGGCTTACGGAACACGTTGCGTGCGTCGATGTGGATCAGCTCGCAGGCGGCCCCATCGGAATGCTCTCCCAGGACACCAAAGCGCGCGCACTTGACCTGCTGGCCGGCGCG
>Ga0209588_1000047_pt1 | contig 46643 bp, 50 predicted proteins | sample Rivendell_Oct201_10_FD_188351 | JGI IMG/M metagenome (GOLD analysis project Ga0209588, IMG submission 188351) | Vadose zone soil microbial communities from the Eel River Critical Zone Observatory, Northern California, USA -... | ecosystem: Host-associated > Plants > Roots > Rhizosphere > Soil ...
ATACCCGACTGCGTTCGCCATGTGATTGCGTAGGTTGTGAACAACGCCTTCGACGGCACGGCTATGGAAGAGGTGGCGATCGGCGTCAGAGAGCTCTGACTCGAGAACCCGGCGCACGCGCCGGCCAGAAATAGTATCGGTCAGCGCTAGCGCAAGGATGCAAACGATCGTCGCGAGAAAGTAGCCGAGAAGGGAACCGTCAAGGACGTAGCTAATGAGCAATGCCGCCAGACCGAAGTAGCCAAACGCTAAATAGAACGAAGGGGTGAAATTGTGCTTCAAGACGCTTCGAATGGACTCTCCGTTGCGGATTCGAAACGCCAAAGCGACAAGTATCAGATCCACCAAGAAGCACAGCGCGAGCACCAGCAGCCGGTTGCCAATCCCAAGTTCACCTTGAGCGCGCAGTACGTTAGCGAGGATTGAGGCCGCACAGGAAGCAGCAGCCGTAAACACCGTGTTGGCAAGAATCGGATAAGAACCGCGACGAATGACAAAAGCTGATGACGCGATGCCGATGAGTGTTGCATCAAGGGGAGTTGTGAGAAGCGCCGCTGCGGCCAAAACAATGCCACTCATGCTCAATCTGCCCTTGTCGATTCGGACCTGCAGGCGGTTCATGAGGGCGGCAGCCAACACGAGAAAAGTCACATCAAGGAGTCGGTCTGGATGGGAGACGTTGTATCGCCAACTCATCAAATTGAGAATCACAACGAAACACGCAACGGAGACCAGATACGCGTAGGAGGTCGCGCTCCGATTCATTTCGTTCTTGCTAAGCTGCCGTCATCCCGAAGGCTGCGTCTGACCGAAAGATCTTCCGAGTGCTGGTCGTCGACGACAGTGTTTTGCCGCGCGCTGCTGCTCGCGCGATGCTCGGCACAGCCTCCAATCTAAAGTTGGTGGGCGAAGCCTCGTCCGGTGCCGAAGCCCTAGAAGTAATTGACAAGGTAAAGCCGGACCTCATTCTCATGGACGTGCACATGCCGGATATGGATGGCCCTGCCACGGCGAAGAGTGTGCTCAGCCGGCATCCTGAGATCAAGGTCGTCGCTTGGACTGTATCGGAATCCAGCGACGATCTCTTGCGAATGATGCAGGTCGGCTGCTCGGGCTACGTGCTCAAGGACGCGGGGCCCGGTGAGCTCCAGCGTGCGCTGCTCTCAGCCCTACGGAGCGAGAGTCCGGTGCCGCGCAAGATGATTCCTGAGGTTCTCCGACGCGTGGCGGAATCGACACCTCTTTCCCAAAGCAACTTAGTCCCGCTTACGTCCAGGGAGATGCAGATTCTCAGAGGCATTGCCAAGGGACACACCACAAAACGGCTGTCTGCGGACCTTAGTCTGGCCGCACCGTCGGTCGAGACGCACCTTCATAACATCTTTCGAAAGCTCAACGCCAGCAACCGGGGTGAGGCAGTTAGTACAGCGTTGAAAGTCGGCCTCTTGACCCTGGCCGATATGTAGCTACGGGTCATCGATCTTCACTAGCCGGCCCCATGGGTTTCCATGAGTCGGTGCATGGAAATTGACGATATCTATCGGGTGGCCATTCCAAGACACTTGCGGAACCGAAATGACTTGGAAAACTGCAGCCGAGAGAACGGAATTCACAAAAAGGGATTAGGAGGGACTCGACATGATGCGGATGTTCAAGCGACTGGTGCGCGGCGGTGGTAGGCAGCGAGCGGTCGGCTACTGGGTTTTGTAGGCTGAATTGACAGGGGCCCGCAATTTGCGGGCCCTTTCGTTAAAGGGCGCCAGGGACTGAGGCCCGGTCTAGAATTCCTGCGTCTTGACTCCATTTCGCTCGCTCCCGTGGTCGGCCAAGGTCTATATCGCGGGCGTAATTGCGATCGGCGTGGCCGCGGTTGTGTTCGGGTGGTTTATCCACCCCGTGCCGCCGGACAAGATTGGAACTGTTCTGTATCTCGCCATTGGCACTCAGATCGCGGCACTGCGAGCCATCCCTTGGAAAAGCGGCTACCACCAAGTACACGATCCGCTACTCGTTGCCACGGGTTTGCTGGTTCCAGGCGGTGGCGTGGGACTGGTTGCGTGGCTCGCGGTATTTGATGGCAGGGTACCTGGCCGCACGATCACTTGGTGGGCGTTCCTATTCAATCGCGCGATGGTGGCCACGGCAAATGTCGTTCCGTCTCTTGCGGTGTCTTCAATTGGCGTCGATGGCCAGGATTGGTGGGCGATTCCAGCTCGAACGGTCATTTATGCCATCGCTTCCGTAGGTCTCAACTACATATTGGCGGCACTGGTCTGGGCATATATCAGACGCGTATCGGTGTTGACCACCCTGTTCGAAAATGTCGGCCTCTCAACGTTGATTGCAACCATTTCACTGACCTTTTCTGGCGGAATCATTTTTCTGCTTCTGAAGCGCCCGGAAGGTTATGTCATGGTCCCCGCCCTGTTTGGTTTCGTCCTTGCTGTACGGGGCTACCTCGCGGACGCGCAGCGTCAAACGCTACTCAAGGAACAAACGCTCAGCTTGGCGGCACAAGCACTCGACGCTCGAGACCGATATACCGAGTCGCACTCGATTCGTGTCGCCGAAATCTCTGGCCGCCTTGGCGAACACCTTGAGCTCGGGGATCGGGAATGCGAACTCATCCGTACAGCCGGGGCACTGCACGACCTTGGAAAGATCGGAGTCCGGGACGACATCCTTAACAAACCTGGACCACTAACCGAGGATGAATGGGAAATCATGCGACGCCACCCGGATATCGGGGCTGACATGATCGCTCAACACTCGGCCCTTCGTGAGGTGGCACCGATCGTCCGGCACCATCACGAGCGCTGGGATGGATCGGGTTATCCCGCGGGCCTCAAGGGCGATGTTATTCCGTTCGGCGCTCGGATCTTGTCGGTCGCCGATTCATTCGACACGATTACGGGCGCGCGTCTTTACAGATCTTCATTGATGACTCCCATCGAAGCAGTGGAAGATATCAGTCGGCGCGCCAATCACTGGTACGACCCAAACGTGGTCGACGCGCTCCGTGAACTACACGGGCTGAAGCCTTTGGAGGTCTTGAATCGGCCGGAGGTTCCGCGGCGAGTCACAACCTACCGAGTCCTACGCAGCAATCCAGGCTTCACCAGTTTGATTACAGCGATTGGCGTCTCGGCCCTAGGTGATCCACTCACTCAGGTAGCTACGCTCGTAACGATCTATCTTGCGACCAAGGGTGACGCTCGATTTGTAGCCCTTGGTTTCATTGTTCAGGCGTTGGCCACAATCATCACGAGCAGCGTGCTCGGCGGGGTGGCGGACCGGCTACAGCGACGCGGACTAGTGGTAAGCCTTGAGCTTGCGCGGGCAGGAGTATTGCTAGCAACCCCGTTGCTCATTGGAGCGCAAGAACGTTGGTGGCTGATATTTCCGATCCTCCTTCTTCTTGCCTGCATCAATGCAGTAGTGCAACCGGCACGTCAAGCCGCAATCCCAGGCTTGGTCCCGCCGGGGCAGGTTGGAAAGGCAAATGCAATGGTTGCCGCAACAACAATGCTTGCGGGCGCCATTGGGTTTGGGCTGGCCGGTGCGATTCTTGCCCTATCCCCAAAGTCCACCAACATGCTCTTCATTGCTGACGCAATGACTTTCATCCTTGCAGCCGTAATTGTTATTAGCATTCCGAATTTAGGCGGCGGAGCAAAGGCAGCTTCGGTATCGGGTGCGTTGAGACGATCTTGGTCAGTTCTGGCCATTCGTCCCCACTTAGTCGTCGGGACGCTGGCGGCGTTCTTGCTCCCGATTAGCTTTCCCGCCACACTGGCACTGGCATACCAGTACGGCGGCGGAGCAGTCGGCGGACAGATTTACTCAACATTGGAACTTGTCCTGTCGGTTGGCATTTTTGTGGGATCGCTTGCGGTCTCAGTGTTCAGCTCGATCGGCACGATGCGCATGGTCGGCGCTGGCCTTTTTCTCACCGGCGTGTTTTCCGTCGCTATCGCGGTGAGCGCCTCGATGGGCCTGAGCCAGGAGTTGATGTGGTTGTGGATCGGGGGCGCACTGTTAATCGCTTCCATTGGCAACCCTATCTACGCGGTAGCCAACCAGACCGCCATCCTTGAGGCCGCAGACCCCTCCAACCGCGGCAGTGTGATGGCTACCCGCTTTGGGTTCGTTCAGACTGCCAGCATCATCGGCATAGCTGCAGGCGGGCTGATCACCCAGCTGCGCGGTCCCCTATTCGCATACGGGGTCCTTGGCGTCGGCCTGGTTCTTCTCGCCATGTACGCGATCGCAGCAGGTCGCAGCACGACGAATCCGCTCCATGGCGCGCACTACGAAGAAGCCATGCAGGCCGCCGCAAACGGTTCCCAGGCAAAGCCCGAACCTGTCCTATCCCCGAGATCCTGAGGCAGGCGGATCCGGGTTTGGAAGGCGTTCTCCCTAGGTGGGATAGGACAACCTAAGCCGGCTCCCGGCCCAGGTTAGCTCGTCATACTGCCCTGATTGCGTAACGCTCGATCGAGCCCCCACGGGGCGCCCCACGAGAGAGAACCTGAGGAGCCGGCCCCTGTGGCCGCCGTGGCGGTTTCGGCATGGGCGCTCATGGATCCAAAGCGGCGGCGGCGCTACCTCCAGATTGCTTTCGGCTTCGCTGCGCTCGTCATCGGGATCCTCTTCCTCTACCTGCTGCGGGACTTTCTCGGCGCCTTCGTCCTGGGCGCCGCGATTGCCTTCCTGATCCAGCCCGCCGTCACACGCCTTCACGGCATCGGCGTGCCGCGCGTGCTCGCCATCATCCTCGTGTTCATCGTGATCATCATCGCTCTGGCGGGCCTGGTGCTTTTGATAGTGCCCATGGGAGTACGTGAGGTCGGACAGCTGCAGCGCCAGGCGCCCAGCCTCGCCGCTGCCGCCCAGGATCGGATCAACAGCCTCCAGGGGTCGCCGATCTCCATCTTCGGCATCAACGTCGACCTGAAAGGCATCACGGAGACGATCAACGCACACCTGAAGGACTACGCGCTTGGTCAGTTCGGCAACGCGGTCACCATCGGCTTGACCGCGCTGACTACGTTGCTGCAGCTCCTGCTCATGTTCATCGTCGCCTTCTTGTTGGCGCTCGACGCGGCAGCTTTCAGGCGAGTGCTGCGGCGGCTCGTGCCGAGCGACTACCGCACGGACTTCGACCAGATCTGGCGGAAAGTCCGAAAGATGCTTTACGCGTACGTGCGCGGCCAGCTCATCATCGCCGGGCTCATCGGCATCCTCTCCGGCATCGCTTGCGCCGTGCTGGGACTACCCGACCCGATCGCGTTGGGTTTGATCGCCGGCATCACCGCGCTCATCCCGTACCTCGGCCCATTCATCGGTGCCATCCCCGCCATCCTGGTCGGCCTGGCCGCCGGCCCGGTCAAGGCCCTGCTGGTTGCCCTGATCTACTTTGTTATCTCGAACGTGATCCTCAATTTCGTCTATCCAAAGGTCATGGGTGATGCGGTGCGCCTGCCGCCAATCCTCGTCATTGCCGCCTTCATCGCAGGTTTCAGCTGGGCCGGGATCCTCGGCATGTTTGTAGCCGTGCCGATCGCAGCGACGCTGCGCATCCTCTTCGACCATATCTATCCTCGCCTCTACGAGAAGCAGGCTTGAAGGTCGCGATCCTCTCGGACATCCACGCGAACTGGCAGGCGCTCGAGGCGGTGCTGCGAGACTGCCCGCCCGTTGACGAAACGCTCTGTCTCGGCGATGTGGTCGGCTACGGAGGTGATCCGAAACGTTGCGTGGATGAGGTCATGAACCAGGGCTGGCTGACACTCGTCGGCAACCATGACCGTGCGTGCACGGACCCCGAGATACTCGAGTGGTTCAATGACGACGCCGCTTCCGTGGTCCGCTGGACCGTCGAAGTGATCGGTCCTGAAAGACTCGATTGGCTGCGTGGATTGCCTGACAGCCACGTCAAGAACGACGTCCTGCTGGTACATGCGAGCCCGCGCGATCACATCTACGAATACGTGCTGGACACCGCGGTTGCCCACGCGAACCTCGAGCTCATCGACGGCGGCGTCTGCTTTCACGGGCACACTCACGTGCCTGGAGTCTTCGGGCTCTCGGATGGGGCCGTCACTCATGAATACAGGGTCGACACATTTCGCCTCAAGGGACCGGCGTTGGTGAACCCGGGCAGCGTCGGACAGCCACGAGACGGCAGCCCGACCGCCAGCTATGGAGTTTGGGACACCGAGAAGGAGACTTTCGAATTCCGCCGTGTCCGCTACGACATCAAGGGTGCCCAGCGGGCGATCAGGAAGGCGAAACTTCCCGATCGCTTCGCACTCCGACTCGAAACCGGACGATGAGGCTGCGCCTCACACCGAGGCCGCGGCGCCTCGCCTACGCCGCAGCGGCAGGTTTAGGCGCCGGCTCGTTTCTCTTCTGGGGCGCTTACTGGGTCAACTTCCTCCGCGGCAACCTCATGGGACCCGACTTCTTCTCGTTTTACTCCGCGGCCAGGCTTTACGTGCAGAGGGGCGGGGAGGCGGTATACAACCTGGCTCTGCAGAAGCAGTTCGAGCTTCAGGTCACCGGGCAGGCTCCAGACCAGCTGGTCGTGCTTCCGTACTTTCACCCGCCCTACTACACCCTGCTCATCGCGCCCCTCGGCTTCTTGAGCTATCGCGAGGCTTACTACGCGATGGCGGCTTTCAACGTGCTGCTGGCCGCCGTCCTGGTTCTCCTGTTGGTGCGGGGCAGCCTGACCATCCACGGCCGCGCCGCGCTCGTGGCCGCGATCATGATCGCGGGCTTCTTCCCTCTCTTCGTGACCATGCTGCAGGGCCAGTCCGACCTCGTCGTCCTGGTGCCTCTGGCGGCGGCTTACGTCGCCTGGTCGCGCGGCCGCCACGGTTGGGCGGGCATCTTCAGCGCGCTGGCGCTCGCCAAGCCACAGCTGCTCCTGCTGATCCCCGTGCTATTCCTTGCGCGCCGGGCGTGGCGTGCGCTTGCGGGTTTTGGCGGAGTCGTGGGGGCGCTTGGCCTGGTCTCGGCAATCGGTTTCGGCCTGAACCCTGTAGTCAACTACCTCGGCGCGGTGGGGGCATGGGCGATCGGCGGCAAGCTGCCGGCAAGCGGCGAGGTCGTCTACCAGGACACCGCGTTCTACTCACTCCGCAACGTCCTCGACGCGCTGCCGGTCGTGGGAAAGGGTGTTGGCCTCGTGATCCTGGTCCTTCTGCTTGCGTTCGTGGCTCTCTCGCTCAGCTGGCGCCCGGACAAACCACGGCTCGATTTCGCCCTGGCCGTCGCCGCCTCACTCGTGTTGAGCCCGCACCAGAACCTTCACGACCTCGCGCTTCTGATCATCCCCGGCTTTGCGGTGGCCGACCTTGCGCGCGGGGGCCAGCTCCGCTGGCCGCAAGCCGCGGCCGTCCTGCTCGGCATTGCGTACGTCGCGATCAACATGACGTTCGTCACCAACCTGTGGTCGGCAGCCTTTGGAGCGTTGTTGTTGGCTGTTTACCTCGTCTCCGAGCGAATGGCGGTACGTCCGGATCCGATTCCGCTCGGCGAGCTCGCATGGAGCGGCCCTCGCCCGCATCGCGTCATCGTCTTACCTGCCTACAAGGCAGCGAAGACGCTCGCTGAGGTCGTCGGTGAAATACCCCAGGGCCACGCTGACCGGATCTTGCTGGTCGATGATGCAAGTGCCGACGCGACGGTCAGCGTCGCCACCGCACTCAGGCTCGACGTGATCCGCCACAAACGCAACCTCGGGTACGGCGGGAACCAGAAGACGTGCTACCGCCAGGCGCTCCAGATGGGTGCCGACGTCGTCGTCATGCTGCACCCCGATGGCCAGTACGACCCAGCGATCATCCCGAACCTCTGCCGCGTCATCGAGGACGGCGAGGCCGACATCGTGCTCGGCTCGAGGTGGCTTGGCCTCGACCCTGCGAAGGCCGGCATGCCTTGGTGGAAGCGCATCGGCAATCGCTTCTTGACCGGGGCCGAGAACCGCGTGCTCGGCCTGCACCTGTCCGAGTTTCACACCGGGTATCGCGCTTACTCGCGTCGTTTTCTCGAGGCGATTCCTTTTCTCGAGAACAGCAACGACTTCGTCTTCGACACTCAGGTGCTGATCCAGGCCGCAGCCTTTGGGTTCAGGATCGGCGAAGTTCCGGCGATCGGCAAATATCACGCGGACGCCAGCTCGATCAGCTTCGAGACCTCGACCGTCTACGGACTCAAGACCCTGGGTGCGCTAGCCAGGTACGTCACTCATCGCGCCGGCTTCAAGTGCTCCTGGTTGACCCCCGCCTCAGATGCCGACAAACAGGCGCTTGCGGTAAGCCAGGTAGCCCACGACGGCTAGATTCAGCAGCAGCGCGCCCACCTTGAACAGCGTCACGTGGCGGATGACCTCGAAAAGCTCGTAAGGGATCAGGATGCCGGTCGCGATCACCGTCAGGTACTCGGCCCAGCGGCGGCGCATCGCCAGGCCAACACCCTCGGTGCCTTCGAGGAGGGCATATGCGATGGCGCCGATCGCCAGCACGTCGACGTGACTGAAGTTGCCGATGAGGACGAGCACCCGCAGCAGCAGCTGGACGATGATCCCGTGCCCGGCCGCCAGATTCAGCTGGTCCTGTGCGTACTCCGACCACTCGGCGAGCCATCCCTTCCGGCCCGCGACCAGCAGGCTGATGGCGAGCGCGATGAGGACGATCGCCTTGACTATGCGTTCGACGATGATGACCTTGATAAAGGCGTCGTGCTCGCCTCCGAGCGTTCCGAGCTCGGCCCAAAGGCGTTTCAGATAATGCGGCCGGGCGCCTTTGGCCTCAGTCCTACTCGTGTTCGCGATGCTCTCGAAACAGCATGACCCGGCACGTCGCGTTCTTCAGCACGTAGGGCACGGTCTTGCCCATGTTGAATTCGCCGAATCGTCTCTTGTACGGCAGGCCCATCACGATCAGGTCGGCGCCCCATTCGACGGCCTCGTCGACAAGCGCCGGGCCGGTATCACGCGCCTGGACCAGCTCGGTCTCGACGGCCAGCTGAGACTGCGCCGCCAGCTGCTCTACCTCGTCCAGGATCTTCTCGCCTCGCTCGACCACCTCGTCCAGGACCGCGCCCAGCGGCAGCGAGCGGTTCACCTCGATGATGTGGACCCCGTAGAGCTTCCCGCCGGGATTGTCCGTCATCCGGCATGCCAGGCGCACGGTTTCGGCGTCGATGCCCTGGCCGCCCACAGCGACCAGCACCTTCTTCGAAGTCGGCGGGTGCGAATGGTCGGGCATCAGTGCTCCGGGCCGCGCCTGACGCGCCGGATCAGGACGTAGGCAGCAAAGCCCCAACAGATGGCGACCGTGGCGGCGGCGATGCTCTGGGACGCAGGGTCGAGTCCCCGGTGGCCGGCCAGGTAGATGAGCACCCACAGGCCGAGTCCGAGCGCCATCAGGCCCATGAAGGTGAATGGGAAGCGCAACGCGCTCAAATCCTAACAAGCCAGGGCGGAGGCGCCATCAGGGCCTCCCTATAATCAACCTTCCTTGAAGCTGCTGATCGTGGGATGTGGGCGCGTCGGATCGCAGATCGCCGCCGATATGGACAGGTCCGGCCACCAGGTGGTGATCATCGACCGGGATCCAAACCAGTTTTCGCGCGCCGCCTCGCGTGGGGTACTGACCAGCGACTTCAAGGGCGACCAGGTCGTCGGGAACGGGACTGACGCCGACGTCCTCCGGCGGGCTGGAATCGAGGACGCCGATGGATTTGTCGCCGTGACCGAAGGCGACAACCGCAACATCATGGCCGCGCAGGTCGCCAAGCACGTTTTCAAGGTCCCGCAGGTCGTGGCCCGGATCTATGACCCCGAGCGGGCGGAGGCTTACGAAAAGCTCGGCCTACACACCATCTGTCCGACGATCGAGGGCGCGAAGCACATCGAGAAGACCCTGCTGGAGACGCGCTGACCCTCGTGTATGTGATTGTCGTCGGCGGCGGAACAGTCGGCTACTACATGTCGCGCGACCTGCTCGAGCGTGGACATGAGGTGACCCTCATCGAGAAGGACGCGCGCCGCGCCGACTGGCTGGAGACTCAGCTCGGAAGCATCGTGATGCGCGGGGATGGATGCGAGGTGAAGTTTCTCTCGCAGACCGGGATTGAACGCGCTGATGCAATTGTGGCCGTCACCGCAGACGACGAGGACAACCTCATCGCCCTCCAGATGGCCAAAAAGCATTTCAAGGTCAAGAAGGCCATCGCGCGCGTGAACAATCCCTCCAACGTCGAAATCTTCAAGATGCTCGGCGTCGACGACGCCGTGTCAGCCACCGACGTGCTGCTCGCGGCACTCGAACCGCCGATCACCACGTAGGCAAAAAGAAAGGACCGCTCGTCAGAGCGGCCCTTTTGTCAGCGTCTCGTTATGAGGACTTGCCGATCCTGTAGATCTTCGTGCCGCAGATCGGACAAGTGCCGACCGTTGCGGGTTTGCCGTTCTTCATCGTGATCGGCTGAGGGTCCTTCATCTCGACCTTCCTCTTGTCCTTCAAACAGTAGCCTTCTGTCATTCATTCACCTTTTCATTCATCGCGGTTCTGAAAAAAATTTGGACCGCCCATGAGCAGCCCATTTCAAAGTCGGCTTAAACCGCCTTTCCGATCCTGTAGATTTTGGTTCCGCAGATAGGACACGTACCGGTCGTTGCTGGCTTGCCGTTCTTCATCGTGATCGGCTGAGGGTCTTTCATCTCGACCTTCCTCTTGTCCTTCAAGCAGTAGCCTTCCAAATAGTCACCGTCCTTATACGAGATTCTGGTCGAAGCCTAGTGCTGCTCTAGGGGTCGGTTTCGTGGCGGACGTGCCCATTCTAGGGGTCGGTCTTTGCCCAATACAACCCCAATTCAAACTGAATTCGCTCAGAGGTTGCTTAAATCACCCCAAAAGCTGCGACGAAGGGGCCCTCGAATGCTTGCTTTGCAGGCTCGCCGAAAAGCACGAATCGGACCTCGTCGGGCGACCATCCGTCTACCAACGCATCGCGTAGACAGCCCGCCATCACGCGCGCGCATTCATCCATCGGAAAGCCCGCGATGCCTGTTCCGACCGCGGGGATGGCGATGCTGCGCATGTCGTGCTCGCGCGCCAAACGAAACGCAATTGTTTGCGGCATTGACTATCGAGTCGACATGCTGCTCGGCGAGGTCGCCGCTGATGATCACGACGCGGGGCGTATGGATTTCTCGACCTCGGCCACGCGCTGATGCAATTCCTTGCGAGTAGCTTTGGCGATGCCTTTCACGCCGATCGCTGAGACCGTGATCGACGCGCAGGCCACACCCCAGACAAGCGCATCCTGCAGCCCACCGACCTCTCCGCCGGTGCTCATCCAGCGCGCGAGCATCCCGCCGGCAAGCGCATCTCCCGCACCTGTGGTGTCCACCGCCGGATGATGGGTGTGTGCGGGAATTCTGACCACGCCGTACTCGGTGTAGGCAGCGAGGCCGTGCGCTCCCGCTTTCACGACAAGGCCCTTCAGCCACCACTGCCGGCGGAACTCCTCAGGGTCCTTGCCTCCGAGCGCCGCCAGCTCCTCCTGATTGCAGAAGAACCAGCCCGCCCTGCGTAGAACGTCCCTCGCCTCTTGTGGCCGGGCTTTGACGTACGACAGCATGGCGTCGGCGGCGAGGAAACTTGCGCCACCCAGGTGCTTCATCAGAAATGCCTGGCGATCCGGTCGCATCGAACCCACAAACGCCCAACCGTCGAAGCCAGCGGGCAGGACTGGGTCCCAGCTGTTGTAGATGTCGTCGCGGCTGCCGAGATCGACGTTGCTTCCATGCTCCTGGTGCGCACGCCAGCGGTAAGTCGGAGCCTCCAGTATCTGAAGCAGGTCGGTATCGATGTAGCGGCCGCTGAACGCTTGCGCTACCTGCTTTACGCCGTCGAGGCCAACCGGAGCCACAACCTTGACCGGAGCGATCAGGCTCGCCGCAAGCGCGAAGTACACCGCCGAGCCTCCAAGCACCTCGTCGACCTTGCCGAAAGGACCATCGCGCGTGTCCAGCGCGACCGAGCCCGCAACGAGAAGGTGCGGTCCCTTGTCAGGCACGGCGGCCAGTCCCGCTGCTCGCCGTGATGACGTGGCGAGCAATCCGCAGTTTCTCCAGGAAGTCAAGCGGGGTCGTGTAGTCGTCTATCTCCATCCAGCTCCGTCCCAACTCCTGTGCAGCATGCGCGTCGGAGCCCGTGGCCGCCACTTTGCCCAGCTCGATGGCGAGGCGACCCGCAGCCTGGTTCTCCGCCGGCTCGCACCAAGCGTTGTACGTCTCGATGATGTCGATACGGTCCGCGAGGTCGAGGATTCGCTCGAGTCGAAAGTTGGAGCGATGGCGGTCCAGCGGATGCGGTATGTAGGTGAGACCGCCCATCTCATGAACCAGGTCCATTACTTCCTCTGGCCGCAGATATGGAGGCAGGCGCCTGGTGATGAACAACCCGATCACCTCACCTTCGCGGGTCTTGGCCTCCTCGCCGATGATGGCAAGATCGGGCGCCAGCTCTGCAAGCGCCTGCGCTCCTTCCACTGTGTTGTGGTCGGTCAACGCGATTCTGTCGAGACCGACTTCAGCGCAGCGCTGGATCAACTCGTCGAGTGTGCTCTGGCCGTCGTGTGAGTAGTTCGAGTGGAGGTGAAGGTCGACCCGCACCTGGTCTAGAGGGTCGCGGCTTCTCGGAGCATCCGCTCGCGGGCGCGAGCAAAGAGCGGGATCACCTCTGCCGGACCGCGGTTCCTGCAGGCCTGCGCCATCAGTGCGGCTTGTGCGTCGTAGATGATCTCCATCACCTGCTCCGGACGCCGCTCGCGGCCGAGACGTGCTGGTAGTTCCGATTGAGCGTGCCGCAGCACGACCATCAGCCTTGCGACCAACCAACCAGGCACGATATGAATTTCCTGGACGAGGCACTCCTCGACCCAGAAGAGCAATTCATCGGACTCTTGAAGCAGGCGTCGTGGTGTCATCACGCGCTTTCTCCTGCGATGCCATCGCAGGTCGCGCGCCTGCTCGTCGGTCGTCTGTTGAAGCATGGCCTGCAGCCCACTATATCAGCGCCCCACCGCGGTTCTCACTCTTGTCGGATAGCACAATGTTCGCCAACCGCCGGCCGCCGGAACGAGATGGACCTGGCGATCGAATGTCCACTCTCTCCATTGCTGTCGTACTCGGTAACGCATCACCATCTGCGCAACATTGCTGTACGTGCGTTGGTGCGCTTGATCGGTCCATCCCTCGAGCACCTTGACGCTGACGACCTGCATGTCAAGCAGCTCGATGTCGTCATCCAGACGCGGCATGTGCCGCATGAAGATTTCGCGGCCTCCCCACGCGCGCTGGGCGTCCTCCGCGAGCATGTCCCACATTTCGTCGAACCGTCCCTGCGCATGAAGCGTCATGAAACGAGTCTCAAAAGTCTGTGGCGCGATCGAGGTGGGTGGAGGCGGCCTCATCGGTTCGAGCATCGGCGGGAGCGCAGCGATCGGACCTGCCATCCCGGTGCCGATCGAAGCGCTGACGAACCGTCCGAAGTCGTCGGCCGGCCACGTCGTGAACTGCCCGGCGACCCGCGTCAGCACCGCCTCAACTGCCGCCCAGCGGCGGATTCGGCGAAGAAGACCCTTGACCATTGACGCTAGATGTAGTGTGATGTCCCCAGACTGTATACAGAATGTGGATAACTCGCAACCCCAAGCGTTTCACGGCCTGCCGGCGCAGTAAGCGATCGGGCGCCTGGATAGTCGCTATTCAACGGTCGAGCGCGCGTACTCGTCGCGGCGCCAAGCGAGGAGCGCTCGGGGCGCGCGAGCGGTGATCCGGCTCGGTCGGTCGGCCTGGCGAGTCGGCCCCCGGCCTCAGCCGGCGGTCATGCGGCGCACGATCTCGGCGACTTCACCTAGCGGAACTCCCACTGGGCAGGCGGATGCGGCCGCCTCGAAGTCCGGCTCACCTCCATCGATGTCGGTGGACGCCTCGCCCAACCGCGCGTAGAGGCGCATGTAAGAGGACGCGATGTCGGGAAGTCGGGTCTTGCCCATTCGTCCCGCAGCCAGCGCGCACAAACCGCAGTTGATGCACCGGACCAGGTGCGGATGCCTTTCTCGCTCCGCTGGCTCCAACGCGCGGATGCCATCGGGCGCATATGTATGGAGCAGATCCTCGAGCTGCGTGCGCGGCCGCGTGAGCCGGCGGCGTGTCAGATGAATTCCGTAAGCCCAGGCAAGCTTGGCAAGCGAATCAGCGCGCCCCATTCAGCTCCAGTCCGCGCATCGCGCCTTGTGCAAGCTCTTCTTGCGCCCAGCCTGCACTGCCCAACACCGGGGCTCGGCCCAACCACGAACCCCGAACAAACTCGCGGACCGAATCGAATCGCTGTGAGGCGCTCCATCCAAGCTCGCCACCGATCACTTCACCAGCGCGCATCACGCAAGCGGCGCCTGCGCACGGACCTGCCGTCAGGCTGACGCGTCGAAACGCGTCGGCAAGAGAGCGCACCTGCTCGCTCCTCGCTGCGTACGCAAGCTCTGCTTCGGTGATCGGTTCGCATCGACAGACGAGCCTGCCGCCGCGCGCATCGTCCAGAACTTTTTCCGCCCGGCATCCATGCCGGCTCTGCAGCTTGATCGCCGCCAGCGCGGGTATGCCGCAACGTCGCGCAAGCTCGCTGGGTGATTCCATGTCCGACTCGTTTCCAGGCAACGGAGTCGTCGCCGTCGTGGACCTGGACTGGTGCCCGAGCTTGCGGCATACGGCGTCGGATGTCTCCTCGGCCATCTTCCGGTACATCGAGAGCTTGCCGCCGGCGATCGTCACGAAACCCTCGACACCTTGAGCGGCGTGATCGATGACCTCATATTCTCGTGAGAGCTCGTCCTCGTAACGCCGCCACTTGTACAGCGTCGGGCGCACTCCCGCCGTCGTCCGCGCCGGCCGGTACTCCCGGATCGAAGGGAAGACACGCTCGAAGGCCTGCAGCAGGTAGTCGACCTCGTCTTCGAGCACGTCGACCGAGTCGAGATCGCCATAGAAGTCGTCATCGGTGGTGCCGAGCAGCGTGAAGCCTGCGTGCGAAACCATGAGAAGGTCGCGGCCGTCGATCGATTCGGCGCTGATCGAGAAGTTCGAGATGCGATGCGGGTAGACGATGTGAATGCCCTTGGCGGGTCTCAGCCGCACCGGTACACCGGCCATCCCGCTGACCTCGGGCGACCAGGGTCCTGTTGCGTTCACGACGACCCGAGCCCGGGCTTCCGAGATCGAGCGGTCCGAGGCTCGGTACCGAACCCCGATCACCTTGCCCCCGTCCCGGATCAGGTCGATGACCTTCGTGTGGTTCAACGCGCGTGCCCCATGGGCCACCGCGTCCTCGACGTTGGCGTAGACCAGGCGGTGCGGGTCGACGCCCCACTCCTCCATCGTCACGGCGCCGATCACGTCGGGCGAGAGCCCAGGCTCTGCCTGCCGCGCCTCGTCCGCCGTGAGGCGCCGGTGGGGATGCGCTTTCTTCAGCGGCTGGAACCGGTCGTACACCTCCATCGCCGTCTCCATGCGCTCGATGTTGTTCCGGTCGTGCGGGAGCACCGGGATGATGAAGACGACTCGGTACACGAGGTTGCGAGCGATCGTCACGATGTGGCCTGCGTCCTGAGTCGAGAGGCGCGTCGTCTCCCAGTCGAATTCGAGGTAGCGAGGTCCGCCGTGGATCATCCAGCTGGAAGCGCCGCTCGTGCCGCCGCCCCAGTCGCCTTTCTCCAGCAGCAGGACTGACAGCCCGCGCAAAGAGAGATCGCGCGCGATGCCCGCCCCTGTCACGCCGCCGCCGATCACGCACACGTCGTGCGCGCTGGGAGCACTCACGCCCCGGATGATAGGGGTGCGTCCGGGAAAGACGCTGGCCAAGTCATCGTCCTAGGCGGCCGGGCTTCGCTGATGCCGGCGTCGCCTCCTGCGCGCGCTCAGTCACGCATCTACGGGATGCGCTCCTTCGCGTGCTCGTCGTCTCCTTGGCACCGGCCGCCAATGCCGCGCCTTGTCCAGCTGGCTCCCGGACGCACCCTCTAGCTGGCTGCTTCGTGTTCCTTCTGGAACTCTTCGATGATCGCCTTCGCCAGGTGCGCGGGCATCTCGTCGTAGTGCGAGAACTTCTTCTGGAAGGTCCCACGCCCCTGCGTGATCGAGCGCAGGTCGAGCGCGAAACGCAGCATCTCGTGCTCCGGAACCGTGGCCCGCACCTTTTCGTAGCCGTCGTCCGGCTCGGTGCCGAGGATCTTGCCGCGGCGGCCGTTGATGTCGGACATGATGGCGCCGAGATTTTTCTCGGGCACGCGGATGTCCGCTTCGACGACCGGTTCCAGCAGCACTGGGCCTGCGTCGAGGGCGCCCTTGCGGATGGCCATCGAGCCGGCGATCTGGAAGGCCATGTCGTTGGAGTCGACCTGGTGGAACTTGCCATCCACGAGCGTCACTTTGACGTCGACCATCGGATATCCCGCGACCACACCTTTATTCATGTTGTCGACGATTCCCTTCTGCACGGAGGCTCGGAAGTTTTGCGGAATGGCTCCGCCGAAGATCTTGTCCTCCCACACGAAGCCTTCGCCCCGTTTGGTTGGAGCCACCTCGATGACACATATCCCGTACTGTCCGTGGCCGCCCGACTGTTTGACGTGACGGCCCTCAGCCCGGCTGTGGCTCGAAACCGTCTCCCGGTAGGCCACGCGCGGGACCTGGGTGGTCGCTTCGACTCCGTACTTGCGCTTGAGCTTTTCCAGGACGACGTCCAGGTGGACGTCACCGAGACCGGCGATGACGAGCTGCTTGGTTTCCTCGATACGTTCGACATGGAGAGTCGGGTCTTCTTCGCTCAGCCGCGCCAGGCCGCTGGAGATCTTCTCCTCGTCGCCCCTGGCCTTGGGCGTGATCGCCAGGCTGTATGCGGGTCCGGGCAGGTCCAGCGGCGGCAGCGGCCCACCGTCCTTCATCCCCAGCGTGTCACCGGAGAGCGTGTGGGCGAGCTTGGTGGCCCCGCCGATGTCGCCCGCGCGGACCTCTGTGGTAGTGATGTGCTCCTTGCCGCGTGGAAAGAAGATCTGGGCCAGCCTTTCCTCGCCGCCTCGGCTCAGGTTGGGCAGATGGGCATCTGCCTTGACCGTGCCCGCGACGACCTTGAAATAGCTGACGCGGCCGAACTGGTCGCCGCCCGTGCTGAAGACGAAGGCTTTGGCCGGCTTGTCCGGTTCGACGGACGGCGGCGGCATGAGCTCGGCGATCGTGGACATCAAAGTGCGCACGCCCAGGAGCTTGGTCGCCGAGCAGCACACCACAGGAGCGACCTTTCCTTCCAGGATTCCTTCGCGCAGCCCGCGCTGAATTTCCTCCTCGCTGAGGGTACCGGCGTCCAGGTATTTCTCGAGCAGCGAGTCATCGCTCTCCGCCGCGGCTTCGATCAGCTGGCCGCGGTACTGGTCGACGAGCTTCTGCATGTCGTCCGGGATGGCGAACTCACTTCCCTTGCCGTCCGGGGTCGTGACAAAGGCCTTGAGGTGTAGAAGGTCGACGATGCCGCGAAAGTCCTGCTCCGATCCGATCGGCAGATGGAGGGGGAATGGGCGAGGCGAGAGGCTCTCGCGCATGGCGGCGACCGCGCCGTAGAAGTCGGCGTTCTCCTTGTCCAGCTTGTTGATCACCACGATCCGCGGCTTGCTCGTTCGGTTGCACTGCTCCCACGCGACTTCCGTGCCGACGGCCAGCTGGGATCCAGGGCCGACCACGACGACAGCACCTTCCGCGACACGCAGGCCGCTCAGCACTTGGCCGGCGAAATCCAGGAAGCCCGGAGCGTCGAGGATGTTGATCTTGAACCCGTTGTGCTCGGCGAACGCCACACCGAGGTTGATCGAAATCTTGCGCCGCTGTTCTTCGGGCTCGAAGTCCGTGGTCGCGGTCGCCTGGTCCGGCGAGCCCATGCGGGCCACCGCGCCGGACGCGAAGAGCATCGCTTCGGCCAGTGTGGTCTTGCCGTCGTGCGAGTGTCCCAGCAGGACCACGTTCCTGATCTTGTCCGAACTGTATTCAGTGGCCATCCAACCCCCCAACACCCTTGGGCCGCTGCAGGCGACAGACGACAAGTCTAAGGCGCGGTTAAGAGCAGGTTGGCTTGGGTATCATCAGGTACCTATGGCGAAGAAGACCGCGTCCATCGAAGAAGTTCTGGCCGCGGTTGAGGCTGCCCGCGACAAGGTGATGTCCGACGAGGTGAAGTCGCTCACCAAGCTCGGTATCCCCAAGGCAATGGCGTACCAGATGATCGCCAGCAGGTTCCACCAGAAGGTGGGAACCCAGGAGGAGGCCGAGGCAGACCCGTTCGAGGGCAACGCCACTTCCTGGGAAGAAATCGGCTAACACCGCTTCGGCGGCGTGAATCGGGCCGGCCGGCTCGCCCGTCTCCTGCGCATCCTTTCCGTTGTCATCGCCGAACCCGGCCTCAACCCGCTCGAGCTCGCCGAACGTGCCAGCGTTTCCGAGCGCACCATGCGTCGAGACCTGGTTCAGCTCCGCGAGCTTGGTTACGAGGTCGCGTACACCGGGGGTTACGAGATGCAGGAGAAGCTGAACCTGGAGGGGCGCACCGGGCACCGTTCGCTCGGCCGTCTGTACGAGCAGCACCTGGAGCTGCTGCGCACGCAGCTCCCCAAGCGCCTTGCCGCCCAGGTCACCGAGGAAGTTGACTCGCTCGCGCCCGCTGCGCTCGCCTCCTTGTTCGCGACCGCCATCGAGCGCCACGCCAGGTCGGTCCGATGAAGCCGATCGTTCTCATCGCCGGCGGCGAGGGCGACGCCGACTTCATGTACGCGTCGGGCTTCGGGGTCGAGTCCGCCCTGTACATCCGCTTCGGCGAGGGCGACGACGTCCTCGTCACGAGCCCACTCGAGATCGATCGCGCGCGCGTGCAGGGCAAGGCGAGCCGGAAGCTTGGCTTCGAGGAGGCGGGCTATGTCGACCAGGGTCCGTTCGTCTCGTTCGCCCGCCTCGCCGCCAGGCTGCTGCGGGAGCGAGGTCTGGAGTCGGCGCGCGTTTCTCCCCGGCTGCAGGCGGGCTACCTGGAGGAGCTGCGCGCGGCGGGGATCGAGGTCGAAGTCGACCGTGGCCTGTTCCGGGCCGAACGACGCCGCAAGTCCGCTGAAGAGGCTCGGTTCATCGAAGCCTCACAGCGCGCCGCGGAAGCCGCTGTGGTCGAGGTGGTGACTCAGCTCGCCCAGGCGGACATCAGAGACGGGATCCTGTGGCTCGAAGAAAGTCCGCTGACCTCGGAGCGCCTATATGCGCGAGCGTCTTTGCTGCTCGGAGAGAAGGGCTTCACCTGCCCCGACATGATCATCGCCGGATCCCCCGAATCTGCGATGCCTCACTTTCGCGGTGAGGGCCCGATCCGGGCCGGGGCTCCGGTCATCATCGACATCTTTCCCGCGAATCGGACAACGCAGTATCACGGCGACCTCACGCGAACTGTTGTTGTCGGCGAGATCCCGGAAGAGATCAGCCGCATGCACGCGGCGGCGCTGCAGGCCCTCGACGCCGGCATCGAGTCCATCCGGGCCGGCGCGTCCGGCCGCGACGTTCATCACAGCGTTTGCCAGGTGCTCGTGGATCGCGGTTACGGGACGACGACCAAGGGATTCGAGGGCGCCGATAGCGCCGCCAGGATGACCCACTCCACCGGCCACGGTGTCGGCCTGGAGGTCCACGAAGATCCTTCGCTGCGCGGACCCGACGAGAACACATTGCTCGAAGGCGACGTCGTCACCATCGAGCCCGGGCTCTATCTCATGGGTCTCGGCGGCGTGCGGGTCGAGGACACCGGCATGGTCACGAAAGACGGATTCAAGAACTTCACAACGCTCACCCGAAGCCTCGATCCGCGCGACTATCTGTAAAGTAGGGCTTTACAGTGCCTCGGGACGAAACGCTCGGGCAGCGAATCCGCCGTGTGCGCCAGGAGCGCGGGTTCAGCCTTGCCAAGGTCAGCGGCCCTGACTTCAGCCGCGCGTTCCTGAATCAGGTCGAGCTCGGCCGCAGCCAGCCGTCGACCCGAGTGCTCAGGGTGATCGCCGGGCGGCTCGGCACAGAGGTGGACTACCTGCTGGAAGGTCGGCTGCCCGGCGTCGAGCGGGAGCTCGCGGTCGAGAAGGCACGCGTGCTTCTCGCGCGGGGAGACGGGCGCCGTGCGCTCGCTGCGCTTGGCGCAGCCGTCGATTCGACCGAGTGGCCGCTGGGCAGCGACGCCCGGCTGTGCCAGGCCGAGGCGCTGTCGTCGCTAGGGCGTGAAGCCGAGGCGCGGGAGATCCTGGCGCGCGAGCAGGAGATTCTCAAAGAACATCGCGACAATCACCGGCTGAAGCGCCTTCGGGTGCTGGAGCAGGGCGAGCGGTTCGCCTTTGGCGCGGATGCGGTCAAAGCGCATCTCCGGCTCGCCGACCAAGCCCAGCGCGCGGCCAACAGCCACGACGCGCTCGAGCACTACCGCGCGGCTCGCGTCCTCCTCGAGGTGCGCTCCGCTAAAGGCCGCTCGGGAAGGTGAAAGAAGGCGCCGGCGTCACGTCGGGCGGCGTGATCTCGAGCGTGATCACCTCGTGGTTCACCAGGACTATGGCTTTGGGGTCGCCCGTATAGAGCTGCGGTCCCTTGCCGTCCTGCTTGTCGACATAGACGACGAGCCTCTGGTCGGCGGTGAGGGCGATGCTCGTCACGTGGGAGGAGTCGAGCAGCTCGTCCTGAGGCTGCCCAATGGCTTTGTTCCACGACGTCCAGACGGCGAAGAACTGCCCAAGGTTGAAGGTCTGGCTCGCGGGCGCCTCGATGTGGATCACGTTGGCCTGGCCGGCGTGGACGTGCAGCCAGTAGTAGCAGGTCGGGTTTCCCGCGGCGTCGGTGACGATGCCGAGATTCGCTGGGATCGGATGCACGGTGCCCTGGTAGACGATCTGGAGAGCGGCGTGATAGTGCACCTTCGAGTGTTCTAGCTGGTCGCACGGGACGCCCGCGGCAGTCTGCGGCGGCGTGGCCGGCTTGTTGTTGTAGACGATGTAGACGACGATGGCGATCGCAAAAGCCACCAGGATTCCCGCGACCGCAATCGGCAGCAGCGGAACCTCTCGGCTCTTCTTCACCGCGACCCGCCGGCCGCCCTTTCCGACGCCGCTGCGGGTCGCGTTGTTCCGCTGGGCTTTGCGCGCCATAACCACGGTAGAATACCGGCCTACCCTTTCTGGCCTCGGCCGGGGCACCCCGCCCCGATCCGATCGAGGCCTGAACCCATAGGAAGGAGGTCCCTTTTGAGGGAATACGAAGTTCTCTACATCGTCCGCGCCGATCTGGACGACGAAAAAGTCCAGGATGCGGTGAAGCGGGTCAACACGCTGATCGAAAGATCAGGCGGCTCGGTCGAGCGCACCAACCTCTGGGGCAAGCGCAAGCTCGCCTACGAGGTCAAGCATCAGAAGGAGGGGTCCTACGTCCTCCAGGACTTTCAGTTCGACCCGAATCGGGTCCCTGAGCTCGAGGCGGCGCTGAAGATCACCGAAGAGGTGCTGCGGCATCTCATCGTGCGCAAGCCCGAGAAGGCTGCTCCTGCGACCGTCGTTGCGCCGCCGCCGGCGGAGGTCGTGCTCGAACCCATAGCGGTGGAATCGGAGTCCGTGTCGGAACCGGTGGCTTATGCGGATCGGGAGGAGTCATAAATGTCGAACTTGAACAAGGCGATGCTTATCGGCCGGCTCACCAAGGACCCGGAGATGCGCTACACACCAAGCGGGACGGCAGTGACCAACTTCAGCATTGCCACCAACCGGTGGTCCTCCGGCCCTGACGGCGAGAAGAAGGAGTTCACCGACTACCACAACATCGTCGCCTACCCGATCGGCAAGCGAAACCTCGCCGAGACGGTGGCGCAGTACACGCGCAAGGGAGCGCTCGTCTATGTCGAAGGCCGGATCCAGACTCGATCGTGGGAAGGCCAGGACGGCCAGAAGCGGCGGGTGACCGAGATCATCGCCAACGACGTCCAGTTTCTCGAGCCTCGCGGAGCGGGCGCTGGGGCGCCGGCCCGAACCGCGGCGCCGGCAGAAGACCACCACCCGGCTCCGGACGACGCACCACGTGACGTCGACCCGGACGAAATTCCTTTCTAGGAGTCATTGATGTCAGTCAACCGTCCACCACGCGAAAACAGCAGCAGCAGCGGCCCCGGCGGCGGAGGCGGAGGCAGGGGGCCGAAGCGTCAGCACCGCAAGGTCTGCAGCTTCTGCGTCGAGAAGATCCACTACATCGACTACAAGGAGATCTCGCGCCTGCGGCGCTTCGTCAGCGATCGCGGCAAGATCCTCCCGCGTCGCGTCACCGGCACCTGCGCGCGCCACCAGCGACCTCTCACCACAGCCCTCGAGCGCGCGCGTGCTATCGCGCTGCTTCCGTACACGACGGAGTCTCATTAAGAGATGACCTTTCAGGCGCAGCTTCGCATCCCCGGCCCGACGCCTCTTCCCGAGCGCGTCGTGCGCAGCATGAGCCGGCCGATGATCGATCACCGTGGGCCGGAGTTCGCCGAGATTCTCTCGGAGATCACGGCCGGGGCGAAGCGCGTCTTCAAGACTTCGAACGACCTCGTCCTTCTGACCTGCTCGGGGACCGGGGGCCTCGAGTCGGCGGTCGCCAACCTGGTCTCGCCAGGTGACGAAGTCGTCGTGGCCCTCTGCGGCAACTTCGGCGAGCGATTCGCCGCGCTTGCCGCTGCATATGGGGCGGACGTGGTGCGCCTCGAGTCCGAGTGGGGCCAGCCCGTCGACCCTGACGATCTCGCCCGCGTGCTCGAGCAGCACCCGAAGTCCGGAGTCGTGCTTTTGACCCACAACGAAACCTCGACGGGGCTCACCAACCCACTCCGGCAGCTCGCGCGGGTGGCCCGCGACGCGGGAAGGATCGTGGTCGTAGACGGTGTGAGCTCGATCAGCTCGATCGCGATCGAGACTGACGCGTGGGGCATCGACGTCGCGGTCAGCGGCTCGCAGAAGGGGTGGATGGCACCGCCGGGAATCGCTCTCGTCAGCGTGAGCGAGCGCGCCTGGGCGCAGCAGGCCAAGGCCCGTTCGCCTCGCTTCTATTTCGACTGGAAAGAGGCCAAGACCTGGGCCGACAAAGGCATGACACCCTTCACGCCGGCCGTCGGCGTGGCCTTTGCCCTGCAGGAAGGCCTGCACATGCTCGAAGAAGAGGGCCTCGACCAGGTCTACGACCGCCACGCCCGCCTCGCGCGGGCGACGCAGGCCGGGCTCGAAGCGCTTGGTTTTCAGCTGTACGCGCGAGATGGGTTCCGCTCCAACACGGTGACCTCGGCGGTGCCGCCTCCCGGCCTCGACGTCGCGGCCCTCCGCAAGCTGCTGAACAGCAAGTACGGGGTGGTCATCGCGGGCGGCCAGGGCAAGATGACGGGGAAAATGGTTCGCATCGGCCACCTGGGCGCCGTCGCCGAAGGTGACGTCGTGCAGGTGCTCTGGGCCCTGGAACAGGCGCTCGAGGAGCTAGACGTCGCGCCCGCGACCGGGCGGGGTGTGGCAGCAGTCACCGCTTCACTTCAGGGCGTCGCCGCCGCTTCCCGGTAGTGCCCCGAATCCTGGTCGCCGACCCGCTGGCCGAGGACGGTCTGGAACGGCTGCGGCGGGCGGGCGAGGTGACTGTGGTCAGCAAGCTGCCTGAGGCGGAGCTGATCAAGCGGATACCCGAGTTCGACGCACTGATCGTGCGGAGCGAAACGCGCGTTACCGCGTCGGTGCTCGAAGCCGGGCGGATGCTCCGCGTCGTCGGCCGTGCCGGCGTCGGCGTGGACAACATCGACGTCGACGCAGCGACGCGCAAGGGCATCATCGTGGTCAACGCTCCCCGGGGCAACATCGTCGCGGCCGCCGAGCACACCATTGCGCTGCTCGTCTCGCTCGCGCGCTGGGTGCCGCAGGCGGACGCGTCGGTCAAGCGAGGGGAGTGGACTCGCTCGAAGTTCATCGGGACCGAGATCCGCGGCAAGACGCTGGGTGTGATCGGGCTGGGCAACGTCGGCTCCGAGGTGGCGAAGCGCGCTCACGGGCTCGAGATGGAGGTCATCGCGTACGACCCCGTCGTCTCGGTCGAGCGAGCGGAATTGTTCAACGTCGAGCTCTTGAGCTTGAAAGAGCTGCTCGAGCGGTCCGACTTCGTCACCGTGCATGTGCCGCTTGTCGACGCCAATCGCCACTTGATTGGTCGCTCGGAGCTGGCGCTCATGAAGACGGGCGCTCGCCTGATCAACGCGGCGCGCGGAGGCGTCGTCGACGAAAAGGCCCTGTTCGACGCGCTCAAGGCAGGCCGGCTGGCCGCGGCTGCGTCAGACGTGTTCGAGACCGAACCCCCGGGCAACAACCCGCTGCTTGCCCTCCACAATTTCGTCGCCACGCCGCATATCGGAGCGTCGACGGTCGAGGCTCAACTGTCGGTCGCCTTTGACGTCGCCGAAGAGGTGGCGGCGGTGCTTGCCGGCGACCTGCCTCGCTTCGCGGTGAACGCACCCGCCCTACCGCCCGAGGAGCTCGCTTACCTCCGGCCGTTTGTCACCCTGACCGAGCGGCTGGCAGCCTTGCACGTGCAGCTCTTCGGTGGCCGCGTCAGCTCGATCGAGCTGGACTTCGAAGGCGAGCTGGCGGAGCACGACGTAAACCTTCTTGTCGCGTCGGCAATTAAAGGTGTGCTGCAGGCGTTTACCGAAGACCGCATCAACCCGGTCAACGCGCGCCTGATCGCGTCGAGCCGTGGCGTGAAGCTGGTCGAGCGCAGGAGCCCGGGACACGGGAGCTACGCCAGCCTGGTGACGATCCGCATCGGAGGGCACGAGCTGGCCGGCACCGTGCTGATGGGCGAGCTCCGCGCGGTGCGCATCGACTCGTTTCGCGTCGACCTCGTGCCCGAAGGGCGTTTCCTGGTCAGCCGCCACGACGACCGGCCCGGCGTGGTTGGGCGTTTTGGCACGATCCTGGGCGATCACGACGTCAACATCGCGAGCATGCAGGTGGGCCGCGACGCGCCGCGAGGCAACGCGATGATGATCCTGGCCGTGGATGACCGCGTGGCGCCAGACGTGCTGGCCAAGCTGCGCGAGGTGGGCGGCATGGCGGACCTCCGCTACGTCGAGCTCGGATCTTCGGGGTCCCCGCGAACTCAAGGCGAAGCCTCAGAGTTCGTGGGGTAAAGGGTCTGAGTCCGATCGCTGACGTTCGCGCCCTGCCGGGCGTTCGGTACAACCTCGCCCGCGCCGGCGACCCGAGCACGCTGGTGGCGCCCCCGTACGACGTGATCCCCGACTCGGAGGTGGCGCGCTATGAGGCGCTTTCGCCTTACAACGCCGTCCGGCTGACGCGGCCCGGTCGCGACTACGACAGCGCCTCCCGCGCCTTCAGTGAGTGGCTGAACGAAGGCGTTCTCACGGCCGATCCGCCCTCGATGTACGTCCACGAAGTTCGGTTCGACGGCAAGCGGCGGCGGGACCTGATCGCCGCCCTCCGGCTCCAACCGTACGAAGGCGGGGTAGTCCTACCGCACGAGCGCACCCATAAGGGCCCGAAGGAAGACCGCCTGGCCTTGCTCCGGGCCACCAACGTGAGCTTCGAGCCGCTCTGGTTCCTGTACGAAGGTCGTGGCAGCGGGCTGCCGAACATCGTGGACGTCGTCAGCCGGCGCACGCCGACGGTCGCCTTTCGGGGACCGGAAGGAACCGAGCACCGCCTGTGGACGATCACCGACCGCGCCCTCCACGCGTCGATTCACAGCGCCCTGGAAGCGCTCCCGGTCCTCATCGCCGACGGCCACCATCGCTACGAGACGGCGCTGGCGTACGCCCAGGAGAAGGGGGGCGACCCGGACGCCGCTTCGCATTTCACCCTCGCGCTGCTGACCAACCTCGACGACCCCGGCCTGGAAGTACTGCCGACCCATCGGGTGCTGAAGGCCGGCGTCAGCGTCACGGGTGGAGAGGACAAAGCAACGCTCGAGGAGACGCTCGCAGCGATTCGTGGCCGGGTTGCAGCCGGGACCTACCGCGACCACCGCTTCCAGGTCCTCCCGTTGGAAGGCGAGATGGCCCCGGTGGAGCTACACCGTCAGGTGATCGACAACATCCTCGGCAAGAGGGATCCGGAAGGCTTCCTGATGTATACCCGTGACGCGGCGGAAGCTGTCCGCTGGGTCGATGAAGGGGTGGGCTCGGCGGCCTTCTTCCTCGATGCGCCCGACGTCCGCCTGGTTTTGAAGGTGGCCCAGGAAGGGAAGACTCTTCCCCAGAAGAGTACGTATTTCCACCCGAAACCCCCCTCGGGAATGGTGTATTTCCGGCTCGATCAAAACCTCAATCTATAGTTAGGAACCCAAAAGAGATGCCAACTTACGGATACCGATGTGGCAGCTGCGGCCACCAGTTCGAGATCTCGCAGAAGATGTCGGACGAGCCGCTCAAGACCTGCCCAAAGTGTCAGGGCAAGCTGTCCAAGATCCTCTACCCGGTAGGAATAAGCTTCAAGGGCAGCGGCTTCTACACGACTGACTACAAGGGGTCCGGCAAGGACACCGACAAGTCGTCGAGCAACGGAGTTGCACCGAGCAAGGAGGGAAGCTTGGAAAGCAAGCCGGAAACAAAGTCGGAAACCAAGTCGGAGTCGAGTTCCGAGTCGAAATCAAAGTCGAAGTCGGACACCAAGCCGCAGTCCAAGCCAGATTCCAAGACGGAGAAAGCGTCCTAGATGTCAAGCACCCAGGCGGTTACCGACAGCGAGTTCGAGAGTGCGGTCCTGAAGTCCGAGATTCCGGTTCTGGTCGACTTCTGGGCCACCTGGTGCGGTCCATGCCGGATGATCGCGCCCATCGTCGAGCAGATCTCCGGCGAGCTAGGCGACAAGGTGAAGGTCATGAAGATGGACATCGACGAGAATCCTTCGACGCCGATGTCGCTGGGAATCATGTCCATCCCGACAGTGATCATCTTCAAGGACGGCAAGCCCGCTGAACGGACTGTCGGCTACCGCCCGAACATGAAGGGCGACCTGAAGGCCAAGCTCGAAGCGCTGATCTAGATTCCAGCGTCCGCCGACAGACGGACCGCCGGGCTATTGTTCTGAACGTGCAGGTCGCGATCTACACCGGCAAGGACTCGGGTGCGCGGCGCTTCCTGAGCACGTTGGAGCGGCGTATCGAACGCCAGGAGATCAGAGCCTGGGAGGTTCGGCGGAAGCAACCGTTGACGCTGGTCCATTCCGGCGACCGCTACTCGGGCGTCCGGGTGACCTTCGTCCCGTCCGGGACGCGCGGCTTCGCCCGCGTCACGAAGGACGGCAAGCTGGGGGCGTTTCGCTCGCCCGAGCCGTCTCTGGTCGCCACGATCAAGGGTACTTCGTCTGTCGATAGGGTGTTGGGGTTCCTGGTGGGCATGCTGACCCGGCATGCGGAGCCTCTCGGAGTTGAAGGTGTCGGTATTCCCCTAACCGAATAGCATCAACTTCAACTGGGGATGTACGGGGGCTGGTGCCTCCCGCGGTCTTCAAAACCGTTTGCGGGGCGCTGTTGAGGCGTCCTGGGTGGGTTCGATTCCCATCCATCCCCGCCAGTTTTGGCTTCAATGACAGCCAAGATGACAGCCACAGAAGCGGACGCCAGCAAACCCTAGCGGATAGCAGTGGACCTAGCGGGGGCGGGTCACCGAGCTCATGGCGCTGTACCGAACGCTAACCATTGCGCGAGTCAAAGGTGCCGCGGGCATCAGCGAAACTCGCTCCGACTAATCGGTGGGCGGCCTCCTCCAGGTGGACCAATCTCGAAAAGAGGACGAGTGGAACCATCGTCCAACCCCCCACTTCCTCGTTCGGATCCAGGCCCGCAAACTTGGTCGCAGGTGTAAGTCCCAAGGCGCAATGGACCGTGCGGGGTTACCTAGAGTCCGGTCACTCCGGAGCTGGGAGATTCAGCTCATGCGGTTGGACGCTGGTGGCGCGATCAATCTGTTTGCATCGCGTCGCTGCTTTTCAGTCTCACCGAAGGATGCCGAAAATGTGGATCGAATCTTTGAGATCGGTTCCTCGAGAGAGAACACTCGGACTGCACCCCCATGATCAACCAGCCGGCCGACCTCTTCATAAGTCATGGCCGCGGATAGCGTTTCAGCCGCCTCGTCGTAAACGACGAACACTGTGCCGGCAGCCAGGCGCCGACGGAGCTCGGGCCGAAGAGCGGGCCACGGCTTCTTCACGCGTTGGTAGCTGAGTCTCCGGACCAACGTCGCAAAAGTTGCGAACTCTAAGGCCTCGAGTAAGGTGCAGCCACCCTTGGCACCGGCCAACATTCCTGCTGCCGCCCAGTTGAAGTAGTTCTGGGGCTTAACGTCCAGCCGCCGACATAAGGTTGAGGGCGGAATCTTTCTCCGAGGTTTCTCACTCATGTTTCTAAATTTAGAGCTAGAATTAGAAGGATCCATGGTTTTTCTAGCGGCGCCATCGTATTCAAAAAGGTAGCATGAGCGGCTGCAACGAAGGGCCTCTGAGCGCCGATTGTCTGTGAGGCCGGTCGTCCGCAACTTACTCGGCGAGGCACACGAAAGCCAGCAGCCCGAGGTGGAGATGGCGCTTTGAAGCGTAAGACTCGCGATCTTCGCGTGCTAGACAACATCGAGGCTCTGGCAGGGTATGCCCCCCAGCGCGTGACGCTTGCCTATGTTGATCCGCCATTCAACTCTGGTAGGGCGTACGACGCCATCGTGGCTCCTCGATCAGCAGGATTGAGCCATCGACGCGAGGCGTTCGCTGATTCATGGCATTGGTCCGAAGAGGTCGAAGCGCTTCAACGGCGTCTCGGCGAACTGATACCCAAATCAGTGGAGTCTCTGGTTGCTGACCTCGTCCGAAATCTGGCCGGTACTGACATGGCAGCCTACCTGGTCATGATGGCGCCTCGCCTTAGCCTGATACGCGATGCCCTAGCCAACGACGGTTCGCTGTATGTCCATTGCGATTCAGCGTCGAGCCATTACCTTCGTGTATTGCTTGATCGAATTTTCGGTCCGGAGAACTTCAGGAATGAAGTTGTCTGGAAGAGAACCCACGCTCATAGCAGTTCCCGTCGGTTCGGTCCAGTACATGACACTCTGCTGTTCTACAGTCGGTCGTCGAAGTACGTATGGAATCCAACATTCGTTCAGTACAGCCAAGCCTACTTGGATGGCTACTACACGCACGAGGACGGCCTCGGTCGGTACCAACTCATAACTTGTACGGCACCAGGAGACCGCACTAACACGCGAGCCCATTACGACTGGCGGGGCAAACTCCCCCCGCCTGGTCGACACTGGGCTTGGAAATGCGAACAGATGCAGAAATTCGAGAGCGAAGGGCGTCTCGTGTATTCCGCCAACGGCACTCCGAGGCTCAAGCGCTACATTAGCGAGGGCCGGGGCGTGTCTCTTCAAGATGTTTGGACAGACATCAATCGACTGGACGCGCACTCGGATGAGCGGGTTGGCTACGACACCCAGAAACCGGTCGCATTACTAGAACGCATAATCCGTTCGAGTTCTAATCCGGGTGACTTGGTACTCGACCCATTCTGCGGCACCGGAACTTCACTAGTGGCAGCCGAGCGCTTAGGCCGCTCGTGGATTGGAATCGACAACTCCCTTCTGGCGTGCTCAATCGCGCTGGCGCGGGTGCGCCAAGAGGTCAACTTGAAGGACGTGACGCTGGTCGGTTTCCCAGCTGACACAAGCTCGGCGCTTCGCATACTTCAACGATATCCTTCGGCGTTTGGTATTTGGGGAACGAGCATGCTTGCTACGCTCCCAGATCGATACAGTTCGACAGGTCGCATGACCGCTGGCGCTGGAAGCATCCAAGGCAAACGCCGGCACTTTGAGCTGATTAGCTTGGTGCCGCTTCGAAGCAACGCAGTGCGAGTGCTTCCTCGCCAACGGTTGGGACATCTATCGAAGCTTGGACTGATACTCAATACAGGGCCCGCCGCCACCGATCTCAAGCGGTGGCTTAATCGTCAGCTCGATATTCCAGTACACATGATCGGACTCGATAGTCTGGTTCAACCGTCCTCTCTTGCAAGAGGGATCTCGTCCGAGGTACTGGCCTTAGCATCGTCCGCCACTTGATCTTCGATCACCAAGGGGCCAAGCTCAGCGCTCTTGACCTGGAGGTTGTGAAGCACGTCCCGCCGGGCGGCAATTGGAGAAATCTTCCGGAAGAATTCGCATCAAAACGAATCGCTCAGATTCGCAAAGGAGCGGCAGCCGGCGAAGGTAGTCGCAGCACCTACTACGGAAGGCTCAGATGGAATGCACCTGCATACACAATCTCGACTTATTTCAACCGCCCCGGCAATGGATGCTTTATTCACCCTGAAGAAGGGCGTCTGATTACAGTCCGAGAAGCAGCTCGGTTGCAGTCGTTCCCTGATCACTACCGGTTCAGCGGAATGGGGCGGGCCAAGTACCTACAGGTCGGAAATGCCGTACCTCCTCTACTGGCATTCGCGATCGCGGGGTGCTACTCCCCCGGGTCAGTGCTCGACTTGTTCTGCGGAGCCGGCGGCCTGTCGTTGGGATTCGAACTTGCAGGTCACAAACTTATCGCGGCAGTCGACAGCGATCGCGATGCCATCAATACGTTCCAGCGTAATCGTCCTTCTCAAGACGGAATTGAGATTGGAGACTTATCGTCAGCGGATTTCATGGCAAAGCTTGTCCGGAGTGTGTCGGCGACCGTCGGTCCGGGTGGGCTTGACTTCATCGTTGGCGGGCCACCCTGTCAAGGTTTCTCGACCGCCGGTAAGAACGAACTCGATGACCGCCGGAATTCCTTGATGTTTGCATTCCTTGAGGCAGTGAAGCTCTTGAAGCCCGCCCACGTTGTGATCGAGAACGTGCCTGCGCTGATGTGGAAAGGTCGGGTAGGCACGTTGGCCACCGTGAGGCGCACGCTCGAGGACTCGGGTTACGTAACGGATACTGCGCTACTACATGCAGAGGGTTATGGCGTTCCGCAACTCAGGCGACGGCTCATTATCTTGGGTTCACGAAGCGGACCGATCCGCTGGCCCGCACCACATTTACAGGTCGTTTCTCCCGCCTACCTGCGCGAGCAACCGGGATTGATCACGCCACAATCTACTTTGCGGCGACCTCGGACAGTGAGGGATGCGATCTCCGATTTGCCAGCAGTGGCCGCGATATCCGAGCAAGCCCTACTTTACCCGTCCGATGCCACTACGGAATTTCAGGCCTGGATGAGGGGGGATGTCCCGATATCGAGCGTTGTCCCTCGACCTGTAACCATCCGCGATGAGCTGGACCTATTCGCGACGGCGCCTGTGTGATACCTGTCGATCGACTGGACGTTCTCGATTCTGGTCTAGCCATCCTTGATAAATTCGGCGGACGCACTGGTGTTCGCGGCCGCTTCGTAGCGCTGTATCTGGGTCTTCGCCGAATGGGTACTTCGATCCAACCTATGGGCAGCGCGACTAGTACACCAGCAGGCGACATCGAACAATTTATGGATCGGCTCTTCATTAAGACGCATCGACCTGAGCCATTCGTCGTGCTGACAGCGCCGTTTGGTCAAAGCACGTCGTCGTCCGCGCCGTACAGCACGAGAAGTGGAGAAATAGCACCAGCGCACAAGTACCCCACTAACACTTGGCGGAATAACTTTGGCATTCAGAAGGGGATCGGGTGTCCAGCCGAGCCAACAGTGATCGAGTCAAATCTCGCGAGTGCGGGGCTTCGTCTCGCATGTCCACACATGCAGGCCGACCCTGAAGGCAGACATGTCTGCGGACTCAGAGACACCGCCTACCGTGGCGATGAGCACTCAATTTGGCTGCGGATGACGGCAGCGGGATACCAGCGGGTCGATCTCGACACCCCTTCCGTATACCGCGACTACTTAGAGCCGAAAGGTGAGCGCATACCGATATTCCCGTTAATAGCAGTGCTGTACGTAAGTGCTACTCACGATTCATACCCGACCAGGTACACAGTTGGGATTCCTGACTTTGCCGGCGACTTTGGCTTTGCGCTGGAACAGGTGCAGGATCTATTCGAGTGCGATCCCGAACAGAACGACAACGCAGCCCTCATCGCTGCCATTCAAGGTGGTGTTCCGGCGGAAATTCATCTTGTCGCTGAACCCGCGGCACCCACGCTTAAGCCAGGCGCGTCGTTACCTGTAATTGCTCCTGCGAAAGAGATAAACGACGGGGTTGGAGCGGAACTTGTTGTGGCGGCAGAACTTATGAAACACGGCTGGACCGTGGTCTATCGTGGCAATCAACGTGGCTTCGGCTATGACCTCGAGGCGACTCGTGAGGCTGCAGTCACACGTATCGAGGTTAAATCGTCTTACGGCTTTACCACGCCGGAATTGACCCAAGCGGAATGGGAAGCGGCGCAGCTCTATGGGGACGAGTACATCCTTGCGGTCGTGGATTTCTATGGCGGCGACCAGCAAGTGTGTTGGTACTTGCGCAATCCGGCCGCGTGCGTAGTTCCAGTAGAGGTTGCTCAAGTGGCGTTCAGACTGCCCCGGGCAGACGTTCGGCAGCTGTCGACCGAGGCCGAATTCTTATAGGGCTTCACGAAGCCTGAACCGCAACGAGCGCTACCCTGCCTGAAACACATTTCCAACTCGGAGGTGGCCGCTCGGCGTCCCCGCTGGAGTCGCTTAACAGGCAGAGTTGGCCCGCTAGCAATTAGTCGTTAGTCTCGGCGCGACGTTGCGTGACAAATCACTTGCTAGAGAGGCAGGCCCATGGGAGAGCAGACCAATTGGAAACCCAGGGATTGCCTTCACCTTGGTCCGAGAACTAGCTTTCGCCAAAGACGAAGCCGTCTGGCTCATCCTTCTTGACACAGTCGGATGTTTGCTGGGTGTCCTGATAGCTGCCGAAGGTACCCCGAACCAATCGGCCGTTCGGCCCGCTCAGATTCTCCGTGAAGCGGTGCGTGCAGACGCTGCAGCTTTCATTGTGGTCCACAATCATCCGTCTGGCGAAATGCACCCGAGCAGCCCAGACCTGGACTTCACAGAGTCTCTGGTCAGGGCCGCAGCCACGCTGGCAATCAGAGTGATCGATCATCTGATTGTGAGCGGTGATCACTACTTCAGTTTCAGACAGGCGGGACTTTTGAGTCGGGTTTCTTTCCCTCGCTACCACTAACACCCACATCTCTACTCCATCGGTTGACCAGCACGTGAATGGGCGGTACTCGGAGGTGTCGACGACCTCCACAGTGGCAATCCGGCCTTGGTAGCACTGGAAGTGGCTGAGTCCGTTGCTATCGCTGCGCCCATAGCCGCAGTCATCTTCTTCGCTGGTGGCGGAGCGGCGGTTGCGGCAGGTCTCGACGCGATAGCCACAGTAGGATTGGACACCGCCGCAGTCATCGCTCCGAGCATTGCAGCGGAAGAAGCTGGAGCGGCGTCGACAGTCGTCTTCGGCGAAGCGATTTGGGGAGCTACCGCCACAGGAGCTAGAGCCTTCATGGGCGTTCGTACCGCGGCTCAATTACGGGCGCTGGGCCTTACACCGCGACTGGCCTGCGGTCTACGGAACTTCTACCGAGTTGCCACCGTATCTGGTAGGGCAGGAGAGGCAGCCCCGGCTCGAGCTGAGCTGATGCAACATATTCTTGAAACGCTTATCAAGGGCTCTTTTGGGAGGGGGTGAGGACATCATGAGCGGGCAGGAGAACAAGGTGTGCCTTCTTGTCAGTAACGTATCCGGCGATAAATGCACGGTCTCGCTGGAACCGCTGGGTGGGCAGATAACCCTACCCAAGGGAGAGGTCTTTACCATTGAGGTTTCGGGTCCTGGCAAGGGGATCGTGGAAGTCAGCTACGCCTCCAACGGAATAATCATCTGCGAGTGGGATGGCGCTACTACGCTGGTAACTAATCGGCAGGGAGATGTCATGAAGCCGTCGTGACACGAGCTGATCACAATCGAAGCGCAATGCGAATGGGTAAGAGTCTACCGGCAGCGGTCTCCCTGGGAGCTTACAGCTGAGTGGGTAGCCTAAATGCGGTCGGTGGCATCCGGTGTCATCATTTGTCTTCGAACTAATCTGCCGGCCTTGCTTACCGGGGCGCCGATCAGGCCTCTCTCGTTATACGCGCTCAGGCAGTGGCCAACGGTCATGTCAGGCCCGTTGATTGTTCATCAATTCGTGAGCGACTAACGGCCTATGTCAATGGCCAACTCAAAGTCCCCACTTTTGGCCAGGTGAAAGTCCCCACTCGGCGCTCACTTCTTCAGGCGCTCACCTCCTCGTGAACGGGCTTCGCGAAGCCTGAAGGACTCGCCCTCGGTGACCATCACGACGCTGTGGTCGAGGAGGCGGTCAATCATCGATGTCGCTGTCGTTGGCTCGGGAAGGAAACGTTCCCGTTGGTCGAAGGGCCAGTGGCCTGCGATGCCGAGCGCACGCCGCTCGTAGGCGGCGGTGATGAAGTGGAAGAGGAGCTGCGTGCCGGTGAGGTCGAGTGGCGCGAAGCCCAGCTTGTCGAACAGGACCAGGTCGGCGCGCAGCAGACCGTCGATGACGTTGACGACGGAGGTCGGCGATGCCGCGGTAGAGCGTCTCGACGAGGGTTTGACAGCCAACATGACAGCCAACATGGTGGACATCTGCGGACGATGGCGGACCATGACGGAATCTTCAGGCGAGATATTGAACTCGAGCGGACGTTGGTGGACGGCTATGGACGCACGACCCGCGGTCTTCAAAACCGTTTGCGGGGCGCTGTTGAGGCGTCCTGGGTGGGTTCGATTCCCATCCATCCCCGCCAGTTTTGGCTTCAATGACAGCCAAGATGACAGCCAAAACCACAAACGGTTTTCTAAACCGTTTGTGGGATGGGCTGCACATCGCCTGACGCGCGCATCAGCAAATAAGAGTTGCCCAAGTGAATAAAGGGCCCAACCGTCGTGCTGTCGATAGAGCAGTTGAAATCAGCACACAGTGCTGGCTGCACAAACTGTGACGTCAATTCGACCCCCCACTAAGTTCTGAATCTCTGAAAGTCATAAACTCATTAACAAGTTGTTCGAAGGGGGACTGCATCCGTCATTCGGCGTCGACCCTCTCAGCGCCTTCTTCCTCGCCGTCTTGGCCACGATCGCCATTCCGGTACTTATTTACATGCGCGGCTATCTCCGTGGCACGCATCACGGCGCCGCGGTCGCCGCCCTGACGCTCCTCTTCATCGGCGCGCTCGTTCTGGTCGTCACGGCAAGGGACATCCTCACCTTCTTAGCCGGATGGGAGCTCATGACTCTGATCCCGGCTGGCATCATCCTCGTCAACTGCGCCGACCGGCCCACGCGCCGCACCGCATTCATCTATCTCGCGATCACACATGTCGGCGGGGTCGGAGTCTGGGTGACGCTCCTCCAGTTGACTTTCATAGGTCCACCCTCCGGCGCGATCGCAACTGGGGTCTTCGTCGCCGCCGCCCTCATCGGCTTCGGCACCAAGGCCGGTCTTATGCCGTTCCACAGCTGGCTCCCACGCGCCCATCCATCGGCCCCGAGCCCGGTTTCGGCTCTGATGTCGGGCGTGATGATCAAGGTCGCGTTGTATGGGCTGATCCGCGTAATCCTCGCCTCAGGGATCAACCCCGTTCTATGGGGGGAGGCACTCCTTGCCTTGGGCGTCCTATCCGCAATCGGCGGGGTGGTGTACGCCCTGTTCCAGCGTGAGCTGAAGCAGTTGCTGGCCTTCCACTCGATCGAGAACATCGGCATCATCGCCATGGGCCTGGGCAGCTGGCTCCTGCTTGAGGGGCAAGGCCAGAGGTTCTGGGGCGGCGTCGCCTTCATTGCCGCAATGCTCCACGTCCTGAACCACGCCGTCTTCAAAGGACTCCTCTTCATGGGCGCCGGTGCGATCGAGCGTGCGACCCAGGCGCACGACTTGGACCGTGTTGGCGGGTTGTTGAGGCGCATGCCGTGGACCGGAGGCACGTTCCTCATCGGTTCGATGGCCATCGCCGGTTTGCCGCCTCTCAACGGATTCGTGTCCGAATGGCTGACCTTTCAATCGCTCATCCACGGCGCTGGCCTTCACGGCATTTATGGCGTGAGCTGTGCTCTGGCGGCTGCCGGCCTTGCCGCCACCGCCGCTCTGGCGGTGCTGTGCTTCGTGAAGGTGTGCGGCCTGGTCCTGCTGGGCGCGCCGCGCACCGACAGGGCAAGGGACGCAAAGGAGGTTGCCATCTCGATGCGCATCGGAATGGCCTTGCTCGCCGGCCTTTGCGTCCTCCTCGGCGTCGCGCCCGGTCTGTGGCTCTCCACCTTGCAGGGCACCGGCGGGCTGCCCGCGGTCTGGGTTTTCATTCTGATCACGGGTCTTACCGCGCTGCTCGCCTGGGTGAGGGGCGCTCGAACCGCGGCGCCTGCACCCGCGTGGACGTGCGGCCAGACCGTCCAGCCTTCATTCGACTGGACGTCGAGCGGTTTCACGAAGGCGTTGCGTCTTAGCTGGCAGTGGCTGATCCGTCCCCAAAACGAGGTGGCTGTCGTACGCAGCCATGCCATCGTCCGGTCTGTCACTTATCGCGGCGACGTGCCTCACCTCTTCGACACCGCCCTGTATTCGCCTCTTATCAAGCGTGCTTCCGTTTGGACGGGACAGATCCGCCGCCTGCAGTCGGGCTCACTCCGCACGTATTCGATCTATCTCAGCGCCCTTGTCGTCTTCGCGCTGGCCCTGCTGAGGCTGGGACTCCTGTGACTCTGCTTCTCCTCAGCGCCGGTACCGTGCTTGCGCCTCTCCTGCCGGGGACGATCCAGACCTTGAAGGCAAGAATGCAAGGAAGGAGAGGGCCATCACCGCTGCAGCCCTACCGCGAGCTGCGCCGCCTCTGGCGCAAGAGCCGAGTCGCGCCGGCCGAGGCCTCGATGGTCTACCGCGTGGCGCCGCCTCTCGTTGCCGCCTGCGCAGTGTGTGCCATTCTCGTCCTACCAACCGGAGTTGATGGGCCGCTCGGTCACGACGTGCTGGTGCTGGTCGGTTTGCTAGCCCTCGCCCGTTTTGCGATCACGCTCACTTCGTGGGACACCGGCAGCGGCTTCGCCCTCATGGGAGCCGCCCGCGACCTCACGATCGCGGTCTCGGTCGAGGTGCTTCTGGTGCTCTGTCTCGTGCTCGCCGCGCTGCCGGCGGGCAGCACCGATCTAAATGCCATGACGGCCGCGGCGTCAGGAACGTCGATCTGGTTCACGCCGGCGCACTGGTGCGGTCTGGCCGGATTCGCCTTGGTCGCGATCGCCGAGACTGGCCGCCAGCCAATCGACAATCCCGACACGCACCTCGAGCTCACTATGATCCACGAAGGCCCGCTCCTCGAGTACGCCGGACGCGACCTCGCCTACGTTCAATGGGCGGCGGCTGCCCGGCATTGGATCGTGCTCGCCCTGACCGCCACACTCTTTCTCCCTCATCCGGCGGATCCGCTGGGATCAGCCGCTGCCATCGCCGTCTGGATGGGAGCCGCCTGCCTCGGGCTGGCATTCATCGAGACCATGGTGGCGAAGGTCCGGCTGTTGCGGGTTCCCGTGCTGCTCGGCGCCGGGTCGGCGATCGCGCTGATCGGCTTGTTGAGCCGAGCCTTCGCATGACCACCGCAATGTGGATCGCCCTCGCGCTTGGTCTTGGGATCGTCGTCGCGCGCCGCCGATCCATGGCCATCGGCCTGATTGCTCTGCAGTCGGCATTTGTCTCGGCCGCCGCGCTCGCCCTCGCGCCCGGGCGCAGCGTGGAGTTCCTCGGCGCCGCCATCGTCCTCGTCCTGAAGGCTGTGCTCATCACCTTGCTGCTGTGGTCAGCGATGCGCAGGACGCGCGAGGCCAAGCCCGTGCGCGCCGGGATCGATCCGATGGGGCGCCTCGGCGTGACGTTGGGTGCCGTTTTGGTCGTGAACCTTCTTGTGCCTCCGCTTGCCGGCGTAGACGCCGTGGCGCAGCAGGCCAGCCTTGCCTTGGTCTGCGCGGGTCTCGCCACGGTCGTTCTCCGGCGGGCGACGATCATCCAGATCATCGGACTGCTCGCCACGGAGAACGGACTGGCGCTCGCGGCGATATCGATACCCGGTGGCGCACCCGCCGTCATCGAGCTCGGAGCCCTCTTCGACGTGCTGCTTGTGGTCGCCGTTGCGCTCGCCTTCCACGACCGTATCTACCGGCTGCTCGGCACCGGGGATAGCGCCCTGTTGAGGGAGCTCCGTGACTGACGGCTGGTTCCTTCTCGATCCGGCGGCTGTGATTTTCCTCGCCATGAATCTCGTCATCGGCGCGTGCTCGCTGCTGGTCTCATCGCGTTATCTGGCCGGTGCGCGACGGCGCTGGTACTACGGCGGCCTGCTCGCATTTTGGGCCGCGCTCCTGCTCATCCCAGTCGTCTCCAATCTCGGGGTTGCATGGCTCCTCATCGAGGGAACGACCGCTGCCTCAGCCGCGCTGGTTGCGTATTCCGGCCATCAGCGTGCCCTGGAGGCGGGGTGGAAGTACCTTGTCCTGACGACCGCCGGGTTAACAGTCGCGCTGCTCGGAGTTCTTTACCTGGACGCAGGCCTCACCGGAACTGGTTACCAAGTTGCCTCGCCGCTGTCGCTGCTGGACTGGTCGTCGCTCCACGCTGCGGCCGGCCTGATTCCAAACGACTCGCTCGGAGTCGCCACGGTGCTCATCCTCGTCGGGCTGGCCGGAAAGGTCGGCTGGGCACCGGTTCACCAATGGCTTCCTGATGCGCACAGCGAGGCGCCGGCGCCGGTCAGTGCGCTGCTCTCTGCGTCGCTTTTACCGACCGTGATGCTGGTCGCTTGGCGGTTTGAACAGGCTGTCGCCACCGCACAGAGTCAACGACTATTTCTCATCTTCGGGCTGGCATCGCTAGTGGTCGCAGTGCCGTTCCTACTGCGACCACTGCCGATGAAAAGGCTGCTGGCCTACTCGAGCCTCGAGCACATGGGCTTGCTCGCTGTCGGCATCGGTTTCGGCTCGCCGCTCGCTCTGCTCGGCGTGGCCGTGCACGTCGTCGGGCATGCGGCCGCGAAAGCGCTGGGTTTCTACTCGACCATCCCGCTCTACCACGCGCAGGCGACCGCAGCGCGACGGCCCGCCTCCGGTCTGGCTCATCTCGACCGCAAGGCCGCGTGGTGCCTCGGCATCAGCCTAGCCGCGCTGAGCGGGCTGCCGCCCTCGCCTCTTTTTATCAGCGAGCTGTTGATCCTCGCCGGCGGCGTGGCCGCCCATCAATATTTCGGCGTCGGCCTGACCGCGATTTTGCTTGCGCTTGGCTTCGTCGGGCTTGCGCACCAGTCGATCGAGGCGTTGCTCGGACGGCCGCGCAAGCTGATCGCTCCGAGACCCCACCCCACGAAATCTATCGATTTCACGGGGCAGTCCGGGTCGGCGGCATGAAGCTGCTCGCTCTATACGCGGTGCCGGGTGAGGGGGTGCGCACGGTCTACGAAATCGACGGTGGTGTCGAAGTCAGGACGGCCCTAGGTGATCGCGTCTCCAGCATCGTCGAGGAGCACCCCGAGGCGGTGTGGCCGGAGCGGGAAGCCCACGACCTTTACGGCGTCGAATTCGAGGGCCACGACCCGATGCGGCCACTGATCGACCACGCCGAAGGCCGTACGGCTTGGCAGGTTCCGGTCCGTGGTCATGGCAGCCACGAGGTCGCGGTGGGGCCGATCCACGCGGGCGTCATCGAGTCCGGACACTTCCGCTTCCACGTGGTCGGCGAGCGGATCCTCCATTTGGACCTGAGGCTGTTCTACAAGCACCGAGGCCTCGAGCGGGCCGCGGAAGGAACGCCGGTCGAATGCGGAATCGTCTATGCGCATAGGGCCTGCGCCGCATGCGCAGTTTCCAATTCCATCGCCTATGCGCGTGCCGGCGAGCGCGTACTAGGCATCGAAGAGACCAGAGAGATGGCACGCTCGCGGAATCTGCTGCTCGAGCTCGAGCGACTCTACAACCACCTGCACGACCTCTCGGCGATTTGCGCAGGAGTGGGCTTTGCGGCCGGGGCGATGGCGTTTGCGGCCCTTAAGGAGAGAGCGCAACGGTTGAACGATGAGCTCTTCGGCCACCGCTTCCTCTTCGGCACCGTGGCGGTCGGGCAAAGCGTGCTCGTGCGCGTGGGATCGGCAACCAGGGAGGTCGACGCCATCACCACTGACGAGGCGACCGTATGGAAGGAGATGCTGTTCAACGCATCGGTGCAGGACCGCCTTGCAGGTGTCGGGGTTTTGAACCATGCCGCTGCTGTGAGGCTGGGAGCAGTCGGACCGACGGCAAGGGCCTCCGGAGTCGCGATCGATGCCCGTTCCGATGTCGAGCCGGCCTTGCCCGAGAAGGCGAGTGGCGACGTGGCAGCGCGCGCCGAAGTCCGGCACCTGGAGCTGCAGGCGACGGGACTACGGCTCCGCGAGCTCCTTGGCACCGACCTCGAAGAGTCGCGAGCCGAGGCGGGGGGCGACGGTGACGCCGTCGGGATCGGCCGAGTGGAGAGCCCGCGTGGTGAGACGGTCTGCTGCCTGGAAGCCAACGACGGTGCAGTGACTCGGTTTCACTTGCGCACGGCCTCATACCGCAACTGGCCGGCCCTAGCCGAGGCGGCGGCCGGAAACATCCTTCCCGAGTTCCCGCTCATCAACAAGAGCTTCGAGCTCTGCTATGCATGCGTGGACCGATGAGGCCTTAGATGTACCTGCTTCTACGCAAGCTGAGCCGGCTCCGCCGTGACATCGGCCTGCGCTCTGCCGCACCGGGCTCACTCGCGATCCGTCACGTCGACGCTGGGTCGTGTAACGGCTGCGAGCACGAGCTGGGCGCCACGGCCAACCCGTACTACGACATGTCGCGGTTTGGGCTCAGCATCGCAGCTTCGCCGCGGCATGCGGATGTCCTTCTTGTCACTGGTCCGGTGACCACGCGCATGCGGACAGCGTTGGTGCGTGCGTACGAGTCGATGCCCGAGCCACGCTTGGTGGCCGCGCTAGGCAACTGCGCGATGGGGTGCAGCCTGCTTGGCCTGGCGACCGAGGAGGCGGGCGGTGTCCGCGATGTTCTGCCGGTCGACCTCGAGATACCGGGCTGCCCACCCACTCCGGAGACGATCGCGATCGCGTTGACATCATTGATCGAGTCAAGGAGGCGCTGATGCCAAACTCGCTACAGAGCTTCAAAGCCGACCTCTTCAAAGCGTTAGCGCATCCGATGCGGATTCGCATCCTCGAGCTGCTTCGCGGTGGTGAGAAGAATGTCGGAGAGCTCATGACTGCGCTTGGAGTGGAGGGGTCGTCGGTTTCTCAACAGCTCGCCATCCTGCGCATGAAGAACATCGTCGACACCCGCAAGGAAGGCAGCACAATCTATTACCGGCTGCGTAGCGAGCAGTTCAACGAGCTGCTCGACGTTGCTCGGCGCATCTTCGATCAGCAGGTGGGCGAGCTGAGGGCCTTGGGCCGGGCGCGCTGACTCCACACATTACGCGGGCCCAACCAATTTGGCGTTTGGGCTCAGTTCAGCTAGCGTGGCGATGGTCACCAACCGTCGTTCGTTGTGACGCGAGACTGCGTGAGGGTCGGCCATGACAGCCAAGAAGACAGCCTACTGGATGGACTGGGGCATACCAAAGTGGACCTCAACGGATTTGTTGGCGCTGACCATCGAACGTAAGCAGCCTTCTGTGGACGCTAGGGGACGATAGCTCCGCGGTCTTCAAAACCGTTTGCGGGGCGCTGTTGAGGCGTCCTGGGTGGGTTCGATTCCCATCCATCCCCGCCAAATTTGGCAGTCGTGACAGCCAAGATGACAGCCACAGCTGTGGAGGCCGTCGTACGGCAGAGGACGTTAGTGCTCGCTCACAGCTACTTCGCGCAGGATGCGCAATAAATGTGCAAGGCAGTCGTCGGTCTGAATGCCAAATTGACGGACGCCATTAGGGCGGAAGGTGAATAGGACAGTGCGTGGTTGGGGGGCTCTGATCGGAGGCATGTTGGGTGCGGTGGTCGGCAGCGTGCTTTTGGTGCTCGTCCTGGAACTTTCGCGTTGGCTCCGCATCGACTTGCCTCACCCGCGCGGGTTTTTGGTGCTAGCCGTGCTTGGTATACCTCTTGTTGTTGGCTTGACAGGTGGCGTAGTTTGGGCGCCTGCGGTAACGCAGTTTGGACAATCGTCGCTAAAACGCATCACCAGCCTTCTTCAGTGAAGTGCCTGGCCCGTCGCCCGCTCGGTCGGAGCGTTGCTGACCGCCGCGGTCCTTTACGGTTCACTCGAAGTCCCGTTCCTTGGTTCCCTGCTCGGTATCGACCATGGCCCGTATGTAGAGACATGGAGGCGGCCCAATCTTATGCGGCAACGTTTGAGGTAGCCGATCGATTGGACGCCCAGAAGCTCTGCGAGTTGAAGCCGCTAACCGAAATCTAGTTGAGAGGCGGACCAGTCCGTATGCGCAGCGACCATCGCCCTGTCGGTCACCATCGGTCAGGACTATTGGTTGGGTCAGTAGCCCTCGCGTTACTAACTATGGGCGTGGCGGTGTGGTACCTGGTCGCCGGGGACTGGGGAATGGTCAAGTTGAACACGATTCCCTCCACCGCACTCCATGAAGCTGGAATTGATGTGCGGCAGCCACCTGCCTCGCTTCGTGCATGCCAACTTCTGGCTGGGACAGGATCACGACTCGCCGAGATGGCCTGCCCCAACTTCAGCGCCGCTCTAAGCAAGGCGCAGGACTTGTTTGGTGGCAACGGGGAGATAGTCCTCGCCGACTGTTCTATCGCCGCAGTGCGAATGAACCGCGTACCTTGCTGGCTGGTGGTTACGGCCCATCCCTACGGAGGTCCGAGAGAACAACTCTGTATTGCCGATCCGAGGGTCATGAGGCTCCCGCCGGATTTCGCCGACACTACGCCGCAAGCCCTGATTCGAATTGGCAGTTTGATCTTTGTTGATGCCCATACGGCTGAGGTCCGTTGCGTGGTGCTCGTGAGTTGGAGGTCCGAGCCACCTCCAACCACCCTTCGAGGCTGCGGGTGACATTCCTTCCGGTGTAGGGAATCGAACACAGCCAAACTGCGCCACGCCCTTGCGCCGCCCACCATCCATCCCCGCCAGATTTGGCGGAAGCCAGCGTTGACACTCTTACACTAGGTTTGTTAGGGTGACCCCGGTCTTCAGCGTCTGGGGCACGCGAGAAGGAATCCGGGGGTAGACCGTTGCGCATCAATCGCTACATAACTCACATCGTGGTGCTCGCGATAGCGCTAGCCGTATCCAGCTATACCGTTCTCGACCGAAACTTCTTTTCGAACTTCCACGCGGCTGCAGTCACCGCGGCCGCCGCTGAGGAAGGTGCGGTCGGCAACATCTCGCTGGGCCGTGACAGCTTAATCATCAAACCGCTTCCCATACCGATGGCTCCACTCGTAAGCCGTGCTCCCATCGTTCACATCGTCGCGCAGGGAGACACGCTGGAAAGCATCGGCCAGCAGTTCAACCTCCCCTGGAGGGACATCGTCTGGTCGAATCCGGGCCTGCGCTTACCGCTCACGGTGGGACGATCTCTCAAACTGCCACCGGTGCCCGGCGTCGTTGTCGTCGTCAAAAAAGGGGACTCGCCTGAGAACGTCGCCGCCGCCTACGGCGTGGATGTCACCACCGTGCTCGGATTCAATCGAATTCGCGCCCCGCAGTTCACGCCTGGCTTGGTGCTTGTGATTCCTGTCGATCCCGCCCAGGGTCCAAACCTGAAGAGAGGTGTGCCGGCCGACCCGGTCGACCCTGGCCAATTCCTATGTCCGATTCCCGGCGCGCAGATCATCCAGCGATTCGGCCCCACCTCATTCGCTGTCGAGCCGTCCTACGGTGGTTATCTGCATTTCCACACAGGGGTCGATTTACTGGCCGGCTACAACACGCCGATCGTCGCCGCTGCCGGCGGAAAAGTGACTGCAGCAGGTCCCGCAGATTACTTCGGGATCCGGGTTGAGGTCACCGACAGCTTTGGTCTGGTCGAGGTCTACGCCCACATGTCGCAGGTGGCCGTTGCCGTTGGGCAGGAAGTTCAGCAGGGCGAGAAGGTCGGATATGTCGGCAGTACGGGCCTCTCGATCGGCGCACATCTTCACTTTCAACTCGAAGTCGGCGGCGTGCCGACCGCTCCAGGCCCACTGATCGGCTGTTGAAGCGTCCTGGGTCGCTGATAGGGAATGGGACAAACGAGACGGGCCGATGACACGGTGGACGAGCGACCAGCTGGATAAGGTCGGAAGAGCGGAAGAAGTGCAGATCGCGTCAGTCCAGCGCGACGGCAAGCTGGGGAAGCCGGTGACGATCTGGATCGTTCGTCACGGCGACGACCTATACGTCCGATCCGTTAGAGGGCGCAGCGCTCATTGGTTCCGCGGTACTCAGGAGAGGCACGAAGGTCGGATACGGGCAGGCGGCGTGCAGCAAGACGTCACATTCGTCGACGCCGGCCACGACATCGACGAGGAAGTCGATGGTGCCTACCGGGCCAAATACCGCCGATACGCCGGAAGCATCCTCAACAGCGTGCTGACTCCTGAGGCGCGATCGACGATGATCAAAATCGTGCCACGTTAGACAAGCCCTTAGTTCAAGACAGGTCTTGGTTCGCGGCGGCCGCCAGATCGGACAGCCGCGCCATCGCCCCAGCCGTTGCCGAGTAGAGATCTCGATAGACCCGTAGATACCGGTTGTAGAGCTGAACGCTCTCGGGGTTCGGTTCTGCAACCTCGGGTCGAAGTCGAACCACCGAACACGCATCGCTGACGCTCTTGAAGTGGCCGGCCGTCACCCCAGCCAGCAGCGCCGCGCCATAGGCGGGACCTTCATCCACCGTGGTCCGGTGCACCGGCAGTCCATACACGTCGGCCTGAATCTGTCGCCAAAGACGGCTGCGCGCGCCGCCGCCGAGCGCGCGCACCTGGCTTACCCCGACACCAAGCTCGATCATCACCTGCAGGCAGTCCGCAAGGCTGTAAGCGACACCTTCCATCACGGCGCGCGTCAAATGGTTCAGGCCGTGGCGCGCGGTCAGACCGAAGAACGCGCCGCGAGCGGAAGCATCGAGGTGGGGAGTGCGCTCGCCGCTAAGGTATGGAAGGAAGAGCAACCCCTCCGATCCGACCGGAGCAGATTCAGCCAGCTCGATCAGCGCGTCGTACTCGTGCTGGCCTCCGAGTGCCTGTCGCCACCACTGGAGCGATCCACCCGCTGACAGAGTGACTCCCATGAGGTGGTATGCGCCGGGTACCGCATGACAGAAAGCGTGAAGGCGACCAGACGGATCGGGCGTGAATTGGGTGGTGTGGGTGAAGAGCACGCCGCTCGTGCCGATCGATGAGCTGGCGAGTCCGGCCTCGACAATGCCGGAGCCAACAGCGGCCGCGGCGTTGTCGCCGCCACCCGCCGCGATGGGAATTCCGTCGGGAAGGCCAAGTTCGGTCGCGACATCGGCACGAAGCCGGCCTGTCTCATCGGGACCCTCGTAGACCGAAGGCAACCATTCGCGCGGCAGCTCGAGTGCCTCGAGAATCTCCTCTGACCAGGTACGCCGCCGGAGATCGAGCAGCAGCGTGCCTGAGGCATCTGACGCGTCGGTCGCGTATTCGCCCGTTAGACGTAACCGTATGAAGTCTTTTGGCAGGAGCACGTGGGCGATTCGTTTGTAGTTCGCGGGCTCGGCCTCGCGCAGCCACAACAGCTTGGGCGCCTGGAATCCAGTAAGGGCTGGGTTGCCGGCGATTTCAAGCAGTCTTTCGCGCCCAACTCGATCGGTGATCTCGATGCACTGCGAGGCTGTGCGCTGGTCGTTCCAGAGCAGCGCGGGCCGGATGACCTGGTCGCTGGCGTCCAGGAACACGGACCCATGCATCTGGCCGCTCAGTCCTATGGCATCGATTTTGCTGTTGGTCTTGCCTTTGGCTTTCGCGGCGACTTCGGACAGCACTTTGCGCGTCGCCAGCCACCAGTCCTCCGGGTTCTGTTCCGTCCACCCCGGCCGCGGACTCAGGAGGGGGTACTGCTGCGTCGCCTCCGCGACGACCTGCCCTGATTCGTTCAAGGCGAGGGCTCGAGCGCCGGACGTTCCGATGTCGAGGCCGATTACCACCTCAGCTGTTGCGAACCATCATCTCCGACTTCCGCGGTGGATCGGCGCCGGCGCGTGCGCACGTGAGTGAGGCGGCCAGGCACGCGTAGTCGAGGGCGGCCTTCAGCTGTTCTCCGTCGAGGCTGAGGTCTGGCCGGATGGCTTCGTGGTCATGCAGCCATGCGAGGAGGGCGGCTCCGAAAGCGTCCCCGGCTCCGATGGTGTCGACGATCTCGACGGGTGGCGCACTGACACTTATCCGGTGACCGTCGTGGGCCCCGAATGCACCCCGGGCGCCGAGTGTGACGACGACCAGCTGCACGCCTTCGCCAAGCATTCGATCCGCGG
>Ga0209588_1000048_pt1 | contig 46399 bp, 42 predicted proteins | sample Rivendell_Oct201_10_FD_188351 | JGI IMG/M metagenome (GOLD analysis project Ga0209588, IMG submission 188351) | Vadose zone soil microbial communities from the Eel River Critical Zone Observatory, Northern California, USA -... | ecosystem: Host-associated > Plants > Roots > Rhizosphere > Soil ...
TTGCGCTTTGGCGGCCCGCTGATCTCAAAGGTCCTCCAGAGCTGGCTGGACCACTCGGGTGCGCATGCAGTGCTCTTCAGCGACGATGGACTGCTCGCTGACCCCCACCATGCGGCCAGTCTCGTAATCGAAGGAGACGCGGTCTCCGCTTGTCGCGCGCTGTCGGTCGCACGTTCAACCCAACCCAACGAATGGGCGGCGCACTTTCAGGGCGCTGAGCGGCGGGTGAGAGCGGCTCTGCAGCGCCGCTTCGAGCGGGAATCTTCACTGAGCGAGCCCGGCGCCATTTATCACGTCGTAGCGAGCCTTCCCCCGCAGGCGAATCTCTTCGTCTCGAGCAGCATGCCGGTGCGCGATCTCGACTCCTTCGCCTCCAGCTCGTCAGGCCGACTTCGAGTTTTCGCAAACCGCGGCGTCAATGGAATCGATGGGGTGATTTCCAGCGCGCTCGGCGTCGCGGCGAACGCGAGCCATCCGACCGTTTTGATCGCCGGCGACCTGGCGGTTTGGCATGACCTCGGGGGTCTACTGACCGCGCATCGTCAGCGCCTCTCTTTGACGATCGTCGTTTTCAACAATGATGGTGGCGGAATCTTTTCTTTCCTGCCAATCGCGAAGATACCGGCCCACTTCGAAGAGCTTTTCGCGACCCCACACGGACTTGGCTTTTCGTCGGTCGGTGCGCTCTTCGGCGCCCGATATGCGCAGCCCCGGACATCCGAAGAGCTGCGCGGCTGCGTGCGTGGCTCGCTCGAGGGAGGCTTGCATTTGATCGAGGTACACACCGATCGCGACCAGAACGTCCAGGCGCACCACAGTCTATTCGAGGAGCTCGTGGCCGCGGTCGGAGATGGACCATGGGCCTGAAGCTCTCTTACGAGGTCTGGGGGGAGGGAGTGGCGGAGGCCCTGTTGCTGCACGGCTTTACCGGCGACCGCAGCGCGTGGGATCACCTGCGTCCCAAGTTCGGCCCGATGGTGCGGGCCTTGGCAGTGGATCTTCCGGGTCACGGGCGGTCAAACTTGCCGGATGGAATGGGACGATCTGGGTTTGAAGAAACCGTCGATGCCCTCTCCGAATTGGTTGGCAAGACAGCTCACTCCGCGGTCGACGTGATCGGCTATTCGCAGGGTGCGCGGCTCGCGATCGGGCTGGCCGTGCGCTGGCCGCAGCGGGTGCGCCGGCTGGTCCTCGAAAGCAGTGCTCCGGGGCTGACTGGCCGCAAACAGCGCAGCGAGCGACAACGCGAAGATGCCGCCTTGGCAATCCGCATTCGCGAGCAGGGAATCGAGTCTTTCGTCGATGAATGGGAACGGCGTCCGCTTTTCGAGGGGCTTCGCCGGTTGCCGGACCCAATGGCTCGAGCACTGCGCGCGCGGCGGCTGTCGAATAAACCGGAGGGATTGGCGAGCGCGCTCCTCTCCCTGAGCATCGGTGTCCAGCCCAACTATTGGCCGCTGCTGCCGATCCTCCGAGCGCCGACCTTGCTACTGAGCGGCGCGATGGACGCCAAGTTCACCCAGATCGCCCGTCAAATGGCCGCTCAGTTGCCGTTGGGCTGGGTTCGGGTATTCGAAGGCTCGGGTCATGCCCCGCATCTGGAGGTGCCGGAGGCGTACGCCGACGAGGTGCTCGCCTTCCTGGAGACGCCGTGGTTCGACGCGCAATGCGCGCCGAGCGATGAGCTGGAGGAGCGCAGATGAAACCAGACTGGCGCAAGGCCAAGGAGTACCAGGACATTCGCTACGAGAAGTGGGAGGGGATCGCGAAGGTCACCATCAATCGACCCGAGGTCCGCAACGCGTTTCGACCCCAAACCCTGTTCGAGCTCAGCGGGGCGTTCGAGGATGTCCGGGAAGATCTGGAGATCGGCGTCGCGATCCTGACAGGACAGGGCGACCAGGCCTTCTGTTCTGGCGGCGACCAGCGAGTGCGGGGCAACGCAGGTTACGTGGGAGCGGATGGGGTCCCGCGACTCAACGTCCTGGATCTGCAGAAGCAGATCCGCTCACTTCCCAAGCCGGTGGTGGCGATGGTTGCCGGTTATGCGATTGGAGGCGGACACGTCCTGCACGTCGTTTGCGATCTCACGATCGCCGCCGATAACGCGCGATTTGGTCAGACCGGACCCAAGGTTGGCAGCTTCGATGGCGGCTTCGGCTCGTCTTACTTGGCGTCGATCATCGGACAAAAGAAGGCGCGGGAGATCTGGTATCTCTGCCGGCAATACGATGCGCAGCAGGCGCTCCAAATGGGACTGGTAAACGCGGTAGTGCCACTCGCTGATCTCGAAACAGAGACCGTGCAGTGGTGCCAGGAAATTCTCGAGAAGAGCCCACTTGCGCTCCGACTTCTGAAAAGCTCCTTCAATGCTGCTTTGGACGGACAAGCCGGAGTGCAGGAGCTCGCTGGAAATGCGACGCTGCTCTACTACATGTCGGAAGAAGCCCAGGAAGGACGCAACGCCTTCATCGAGCGGCGAAAACCAAACTTCAAGAAGTTTCCGCGGCGGCCATGAGCGCCGTCCCGTCCGGCCCAGCAGAGTCGCTCGAGGGAAGGAACCGGTGGGCGCCACACCCTGCGGCCAATCAGGCGGCGCTCAGTAAGGCGCGAATCTGGTTGTTGGCGGTGCGGCCAAAGACGCTCAGCGCATCGACAGTTCCGGTCCTGGTCGGGACGGCGTTTGCCTACGCCAATAGAGAAGCGAGCGTGTTGCCCGCCCTGTCCGCGCTGCTGGGTGCGGTGCTGATCCAAGTGGGCACGAACTTGATCAACGACTACTACGACTTCAAAAAAGGAGCCGACACCAAGGAGCGCTTGGGACCGACGCGCGTTACGCAGAGCGGGCTGCTGAACCCTTCCGTGGTGTTGCTCGGAGGCCTGTTCTGTTTCGGCGCCGCTTTCCTGATTGGGGTGTACCTGGTCGCAGTCGGTGGATGGCCGATCGCGCTGATCGGGTTGGTGTCGCTGCTGTGCGGCTATGCGTATACCGGCGGTCCTGTCCCGCTGGGCTACCTTGGGTTGGGCGACTTGTTGGTGTTCGTCTTTTTCGGGTTGGTCGCGGTCGCTGGGACCTACTTTGTGCAGGCGCATCGACTGCCGGAGACTATTTGGTTCGCGGCAGCGGCCGTCGGCTCGCTCGCCACGGCGATCCTGGTCGTTAACAATCTGCGCGACGTTAATACCGATGCAAAGGCCCATAAGCGCACGCTGGCGGTGCGCTTCGGTACCCGCGCCGCGCGGCGGGAGTACGCAGCTTTGCTGGCGATTGCCTACTCCGCACCCGTTGCGCTCTGGGCGAGCGGTTTAAGTGGCTGGCTGTTCTTGCCTTGGCTCAGCTTGCCGCTCGCGATGCAGTGCTTACGTCTCGTGCTGACGCAATCCGGAGCAGCGCTCAACCCGGCCCTGGGTCAGACCGCGCGGCTGGAAGTCGTATTTGGGATTCTTCTTTCAATCGGACTCTGCCTCTCCTGACTGGTGCCTCTGATGAAGCTGCGCGAGCTGCAATGGACTCCGACAGTGCTCACGCTTCGGCGACCAGTGCAAAATGCTCGTGCGGCCTTTCACGAGCGCCGTGGCCTTTTCCTTCGATTGACCGATGACGACGACCGGTGCGGCCACGGGGAAGCCACTCCACTGTCGGAGTTCGGCACCGAATCAATGGCTAACAGTCTCGCCAAACTCGAGGAAGCCAAGCCGCGCCTCGCGGGCCAGTCGATTCCAGAGACCGTGGAGGGCGTCGAGCAGCTCCTCGCGGAGATCGGCAATTGGAGCGCGGCGCCGGCGGCGAGGTTCGGGTTGGAGCTCAGCCTGCTCGATCTCGTCGCACAAGCGCGCGGCGTGCCCCTGGCGCGGCTGCTGAGCAGCTCCCCCAACTTCAGGATCGAGGTGAACGCCTTGCTGACCAGTCGCGATCCGGACGAGCTCGCGAAGGAGGCGCTCGAGGCGGTCGATGCCGGTTACCAGGTGCTGAAGGTAAAGGTCGCCGGTTGCCCTTTGAACGAGGACGCTCGGCGCTTGTTCGCGGTTCGCCGCACCATTGGAGCAGAGGTGAAGATCCGCGTCGATGCCAATGGGCAGTGGACCGAGGCCGAGGCGGCAACGGCGCTGCGTGGGTTTTCCCCGCTGAAGCTGGAGCTGTGCGAACAGCCCGTTTCGCCGACCAACACCCCGGCGTTGCGACGATTGCGCTGGCTGGTGCCGTGCAAGATTGCTGCGGACGAGGCGCTGGCACAACCCGGAGCCGCGGACGCCCTGCTCGAGAGCGAAGAAGGGCCGATCGTCGAGATTCTCGTTCTCAAGCCCGCGGTGCTCGGTGGGATCCTTCCCGCGCTGCGGCTGGCTCAACGGGCAGACCAACTCGGAGTAGCCAGTTACGTGACGAGCGCGCTCGATGGAGTGATCGCCAGACTGGGCGCCGCTCATCTTGCCGCCGCGCTCCCTCGCAACGGCTATGCCTGCGGTCTGGGAGTGGGGGCGTTGTTTGCGAGTGAGCCGGGCCCTGACCCTTGCCCGCCACGGCGTGGGAGCATTCGGCTTTTGGACCAACCCGGCCTCGGGCTGGATCCGACCTGGGGCTCGCCCCCGCAATGAAGTGCCCGGTGTCGCATTGGGCCCGCTCGACGCCGAGCCGGCCTGCGCTGACATTCGAGGGGCGTACCTGGAGCTACCGCGAGCTGGATCAAGAAGTTCGTCGCTGGACGCAAACTCTTGCCGCGAACGGGGTCCGTCGGGGCGCTCGGGTCGCGCTACTTTCGACGAACCGCGCCGAGCTGGTTGCGCTGTTCCACGCATGCGGGCGATTGGGGGCGATCAGCGCGCCACTGAACGTCCGGCTCACTCGTGAAGAGGTGCGGCCACTTCTCGCGAGGCTGGCGCCGGCATTGGTCATCGCCGAGGAACGGTGGGCGACCGGCTTGGAGAATGTGAAGCTGCTCGAAAAGCTGCAACCCAGCGATGAGCCGGTGTCGTCCGGCACAGGCGCTGACCCGAAGCTTGAGCCCAGTGCGACCTTCGCGGTCCTGTTTACGTCGGGTACCACCGGCACGCCGCGGGCCGCAGAACTGACAGTAAGCAATTTTGCCGCGAGCGCCGATGCTTCAGGAAAAAATCTGGGCAACGCTCCGGACCAACGTTGGTTGGCGTGTCTGCCGCTGTTCCACGTCGGTGGTTTGGCGATGATCACGCGTTGCGCATGGTATGGGGCTTGTCTCGTGGTTCACGGGCGGTTCGACGAGGAGGCTGTGAATGACGCGCTCGATCGGCAAGAGGCGACGCATCTGAGCCTGGTGGAACCTACCCTCGCCAGGCTCCTTGCGGCCCGTGGCAACCGCCCCTTCCCCGGGTCGGTGCGAGCCGCGCTGATCGGAGGCGGACCGGTTTCGAGCGACATTCTGCAGAGCGCGAAAGCCGTACACCTCCCCGTGCTGCAAACGTACGGCTTGACCGAAGCGACCTCCCAGGTCACGACCGAGCGCGTGGGCGACGCAAGTGGCCGGACCGCCGGGCCTCCGCTTGCTGGCGTGGAGGTCCGGATCGCCGATCCCGGGGGCAAGTCGCTACCCCATGGTGAAACCGGAGAGATTCAAGTCCGTGGGCCAACGGTGATGCGCGGCTATTTCGGGGACGAGCGCGCGACAGCGGAAGTGTTCAGCGATGGCTGGCTGAAAACAGGAGACGTGGGATCGCTCGACGGCGAAGGTCGCTTGACCATGTTGGCTCGGAGAACGGACTTGATCATCAGCGGCGGCGAGAACATCTATCCCGCGGAAGTCGAGCAAGTACTCAAACGTCACCCATTCGTGCAAGAGGCAGCGGTGAGCGACATGGCTTCCGAACGTTGGGGCTCGGTGCCGGTGGCGGTGGTCGTGGCGCGAAAGCCCGCACCGAGCGAACAGGATCTCGAAGCGTGGTGCCGAGGGCGATTAGCCGGATTCAAGATTCCCAAACGATTCGTGTTTCTTGACGCGCTGCCTACGAACGAGATGGGGAAAGTAGATCGTGGCGCGTTGGCGCGTCTCGTAAACAAGTAATACCTGAAATTGTTAATAAATTTATCATTATTTCATGTACACAGGTGTGATCTAAGCGCACACCTCGCATCCTGGGCGCCGAGCGAAGGCAGGGGAGGGCGCTTCGGATGCGGTTCAGAGCAAATTGGGCGCTGGTACTCGGTGCGCTCGCAACGCTGCTCTCGGGATGCGCGACCCTACGTATTGCGCCAAGTACGGACTCTGCGCGACAGCCTTGGTACGAGATCGAAACCGCGCACTTCCGAATCTGGACCAATGCTGAGTTACTGACCGCACTGGAGACCGCGCGCGGGCTCGAGAAGCATCGAAGGGCTCTCCTGTTGATGTGGGGCGAACATGTTGATCCACCGGGGCAGTTGGAGGTCGTAGTACTGCGCGACAGTGAGCAGCTCTCCGAGTTCGCCGATGCGCCCGTCGCTGCGTATATGACGCTGCTGCCCACCGGCTGGCAGGCCGTGATGGCTGCAAAATATCCGTCTGAGTCACTCGCTCAAGTGCAGCTTCATGAGCTTGCGCACTACTTGAGCCGATACATCCTCTTGAGACAGCCCCGCTGGTTGTCGGAGGGACTGGCTTGCTACCTGCAAACGATCGAGGTGAACGACGACTCGATCGAAGCGGTGATCGGCCACCCGCCCATTCCTTTGCTTCGGTACGTTCGGCAGCACGATGTTTTATCGCTGGCTGATTTGTGGAACGGATCAGGGACGAGCAAGTCACGTCCAGAGCTTTACGCTTCCTCGTGGCTCTGGGTTCATTTTCTGATCAATCAGCAGGGCGCGCGATTTGACGATTTCCTGAATCGCCTGGCATCCGCAGAACAACCCCGTTCGGCGTGGAACGCCGCGTTTGCCGGGGTTTCCTCGCACGCACTCGAGCAAGGCGTTCGCAGCTATGCGCATCGCGAGCATTTTCCGGTGCGGAGTCTGATGGCCCTTCCGGTTGCGCCAAAGTTGACGCACAGGGTGTTGGACGAGGCGGAGATTCACGTCACCCGAGCGCGGCTCTACTTGACCGGTCGAAAGGCGATCTCGGCCGATCAACGGCGCGAGCTGACGCTGAGCGAGGTTGCGCAAGCATTAAGGCACAATCCGCAGAGCGCCAGTGCCCGAGTCCTGGAGGGAGAGCTCGTTGCCAGCCGGAGTAATCGCCTTGCCATTGCGAATGCGCTGACGCGCTCCAAGCCCCAGGAGCCTCGAGCCTGGTCGCTCTTTGCCCGATCGCTTCAGGGCGAAGACGAGACCTTCCCGGACCTTGAGCAAATGCTCGAGAAAGGCGCCAAGGTCGCGACGCAGGATCAATGGGTGCTGAGTGAACTCGCCGCATACTTTGCAGCGCACGGCGCACCCCAGAGGGGCCTCGAAGCGGCAACCCGAGCCGTGGAACTCGCGCCTTGGAATCCTCGAGTTCTGGAAACCTACGCAGCGATTTTGGCTGGAGTCGGGAGCTGCGGCGAAGCGGTCGCTGCGCAAAAGCGCGCGATCCGGCTCTTAGACGAGCATGCGCCAGATGATGTGAGGCAGGGATACGAGCATCGGCTCGGAAATTACGAGCAGCACTGCACGCGCAGCCTCCGATGAGCCGTGCGCGCGCAAGCGATTGATGCCGGAGCGATTTTTCACGCCTGGAATTCTGAGCAAAACTGAGCGCTCAGTTTGCTCAGAATTTCCGTCCAGTTATCCAGAATCTTTTCACTCCTGCGCGAAAGATGATTTGCAATCGACGAAACTAGAGTGCCGGGTCGGCGGCTTGGTAGCGTGTGCCGAGTAGCGAGAAAACTGGCGCGTACTGTACAAATGAGTAGTATCCGCCCGCATGATGGTACCGCTCGATGGCGTGGGGCCTGCGGGCCTATCGACCCGCAACAGCTTGCACGAGCTCAATGCTCAGCAGCAGGAGGCGGTCGTGCACGCGGTGCAGCTTCCCAGAAGCTCACCGCTCTTGGTCATTGCTGGGGCGGGATCGGGAAAAACGAAGACGCTGGCCCACCGCGTTGCGCAGCTGATCTTGTCAGGGGCGGACCCAGCCCGGATTCTGTTGCTGACCTTCAGCCGGCGCGCTGCGCAGGAGATGGTGCGAAGGTCGCGGTCGCTGGTTCAGCGCGTCGTTCCTCACCCGCGGCCTCTGCTGTGGGCCGGCACGTTTCATTCCGTCGCCAATCGCTTGCTTCGGCTGCACGGCGCTGCCGTGGGTCTTTCCCCCGAGTTCACCATTCTCGATCGCTCGGATGCCGAGGACCTACTGGACGTGGTTCGAACACGTCTAGGATTGGCCAAGGTCGATAGGCGATTTCCAAGAAAAGCAACCTGCTTGTCGATCTACTCGAGGGTGATCAACGCCCAATGGCCGCTCAAGCGCTGCCTGCAGGAACACTTCCCCTGGTGCGCATCGTGGGAAGTGGAGCTTCTGGGTTTGTTTCGCGCTTACGTAGAGGCCAAGCAAGAGCGAGCGGTGCTCGATTATGACGACTTGCTGCTTTCCTGGTTCTATCTGGTGCGCGAACCCGCAATCGCGCAACGGATGTCCGCTCGATTCGATCACATCCTGGTGGATGAGTATCAGGATACGAATGCGCTTCAGGCGGCGATTCTCCTTTCGCTCAAACCGGAGGGGCACGGACTTACGGTGGTTGGCGACGACGCCCAGGCGATTTATTCATTTCGGGGCGCGACGGTGCGCAACATTCTCGACTTTCCGTCGAAGTTCACGCCGGCGGCTCACTGCGTACGGCTCGAGCAGAACTACCGTTCAACTCAACCAATCCTCGAGGCGGCCAACGCGGTGATCGCGCTGGCACCGGAGCGATTCACCAAAAATCTCTTTTCCAATCGTTCGTCGGTACAGCGACCGCGGCTAATCAGCGTCGAGGACGAGAGCTTTCAGGCGCAGTACATCATCGAGCGCATTCTCGAACATCGAGAGGCGGGCATTGCCCTGAAGAAGCAAGCGGTGTTGATGCGAGCCGCGCATCACAGCGACCTGCTGGAAGTGGAGCTTGCGCACCGGCAGATTCCATTCGTGAAGTACGGAGGCTTGCGTTTCCTCGAGGCCGCACACGTCAAAGATCTGTTGTGCATCCTTCGCTGGGCGGAAAATCCCCGAGACACGATCGCCGCGTTTCGGGTGCTGCAGCTGCTCGATGGAATTGGACCGGCGCTCGCGGAGCGAGTGTGCCAGCACTTTTTTCGATCGCAGTTCGACTTCGCGGCGCTCGCACAATTTCAGCCGCCAGCGTCTGCTCGGGAGAATTGGTCGAAGCTCTCGGAGCTGCTGATCCAGCTGCGCGACGCGCGCACGGACTGGAGCGCACAAATTGACCTGTGCCGTCGGTGGTACTTGCCGCTGCTCGAGCGTCACTACGATGGAGCGGCCGCCCGAATGGGCGATCTGGATCAACTCGAATCGATCGCCCGGGCGTATCGGACCCGCGAGGAGTTTCTCTCCGAGCTCACGCTAGATCCTCCGGAAGCGACGGGTGACGAAGCCGGGCCGCCGCTTCTCGACGAGGACTATCTAATTCTCTCGACCATTCACTCTGCCAAGGGCCAGGAATGGGATGTGGTCTACGTGCTGGACGTGTTGGATGGGTGCATTCCTTCGGACATGGCAGCCGGAGACCAAGAGCAGATCGAAGAGGAGCGGCGACTGCTTTACGTGGCGATGACCCGCGCCAAAGACGAGCTTTACCTGATGCAGCCGCTGAAGATGTTCATCGGCTCGCAGCCGCGGCTTGGGGACCGCCACCTGTATGCGCCGAGAAGCCGCTTCCTGCCGGATTCGGTGCTCTCATTTTTTGAACGCCTCAGCTACCCCATCGCGCATGCGGTCGTGGCGGCGGAGCCGGTCGCCGCGCTAGACATTCCCGCTCGCCTGCGCAGCATCTGGGGCTGAACGGGCCGGCCCAGAGCAGCAGTAGTATGGGTCACGTCGAGGAGGATAGATGCCCGAGAGCTTTGAGATCGAGATTGAACAAGGTCAGCGGGTAAGTGCCACTGCGTATCACGCCAAAGTGGGGGCACCGATTGCGGCTACCGTCGTACTCGGGCATGGCGCGGGCGTGGATCAACGAAGCGCTTTCATGGTCGCCTTTGGATCTGGGCTTTCTTCCCGCGGCATCAACGTGGTCACCTTCAACTTCCTTTACATGGACCAGGGCAGATCGGCTCCCGATTCAGCTCCGAGGCTCGAGTCTGCCTTTCGAGCCGCAATTCGTAGCGTGAAAAACATTCCCGAGCTTGCCAGCGCTCGTCTCTTCATCGGGGGAAAGTCCCTCGGAGGCCGAATCGCCTCACATCTGGCGGCTTCGGAACAACCGGCTGCGAACCTCGCGGGACTGATTTGCCTCGGTTATCCGCTGCATCCTCCGAATCGGCCTGAGAAACCGCGCACCGAGCATTTGGAGCGGATCCGGGTGCCGATCTTCATTGCGCAAGGTTCCCGCGATGCATTTGGTAGCCCCGCGGAACTGGGGCAGGTGCTCACTCAGCTCAAGACCCCGACGCGGCTTTTCGTCGTCGAGGGCGGAGACCACTCCTTCACTGTTCCCAAGAAGTGGCCCAAGTCCCAGAACGAGGTCTACGCGGAGGTTCAGGAGGAGATAGTACGCTTCGTCGGGCAGTCTTCGGGTCTCTAGCCCACCGGAGCCTCTGCATTTACGGGGAGTGGCTGGGATCTGCCGAGATCGCGCAACACGATCACGATTAACACCGCCCACGCAAGTAGCCCGAATAAAGACGTGGGAAGTGGGTACCAACTGGTGAACTGTGACCGGAATGGATAGCCGGGCAACGCGAAATTGAAATAGACCGATAAGATGAAAAGCCCACTCGCGATGGAGTACGCCATCGCCTGGGGCAAGCTTATCGCAAACAGTACCGGAACGACGTAGACCGTGTATTGAACTCCGAAGCCAGGGGCGAGCACGAGGAAAGTCGCCAAGCAGAGGAAAGAAACACGATATGCGCTCCAGCCGCGCCAACGACCCCACGCCCCCAGAATCACGCACGTGCCCATGATCAGATATCGTCCAAAGTAGCGGTAGAGTCGCGCGAGGACAGCGGCAGCATCCGCAAATCGAGGGTTCTGCTCACTGGCGTTGAGTAAAAAACCAATCCCCCAATTGTCTGGATTGGACCCGTACGCGATCGCGTGCGCGTAAAAACCTCTTCCCGCCGATACCAGAAACGGAAGGAAAGGGAGCGCGCCGAGCGCGAGCGCTGCCAGAAATCGAAGGGCTTGCCGCTCGGTCCGGGCCTGGATCAGGAGCGGAGGCACGAGCACGAGCGGTATCAGTTTGACGTTGAGAGCTGCTGCCAACGCCAAGCCGCCCCAAAAGAAGGCGCGGCGCTGAACACCGATCGCACTGGCTAGACAAAACATTGCGCAAAGCGAGTCGGTACTGCCGTGAAAACCGCTTACCAAGATCGAGTCGAGATTCCAGGCGAATGCGGCGACCGCAGCGGCTGCCCACAACCGTCCGGCTGGCTGCCAGATCCGCCAGAGCAGGTAGGAGGTGATTCCCTCCGCGATCAGACCAGGGAGCTTGAGCAGAATTGCAAACCGGAGAGGCCCTTCGACGCCCAAGCGAAGCGCGATGACCGACCACCAGGCGATCAACGGGGGATGATTAAATCCCTCGACGCGTGAATACATGTCTGTAAGCGAGTGGTACTGCAGAAGAGTCGCCCAGCCTCGCCAGATGTCTACGTCGTTGGAGCCCTCGGAAATCCACGCGAGCACGACCCGAGCCAAAAGCCCCGCGACCGCCAGCGCGAGAAGGAAAGTCGCAATTTCCGCCTGAAACCGCTGCACGAAAGCGCGGCAGCTCGATAATGCACGGCTCGCTTGCTCTCGCAGAACTCTCACGGCCCGCGAGTATCCTATCCCGATCCAGGCCTCACCTCGAGAATTGTGTCTCTGAGGCCAGGTGGCTTAAGGCGTATAGGCCTCGACGGTAGTAAGGACGACTGGACCGTTCGGTTTGAAGGTCAATCCGCCAATCGCATAAATGCGATCGTCAGTTCCTCGAACTCCCCCCAAGCCCTCGCGACCAGTCTGCAACGAAGGAGCAGCAGTCCATCGGTCATTAGATGGGTCATATACTTCGACTGCGTTGGCATATCGGTAGAACTCGTCGAAGCCGCCGATCGCGTAGATCCGACCGTCTATCGCGACCGCGGCCGCGAGATTGTAGCGGCCCGTTGGGAGGGGTGACAGCGTACGCCAAATATCGTCGCTCGGATCGTAGACCGTCACATCATGGAGAAATCCAGATGTCGAGTTTCGTCCGCCCATTGCGTAGATTCGTCCGTCCATTCCAAGCACAGCAGAGAAGTGGCTGCGCGCAGCAGGCAAAGGGGCCACACTCGTCCAACTATCTGTGCTCGGATCGTAGGCCTCCACAACGGGGACGAAGACTTCACGGCCCGGACTGACTTGCGAGCCTCCGATAAGATAGATCTTTCCATCGTATCCGGTCGCTGCCCCGGAACCCCTCCGATCGGTTGGCATCCGAGTCAGTGTGATCCAAGTATTTGTACTTGGGTCGTAGGCTTCGACTGTGCTCAAAGAACGAAAGCCGTCGAAGCCGCCGAACACAAAAATCCGGCCGTCGTCCGCGACAGCTGCACCTGGATTGGCACGAGGTGTCGGCATCGGCGTAAGCCTGGTCCAAGTCTGGGTCAATGGGTCATATGCCTCCATTGTGCTGAGAGCGACCGTGTAATCAAAACCACCGATGGCATAGAGGGTGCCCTCCAGCCCGGCCACCACCGCGAGCGTCCAGCGCGCCGTGGGCATCGAAGGCTCAAATGTCCATTGAGCCTTGGCGGAGGCCGGAACGAACGTAGTCACGTACAGAAAAACAACCGCGGAAACAGTTTTCATCACCCCTCCCTTTCCAGGTGTCGAGCGGGCCGAGCCAGGCCAACTTTCGGCGACTTCGCTTTCCACCGGCGGACAGATTCGCTCATCTGCTCGACACCCGAATTGATCGGACGGTTATCTACTTCTTACGAGGTGTCAAGTGACGGAGCCGTTGCAAGAGACTCACTAAGCTCTCCGCCAAGCTGAGACCCCCAGGGCGATCAGGTTTTCACTTTGGTGTAGCAAATGCTCCGGCGGCGCAATACGTCTTTACCTCGTCCTCGCAGGGCCGAAACGCCGCTCAGTCACGGGCGAAATACCAGCTGCAGCCAATTTGGCACTGGCACGTAATTACACACTAGAATCGAGACGACGATTACAAAAATCAGGCGCGCGGACCGAACGGTAGGAATTGCCTCGGGCTTCTTTATGTCTAGCATTTCCATTGTTAGCCATGGCAGCATCGCCAACATATACCAATACCACGTATAAGGTGTCTGTATCCACATTATCGACATCCAAAACAGCATGACCGTATCAAACCACGCACGTGCACTAAGCAGGAACAGTGCAACGATAAGAATCACAACGACGAACTCTATTAATGCGGGATTGTTTGGCGCCAGCCGTACGGGATTGGTAATTTGCACCTGCGAGAACCAAGGCCGTAAGAGACCGAAGGTATAAAGCGAAGTTCCGCCGAGGAGTACGGCGACTGCAATTGCGATAATCTCTCGAGCCCTCCATCTCCGCCAATCCCCATTTTTGAGGATTGAGTACGCGGCGTAGATAGACAGCGGTGCGAAAAAGAAAGCTCGGTAATGGATAAACGTCGAAGCGCAGTACGCGACGAGGGCGGCAAGGTTACGCTTCGCCTTAAGGAGCATCGCGGCCAAGGTTATCGGGGCAAGTAAGGCGACATCGTAGAAGCCCTCGAGTGACCAGTGAATGAGCTCACTGTAGGCAATAAAAATACCCAAGGGGCCGATGATTCGTCTTGGCTCCCCGGGCCAAAACACCAGTAAGACAAAAAAGACCGAGATATGCGCCAATAGCAAAAAATAAATGATGAGTATTCTGTTGACTTGAGTGAACGTTAAAGAACTAAAGTGGTAGGCAATTGCAATCGGTGCCACGAGCACCATGTCTCCAGGCGGATAAGGGCGAGGGTACTGCGTCCAACTTGAGATGAACGCCTTGTTCAGGGGCCATCCAGGAACTCGAAACACGCCGCCGCCAGGACCAGCAAATGGCCGAAGATCAGACGGAAGCTGAGACACCTCTTCGGGCCTTAGCGGAACAACGAGGTCTCTGGTCGGGCGTTGCCAAATCTGAAGGCCCATTCGTGGGAAAAGCCGTGCCGCATTCATGTGCGAGAAATGATCTGTATACGCACCTTGGGACAGATCGCCGGACGGATGAGCATTGGCGTGGAGCAGGTACCAAGTGGTCCACACTGCGAAGGACAATGCCGTCACTGTCAATGCCGAAGCTCTGAGATGACTCTGATCACGCCGAAAGCTTCTGATTGAATGCGATAGCTCTCGCAGTCGTTCAACAATCATAACAATCGTGGGTCAAAGCCAACTGACGACGCCTGGTTTCCCGAGCTTCTATTGGAGGGCGGCCTCGAACGCACCGCGGACAAGAGGCAAAATGGATCCGCGACACCTCAATTCAAGGGGTGAAAACCAGGTAGTAAGCGGCATTCAATCCTCCACTTCCCGGCGGCATCACCGCGCCCAAGAAAGCTCCGGTCACTCCATCGTAGCGCAAGACGTTGTTCGTCCCCTGACTGCTAACATAGAGGTTGTAATCCGGACCAAAAATCAGGCCAACAGGGCTGACAAGACCTCCGCTGCCCGGCGTCACAAAATTATCGATAAATGCTCCCGTTGTTCCGTCGTAGCGCAACACCGCGTTGTTGTCCGCTCCGCTCACATAGAGATTGCCGTCAGCGCCGAAAACAAGGCCGGTGGGAGACCCCAGCCCGCCGCGCTTAGAAGGCACGAAGACGTCCAGAAATGCTCCGGTGTTGCCGCAATACCGCACGACGCTGTTGGCATTATGGCCGAAATCTCCGAAGTTGCTGACGTAGAGGTTTCCGTCAGGCCCAAATACGAGACCGGTGTTCCTATACAATTCGCCTCCTTGGGTAAAAACGCCCAGGAATCTGCCGGTCGTACCGTCGTATCGCAGGACATTGCCGCTGAAGTGGCTACTCACGTAGAGGTTGCCATCCGGACCAAACAACAATCCGACCGGTCCAGAGAGCCCTCCGCTGCCCTGCGTGACGAAAGCACCCATGAACGCGCCGGTAAACGCGTTAAATCGCAGGACGCTGTCGGTGAGTGCGCTGCTCACGTAAAGGTTTCCATCGGCCCCATAAACCAGACCTTCGGGCCAGGCGACTGGGGCTGCATACTCGCGTACGAAAGCCCCGAGAAATGCGCCTGTTGTTGCATTGTAGCGGAGCACTTCGTCAGACCGAAGGCTGCTGACCAGCAGGTCACCCCGAGCGAGCGGGCTGAGAAAATTGAGCGATATAATTAGTGGTATTGCGATTCTTAAGACACGTTTCATGTCGCATCCTCCCGGCATCAGAAATCCCCGCTGGACACGAGACCGCCCGGAACTGACGATGTCAAATCAGATCGAAGGTAACGTGCATTTTTGACCACGACTTCTGGTCAAGACCGGTGCCAATACGAAGAAGAGCGCGCAACCGAGCCAAACCGCAAGTGCAAAGTTTGCGGTCGTCCACGCGTGCCTCGTGAACAGAAAATCGGTTTCGCTTGAAGCGCTGGCCACCGTTCCATACTATCAGTCGCAACCTCTTCTACTCGAGCGAGATTCCACATGCCGGCTTTGTCTGGGGAACGAATTGGAGTTCAGGGTGGCACGCTTTCCGTTCCAGACCGTCCGATCATCCCTTTCATCGAAGGCGATGGAACGGGTCCGGATATCTGGCGTGCCTCCCAAATGGTGTTCGATGCGGCGGTGCAGAAAGCTTACGGCGGCAAGAAGAAAGTCGCCTGGGCCGAGGTGCTGGCCGGGGAAAAAGCCTACCGCGCCGTCAACAATTGGTTGCCGCCCGAGACGGTCGACGCGTTTCGGACTTACCTGGTCGGAATCAAAGGGCCGCTGACCACGCCGGTCGGCGGCGGAATTCGCTCGCTCAACGTCGCTCTCCGCCAGCAGCTGGATTTGTATGTCTGCCTGCGACCCGTGCGGTACTTCAGGGGAGTTCCTTCCCCGGTTCGGGCTCCCGAGAAGGTGGACATGGTGATCTTCCGGGAGAATACCGAGGACATCTACGCGGGCATCGAGTTCGAAATCGGAGAGCGGGCCCAAAGCCTACTCTCATGGCTCAAGCAGGCTCATCCCAAGGAGTTCGCGAAGGTCCGATTTCCGAACACGTCCGGGATTGGGATCAAGCCGGTCTCCCGCGAAGGATCGGAGCGCCTGGTCCGAGCGGCGATCAACTACGCGCTTACACACAAGAGGAAGAGCGTCACACTGGTCCACAAGGGCAACATCATGAAGTACACCGAAGGCGCCTTTCGCAACTGGGGCTACGAGCTGGCTGCCCGGGAATTTGACCGGAAGGTCTACAGCTGGGAACAGTGGGAGGCGACCAAGTCGAAGCAGGGCGAGGAAGCGGCCAATGCGGAGCAGAAGCAGGCGCTCTCGAGCGGCCGCTTGCTGATCAAGGACGCGATCGCCGACATCACCTTGCAGCAGGTTTTGACTCGCCCGGACGAGTTCGACGTGATCGCCACGCTCAACCTCAATGGGGACTATCTTTCCGATGCGCTGGCGGCCCAGGTGGGCGGCATCGGAATCGCCCCGGGCGGCAACATCAATTACGTCAGCGGCCATGCGGTATTTGAGGCGACCCATGGTACGGCTCCGAAGTACGCGAACCAGGACAAAGTGAACCCGGGCTCGGTGATCCTCTCCGGAGAGATGATGTTCCGCTACCTGGGATGGAGCGAGGCGGCAGATCTGATTCTGCGAGGGATCGAGAAAACGATTGCCAGCAAGAAGGTTACCTATGACTTCGCACGCCTGATGAAGCAGGAAGGGCAGAGCGAGGTGGCGGAGGTGAAGACCTCCGAATTTGGCCAGGAAATAGTCCGCAACATGTGATCCGGGGACCCCAAGGAGACGGCGATGAAAAAGAAAATCGGGCTAATCGGCGGTGGTCAAATCGGGGGCAACCTGGCACTTCTCGCAGCTCAGAAGCAGCTGGGCGACGTGCTGATTTACGACATCCCTCAAGTTGAGGGGATGGTGAAGGGCAAAGCGCTCGATATCAATCAGCTTACCGCAGTCGAGGGCTACGACTGCCGGATCACCGGGACCAGCGAGTGGAAGGACGTTGCGGGATCGGATCTGTTGATCGTCACGGCGGGTGTCGCGCGAAAGCCGGGAATGAGCCGCGAAGACTTGCTCGACGTGAATTTGAAAATCATGCGAGACGTGGCGAGCAACATCAAACAGCATTGCCCGAATGCATTTGTGATCAACATCGCCAATCCCCTCGACGCGATGGTTTACGCGCTCCACAAGATCACCGGCTTCAAAAACAACCAGGTGGTGGGAATGGCGGGGGTCCTCGACGCCTCGCGATTCAAGTTCTTCGTGGCCGAGGCGCTCGGTTGCTCGATCCGGGATATCGAAGCCTTGGTCCTCGGCGGCCATGGGGACGACATGGTGCCGATCATTCGCTCCTCCACCGTAGGCGGCGTTCCGCTTGCTCGGCTTCTGTCGAAGGACCGGATCGATGCGATCGTAAAGCGCACCCGTGAGGGGGGAGCAGAGTTGGTCGCGCTGTACAAGACCGGTTCCGCGTACTTCGCCCCCGCGGCGGCGGCGATCGCGATGGGGGAAAGCTACTTGCTGGACCGAAAACGGGTGCTACCCTGCGCTGCCTACCTGACCGGTCAGTACGGCATCAACGGCTACTTCATGGGTGTCCCGGTGCGGATTGGAGCAGGCGGCGTCGAGAAGATCATCGAGCTGGACCTTGATCCGGATGAGAAGGCGCTGATGAGTAAATCCTTCCAATCGGTGAAAAAGACAGTCGATTCGGTCAAGCTGTAGCCCTCTTTTAGCCCAGCGCAGCTTTGCGTCTGCCGCCTCCGAGCCGCAGAGGATTCGGCTTTGGCGATCGACCCTTATGTCGTAAATGGAGCCTCCTAATCCACGGTGGCCGCTTCCTTGTTGCGTCCGTGGGAGTGGTCTGTAAGAGGCACCTCAGAGAAAGGTTTCGAGCGGAATATGGCTGATGCTGTCGCGCTAACCGAGCACGAAAGGGTTTCCGGAGTTTCCGGACCGAGCTCCTCGTTTATTTGGCGGCGACTTCACTCGCTCTCGGGGCTGCTGCCGGTGGGCTTGTTTCTCTGCTACCACATCTACGAGAACATGACCGCGCTGCGCGGTCCGGAGGCCTACAACGAGTCGGTGAACAAGGTGAACAGCCTTCTTCCTCGGCCATACTTCTATGGGGTCGAGCTGGCTGTCATCCTCATCCCGCTGCTGTTTCACTCGCTTTATGGCTTCTACATCGCGTCCACCGGCCGCTCGAATACTTCGAGCTACCCCTACGCCACGAATTGGGCGTATTGGGCGCAACGAGTCAGCGGCTATGTCGCTTTTATCTACATCCTCGTGCACGTGGGGGTTCTCAGGTTTGCAGTAACGCTGATGGGACACCATCTGGCCCAGTACAACGGCCCTGCGCCGGGTGGCTTGGATCTGGTGACCTACAACGATGTCGCGGCGCACCTCGGTAATTCGGACCTACTTGCGGTGCGCACCTGGGCCGCGGGCAATCACATTTTTGCTCTCTACTTGGTTGGAACGCTGCTCACCATCTACCACTTCACCAACGGCCTGAATGGCTTCGCTTGGACGTGGGGAATCGCAGTCGGCCGGGTGGCGCAAAAGCGCGTCAAGGCCGTCGCCTGGATACTCTTCGCACTCTTATCCGTCGGCACGCTCAACATTCTGTTCAAGATGCGCTTCGGCTAGGAGAAAGCACCTCGATGGCAGAAGCAAGGTTCACGGTAGTGGGAGGAGGCCTGGCGGGGCTGATGACCGCGATCAAGCTCGCCGAATCGGGGCACTCGGTCGACATCCTCTCGATCGTCCCGGTGAAGCGCTCTCACTCGGTTTGTGCCCAGGGCGGAATCAACGGCGCTGTCAACACCAAGGGGGAAGGGGACAGTCCCGACATCCACGTCAAAGACACCCTCCGGGGCGGAGACTTTCTGGCCGAGCAAACTTCGGTCAAGGGAATGTGCTACGCGGCGCCCGGAATCATCTACCTGCTGGATCGGATGGGGGTGACTTTCAACCGGACTGCCGAGGGACTGTTGGACTTCCGCCGCTTCGGCGGCACGCTGTACAACCGCACCGCGTTCGCGGGAGCAACCACCGGCCAACAGCTTCTCTACGCTCTCGACGAACAGGTCCGGCGCCACGAGGTCGATGGGCGCGTCACCAAATACGAGTATTGGGAATGGCTCGGAATGGTGAAGGATGAGCAAGGGCGATGCGTCGGCAGCGTCGCGATGGATTTGCGAACTGCCGAGATTCGAACCATCCCAGCCGATGCGGTGATGCTCGCCACCGGTGGCCCTGGAATCGTCTTCGGTCGCTCCACCAACTCACTGATCAATACCGGATCCGCGGCAGGCCGCGCCTACATCGAAGGCGCGATCTACGCCAATGGCGAATTCATCCAGGTTCATCCCACCTCGATTCCAGGCGAAGACAAGCTTCGGCTGATGAGCGAATCGGTACGCGGCGAGGGAGGCCGGATCTGGGTAGCGAGAAAGAAAGGCGATACCCGGCCCGCGAAGGAAATTCCGGAATCCGAGCGCTGGTACTTTCTCGAGGAGAAGTATCCCAAGTACGGAAACCTGGTGCCGCGCGACATGGCGACTCGGGAGATCTTCCATGTCTGCCGAGATCTGGGATTGGGGGTGGGAGGCAAGGACGCCGTCTACCTCGATGTCACCCACATCCCGGCGGCGGTGCTGGATCGGAAGATCAAGGGCGTGATGGAGATTTACGAAAAATTCGTGGGCGACGATCCGCGCACCACCCCGATGCTGATTTTCCCGGGAATGCACTACTCGATGGGAGGATTGTGGGTCACCTTCGAACCGGGGTCGAACAACGAGCCGCTGGTCGGCAGTCCGAAGAATCAGGCGACCAACGTGCCCGGGCTGTACGCCAGCGGAGAGGTGGATTGGGCTTACCACGGAGCCAACCGGCTCGGAGCCAACTCCTTGCTCTCTTGCATCTACGCTGGGCAGATCGGCGGCCCGGCGATGATTTCGTATGCCAAGAACAATCCGAAGGGCACCGCCGCCGTCGGGCAAAAGCCGTTTGACGGCGCCAAGAAGGTGTGGATGGAGCGCTTCGAAAAAATTCGCAAGATGGCGGGAAAAGAGAATCCGTACCAGGTCAGTCGAGAACTGGGCGAGATCATGACCGAGAATGTGACGGTGATTCGCTACAACGACCGACTTCAGAAAACGCTTGAGCGGATCCAGGTGTTCAAGCAGCGCTGGGAGCGCTGCAACGTGCTCGATGTTAGCAACAACTTCAATCGATCACTCTCTTTCATGAACCAGCTGTGGAACATGTTGGAATTGGCGGAGGTCATCACGGTGGGCGCGCTGCTGCGTGACGAATCGCGAGGCGCTCATTACAAGCCGGACTTCCAGCTTCCCGAGCCGAAAACCAAAGACCCGCGCGAGGACCCGGACTGGATGAAGGCTTGGGCGGCGAGGAATGAAAAGTGGGGCAAGGTGACCCTCGCGAGCTACTCGCCAAACGGCCCCCAAATCAGCTACGAACCTCTTGCCACACCGGTGATGGCCCCGGAACCTCGTTGGTACGGGTGACACAATGGAACCGACGCCCAGCACTTCGCGATTGATCAGCTTTCGAATCTGGCGCCAGGAATCGCCGGATCACGAGGGTCGATTCGAGGAATTCAAAGTCCCGTATTACCCAAAGGCGAACGTGATCGCTTGCTTGATGGCCATCCAGCGCAATCCGGTGAATGCGGAGGGACGACCCACCACGCCGGTGGTTTGGGACTCCAGCTGCCTGGAAGAGGTTTGCGGAAGCTGCACGATGAACATCAATGGACGAGTCCTGATGGCCTGCTCGTCCTTGATCGACAAGCTCAAGGAACCGATCACCCTCGAGCCGTTGCGAAAGTTCCCCTTGGTTCGAGATTTGGCGGTCGATCGCCAACGGATGTTCGACGCACTCAAGAAAATAAGAGGGTGGATCCCGATCGACGGCACCTACAACCTCGGGCCCGGCCCCCGTCAGTCTCCGAAGGACCAGGCGGCGATGTACGTCCTCTCGACCTGCATGACGTGCGCTTGTTGCCTCGAAGCGTGTCCTCAGGTGCAGGTCGACAACCAATTCATTGGCGCCGCGGCGATCAGTCAGGCGCGGTTGTTCAACATGAATCCAACCGGAAAGCTCAACGCTGAAGATCGGCTCCGCGGACTGATGGCAGAGGGCGGGATCCAGGATTGCGGGAAAGCCCAAAACTGCGTTCAGGTCTGTCCGAAAGAGATTCCGCTCACCACCTCGATCGCCGAGATGAATCGCGAAGTCACCAAACAGCTGTTCAAGGACATCTTCTTCAAGGACGAGGAACGCGAAGACGCTGCCGGTCCCGCGTGAGTATGAACATCCACGAATATCAGGCGAAGGAAATCCTACGGAAATACCGGGTGCCGGTGCCGCGCGGATATCTCGTGTTGAGCCCGGACGAGGCGGAGCAGGCGGCCCGAGCGATTGGCACGAAGGTCGTGGTGGTCAAAGCCCAAGTGCATGCCGGTGGACGGGGAAAGGCCGGGGGCGTCAAGCTGGCGAAGTCGCCCGCTGAGGCCAAGGAGATCGCTTCTCGGATGTTGGGGATGATTTTGAAAACGCCCCAGACTGGACCCGAAGGAAAAAGAGTCCGCAAGGTGTACGTCGAAGAAGGACTGGACATCGCCCGGGAGCTCTACCTTGGGGTGACGCTCGACCGCGAAAGCTCGCGCCTTAGCTTCATCGCGTCCGCCGAGGGCGGGGTGGAGATCGAGGAGACGGCCGCGAAACATCCGGAGAGGATCCTTCGCGAAACGGTGGACCCGGCGGTGGGGTTTTTGGACTTTCAGGGCCGGAGGATGGCCTTTGCGCTCGGGCTGCCGGCGGACACGAGCAACAAGTTCACCGCCTTTGGCCGCGGGTTGCATCGCGCCTATACCGAGAGTGACGCCTCGCTCGTGGAGATCAATCCGCTGGTCGTCTTGAAAGACGGTTCGGTGGTGGCGCTCGATGCGAAGATGAACTTCGACGACAATGCCCTCTATCGGCACCCCGAGATTGCCGCTTACCGAGACGTTGACGAAGAGGATCCGACCGAGGCCAAGGCCAAAGAGTACGATCTGGCCTACATCCATCTGGATGGGAACATCGGGTGTCTGGTGAATGGAGCCGGGCTCGCGATGGCGACGATGGACACGATCAAGCTGGTCGGAGGCAACCCGGCCAACTTTCTCGACGTGGGAGGGGGCGCCTCGAAGGAAAAGGTAGCCGTCGCCTTCAAGTTAATCCTCGCAGATCCCAAGGTGAAGGCGATCCTGGTCAACATCTTCGGCGGGATCATGCGCAACGACGTGATCGCGGAAGGGGTGGTGGCGGCAGCGAAGGAGCTGGATTTGCGCGTGCCGCTGGTAGTCCGGCTGGAAGGAACCAACGTCGAGCAGGGGAAGGAAATTCTTCGCAAGTCCGGCCTGAAGATCATCCCCGCCGAAAATCTGCGCGATGCCGCGGAGAAAGCGGTCGCTGCGGCGCGAGGGGCCGCATGAGCATCTTCGTGGACAGCCACACCCGCGTGCTCGTGCAGGGCATTACCGGCTCGACTGGATCCTTCCATGCCCGGCAGATGATGGAGTACGGCACGCAGGTGGTGGCCGGCGTCGTGCCGGGGAAGGGCGGAGGGCTTTTCGAGCAGAAGGTGCCGCTGTTCAACACCGTCTCGGAGGCGGTGAAGTCAACGGGCGCCAATGCGAGCGTGGTCTTCGTGCCGCCGCCATTTGCGGCCGACGCAATCATGGAAGCGGCGGACACTGGCGTGCCTTTGATCGTGGTGATCACCGAAGGCATTCCGGTTTACGACATGGTTCGCGCCAAGCGGTATTTGCAGGACTTACCGGCCGCGCGATTGCTTGGGCCTAACTGTCCAGGGGTGATCAACCCTGGAGCCCGATGCAAGATTGGAATCATGCCGGGGAACATCCATCGGCCCGGGCGGATCGGTGTTGTCTCGCGCTCCGGCACGTTGACCTATGAAGCGGTGTTTCAATTGACTCAGTTGGGCCTCGGCCAATCGACCGCGGTGGGGATTGGAGGCGATCCGGTGAACGGGACCGATTTTGTCGATTGCCTCAAACGCTTCAATGCGGATTCCGAGACCGACGGGGTGATCCTGATCGGCGAGATCGGCGGAAGCGCGGAAGAGAGAGCAGCGGAATACATCGGGCGCGAGTTTACCAAGCCGATCGCAGGCTTTATCGCCGGGCAGTCCGCGCCGCCCGGAAAGCGAATGGGCCACGCCGGGGCAATCATCGCCGGCGGCAAAGGCACGGCTGCGGAAAAGATCAAGGCGCTGGAGCGCGCCGGAGTGCTGATCGCGCCTTCCCCAGCCGAGCTCGGCACCACTCTACAGGCCGCGCTGCGGCGCGGGCCGCCCCGGAGAAACACTTAACCACGGAGTAGCGAATGGCATTGCAACGGACCCTGTCGATCATCAAGCCAGACGGGTTGGAAAAGGGAATCATCGGCAAAGTCCTGACTCGCTTTGAGGACCGCGGGTTAAAGCCGGTGGCGATGCGGATGCAATTTTTGTCGCGCAGGGAGGCGGAGGGCTTCTATGCGGTTCACAAGGAGCGCTCGTTCTTCAAGGACTTGGTGAACTTCATGACCTCTGGGCCGGTCGTCCTGATGGTTCTCGAGGGTGAGGACGCGATCGCGAAAAATCGCGAAATCATGGGAGCGACCAATCCCGCTAAGGCGGCACCAGGGACGATTCGCAAGGATTTCGCCACCGATGTGGAGAAGAATACGGTTCACGGATCGGATAGCGAAGAGAATGCGAAAGTGGAGATTGCCTATTTCTTCCGTCAGACGGAGATCGTGAATTACGGCTGGAAGCGTTAGAACTGGCCTACTGAGCGCTTCCGGCGTGCCGTCGCCCAGCCCGCGTTACTCCGCCAAATTCATCGCCGTATTCACTCGGTTGTTTTGGCCATTCGCGCGGGTCTGGTTCAGGCCGCGGGTCGAGGGTCTGCAACAGATCCCGCCTGCGCCCTGTCTGTTCGTTGCGAATCACAGTGCCTATGGAGTCTTCGAAGTGCTGGTAATGCTCGCGATCTGGCATCGCCATTTTGGACCAGCACGGCCCGTGGCGGGCCTTTCGCACGACTTGGGAATGATGGCTCCGCTGCGCTGGCCGGTGGAGGCAATTGGCGGCGTACGCGCCACGCCGACCGCAGCCAAGGAGCTTTTGGCGCGCGGAATCGATGTTCTGGTCTTTCCGGGAGGGTTCCTGGACGCGATGCGGCCGTTCACAGCGCGATATGAGGTTCGCTGGGGAGGTCGCTCAGGGTTCTTGCGCGTCGCGGCCGAAAGCGGCGTTCCGATCGTCCCGATCGCCAATTGTGGGAGCCACGCGCAATACGCGATGGTCCTTCAGCGCTTGCCATTGCCCTTGGGCCTCCTCGGGCCCTTGGCGGCCCTTGTCGCCTGGCTGGTGGGCTGGATCTCATGGCCCTGGGTGTTATTGGGTCTGATGTTTGCCATTGTGCCGAATCCTACCCGCATGGACCTTCAGTTCCTTCCGACGCTCTATCCAGACCAGCTTCTCAGCGAGGCGCATGGGAACGCCGCTGCCGCCGCGGAGAGAGTCCGCCGAGAGCTGGAGCGAGCCCTGAAAGCGCTGGCTGCACGCCGCCGGACCGCATGGGAGTAGACGGATGACGGCCGATTTGCGCGAGCTGAGCGGACTGACGCTGGACGAGCTGACCCGGTTCGTTACCGAGGAGCTGGGGGAGCAGGGTTATCGCGCTCGGCAGATCTTCCGTTGGATTCACCAGCGCGGCGCCACCCGCTTCGATCAAATGACCAACTTGTCGAAGCCGCTTCGCCAGCGTCTCGGCGAAGTAGCGACGATGCGATCCCTGGTCAAGGATCTGGAACAGAGATCGATCGATGGGACGATCAAGTATCGCTTCCGGACCGCGGACGATCGGCGAATCGAGACGGTCTACATGCCTGCGGAAGATCGCAGAACCCTGTGCGTCTCCACTCAGGCCGGTTGCGCCATGGGGTGCACATTCTGCATGACCGCGACCATGGGCTTGCAGCGAAATCTCACCCCCGCGGAGATTGTCGGTCAGGTGCACGCGGTCAATTTCGAGGTTGCCGGGCAGAACCCCACCGCCACTCAACGGCCGATCACGAACCTGGTGTTCATGGGAATGGGAGAGCCGCTCCATAATTTCGAAAACCTCAAGACCTCCCTGCAGATATTGCAGTCGGAAGGGGGCCTCAACTTCTCCCATCGCCACATCACCGTCTCCACGGTCGGTCTGGTGCCGATGATCGAGCGGTTTGGCCAGGAAACGGACGTGAAGCTTGCCATCTCGCTCAACGCGAGCCACGACGCGCAGCGGTCCGAAATCATGCCGATCAACCGAAAGTGGAACATCGCCACTTTGCTCGAGGCCTGTCGAAAGTTCCCCCTTCGCCAGGGTAGGCGGATCACCTTCGAATACGTGCTGATGAAAGGCATCAACGATGCGGATGACGATGCTCGCCGGCTGGTCGAGCTGCTCAAGGGCATTCCGGCCAAGGTGAATCTGATTCCCTACAACGAGAACCCGGGACTGGGCTTTGAGAGCAGCGGAGAGGTCCGAGCGGATGAATTTCGCCAGATCCTGGCCAACGGGCACGTCGCCGCCTTCGTCCGCAAGAACCGCGGTCGGGACATCGCGGCGGCCTGCGGACAGTTGGCCAATGTGACGTCCTTGACAACCCCACTGACCGGAACATAAAGACTGTGGCCTTCCTCGAACTGGAGCAGTAAATGGCCGTTGTCCTTCGTCTTTCGCGCGCGGGCGCGAAAAAAATGCCGTTTTACCACGTGGTTGCCACGGACTCGCGCAACCCGCGGGACGGCAAGTTTATCGAGGCCATCGGCTCCTACGATCCAAATGATGAGCCACCCAAAGTGGAGTTCAAACAGGATCGGCTCGAGCACTGGCTGCGAGCGGGCGCCAAGCCGTCCGAGACCGTGGCGGGGTTGATCAAGCGGGCCTTGCGAAAACCCACTCAGTAATGGGGGTCGCTGGATTTGTCGGATTCGACGCAGTTCGAAGCGCTGATTACCTATCTGGCGAAGTCGCTGGTGGACCGTCCTGATCAAGTGGTGGTCCGTCCCACTCCGGCGGAGAATGGGCGGATCTACGAGTTGCAGGTGGCGCCGGAGGACGTCGGGAAGGTCATCGGCCGAGACGGCCGAACCGTCAACGCGATGCGCACTTTGCTGGCCGCGGCCGCTCAGCGAAAAGGCGAGAAAGCGCGGTTGGAGATTCTGGACGACCGCCGTCTGGCCGCTCGAAATACGACGCCGGCCGGTCCCGCGGGGTCCCCTCCGTCAGACGTCCCGTGACGGCTTCGCCGCTTCTCGAGCTGGGCTACATTGCGGCAGCACACGGAGTTCAAGGAAAGGTGGTTATCCGCACGTTTGATCCGCAGTCCGCGGCCTTAGACCAGGTGCAGAGGGTGCACTTGAAATTGAAGGATGCCGACGAGCGAGAGCTCAGGATTGCGTCTCGCCAGCAGACGGGCAATCGATGGGTGCTCGGTTTTGCACAAATCGAGACGCGCTCGGAGGCTGAACATCTGATCGGAAGCCGAGTCTCGGTTTTTCGCGGCGATCTGGAGCCTCCGCGCGAAGGAGAGTTCTTTCAGGGGGATCTGATCGGCCTGACGGCAGTCAATGAGGCGGGAAAGGTGCTGGGAAACGTCGCCGAAATCTGGAACACCGGACCGGTACCCAACCTGGTGATTCGCGGCGAGGGTGAGCTCGAGCTTTTGGTCCCTTTCGCGGACGAGTTCGTCCCGCAGGTTGACCTTGTTGAAGGCCGGATTGTCATTCGCCCTCTCGACCTCGAGGAGTGACGGATGCCGCTTCGGGTAGAGGTGCTCACTCTCTTTCCCCGGATGATTTCCGGCTACCTCGAGGAGAGCATCCTCGGCAAAGCGCTCAAGGCCGGGCTGATCTCCGTTCAGACCATCGACATCCGCGACCATGCGGAGGGCAAACACCGGATTGCGGATGATGTCCCTTACGGGGGTGGTGGCGGGATGGTGATGAAGGTTGGACCGGTGGTCGCGGGGATCGAGGAGGCCAAGCGGCGCCTTCCTGCCGGCCGCACGGTGCTGATGAGCCCCAGGGGCGTTCGACTCACCCAGTCGCTCCTGCGAGAGTTTGCAGCGCATCAGGGTGGACTGATTCTCATCTGCGGGCGATACGAGGGGATCGACGAAAGGGTGCTCGGCTTCGTCGACGCGGAGATCTCGCTTGGGGATTTTGTGATTACGGGGGGCGAGCTTGCGGCACTCGCCCTGATCGACGGCGTGGCGCGGCTTCATCCGGGAGTGCTTGGGAACGAGGCTTCGCCCAGCAGCGAGAGCTTTGAGGGAGGAGTGCTCGAGTATCCTCAATACACGCGACCGCCGGACTTTCGTGGGCTGAAGGTTCCTGACGTTCTCGTCTCAGGCGACCATGCTCGGATCGCCAGGTGGCGGCGATGGCATCAGCTCCATGCGACGCGCAGCCGCCGGCCAGACCTCTTTGCTGACTTGGCGCTAAACGATGCGGATCGCACCCTACTTGAGCTGAGCGAAGAGCAACTGTAGGCTCGACTTGTTCGTCCGCCGTAAATTAGAGGACTTGGCGGACTTGTACCCGTTACTACGCTTTGATAATTAGCCAGCCTCTCCTTGCAAATGAATGGGAGTTCCGGTCATGCGCCGCAGCGCAATTGAACACGTTGAGTCCAAGCAAATGCGCAAGGACATTACCGATTTTCGAACCGGCGACACCGTGCGCGTCCACTGGAAGGTGAAAGAGGGCGACAAGGAGAGGGTGCAGCCCTTCGAAGGAGTGGTGATCCGCAAGACTCGTGGCCAAATCCGCGCGACCTTTACCGTGCGCAAGGTCTCCTATGGCGTCGGAGTCGAGCGCATCTTCCCGCTTCATAGCCCGCGCTACGAAAAAATCGAGGTGGTCTCGCACGGCAACGTGCATCGCAACCGCCTATTTTTCCTAAGAAACCTTCGCGGCAAGGCATCGCGACTGCAGACTCAGGATGAGACGCAAACGGACGGAGCGGCTAGGCCGATTGCGCCGACTTCTCCAACACCCGAGAGCGCCCCGGCTCCGGCCGAAGCGGCAACGGATGCCGAACCGAAGAAGGGCAAAGTCGACGCGGGTGATGAGAAGAAGGCGGGCAAGGGAAAGAAGTCCAAGTCCAAGCCCGCTGCAGGTGCTCGCGAGTAGGCCCTCCACCGTTAAGGTGCGCGAAGACTTTTTGGCCGCCGTCTGACTTTTTCGGGGAGCGCGTCGGATGGCGATAGACTGCAAGCTCCGATGCAATTCCTCGAGCTTTCCCTTCAGGGGGTTCGCGGCTTTTCGCCCGCGGTCCGGGCAGCGCTGCGCTCGGGTTACTGTCTGCTCAAGACAGCCGGCGCGAATCAGCCTCCGTTGAGCGGCTTGTGCAGCTCGCTGCTTTATCCGGATGGCCGCGGTGGAGACGCTGAATACAAAGCGACTGGCCAGCCGATTAGCCGCGCGTCGGTAACGATGATGGCAGGTGACCAGTCCATCTTCCGTCTGGTGCGAAGCCTCGGAGGCGCAGGCGCTCTGCAGCAGCTCAACAAGACGAGCAACCAGTTCGAGTTGTTGTCCGAGGATCCAACGGAGATCGCACAGTTTCTGCGATCTCACTTGGGGCTTCCGACGCGCAAGGCGTTCGAATCGGTACTTGCCTTGGCGGCCCACAACCTTCCCAGCCGTCGACAGAAGTCCGCTCACAAGACTCCGAGTGCTCACGGTCTCCTCTCGCCCAAGCCCGGACTTCGAGGGGTCGAGCCGCCGAAGGACCTCAGCACGGCGGAAGCGAAGCTGGCTGAGCTCCAGAGAGAGTTGATGCTCTCCAAGGAAGTCGAAAAGATTCAGTACCGAGTCGATGGCGTCTCATCCAAGTTGTTCGAGGTAGAGGAAAAGCTGAAAGGCACCGAGGCTCTGAAGGAGAAGATTCGCGAAGTGGAACAGGCGTGCCGTCAGGCGCCGACGGTGGAATCCTTGAAATTGCCCCCCGACATCATCGAGCGAGTCGAGCGGTTTGCAGCAATCACCGACAAGTACCAGCAGTCGGTCGCCAAGCTCGGATCGGAGCGCGACGACGAATATGACACCTTGCCTCGGCTGCTTGAGCCCGTCCACCGAAGGCCGTCGTTCTGGGCAGCGATCGGCTTCGGAGTCGCATGCATCATTCTTGGAATGATCATCGGCGGCAGCTGGCGCTACCTTGCCCTGTTGGACATCCCAGCCTTCGGGTTGGCCGCGATCCTGGCGATCAACTACATCGATGATGTCCGGTACTCCAAAGTGGCGAGCCGCAAGGGAGAGCGCTTCGCGACCCGAGAGAAGAGAATTCAGGAGGAGTATGAGTCCGAGTCGCGGGTGATCAAAGCCGCGACGGCCGCGCTGCAGCTCGAGTCTCCGGCGGAGATCATCGAAGCGCTCGGCCAAAGAGCGAAGCTGACGGCGGAACTGGGGGATCTTCGCCGGCAGCTGGCGGATTATGAGCGCAAGCCAGACTACGCGTCGGCCAAGTCCCAGGTGGCTGTGCTCAAGCGCGAGCAGGATCAGCTCAATAAGCAGCTGACAGAAAAGGGTGCCTACGTTCGTGAGGGGCGCGAGGTGGAGCGAGAAGCCGATCGGCTGCGAGCGTCGATCGCCGGCAGCAAGGCGCAGCCCGCGGCCCCGGCGCCGACAATCGAATCGGTATCCGCCCTGGCGCCGAGCCAGCCGGAGGATCCATTTCCCGCGCTGTTGTCGGTGGGCGCGGACCTTTTCGGAACAGACCTCCAGTCTGCAGGAGCGCTGATCAAAGAGCGTTGGTTCCAGTTCTTCGCCGGCCTGACCGAGCAGAAATACCAGAACCTCCGCCTGGAGAAGGATGGCAAAGCCCAGCTGACCTGCAACGGACAGCCGCTGGCTGCGGTTGCGTTGCCGGGCATGGACCTCGACTTGCTTTATCTGGCGGCGCGGTTTGCAGTGATTGAAAGGTACTGCGCGCGCAGCCGGGTGGCGTGCCTGATGGACGATGTTCTGGTGGGGTTCGATGAGGCGAAGCTGTTTCTGCTTGGGCGAATGTTGAAGCAGCTAGGGCAGGTCACCCAAGTGCTCCACGCGGCCAGCCAGCCTGGCCTGGAGCAACTGGCAGACGCGTCGGTCAACGTCTAGGCGATCCGACGCGTGGAGGCGTTGGGTCGGATGCGGACTGGAGCGCGCGAAGCCGGCGATCAGGCAGAAGAAGCCGTCGTCCGGTACCTGATTCAGCAGGGCTACGAAGTGCGAAGCCGCAACTTCACTTGTCGGGACGGCGAGCTCGATGTGGTGGCGGAACGCGGGCAGACGCTCTGTTTCGTTGAAGTGCGAATGCGCTCGACCGCCGCTTGGGGCGACCCGTCGCACACCGTCTCAGGCGCCAAGCAGCGCCGAGTGGTGAAGGCCGCGCTGCGCTATCTCTTTGTGAACCGTATCGTCGGGAAGATGATCCGGTTCGACGTTGCCTCGGTGGTGGGTAGTGGGCCCAACGCCTCTTTGGAGTACATTCCCGACGCGTTCGATGCAGGAATGTGAAAGTTGCCCCTAGGCAAGCTCTTTCTGGTGGCCACGCCGATCGGAAATCTCTCGGACATCACCGAGAGAGCGCTTCAGATCCTGCGCGAGGTCTCGTTCATCGCCTGTGAAGACACCCGCCATTCGCGGATCCTGTTGCAGCACTATGGGATCTCCCGCGAATTGGTCAGCCTGCCAGCTTTTGACGAAAGTCGAAGGGCACAGGCCCTCGCGGAGCGGATCGCAGGCGGCGAGGACTGCGCGTTGATCACCGACGCCGGGAGTCCGGGGATTAGCGATCCGGGCGAGAAGCTGGTCGTCGAAGCCCTGTCGCAAAACGTCGAGGTCGTTCCCATTCCGGGACCCAGCGCGCTGGTTGCTGCGCTTTCCGCTTCCGGGCTCCCGACGAGCCGCTTTCACTTCATCGGTTTTCTTCCGCGCAAAAGCGGGGAGCGAAGGACGATGCTCGAGGAAGTGGCGGCACTCTCGGCCACCTTGGTTCTCTACGAGTCTCCTCGCCGCGCGCTCGACACGCTCAAGGACTGTCTTGAGGTTTTGGGCGACCGCAGCGCATGCCTCGCGCGTGAGCTGACCAAGGTGCATGAGGAGTTCCTACGCGGAGATCTGAGCAGCTTGATTTCACAGGTTAGCTCCAGGGAGGAGCTAAAGGGCGAAGTGGTGATTGTGATCAAAGGCCGGATCGAGACCGAGTCCTGGGCCGAGGAAAAGCTGCGGACCGCCTTGCAGGCTCGACTGGCATCGGGCGAAAAGCTCAAGCAGCTCGCCAAGGAGCTGAGTCGCAGCTCGGGGTGGAGCTCACAGCAGATTTACCGTCTGGGCCTCTCGCTCAAAGGCGAGTAAGCGTTACTTTCCGGCGACTGCGATAGGCATCAGTCCATCGAGCCGATGGGCCTCTACCTCGAAGGCGGCCTTTTGAGTGGCCTCGAGTGATTGCCGGTAGGTTGGGTGGCTGGTGAACGGATCGAGCAAATGGGTTTCGCCGAGCATCAGCTGATAGTGCAGGTGCGGGGCAAAGGAATGCCCGCTGTTGCCGCTCGCGGCGATCACCTCGCCTTTCTTGATAGCCGTTCCCACCTGGAGCGACTTGGGCAGCGGCGAGAGATGCAGAAATAGCGCGCGGCGGTGCGCCCCGCCTCTCTCGGTGACTTCGAGGCAATTTCCGTTCGCGCGAAAGTGCCAATTTTTTCTGGTGACGACTGCGTCGAAGGTGGCCCTGACCTGGGACCCGACCGGCGTCTTGAAGTCCACGCCTTTGTGCCGTCGTCCATCGCGAATGAGCGAGGTCACCTGCTCATAGTCATCCAGCGGCGCATCCCGGAGCCGCAGCTCCAACTCTTCTCCGGATGGTAAGTAGTAGCGGGAAAACGGCGCTCCAGGCGGTCTGAAGCGGTAAGCAACGTAAGTCTGGCCCATCTTGCCGCTGTTGAAGCGAAGTGCGTGGACGATCGGTTCCTCATTGCGGCGGGTCTCGAAAAGCACGTCCAATCGGTCTCCGCGCATCAAGCCGCCGGGAACCGGGACCCACCACACCAGAGTTCGCCCGATGACCTGAGCCAAGGTCTGACCGAGGTCGGTTCCAAGACTTTCCACCAAGGCGCTCTCTAGCGGCCCCTGAAGGGTCAGCGAGACCTTTTGCAACCCGCTCTGCTTGAGTGGATCCACCGCAACGGGCGCAGCGGCCGCTGGAAGGAGGGAGGCGGGCGTTGGGGTAACCGCGACCAAGCTTGGCACAGAAGCTGAACGATGTGTTCGCCACCACCACCAACCGCCAGCGGCGCCAATCACGAGAACGAAGACCAGTATCTTCGGCGCGGGCGAGCGCTTGGGCTCTTCTGGGCCAAGGAGGGGAAGGGGAACTCTTCGAGTGTTCATCCTGCTCATTCTTCGCCTGCTTCGTCGCGCAATCCAAATTCCTTCATCTTCATTTGCAGTGATTTTCGGCTGATCTGGAGCAACTTAGCGGCGCGGGTGACGTTTCCCCCGGTTTCCTCAAGCGCCTTGGCGATCAGATCCTTCTCCAGCGCAGCGGCCTTCTGGCGGACGATATCCTTAAGTCCGGTCTCGCCGCTCGGCGCGACGGCCTCGGGCACCGCACCCACGGGTGCCGCCCCGACTGTCAGAGGGCTGGCGACGTGGCTGGTGGTCGAGCGAACAGGCTCTGGTAGATCTTTGGGTGTGATCAGCGGCCCATCGGCAAACAGAAGCACCCGCTCGACCAGATTTTCCAGCTCGCGAATATTTCCTGGCCAGGGATAGGCGACCAGCAGCGCCAACGCGTCTTCCGACACTCCCTCGATTTTTCGGTTCAATCGCTTGTTGTACTTGTCAATGAAGTGTTGGGCCAACGTCGGGATGTCGTCCTTTCGCTCTCGGAGCGCGGGGAGAACGATCGGGACCACCGCCAGCCGGTAATACAAGTCTGGCCGAAAGCGGCCGGCCTGGATTTCTTGCTGCAAATCCCGATTGGTGGCCGCGATCAGCCGCACGTCGACGCGAGTGGTCGTGATGCCGCCCACCCGTTCGAATTCGCTTTCCTGGAGCGCGCGGAGGAGCTTCACCTGCATCTCTACCGGAATCTCGGCGATCTCGTCGAGAAACAGCGTGCCGCCGTCGGCCAGTTCGAATCGACCGGGCTTGGAAGTCACGGCGCCGGTGAAGGCGCCTCGCTCGTACCCGAAAAGTTCGGACTCCATCAGGTCCTTGGGAATGGCCGCGCAGTTGATCCGAATCAGCGGCCGATTGCGGCGAGCCGAGCCTTCATGAAGCGCGGTCGCGATCAGCTCCTTGCCGGTGCCGCTCTCCCCGGTGATCAGAACCGTGGAGGGCGTATCCGCCACCTTGGCGATGATTTTGAAGACGTCTTGCATCTGGGTGGAGGTACCAACGATTTCGGGCTGCGCTTTCCCATCCACCTTGACATTGGTGAGCGAGATCGCGTGGGTCCGGTCAGCCTTGGCGATCACCGCTTGGATTTCGGCCTGGTCGAATGGCTTGGTGATGTAGTCAAAGGCGCCGAGCTTGATTGCCTCGACGGCGGAATCTACCGTCCCATGAGCGGTGATGATGATCACCGGCACGTCCGGATCGCTCGCGTTGACGGATTTGAGGATGTCCATTCCACCGAGCTTGGGCATCACCAGGTCGGTGACGACGATGTCCGCGCCGTTCTTCTGGAACTCGGCCAGGCCCTGCTCGCCATCCGAGGCGACGGTGACGTCGTAGCCATTGCGGCGAAGCATCGCCGCCAGCACCTTGCGCAGGTTTTGCTCGTCGTCGACCACCAGGACTTTGGCCATTGGCTCGGGCGCTGTTACCAAATGCACGCAGTCTGAGCAATGTGGGTGGGTGCCGATGGTGTATCGTGCCTCGATGCCCAGGGCGGAGCGAGAAACCGAACCGGCAGCCGCTTCGCCGATGGCCATACCCGAGTCGGTCGCTCCTGAGCCCATCGGACCCGATCCGGGAGAAGCCCAGCTACCGGATGCGGGGGGACGCGGCAGCTTCTGGGTGGCAAGTGGGATCCTCGTCTCGCGCCTGTTCGGATTGGTGCGCGAGCGGGTGTTCGCCTACTACCTCGGCAATTCGGTCGCTGCCGGGGCGTTCAAAGCCGCATTTCGAATTCCGAATTTCCTTCAGAATCTTTTTGGCGAAGGCGTGCTCTCCGCCTCGTTCATCCCGGTCTATGCAAATTTGATCGCCCACAGCGACCGCGAAGAAGCGGACCATGTGGCGAGCGCGGTCTTCGCCTGGTTGGCGCTGGTTACGGGCTTGTTGGTTGCCGCCGGCCTCTTGCTCGCGCCTCAAATGATTTCGCTGATCGCGCCGGGTTTTCGCGGCGAGTCTCGCGAGTTGACGATCCAGCTGGTGCGGATCTTCTTTCCTGGGACCGGCTTGCTGGTCCTTTCCGCGTGGTGTCTGGGGATCCTCAACAGCCATCGGAAATTCTTCGTGTCGTACGCGGCGCCAGTGATTTGGAGCTGCGCGCAGATCGTCGCGCTCGTCGGTTGGGGCAATCGCGTCGACTCCGATCGATTGGCTTTGTACGTCGCCTTCGGTGCTGCCGCCGGAAGCGCGCTGCAATTCTTGGTGCAGCTACCCTGGGTGTTGCACGTTCTGAAGCGATTTCGTCCTGTTCTGCTTGCAAGGCACGCGTCGACCCAGAGCGTATTTCGCAACTTTCTTCCGGTGCTTTTGGGACGCGGCGTGGTCCAGATCAGCGCGTTCGTAGACACCGCCTACGCGTCGCTGATCTCCGAACGGGCGGTTTCCGCTCTGGCATACGCGCAGATGATTTACCTCCTCCCAGTGAGCCTGTTCGGAATGGCCGTTTCCGCCGCGGAACTGCCCGCGATGTCGCAAGCGATCGGCACGGTCGAAGAAGTTGCCGCCACGCTTCGCAAGCGGGTGGATGAAGGCCTGGCGCGAATCGCTTACTTCGTGGTTCCCTCCGCCGCGGCGTTGCTCTGTCTGGGCGATGTGATTGGGGCGGCCCTCCTCCAGACCGGGCGCTTCCATGCGGAAGACTCGCGCTATTTGTGGTACCTGCTGATGGGAGGCTCAGTGGGACTTCTGGCGGCCACCCTGGGCCGGCTTTACGCTTCCACGTTTTATGCGCTGCGCGACGCCAGGACACCTCTGTATTTCGCGGTGCTGCGGGTTTTGGTCACTGTCGTGCTCGCGTATTGGGCCGCCGTTAAGCTGCCTGGTCAACTCGGCGTTCCTCGCGAGCTGGGCGCCGCCGGCATCACCGGCACGACCGGTCTGGTGGCGTGGCTCGAATATCTCCTGCTTCGGCGCAGCCTCGGGAAACGGATCGGCAAGACGGGACTTGGCGCGTCGCGATTGGTGCGCCTATGGGGTGCCGCCGGACTCGGGGCGGGTGTGGGATTGAGCGTCAAGGCTTTGCTGGCGCGCCTTTACGGCTCGGCCGCGAACACCATGGAGTGGGGGGCTGGCGTCCTGCCGTTCCCTGCGCTGCACCCCGTAGCGGTCGGCGTGTTGGTGCTGGTCCCATTCGTTGCGGCCTATTTTGCCGCCACGCTAGTATTGCGCATTCCCCAGGCAGATGCGGTGCTTCGCCGGCTCGCTTTGCGCCGCTGAGACAATCGATGTGTTTCGCAGCGTTGCTGCAACAATCAACGGGCTTTCTTGAGAGGCCTAGCTGTGTTTAGAGTTCGCCCCCCTTTGAACGAGCGCTGCGGGGAGATCGTGTTAATAAGGCTACGGAAGGGCTTCGTTTGAGCGAACAGCAAAAGAGTGGTTCTGGCGGGAAGGGGGGCTTCGGGCCGAAGAAGCCGCGCGCAACCTTCGGAGACGTGATGCTCGGGATCCCCGCTGGCCGAGGCGGCGAGCGGGAAGAGCGGCCTCGGGGTGGGAAGGAAGAGAGTCGGAACCGCCGGGGCGACGGACCGAGACGCGAAGGGCGAGGTGAAAGACCCGCGCGCGAAGCACGAGGCGATGGCTCGCGAGCGGAGAAACCTTCTGAGCCGAAGCAGATTGCTGTCGAGCAAACTGATCAGACCGCCGAAGGTTCCCCCCCGCCAAGCCAAAGCAAAAGTCGCGAAGAGCACAGGGGACGGGACCGCGGAACACGGGGGCACAGGCCAGAGAAGAGTCCGAGGACTCAGGGTCCCTTGGTCGTCGTCAAGCGCGCGACCGGGGCAATCGAGACGCGTGCGCTGGAAGCCACACACGAGGAGAAGCTACCCTCGCCGCCGCAGGCTCCTGAACCCAAGCCGATGAATGGCGCCGTCCCTGAAGCATCGGCCGCACCTGCTGCCCCCGACAGCGGGGCCATCACGGAGAGCGCTCCGAAGCCGATTCCAACGCCCAGCGCGCCGAGCGCGATTCTGCACGAGATGCCGGACAAGGAATCTTTCGCCGAGATGTTCGAAGCGGCGAGCAAGAAGGATCCCAAGGCGAGCCGCCGGCCGGTTCGGGTGGGAGAAAAAGTCGCGGGAACTATCTTTCAGCTAGGGGCTGAAGTGGCTTTCGTCACGCTCGAAGGAATTAATCGAGAAGCGATGATCGACATGAACCAGCTCCAGGACGAGCAGGGCATCCTTCGGTACGGTGTGGGCGATGCGATTGAAGCGTACGTCCTGGAAACGGGCGCCAAGGGCATCATCCTCAGCAAGACGCTCCCCAAGGGGCAGGCCTCGATGGCGATGTTGGTCGATGCGCGTACCTCCGGAATGCCGGTGGAAGGACTGGTGCTGGGACTCAACAAGGGAGGCTTGGAGGTCGCGATCGGCGACGTCCGTGCGTTCTGTCCCGCCAGCCAGGTGGACACGCACTACGTTGGCAAGCTCGACGATTTGGTGGGTGAGAAGTTCAAGTTCAAGGTGACGGAAGTTCGGGGGAAAAATGTGGTCCTCTCTCGGCGAGCCGTGCTGGAGGAGGAGCAGCGCGCGTTGGCCGCGGAGACTCGCAAGACGCTCGCGGAAGGGAAGGTGGTCCGCGGGAAAGTAACGACCGTCCGTGACTTCGGCGTCTTCGTCGATCTCGGAGGACTGGAGGGGCTCATTCCGGTATCGGAGCTTTCGCACACTCGCGTTTCGCATCCGAGCGAAGTGGTGAAGGTGGGCGACGATCTCGAAGTCGAGGTACTCAAGATCGAGCCGCCGCATCCGGAATCGCCGGACAAGAACAAGCATCGAGAGCGAGTCACCTTGTCCTTGCGCGCGCGACAGGAGGATCCGTGGAAGGCGGCGGCTGCGGAGCTCAAGGAAGGAGATCGGCTCGAGGGCAAAGTGGTGCGGTTACAGCCCTTCGGTGCATTCGTGGAGCTTCGTCCCGGCGTCGACGGACTGATTCACGTCTCGGCGCTCTCGGATCGACGGATCGCCCATCCGCGCGATGTGGTGAAGGTCGGGGATGTGGTGCCGGTGCTGATCGAGAAGATCGACACGAACGAGAAGCGAATCAGCCTGCGCCGCGTTGTCGAAGAGACCGCTGCTCCGGTGGAAGAGAAGCCGGTGGAGCGCAAGCCGCCGGAGAAGAAGGAGTCCGTTCCAACGCCCAAGGTCGGGCAGCTGATCAACGGGACCATCGATCGGATCGAGCCGTATGGCGTGTTCGTCTCCTTCCCTGGAGGCAAGGGTCTGATTCCAGCGAGCGAAACGGGCACCGATCGCGGCACGGATCTCAAGCGCCATTTCAAACTGGGCGACACCTTGCAGGCGGCGATCATCGAAATTGATAGTTCGAGGAAAATTCGCTTGTCGGTGACGGGGGCGGAGAAGGCGGAAGAGCGCGCCTCGTTGGAGGAGTGGAAGAAGGGGCAGAGCAAACCCGGAGGCAAGGGCTTCGGGACCTTTGCGGATCTTCTCAAAGGCAAAAAGCTGCTATAGTCGCCTCACGCTCGAGTGGAAGCTGAACTGGGCGGTAACCACTCAAGAACCTTGACAAATTGGCTCGCGTCATTAGAAGAGCCTGCGCATCGCGGGGTGGAGCAGCCTGGTAGCTCGTCGGGCTCATAACCCGAAGGTCGCTGGTTCAAATCCAGCCCCCGCAACTCGGAAACCTCAAGCCCTCTCGTGAACTTGCGAGGGGGCTTTTCGTTGCCCTCGAAGCGACTGTCACACGGACTGTCACACGCTCCGCCCGCAAGCTGCGGAACTCCAGGACGCGGCCCATGGGTTTCCGACCCGAAGGTCGGCGGAGTTCATGAGGCAGTTTCGAACCTGGAGCCGCAGTACGGGCATCTTCACTGGACCCTCGCGCCGTTGTATAAGGCGCAGCCGAGTGATTGGGAGTGGCGTCGCGAACTGAAGCTCAACCAGGTACCGCCACCACGATGTTTAGGGAGTCTCCCATGAAGATCAATGGCATCGTGCTCGCAACCCTATCCGCAGCTGTGCTGGCGGCGGTGGGAGCGCCGCAGACAGATAAGCTGGCGACGGATGGCGGATCACCCGCTGCGCAACAATCGACGGTTTCACCGCGCGAGGTGCTCATCGCTCGCGCCAAGTCTCTGGAACTCAACACGCCCTATGTGCCACCGCCGGGAGATCCGCTCGAGCATCACACGTCTGGCTTTGCGAAAATCATGTGTTCGGCAGTGTTCGTCACCGGCCTTGACCCTGACTTCGCAGCGGAGAACGTGGGCTATTTTACGAGTCCTTACGCAGAGCGCGCAAAAGTCGGCAAACCGGTGATCGATTGGGCCGCCAAGGTGGTCCACGTCGGCCTTCCGAATGGCGTGGCGCTGACAGCTAAGTACCTTGGCAGCCAGGGCTGCGTGACACTTCCAGCTGGGCAAAGCTCGGTGAGCTTCACTCCGGTCCAAGTCAAGAGCAAGCTTCCGGACCCCTCGACACAGCCTTGGCCGATGGGGGACCTGCTGCCCAAGAATTCGTTCGCGCCAGAACTCGACCTGAACAAAGTGAAGCAGGCGGTGGATGCGGCGTTCGAGTCGTCCGCCGAGATGACTGCTGCCTTCGTGGTGACCTGGAGAGGCCGGTTGATCGGCGAGCGATACGGCCAAGGCGTTACGGTGCGTACGCCCCTCGAGAGCTGGTCGATGGGCAAAAGTGTGACCGCAACGCTGCTTGGAATTCTCATCAAGGACGGCGTCTATCAGCTGTCACAGCCGGCGCCGATTCCGGAATGGCAAGGCGAAAACGATCCACACGCGAAAATTCGGATCGCCGATCTTCTGAATATGTCGAGCGGATTGCGGATCAAAGCGCCCCAGGACCCCGACTACGATCCGAAGGGCACCTATCCTGACCATGTGTATCTGTACACCGGCCGTATCAACGCGTTCCATTACGCTGCGACTCGCCCGCTGCAGTGGCCACCTGGCAGCGTGGGTCGCTATCACAACACCGACCCGGTGCTGATCAACTACTTGATTCGTCTGGCTGTTGAGAAACGCCACGAAGAGTACTTGTCGTTTCCGCAGCGCGCACTGTTTGACAAGATCGGCATCCGGACGATGGTGATCGAAACCGATCCATTTGGAAATTTTCTCACCCAGGGGTACGACTTTATGTCGGCTCGGGATTGGGCGCGGCTCGGGAACCTTTATCTTCAGGACGGCGTTTGGAACGGCAAGCGTATTTTGCCCGAAGGTTTTGTGAAGGTCGTCAGCACGTTGGCCCCGGCATGGAAGGCCGACAACCGTCCCATTTATGGCGGCTTCTTTTGGATAAACGGGGACGGCGCGCTTCCTGTTCCAAAGGAGGCGTACTCCATGAACGGGGCGGGCGGTCAGAATGTGCTGATCATCCCCTCGCACGAGCTCGTCGTGGTGCGCCTGGGACACTTTAAGGGGAGTACCGCGGGATCGACTGGCTTCAAAAAGGCTCTCGCACTCTTGATGGAAGCAGTACCGAAACATGTAAGCCAACTGTCGCGGTAAAGAACTGAGTCAAACGACCTGACCATCGACAGGAACCACCCGTCTTGACTGCGTCAGCATGTCGCAACAAGGTCCGTGAGCACTTCGCGGAGACGGGTCGCGAGCGTTTCGTTCACCCTCCGAGCCTCGGTGAGCAGTGCCTCTACTCCGACGCGGAGCGCTCGCGCAACTCCTCCGCATCCAAGTGCCGAACGAGCGCGGCCTGAAGCGGCGCCGTCACCTCCGCGGGTAGACGGTCGATCCCTCGGCTTTGGGCCGGCCGCGGGAAGGCCGTGTCGCAGGCACGCGAGCGAGAGAACGTGATCCCGCAGCCCGCTGACCATGTATTCCGCCTGCCACAGCTTGCCTCGGGCGATGCAGGCGCGAGCGTGGACCGCGTGGAGCCATGCGAGACCAATCAGTTGCTCAGCCGGGGGCGGCGAAACCTGTGGAAGTTCGGATGCGGCCCCGAACAGCAAGCGGAAGCTCGGCGCTCGTGCACCGAACTCACCCGCCGGCGCGAACGCGATCACCGTGGAAGTCGTCTCTCTCGATCTTCAGCTCGCGAAGCCCCTTGGAGGAGACCTTCTTGTCGCTGGGATAGCTGGGACGATCGAGGCGCGCGCGCACAACGAGCCCGCAGCGGTTGGTCGTGTTGCCGATGAGGTGGATGATCGTTTCGTAGGTCCAGAGCGGCCGGCGGCGCCAGTTGATCGAGATGAAGGAGAACAGTCGGTGCCCGACCTCGTTCCACTTGCTCGTGCCGGGCGGGAAGTGGCTGACGTGGATCGCGAAGTTGAGTTTGTCGGCGACGCGCTGACGCCGGGACGTGGCGTGGCCATCGGGTTGCCAGCAACACTCAAACCTTGACGGTTTCTTGCCGTAAATAGCGGAGAATGGCGTCAACTCGAGGCCACTCGCGGCAACGTCAACTGCCGTGGAAGTCCTTGATTCTGAAACGAAACCGCTTGCGCGACGCCCACTTGGGAAAACTACCTCTTAGCTCTCATAACCCGAAGGTCGCTGGTTCAAATCCAGCCCCCGCAACTCTGAAATGCCAAGCCCTCTCGCGAACTTGCGAGGGGGCTTTTCGTTGGCCTCGGAGCGACTGTCACACGGACTGTCACACGCGACGGCTGCAAGCTGGCGGAACTCTAAGACTCGGCCTTCCCGCAGCTCGATGCTCAGCTTCTCAACCTCGGCGCAGAGAGGCGCCCCAGGGCAGCGTCGTGTAGAGGTCCACGATATCGCCGGTCGCCCCGTGCGTCACCCAGCGGAGGATATCTTTCCGCGCCCGGTCCCGCTTGGCTCAGGCTGATGAACGTGCGGCGCGAGTCGTATTGACGCCGCCGTCGGAGGCCAACTCGGTCGCAGTCCTGGTGAAACATCGGAAGCGTTTTTGGGGAGGGAATAATCAGGGCCTCGAGCTTGAGAGGCGGAAGGAAATCGGCCTTGCGGTCCTCGAGCATTTGAAAACCCTTGTTGAAAAAGCCGGGTCCTCCGCGCTCTCGAAGCCCTCAGCCTTGGCGTAGACTTCCACCTTGGCGCGCTGGACAAGCGGAGGAAGCCACGTCAACGGTCGCCTGTTGATGTTGCTCGAGTTCGGCGCCAGAGGGGCGTCTCAGCTGATGGCAAGCAGGCACACGCGCCCGTCGGCGGTGCCGGCCGCGAGGCCGGGCCGCTTGCGTGCAGGAGCCAAAGCCGTGACCGGCGCTTTGCCAAGTTGATGATTCGCCAGGATCCTGCCGGTCCACACGTTGAGGATCTTCACGCTGCCGTCATTGCAACCCACCGCTACCACCGGCTCTCCCTGGCCGACGAAACAGATGCAGGCGATCCCGGCTCGCGACAGCGGCACCGAGAACACGCGGGCGAGGTTCGGACTCCATACGGTGACGGCGCCTTGTTCGTCGCCGGAAGCGAAGAAGAGGCCCTTGGGAGCAGCTGCCACGGCGGAGATCCGCGCGGTGTGAATGAATCCGTCCGCGACCTTCTCGCCTTTCGACGGTCGGGAGAGATGCACTGAGCCGGCCGTGCTGCCAGAGATGAGGTGACCGTCGTCGGAGAAGGCGATGGCCGTGACGGGACCGCCGTGCCCCTTGAGCTTGGTGACGGCGTTTCTCCGCGAGACGTCGACGACGTCGATCAAAGACCGGGTGTATCCCAGGGCCGCCTGCGACCCGTCCGGAGAGAGCGCGACCGACTCCACTTTCCCCGAGGAATCCACCGGGCATGCGGTCTTGAGCCATTGCGCGAGGTTCCAAACGGCCGCTTCGCTCTCGCCGGCCACCACCGCCTTGGGCGCGTTTTGGGCCATCGCCGCTATTTGAAAGCCCGGCATCTTCGCGGTGGTCGCTCGGAAACTGTCGTGCGCGACCTCCCAGGTGCCGCACTCGCCGTTCTGGGTCACGACTGCCACTTCGTTGCCGTCGGCCGATGCTTGAATGGCGAAGACTTTGGATTTCATGCCAGGCGTGGAGACGCGAAAGGTTTCGCGCCCCGCGCTGGAGTCCCCTTCGTCGTCATCGCTCGCGGCCGCGCTCCTGGGAGCGCCGGACGACAGGAGAGCGATCACGATCGCCGCGCCCGCGATGATCCCGGCCGGAGTCGTGGCCCCCTGCGATGCCACGATCGCAGCGATGGCGAGACCTATCACGATGATCGCGACCTTCGTGCCTCCGCCGCTGCTCCGACGGGTGTGCGTTGGCTTGACGGCGGCCGGCGCAGGGGTCCCCGCTTTCCACCGAGTCTCGACCCGCTGCCCCGGCCTCGACCAGACGATCTTCCACTGCCGAGCCACGTCGCTGATCGGCAGCGCCGAGGCGGCGCCCGAGGCGAGCCATGCGGGCAGCCCCGACGGAGGAGCTGCCTTGCCGGCCGGCGGTCCGGCAGGCAACGCCTTGGGCTTGAGCCGGGTCGAGTGCTTGAGGATCGATTCGAGATCCGGAACGTCCGAGGGGCTCTTCTCCAGACACGCCGCGAGGGTTCCGGTGAGGTGCGCGATCTCGTCCGACCGGATCGCGGCGAGCTCTTGCCACAAGGCACTCTTCCCCGCCTGTCGGAAGTCGTCGCGGACAAACAGTAGGTTGTCGCCGGTGTGGTAGTCGTCCCAGAGCTTGGGGTTGTGCTCCAGAGCGGCGAGGGAGAGGTAGATAACCAGCGCGGGAAAGCGGTCCAGGTAGGGGCCGAAGTCGGACTCCGAGCGCTTGGGGTGCTGGTAGGAGCGATGCCCGATCTCCGTCGCCGAACGGCCGTTCAAAGCCGGCACCCACATGCCGTCGTAGTCGACGAGGACCAGGCTGTCCTTTCGGACCAGGATGTTCCCGTGTTGGAGATCGCCGTGAGCCAATCTCGCCGCTTCCAGCTCGCGGACCAGGGTCCGCCATTTTTCCCGGAGGCCCGCGAGGACCGCAGGCTGCTTCAGGTGATCCTCGATGTACCGGTGGAAGAGATCGCCGTCGACCCAGGCCATCTTCACGACCGGGAACCAATTCCCACGCACCAGAATGCCGTCTTTGAGAAAAAGGAACCGGGCCCCGTAGCTCAAGCGGGCTTTTTCGAGATGCCTGGAAATGGCCGCGTAGCGCTCGGCGTGGTCGCTGATGGGCCGCAAAAAGCAGCGCACCGCCCAGGTTTCGGCTCTCTCGGAGGCCTTGTAGACCACCGCGTTGCCGCCCGTCGCCGGCTTCGGCATCCCGAACCGATCGAGCTCGATCTTGGCCTGCTTCAATCCCGCGTCCGCGAACGATTTCGCGGGGTGCTGCAGCGCCTCGTGATACTCAGTCAGATCCGGCCAGGTCGCCATCGGTCGTCTCTACAGGCCGCTCACCCGCGGAAGGTCACCCGCAGCAGCGTCACGTCGTCGTTGCGCATCCCGTCGTCCCGGGCGCGTTGGACGAAGACTTCGAAGTCGGATTGTTCGGCGATGGACTCGCATGCCTCCTTCCAGGCCGGCGCCCTGTCCTCTTCGCGCCGGAGAAGCCACGCCGACAACGCGTCGGTCGCGAACAGGATGAGGTCGTCGCGACGCAGCGAACCTTGACACACTTCGGCATGGGCACCGACCGTGGCTGCGCCTTCCGGATTGGAGCCCACCAGGTACGGACTGGTTCCGAACTCGGTCGAACGAGAGAGCGGGAACGCTTGCACCACCCTCATCTCCTGCTTGGCCGCATCGAGTTGGAACATGCAGGAGTCCCCGATCGCGACGGCGCGCCATACCTTGCCGGCGACGTTCAGCTCGAAGCCCAGAAACGTGGCGAAGGCCCCTTGTTTCGCCTTCTCTGCCGCGTACCAAGGGAGGGGCCGGGTGTTTCTGAATGCGCGCTGGCGCCAGAGTCGACGCGCCGCCTCCAGTCGGTCGAAGAACTCGGGGCCGGTCACCGAGTCGCGGAGATAACTCTCCACCAGCAGCGTGGCCCAGATCTTCGAGTAGCTGGTCTCCGTGGCCCCGTCGGCGATGGCGACGCGACAGCCGGCGGTTTCCCCCACCCGCCGGACCGACCAGGCGTCCTCGTACTCCTCGACGGCGTTGCCCGCCTTCTGGCACCAGAAGGCGGCGATGGCGAAGGGAGAGCCCGAGCTCACCGCAATTGGGCCGGCCGGGTCCCGATGTCGAGGAACTGAATCACCTGCACCGGCTGAGCGTTGAACACGAATCCTCGCGAGGTCTCATCCACCGCCATTCCCAACTCCCGGGCCCGGCCGACCATGAACGGCGTGAGCACCGAGGACATCTCGAACAGCTGCTTGGCGTACTGGTCGGGCAACCCGTCCGGCTTCCCAGGCAGCTCGATGGGCGCGCCGGCCGTCGAGGAGAGGTGGACGTTGAACAACAGCGTCGGGCCGTCGTCGGTACCCAGGCCGGTGAGCGCCTTGGCATCGGCTACGGGATCGCCATCGCTGGATTCGCCGTCGGTGATGTTGATGACGATGGGCGGAAATCCCTTGGCGTGCTCTGCGGACCACTTCTTGATGACGCCCTGGGCCTCCTTCAGCGCGGCGCACATCGGCGTTCCTCCGGACCAGGTCGGATCGAACCAGACCGGGAACTTCACTGACTGTTCGACGATCCCTCCGGCCCCGTCGTCCTGCTTCTTGGTGCGGTCTTCGATGCGAAGGGGGTTGTTGGCCAACTCGCTGATGGGGACCAGCTCCTTGCCAGCGAGGCTGCCGCCCAGTGCGGGCTTTGACTTGTCTTCGCTGTAGCCCAGGACGCCGACGTGGAAGTAGTCGTAGATGGCGTCCGACTTGGCACAACGCAACGAGATGTTGTGGATCAGCTTGTTGAGGATGGTGGCCATCTCGTCAGCCTTCTTGCGGCCGCTCTCGCCGCCGAACGGGTCTTCCATCGACCCCGACTGGTCGACGAGAAAGAGGAAACAACCGGGATTCTTTCTGCTGATCTCCGCCCTGTATGGCATGACGACCTCCATGGTGCTTAGAAGACCTAAAACGAGTGCATAAAGTACTCGTGACAATTGTGTTGATCCGCCTCTGTTTGGGAGGGGACTCAGCATATCAAAACCGGTCCGCACAAGCCTCTCGGCCTTGACTGCCTGGGGCCACGGACGTAGGGGCAAATCCCGACGGGGCCTCTGGTCTCACACCTCAAGCGAGTCGTATCCCACCACCAACTCCTCGCACCGCGGCGCTTCCCGTCTCAAACGGCTGTGGCGGCCAGTGACCGGCCTGCCCTCTCTCGAGGACCTCAAACAGCGCGACCCCGGCCTTCATGACCCGAAGATCGCTGGTTCAAATCCAGCCCCGCAATTTGAAAACTCAAACCCTCTCCGCACTTACGGAGAGGGTTTTTGAGTCTTTCGAGATCCTCTTTGGAAGCTTTGACAGTTTTTTGATGTAAACGCGCGCCCTCAATTCGCTGAACGGCATCGCGCAGGTCTTCCTCGGCGACCACGTTGTTGCGCTCGACCACGGCGCGCGTCTTGTGGCCGATCATCCTCATGACGACCGACTCCGCACGCCCTATCGGCGATCGGCGCGTGCCTCATCCGGCTGGGAGTAATGCCTGGAACCGCGGATCCCCCCGCAGAGGATCCAGGCGCGGATCGACCGCCAGGTAGGCCATCCAGCCCGACCGGTCGGCCTTCGCTTGCGCAAGCAGACCCA
>Ga0209588_1000049_pt1 | contig 46211 bp, 46 predicted proteins | sample Rivendell_Oct201_10_FD_188351 | JGI IMG/M metagenome (GOLD analysis project Ga0209588, IMG submission 188351) | Vadose zone soil microbial communities from the Eel River Critical Zone Observatory, Northern California, USA -... | ecosystem: Host-associated > Plants > Roots > Rhizosphere > Soil ...
AAGCGTCCCTAGAACCTTCCTAGCAAAGGCTAGGCAGAACAAGGGAGTCACAATCGGCACCGCCAATGTCCAAGACGCGTCTAGTTTTGGCAAAGTAGAATCCAAGCGCGGTTTAGTGACAGAAATTCAGGAGAAAGCGTCCAGGGCCGAGCCTGGACAAGTGAACGCTGGGATCTATCTGATGGATCAATCGATTTTCCCTGCGATAAGAAAGACTAAGCGTTCGATCCGTGGGGAGTTGGAATTGACTGATGCGATAAGAATCCTGATAAAAGAAGGAACTCAAGTCCACCCGTATCCATTGGGTTCGCGGAGATGGCTGGGGATCAGCTACCCATGGGATATGCTTGAAGCTAACCAGTGGATCCTAGAATCTGAGAAATCTGTTTCAAGAGGGACAATAGAGAGGGACGTTCATTTGTCAGGCTCTGTAGTTCTGGAGGAGGGGTCGGTCGTGAAGGCAGGTTCGTACTTGGAGGGGCCTGTCCATGTGGGAAAGGGTTGCCACATAGGTCCCAACTCTTACTTGCGACCATATTCGACTCTGGGAGACGACGTCAAGGTAGGCGCGGGATGCGAGGTGAAGAACAGCATAGTGATGAGGAACACACGGATTCCACATCTCTCCTATGTCGGAGACAGTATCCTGGGTGAGGCATGTTCCCTCGGGGCGGGCACCATAACCGCCAATCTGAGGTTTGACGAGGCTGAGATCAAGTCAAAGGTCCGTGGTTCCTGGGTAAGTAGTGGGAGGAAGAAGCTCGGGGCCATTCTGGGGGACGGCGTGAGGACTGGGATCAGTGTGTCGATTTTTCCTGGGGTTAAGATAGGTCGAGGGGCATGGATAGGACCCGGCGCGATTGTCGACCGGGATGTTCCTTCTAGCGCAAGGTACAAAGCATCCTGACAGTTATATTGTCCGTTTGTCATGGTAGACTTGGCGGCGACCCGGGTGAAGGGTCGAAACTCTGATTTCAAGAACCGGGTACTAGAATCGCCAAATCTCTGCGAAAGGACGATTTCTTAGCTTGCTGGTGTAGACGGTTGGGTAAACACAAGCACGTACCTGCTATCGAGCGCTCGCTACCGATGGAGCGAATAGTCGAGGTATTCGAAGCTCGCTTCGGCGACCCGTATCTCGATCCGACTGCCGAGCTGACCTTCGAGGAACTCACCGCAGCATTCCCAGGTGTACCTGTAGCGGAATTGGAGGAGGGCTTGTTGCACTGGACCAGCCATTCTGGAGAGAGAACGCTATCGACAAAAACTATTGAGAATGATGGGTATGAAACCCGGGTTTGGTACATTCATGGACTGGCTAGGCATCGTATTGATCCGTCTTCATCCAGCTCTAGGCACGTCGCCTTAGGCTAGCAGATTCGAAACGACCTGCTTGAAACCATAACTCCCGCGCAGAAGCGCGCTCCAAAAACTCCCGACTTCGGGGCAGAACTAGACTCGTTATAGTATTAGCCGGTTGATTCCGGGCGTAATTTTTGGAATAATGGCTGCACTCGCCAACTAGCTCTTGTGAACCGCTTCAAACGTGTAGCCATCTGGATCAAACACGTCCGCGGCGTAATAGCCGGGATAATATTCCAGACGAGCGCGAGGCGAGATATTGTTCTTTGCGCCCGCAGCTATCGCAGCCTTGTAGAAAACGTCTACCGCCTTATTGCTTTCCGCGATGAAGCCCCAGTGGATTGAGGCTGGATCAGGCCGACCCTGTTTCAGCCAGAAAAATGTCCTTTGGCCGTCACCAAAGCCCCAGAGATCTGGATGTCCGTCCGCGCCTTTGTAAGGCTCGGACATTTTTATCTTCAAAGGCTTGAGTGCAGCCGTATAGAACTTGAGTGAGCGCTCGACGTCGCTTACGGTCAGAATAATGTGATCAAGCATATGGATTCTCTCTTTCGTTAAAGATGGAGGAAAGTTGTACTTAAGATGAGATAATGGAATTTTGTAATTTAGTGATCCCATCTGACGGTTGGGTGGTTAAGGCGCAGATGAGGGGAGGAAAGCCCGACTGGTTTCGGGCCCGGTGCGTCATCACACTGATGCTTCGATGTCCTTTCATTCCATGATGCTTGACTTGGCGCGGTTTTCAGGTTTGCCAGTTATTGGCCGACAGGCGCGGGTCGTTCCCGAACCTGTCCTCGGAGATCATTCGGAAAAACTCGTATGAAAGTAAATACAACACCAGTTTCAAGCATCACCACAAGAGATGCAACCGGATCCAAAAAAGGAGTCCTTCACAATCTATCAAAATTCTCGAGCAGGAAGTCGCCCGGAATACGCCCGAATCACAAGTCTGGGCTGGCAGTACTGCAACCACGCTTATTCCGCGCTTCTTCCTAGGGAAAGAGTACCGTTTCGAAGATCATGATTCAACCCTATTCGTCGCCCTGAAACGGAAAACTCCCCAGCATCAGTTTCAACTGGCGAACGCCCTCTAGAAAAAAGGGGGCCACAACTTGTTTCTCGCGACACGGGAGAGCTCTTTGGAGACATCACCCATTCAGGAGATCGGGGCAGAACAAGCCCGGATCCTGCATTCTCGCTATTTACGGCCCGACGCGCTAACGATACTCACAATGTCGCCGTGGTTTAGAACGTAGGATTCTCCGAGACGCATTCCGCTCCTAGCGTTGACACCGTACAGAATGTGCTCGCCTAGATCAGTATGAATTCGTAGAGCAAGATCCTTCAAGGTCGACCCTTTCTGGACCAAGATCGCATCGGGTAGGACATTACCGGAATGGTCTGTCCATCTTTCCGGATCCTCCACCGGATAGACAACGATCATGTTCAACAGCTTGAAGAAAGCAGAGTTGATGCACTCCTGGACCCCAGTGGCTCCGTTGGGAGAGAGCACCTGTTTCCTGATCATCTCCAACGCTGCATCCTGCTGCGTCGTCAGCTTCGTGGTAGGCCCGGGAGAAAAGTCTGAATCTCCAGGCTTGTAAGAGATCAAGCCTTTCTCTGCGGCTCTTCTTAGCGCGAGTTCCGCCTCAGCCGAAGAAGAAACCGTGAGGTTTCCAGTCGCCGCCAAGCGCGGCACGTTGCTCTTCGAGGAGGGAAGGTCGATCTTGTTGGCAGCCAGCATCATAGGCTTGGACGCTCTCCTCAACAATCCAACCAGACGCATCATATCCTCACGAGACCACAGCGCAGGTCTCTCGTTAAGATCCGCAAGCCTCAATCCCTCTTCGACCTGAAACTTTCTCACACCGAGGCCGCTGAGTCTCTCGGCAATTGACTGGGCCAGTTCGTCCCTCGTCAAGTTAGCCCTGCGCGCAACCTTCTCCCAGTCCTTCGCAAGTATCTGGTACATCCACGCCTCAAGCTCCCTCTCAAGGAAGCTCACGTCTTCAAGAGGATCATGGCTCCCCGCAGCAACAGGCTTCCCCTCCGAATCCGTCGAGCCTGACGCGTCAACAACGTGGATCAGCGCATCTGCTTTCCGCAGATCGTCCAGGAACTGGTTCCCGAGACCCTTCCCCGTCGAGGCTCCAGGTACCAGACCTGGGCAGTCGATCAGTTCAACCGGGATGAACCGTTCCCCGTCAATGCAGCGTGAGTTACGAGGCTGATCTTGAACTCCAAGATCCTTGCAGACGCACTTCGTCCGGAGGTAGGAGATGCCTTTGTTTGGCCTTATGGTTGTGAACGGATAGTTTGCGATCGGTACGACTGTCAGTGTTGCGGCGCTGAAGAAGGTGCTTTTCCCAGCGTTCGGTTTTCCTACAATTCCAACCTGCACTTAGAACCACAAGGAAATCAAGTGTTTGAGGGGAGGCCAGTAATTCTCAACCCTGCACCTTTGACTCCGTATCGAATGTTCAGTGAGACGAGAAGCGCGGTCAGCTGCTCGACAGTTCTCGAATTACTCAGCGGACCCGCGTCAATTCCGTGAACCCCAGGAATTGATTTAGCTAGATCCAGTACGGTTTTCTTTGCATCTACGTCATCTCCGCATACCAGAACATCGCAGTCTACCTGCTTCGACATGTCGTTCAGCGATTCCGCGCTGATGTTATTGAATGCTGAAACCAGCTTCGTCCCTTTCGGCAGAAATCTAGAAGCGAACTCGCCCGCCGATCCATCCCAGACTCCGATGGTCCGAGAAGCCGAGCCGCCGACAGCGGTTTCGAGGGGTACCGTCACGTTGACTACTATCTGTCCGGGTCTGATGGAGGGTTTCAGCGATTTGATTGTGTCAGGCAGTACTCCGAACGGGACTGTGACAACGATAATGTCCGCCTTCGACGCTACCTCTTGATTGACAAGCCCGTGAACTCGTGCACTGCTTCCAATGGTGCTCTGAATCTTGTTTGCAGCTGCCTTGGCCTTCTCCGCATCTCTGGATCCGATAATGACCTCGTAGCCGTGCTTGGCCCAGCGTAAAGCCAGACCATAGCCTTCGTCCCCGGTCCCGCCAATTACTCCGATCTTGAGACTAATCGCCTATCTCCTTCTCCGGCGAACAGTCTGCGGCAGGCTCTTGATAAGACCTCGACGCATAAGAAGTTCAGTAGACTTGCGCGCGTGAGTAATAATGCCAACGGCCTTCTCATAGAGCTCCTTCTTGGTCAAACGCGTCCTCGCCAAGCCCTGTCTGACCGCTTCAGCTCCAACAGCGGCCGCCTCTCTAGGGAAGAGTTCCCAATCACTCATACTAGGAATGATTCTATCCTCGGAGAGACCCTTTTCTTCAGCGACTTTTGCGATCTCCCTCGAAGCTGCAATACACATCTCATCGCTAATCATCTTCGCCCTCACGTCCAGCGTGCCCCGGAATATCGCGGGGAAACCGATAGAATTGTTCACTTGATTCGGAAAATCTGAACGGCCAGTAGCAACAATCTTGGCTCCAGCCTCCTTTGCCTCCCAAGGCCAGATTTCTGGAATCGGATTTGCACATGCAAAAACTATAGAATCATTATTCATCGTCCCAATGAGTTTTCCGGAAACTACGTCGGGGCCAGGCTGAGACATCGCTAATAGTGCGTCGGCCCCTCTAATCGCCTCGCTCAGTCCGCCAGTTCGGCCCTCTTGATTCGTCTTGAGAGCCATGTCCCACTTGGCCTTGAACCCATCGCTTAGGTCGGTCCTTTCCCTACTCAAGATTCCCTTACTATCCACAATGGTTATGTTTCCCGGACTCACGCCCGCCTCGATTATTATTCTGGCGACCGCGATGTTCGCGGCCCCAGCTCCGAGCATGCAAATCATAGAGTCCTTCATCTTCTTCCCAACGATCTTCAAAGCGTTCATCAAACCAGCACATACGACCGTCCAGGTCCCCTGCTGATCATCGTGCCAGACAGGTATCCCCAAGTCCCTCCTCAGAACATCAAGGATCTCGAAACACTTTGGTTGCGAGATGTCTTCCAAATTGATTCCTCCGAAAGACGGCTGCAACCACCGGACCGCGCTCTCTATTTCTCCTGGAACTTTTGTTCCAAGACAGATAGGATAGGCGTCCACGCCTCCTAGATATTTGAACAGAAGGCTCTTGCCTTCCATTACCGGCAGACCGGCCTCAGGGCCAATGTCGCCCAGCCCCAGAACTCTGGTACCGTCGGTGACGATGGCTACACTGTTCGACTTGTTAGTATAATCGTACACTTTCTCAGGGTTACGCTGAATCTCTCTGCAAGGGTCCGCGACCCCCGGCGTGTACCATATTGCAAAATCATCATAGGAGTTGACGGGGACTTTTGAGCTGATCTCGATCTTCCCATGATAGTACGGGTGATATTTCATGGCGAGTCGGGCAGGCGCATAAGCCCGCTTCAACAGTTTGACGTCTTGAGCCATCGGCAGCGCTACACTTCTAGAGGATTCTCGGTCCCCTAAGAAGGTGAGATTTAACATTGTTGAATTTCGCACGGGTCGAGTAAGCCTTATCAGATGTGTTTCTATCCCGAGCCTCGAGACAGCATCCTATGGCCTATTCTCACATGGAGGCGTGGTGGCGAGACGGGACACCCGATTTCCGGGACTGGCTCAGGCGAGCAGCAATAAGCTGGAGAAGAGAGCCCGTCGTAAAGAGAATTCCTCGCCCTACACGACTCGTGACCGCCCGACGCCTAGGATACAAGGCAAAAACGGGAATTGTCATGGTTAGAGTCCGTGTACGACGTGGAGGCGCAAGGAAACCAAGGCCAACTTCTGGAAGGAGACAGAAAGCGATGGGATCCGCTAAGTTCACCCGAGCCATTTCCCTCCAAACTGTGGCTGAGAGGCGAGCTGTTAGAAGATACCCGAACCTGACCGTGCGAGAGTCCTACCATCTCTATTCCGACGGAATGAGTCACTGGTACGAAGTGATCCTCATGGATCACCATCACCCCGCACTTCAGGAATAATTCAGCCGCTCAGCATAACAGGCGATTGAGGAAGGCAGCCTCGAGTCTCCATGGCGAGCCAGACACACATCAGGGTTTCAGATAACCGGAGAAAAAAGCCGAAGAACCGAATGAGTCCTTCAGGTCTCTCGAGATTTATTCGTCTGGGCCAACAGGCTGACCCGGTCATTCTCGACGCCCTAAGGCGAGGTGCACCTGACGAGTTCAAACCAGCCCTCAGCTATCACTTTGAAGTTGCAGGGAAACGGATGAGAGCAGCCATGGCTGTTCTCAGCTGCGCCGCTGCTGGAGGAAAGGTCGAACGCGCAGTCAAGCCAGCAGCAGTCGTTGAGATGATCCATAATTATTCACTCGTCATGGACGATCTTATCGATCGCGGAGAAGTCAGAAGAGGAAGACCAACTGTACGAGTCGTGATGGGAGACTCGATCGCTCTCTTGGTCGCCATGTATTATCGTGAAGTCCTAGACGACTTGATCGAGCATTCGCCGGCCAAAGACAACGTCAGAAATGTCGCAGTGGAGACTATGAAGGAGATAATCGATGGGGAACGACTGGACCTATTACTCGAGCAAGCTGGCCGAACAGACCCCTATCTAATCGAAAACAGAATCTCTAATCCAAGTTTCAAGTCATACCTGGACATGGTGGGAAAAAAGACCGCTTCTCTATTCAAGGCCGCAGGCCAGATAGGAGCCTACGCGGCCGAAGCCGAACCTCGAATCGTAAGCGCTCTAGGCACTTTCGGATGGAAAGCCGGACTAGCATTCCAAGTCATGGACGACGTCTTGGACATGTGTGGAGAGAAGACCGGAAAGCAACAGGCCAAGGACATCATTGAACACAAACTGGGCAACGCTGCAATCTTGGTCGCGATGAAATACCTTCCTCGAAGAGGTCGCCTGGAGTTGAAGAAGATTATCGGATCTGAACGCGTTTCGAAACAGATGGTGACAAGGGCCATACGCATTGTGAACAGGACGCCCGCAGAAAAGAAGTGTAAAGAAATAGCGATGAGATACTTGGAAGACGCGAAAAGGAACCTTTCCGTCCTCAAGCCTTCTCCTTTCAGGGACGCCTTGTCTGATCTCGCAGACCAAGTTGTAGCGAGATCCTACTGACGCCTTTCTCTCCACGGGACGAATCTTGTCCCGATAGATTCAGACCCCTTGAGCAAGTTTCCCAGATTCGACGGTTCAGTGAGATTGAAGATGTAGCACTCACAGCCGTGTTTGGCCAGTTTAAGTGCCTCCAGGGCCTTCCCACGCATTCCACCAGTCACATCACCGCTACTTGGTCTCAACCCTTTCAAGACCTCGGAGTAGTTTCCACGATTGACCTTGCTGACGAGTCTCGCCTTCGAGGATGTCTTCGGATTCCCATCATAAAGGCCATCCACATCACAACCAAAAAGGACCCTTGGAATCCGGAGCTTTTCACCAAGCAGAGAAGCAATTCTATCAGCCGACACAACACCACAACCTCGGGTTTCATCGAAAGCAATATCACCGTGAATCAGAGGAATCAGACCGAGTCGCAAAGCTGCCGAGACAGGACCCAGGAACCATTTACTTACATTTCCGCCTCTTAGGGTCAGGAAGCTCATTGGTGCTAAAGGAACGAAAGGCTTGTGTCGAAGAAGTAGACCCACTCCGATTATTCTCGTCAGTTGATCGAGATTCAGTTCGATCTCTGAGACCGAAGCCAATTGAGTTTTCCGTTTAAAGCCATTCTTGATGGCCGCCTTGGAAACAAAGGGATGGGCAAAAGATCCTCCACCGTGAAGGAGAACCACTGGCCCGGAGTGGGTTGAGATTTCGGAGATAGCATTGTGAATTACTTCCAGCCTTGCCGTACAAGCTCTTGACTTGTCAGTAATCGCGGATCCTCCAAGCTTGACTACAACCGGAGCCTGCATCAGCTTTCGTCTTCGATATGATTGGCATTTAGCGGCTTCGGGATGACTATTATCTTGCTATGCCGGTAACACGTGCCTTATGATAATCAGGGATGACGCTCTCAGTTGACAGTCAGAGTTGACAGCCAGATTCGAAATCGAAGATAGTCGTCTTGACATAATCGAAGATAAGATCGTCCACTCTCTTGGTGAGAGACCTAGCAGTTCAATAGGCGAAATCGCGAGAGAGCTTCGGGTCAACAGATCGACCGCGTCCAAGTACCTGCATGTCCTTAGGGCGAAGCGAAGGGTCAACTTTCGACAAGTTGGGCCTGTGAAACTCTGGTCGTTGGAGGGCGAGAAGTAATGGAGACCCGTCGACCTACAGTGCCGACCCTACAGCAGAATGATGAAAGGGTCCAAACGGGCATCGCAAGCCTGGACAAAATAATCGAAGGAGGACTGGCTAGAGGCGACACGATTATCGTTGCTGGTCAACCCGGAACAGGAAAAACCACACTTGGTCTCCAGTTCCTATACCACGGAGCAGTACGATGCGGGGAAAATGGAGTCTACGCCTCCGTAATCGAGAGCGGCGAAAAACTGAAGCGCAATGCTCGACGTTTCGGATGGGATCTTGATCGCCTTGAGAAGGAAGGGAAACTTCAGTTGGTTTCGCTCCAGTCAACAATGAAGGCGGGCGTCAGCACAGCGCTAGAAACGGTACTAGAAGCCTTGCACAGCATCAATGCCAGAAGGCTAGTATTCGATTCCCTATCCGCGTTGATGACCGCCTTCGAAAGCACGGCTGAGGCCAGAAGCTTTCTGCACATTATGCTGAAGTTCTTGGAAGCAGCCAATTGTACAACACTAATGATCAGCGAAATCCCGTGGGGAAAACAACAGCTAGGCACAAACTTCGAGGAATTCTTAGGGGATGGCCTAATCGTCCTCGACGCTAGCTTCGACAATTCGAGAGTCCGAAGACGGATATACATTCCTAAGATGAGGGGAACAGAACATAGGCTTGAAGGCTACGACTACTACATCACCCGGGAAGGATTCGCTTTAGCGCCGACTCCTATCCCACCAGACAAGATCCGCTAGCTACGATTCTGGATCTGAGGGTATCCCCTCTGGAAAACAAGAGTGGCAGTCGGCTCGATAAGGGACCCGCAAAAGCCGATCTCATAGAGAAACTCATCGGATCGGAGACAAAAGCCGAACTCCTGATGTTTTTCCACGAAAACCCCGAGTCCACAGACACAGTTGAAGGAATCGCCAACAAGATCCGACGAAACCCGAAAGAGATAGATCGAGACGTGTCAGATCTTGTCGAACTGGGACTTCTCAAAGAAGTTAGGACAGTATCGTTCAACAAAGCCAGAGATCAAGAGTTGCAACGAGAGATCTCGAAGAGACTAATTTCGCCGCCATCTGGAGACGAGACGGAAAGATCTTCGTCAAGAGAGATGACAGGAATAGGAATAGTCGACGAACTTCTTCCCGAAGGTTATCCCTCGACCTCTGTCGTATTGGTCATGGGGGATCCAGCCACAGGAAAGACGACCCTCCTGACCCAGCTTGTGGTCGAAGCGCTCAGAAAAGACAAGAATGTTGTCTACGCAAGCTTAGACGACTTCCCTGATAGCGTAAGAGAATCTATGCGCATGATGGGAATAAACCCACAAAAATACGAGGTTGAAGGACGCCGCAAACTAGTCTTCATCGATTGTTACTCTTTCCTTGTCGGCGTAAAGAGCAAAGAGCAGTACAGCGAGGATCCTCAAAGGCTCTCTGACCTGAGTATTGTCGTGTCTAAAGCGCTCTCCGAGTCCCGCGACCCGAGCAACACTCTGCTAGGTATGGATTCTTTGACCACTCTGTTACAGAGGAGCGGGGTCAGACCATCGTTCGACTTCCTCCATACTCTGGTTGCCAAGATCCGCAGTTGCAAAGCAAGCTGTGTAACGTCTCTCTCGAGGAAAGCGTTTCACCCTGCGATCATAGCGGCTATTCAGGACAAGGTGGATGGTGTGATCGAGATGAAAGCGGAGGATACAAAAGACGGGCTCGCTAGGTACATTCGAGTTCCAAAGATGAAGGGTGCTCGTCACGTGACGGCGTGGACACCATACAACAGAGATCCTGGTTTGGGATTGATAATGCCTACGAGCAGTGGCTTGCAGAGCTAGAGAACGCTTTCTCTTGGAAATACCTCGATTCCTGTGTCGGTAATTCTGTATGGTCGTGGCTGATTGTCAACCGGGGTCTTACGCATCTTCTCTATCTGGATAACCCTCAGCAGCGATTTTCCAACTTGCAATTGCTGCAGCAAGATTACTCCGTGAGCTAGATACTCCTCATAATCGATGCTTCTCTCAAATCCGGGTCGTCGCAACTCTGTCGTGATCAGACACGTTGCGCCGGTGTCGGCGAGCGCCTCCATCAACTCCACAAGCGCGTTGCGTTGAGCAACAACTCCATCATATTGGAAGACCAACGTTGTTACCGGGTCAACAACGATCCTTTTCGCTCCGATTTCCTTAACGCTGGTCTTTATCATCTCAATCAATGTCGCCATCGAGAATTCCTTCCGTCCAACCGTCAGTTTTCCAACTTTGATTTCAGCAGGAAGATATCTTATCGGAGAAGCTTCTAGAAAAACAAGCTTCTTGCTGTTCTCTAGGTCTTCCAAATCCCATCCAAAGTCCAACATCTCTTCGAAAACGTGAACCTTGTTCTCATCAAGACTCACGTAGACTCCTGGATCTTCGTAGTCGAGTATTCCATTGACCAGGAATTGCGATGACATTATCGTCTTTCCAGTGCCAGGGCCCCCGCAGAGAAGGATGGTTCGGTTCTTGGGCAGACCGCCGGTCAGCAGCTTGTCCAGTCCAGGGATTCCGGTTGGGACCCTAGAATTGGCCGATCGATCGGCCGCAGTGTCGGCCATGAATCTTCCAAAGCTTCCAGCGATGCCAGGAAAGCATATTCGTTCTGATACGCTAACCTTCACGAAAAGGGTACATTGAGCGCATATCGATGAAGACTCGGTTCGCTTGGCAGAAGAGTCTGAGACAGGACCAACCAGGCGTCGCCAGGCGTGACATCGAAGGATAGGCTAGCTCTGTACCAGGATCCATCTGTACAGCTACTTCTAAGTAAGTTCGTCAGGGGAGAGATAGTTGAACTGGTACCCAGCTTCGATCTAAATCAGACCGTCAGATACCCAGAGGTGGAAGAAATTGTCGAGGGAGACTCAAGCGCCGCGAAACAATTGGTTGAAAAGCTCTGGGACGTGGGCATTTTCAAGCGCAAGTTTCACGAGAAGATTCTAGTCTGTCCCTCATGTCTATCCGTGAACGTAAGCAACGACTATGTTTGCCCCAACTGCAATTCAATAGATATTGAACGTAAGACCCTCCTCGAACATACTGCATGTGGGAACATTGACAGTGTAGATAACTTTCTCGTCGAAGGAGGTCTCCTCTGTCCGAAATGCAACAAGGAGTTGTTTGAGGCCGGAGTTGATTATCAGAAGCTGGGTGCCTGGTTTCAATGCAGTCAATGCGGAAAACGTTCCGACATGCCCAGCCCGATACACCGATGCAGAAACTGTGGGCACATCTTCACAATAAGAGACACAGGATTCGTCACCATCTACGCTTACCGACTAGGCTCGGAAGCTGAAGAAGAATTCAAGCGAAGCTATCTCGTCATGAAACCAATAGGGCTGGTCCTCGAAGACTACCAGTTCAAGGTTGAGATGCCCGGCCAGATTGCCGGTCGATCTGGAGCGTTGCATAGGTTTGACGCGGTCGCGACCAAAGGCTCCTCTGAGGTCGTAGTGCTCGACGTGATCGCCAGTGAGAAGCGGATCGACGAGGTACCCGTAGCCTCAATGTACGCCAAAATCTTTGATGTTACTCCAACCCAATCGATACTTGTCGCTATGCCCGGACTAACCGACAAGGCAAAAAGGCTCGCAGGGCTCTACAGAATCTCAACAATCGAGGCTGAAAACTCGCAGCAGGCGGCAGACCAGATCAAGGAAAAGTTTGGTTGGGCAGGGCTTTCGGGTAACGAAGAGTCGCTCGGCGACTTACAGCTGTAACCGTGTAGTCTTCACAGTGGTTCCATTATTCCCTTTCCTCCGATCGACTTTGCGCCTACAAAGTTGAATCTACGTGACACTGAAGGTCCGTCCCGTCAAGCTGAGAGATAGCCTCTACCTCCTGATCCCTGTTGACATAGCCCGCTTACTCGGGGTCGCCTCGTCATCTGACTTCCATTTGAGCCTCAACGAGAACCAAGATTCTGTAAAGCTAGTCTACGAGTTGAAGAAGGAAGAAAACGTAACGGCTGATGAAAAGAGAGAATGAGATAGCCCCGGGGTCAATATTCTGATTAACGTCCTAGACTTTCTCGCGCTCACGGCCGCAAGCTCGGCGCTGTACTTCATTCTTCGAGCAAAGAAAACATACTTTTTGGATTCGGGCTTCTTCATAGCGGTCGCCAATGTAGGGTTCATCCTATTTCTAGCTGAAAGTACATACGCGGACGCCCTTGACACCTCAGTGTCTGCCCCCATCGGCACTGCGCTGATCGCGATCATGGCCTCTTCCATCGGATTCGCGTCCTACCTGTTGCGAAGTGCCGATGAGACTGATCCTCGACGAATCTGGAGACTGAGAAGATTCGTTTCACAACCCCCCATGGCTTTCCTCATTTTCATGATGGCAGTCGGCGTTTGGACTGCAGCTGGTTTCATCTTCAGTCCTTGGTCGCTAAGTCAAACCGGCTCGGGAAATGCTACCTACTTCTTCTACTCTTACCAGATCTGGTATATTGCAGCAAGCACCCTTCTACTGGTCTGCTTCATTTCACTCCCGGTTCTCTCCTTCTACCGCCAATCGAAAACAGTTCAAGACAGGAAAGCCTCTCTCTCGATGAAAATTATCAGCATTTGCTGGGCCTTCTTCGGCGGATTGACATTGTTCCAGATTGCCGCAGGTGGGCTCTTTCTTCCCGTAGCCCAACAAATTGGATCTGTTGCTGACAGCCTTCTCTTTGTACTCATTGCCTTTGCTCTGCGTGAACCCACAATCCTCGGCAGAATCGTAACGTCCGGAGAGACCGTGAGCCAGGCTGTGTATGCTAATCCCAGCCTTGACACGATCGTGCTCTATAATACCGAATCTGATCGGAGAAGCCTAGTCGAGACCTTCGTCAAAGATGGACTAGCGACAGGACAAGACGTGGTTTTTCAAGTAGCCAAAGCTGAAGTGCCATTCTATCGTGCAATACTGAAGGCGTCAGCCCTGACGGATACGTTCCTCGGGGAGCACTCGGTTACTATCCAGCCGATAGAAGGAACAGCGGCCCCCAGAGAGATCAACGGATCTCTACCAGCATCAGTTCCCCGAGAGAGGAGAGAGCTCATAGATCTCGACGAGATGGATAAAGATCGCTGTCGGAACATAATTGACCAGATCACGATACCAGACTCTACCCCAAGACCCAAACACGCAGGTCGAATCTGGGCCTTGAATGTGGACGGAGCTCATCCGGGGGTGCTCGATTTGCTTCAACAAGCTAACCCGACTGCTAGGGTGATTGACTTGGCGATGCAACAAGACACATTTTCAAGTATGGTCAACATGAAGCATCCAGATATTCTCGGAAACCGATTGCTGTTAGAATACGAGCCTACGAGCGACTATGAAGAAATCGTGAAGAAATTTGTGAGAGAGTTCCAGGCAAACGTTGAATCAGTAGCGATCTTCACCAGTGCGGGAAGTCCCATTTACCGCCAATTCAGAGACCAGAGAAACATCAGTCTCTTCAGCTTCAGCACCAAGACCTCGAGTCCTGCCAGGCTTTCCGAGGAACAGGTCCTGTTGCCAGAAAGAGACACTTCACTTCTGCTAGACGCAGTGGACAAGTTACTCCAAGCTCTTTCAAAGAAGAGAATCGGAATAGTATTCGATGTCTTTACAGACATCATTCTCTCACAGGGATTTGAGAAAGCCTATGGTGTCCTCTCATCCATCGTAGAAATGACGGAATCGGAAATCGCTTCAATTCTAGTGCTCATCAACTACGGCGCACTTGAACCAAGAGTTCTGGGAGCCATCCGAGGTCTCTTTCGATCACAACTACGCTTCAACTTTGAAGGTCTCAAAACCATCAAGCTTCAGGGAAGCCGGCTGGAAAGGAGCTTTGAGGATGAGCCATTGTCTGGAGTTCACGAGTCTTCAGGAGGAATCAGGGCATGAGCGTGCGTACCCAACCCTTCGAACAACTTCTCTTGGAATGCATCGATGAAGGTCTCTCCGTCCTGGGCAATGAACCACAGCATGCGCTCTACCAGTACCTCCTAACAATATGTTCCCTGCCACGTGAAGAGATTCCTGATCGAGTGGCGGACTTTGCGGCGGGATTGAGAAAGTCACTAGGTGGGGCCTCGAAGGTCATTGAAAAGATAATATTGAGAAAGCTGTTCCAAAAAGTCGGGTCGAGTTTCAGAGAATCGCTCGATACAGAATTCACGGAGTACGTTGCTGATGCAAAGCGGCGATACGAGATACTTTCGCACCGGCACGGAGTCGCCGAAGATTCCACTGATCCACTAAGATCAAAGAAGGGACAGGTCACCGGTTAGTTTGTCCACCATTTTCGAAGGCGCGGGCCCAATCCCAACGCAGGTTACCGTATCAGGAGGAACTTGAGTGAGGCCCCTGTCTCGGACGAGATAGACAGGAAGCCGATTCTTTCTCGCTGTATTTTCAAGGTGCAACAATGTCTCAAGGTCAGGTACTTTGAGAGCAATCTTACGCTGACCCTCTTCTAGCCACGACTTCCACCATTGCGGAAAACGAATACGAGCGTCTTCAGCGGCGCTGACGGCCGCGTGAGCACATTGGACAGCAATTTTTCCTCGGCTAACCTTGAGATCCAATCGGATTATCAGCGCTTGCTTGTATGCGAACTCTTGCGACATTTCGCACTTGCCGCAATTGTCACAGTATTTAACGGAGCTAGGAAAGACGGAGAGAAAGACTGGGGTTCATGACATTGGAAGTTATCTCGGCAAAGATATCCGCCATCGTCCATGCAACGGAAGATATAGATCGGGTTCTCCAAGCGTTGAGCCGGGTGTTCCCTGATGGCTCTCTTCCTTCGAAAGCGGAGACACGAAGGTTCAATGGACACTATGGAAACGAGATTCGAATTGTCGATCTGTCTATTCGCGGTGCACCCGCCCGTTCATTCTTGAAGTATCTGTGGAAGAGCTTGGCGAGTTTTGATCGAGCATCGATTCTAAATGCGTTGGACAAGCATCTCGACCCCGGTGGCGGGCTACACTTGCGCTTGGACAAAGAAGAAGCCTTTCGGGGAATACTTAGAATGAAGGAACAGGACCCAATCAAGATCCACCTTTCATTCAGGAAAGAAATCAAATCCGATCATGATCCTAACCAGGGAATCAAGCAACTCCTAGAATCGCTCGAACACAGTTAAGGATACTCCGAAGTCCGCTCGGAGATCGTAGGCTAGACGATATTACGTAGTCTGTGACAGTTCTCTTGGGGAATGAGGACGCCAGTCCCAGCATGACCTCTCCACGGGATGATATTCTCTGCGACGGGCCGACCCCACATTTGAATCGTTGGCCGGAAGGATCGTGGGAAAGGTTTTAGTACGCACCTACGAGTTCGCTCTTTCGAAATCTATCTAGGTGCAAAAGTTTGTCGATGTTTGCTGTGCCCGGCGCTTACGATCGGGCGATTACTGTATTCTCCCCAGACGGGAGACTCTTTCAGGTCGAATATGCAAGCGAGACTGTAAAGCGAGGCGCGACTGTTCTTGGAATCGCCTCTCCGGAGGGAGTCGTTCTCGCAGCTGAGGAAAGAGCTGGATCTAAACTTCAAGATTTATCTTTCATGTGGAAGATCTTCCAGATCGACGAACACGTTGGAACGGCTGTTGCTGGGCTAAGCTGTGACGCTCACATTCTCGTCGATCAGGCAAGAGTCTACGCCCAAAGCAACAAGCTCATGTACGACGAACCTATCGACATTGAAATCCTCACAAGGCGAATCGGAGAGATCAAACAGCTCTACACTCAGCATGCCGGAGTAAGACCATTTGGCATCTCAATGCTCTTCGGAGGAGTCGACAAGAAAGGCAGCAGGTTATTCTGGACAGATCCCAGCGGGGCCTTCTTCGCCTACCGCGCCTGGGCTATCGGGGCTGGCGGCGACGCTGCGAACGAAATACTTGAAGCGGAATATCGGGATAACCTCACTATGGATGAAGCACTCTTACTCGGAATGAAGTGTATGACTAAAGTTCTGGAAGGCAAGGCAGAGCCTCAGAAGATCCGGGTAGCAATTATCCCTCGAGATACTGGAAAATTCCAGAAGCTTCCCGTAGAGGAAGTTGACAAGTATCTCCGAAGGATGGATGCTAGCAAAAAGGCTCCGGCTGGCAAATGAGTGACAAGTACACAACCGCTCGCCTAACAAAAGGACAAGACCACTTCGAAATACTCGTAAAGCCCCAACCAGCACTAGACTACAAGCTTGGAAAACAAGTGCCCATCGCTCAAGTACTTCTGATCGAGGAAATCTACTCAGACTCAAGTAAAGGCACCAGAGCCTCGGAAGAAAAGCTCCAGAAATACTTCGGCTCAATCGACCCACAGAAAATCGCCGAGGAGGTAATGAAGAGCGGCGAACTCCAACTCACGACCGAGCAACGCCGACAACTCGTAGAGGAGAAGAGACGACAAATCGTTACGATAATCACCCGCAACGCCATCGACCCCCGAACGGGGACCCCTCATCCACCTCTGAGGATAGAACAAGCCATGGGACAGGTCCGTCTCTCGATCGATCCTTACAAAAGTGCCGAGGAGCAGGCGAAGGCCGTCCTGGAGGAGTTGAGACCCATTCTTCCGATCAAGATGGAGCAGATGCGCATTGCCGTCAAGGTTTTTCCCGAGCACGCCGCCAGAGCATACAACGCTTTCAAGAGCTTCGGGACTGTGAGTCGGGAGGAATGGCAGTCGGACGGATCTCTGATGGCGGTTATTGAAATGCCGGCTGGAATGTACGGCTCATTCATCGACAGAGTTGGCAAGCTGACGCAAGGATCCATTCAGACAAAGGTATTGACATAGAGGGTGGCAAAAAGATGGTCCTAGTCGCAGAGCCAAAACAAGTAGTCGCTCCAGGAGAGCTTCTTGCAGAAGGCGATCATCTTCTCGGCGATAACGCGTACAAGATCGGAACCCAAATTTACTCAGCATGCATTGGGATCTTGGAGGTCGACGGAAACAGAGTCTTCGTTGTTCCGTTAAAGGGCGGATACTTTCCGCGGGCCGGCGACCTGGTCGGCGGGAGAATTGTAGACATTGGATTATCGGGATGGTCCGTAGACATCCGCGCGCCCTACGAGGCAATGTTGCCTGCGTCTGAGACTCCAGGCCCCAGAGGGCCTAGGAGGCACGACCTTTCCTCCACCTTCGATGTTGGAGACATGGTATTAGCAGAAGTACTTGATTTTGACCGAACCAGAGACCCCCTACTCACAGCGAAGGGTCCCGGGCTTGGAAAAGTATCAACTGGCCGGGTCGTCGAGATAAGCGCGGCGAAGATTCCGCGTCTAATCGGAAGAAAGGGCTCCATGATTAGTATGCTGAAGAATGAGACCAGATGCCAGATCACAGTAGGTCAGAACGGTGTCGTGCTAGTCTGGGGCAAGTCTCCGGAGGACGAGAGGGTCGCGGTAGAAGCCATATACATGGTTGAACGTGAGGCCCATACAAGAGGACTAACCGACCGCATAAGGGAAATGATAGCGAAATCCAGGATAGTTGAACAAGTTGCCGGAACCCAAACAGCCTGAAAAACTGATCGATGAGAAAGGATTGCGGATCGATGGCCGCCGCCTAGACCAATTACGGCCTTTGAAACTGGAGGTCGGACTCCTTGACAAGGCCGACGGGTCCGCCTACATCGAACAAGGAAAAAACAAGATACTTGTCGCCGTCTATGGGCCGAGAGAGGCGCATCCCAAACACATCGCCATGCCAGAAAGAGCAGTCATTAGATGCAGATACCACATGGCGCCCTTCTCAGTTGACGAGAGAAAATCACCCGCACCCTCAAGACGTGAGATGGAACTCTCAAAGGTCATCCGAGAATCCCTTGAACCAGTCGTCTTAACCGACCTCTATCCTCGTACTACAATAGATGTCTTCATAGAAGTTCTACAGTCCGACGGCGGATCGCGATGCGCAGGAATCACTGCTGCATCTCTTGCCCTGGCTGATGCCGGAATCCCAATGAAAGAGCTAGTTGCGGCTTGTGCAGTAGGCAAGATACAAGGAAAGATGGCGCTGGATCTATCGGACGCAGAAGACAAGTATGGAGACGCGGACCTACCAGTAGCCCTCGTCCCCAACATGGGGCTAGTGACGCTCCTACAAATGGACGGAAATCTAACGACTGCAGAATTTGAGCAAGGCCTGTCGATGGCCATAGAAGCTTGCAAGACAATACACACCATGCAGAGGGAGACTCTCAAGAAGAAATTCGCTACCGTCAAAGATGCGGTTGAGGAAAGAGAAGAACCGGAGATAGTTGCGTAGTGTCAGCAACCCCACAATTTCCACCAGTGGCCAAGCTGGAACAGAAGACCGTAGTGGACTTGATCGCGAAGGGCAAACGGATTGATGACCGAGGCCTAGAGAGCTACCGGCCGATCCAGATCCAGGTAGGGCTCATCGAAAAGGCAAACGGGTCCGCACAAGTCTACCTAGGCAAGTCAAAGGTTCTTGCCGGAATCAAGATCGAGACCGGTGTACCCTTCCCAGACACCCCAGACGAAGGAGTCTTGACCGTTAACGCAGAACTAGTCCCGCTTGCGTCGCCATCTTTCGAGATGGGTCCTCCCAGCGAGGCGGCAATAGAACTCTCTAGAGTCGTTGACAGGGGAATAAGGGAGTCCAAGGCTATCGACATGAAATCCCTCGTTATCCTGAAAGGAAAGAAAGTACAAGTTGTCTACGTGGATGTTTACATCCTCGATCACGACGGCAATCTCATCGACGCCGCATCAATGGCTGCACTGGCAGCGCTCGTCAACTCGAAAATCGCCAAAATGGAAATGAAAGGAGACGAAGTGATCATGAAAGGCGGACATCACCAACTGCCACTAAACAACCATCCAGTCGCCGTCACTTTCGCCAAGATCGACAAGACAATAGTCGTAGACCCTTCTCTAGACGAGGAACGAGTGATGAGCGCGAGACTAACAGTAACGATAGACAAGAACGGCAACCTGTGCGCAATGCAAAAGGGCGGACTCTACGGCTTTACCCCAGATGAGCTGAAGAAGGCGGTCCACTTGGCTGTTAACAAGGCGGCAGAGAACCGGGCCAAGATTCTGGCTGCGGCGAAGGGCTAATGACCCGCAAGACAGGCCTCGCCGGCGGCTTCGGCGCACGATACGGTACAGTTACCCGGCGCAGGTACATATCAATCGTCACAGGTCTCCGCTCGAAACACGAATGCCCCAGATGCATGTTCAAGACCGTAAAGAGATGGAGCGTAGGAGTCTGGCACTGCAGAAAGTGCGGATTCAAATTCGCCGGAGGCGCCTACGCACCAACGACAAAGCTTGGAGAAATAGCCGCCCGGGCCACAAGAGGACTAATGAGTCCCTCCACATTGTCCACTGAGCTTGACAGCCTGAGGGGCGGCGCTAGAGTTGCCCCGTCGATGGTTGTCGCGATAAAGAAGCCAAGAGCGAGGAGAAGAAAAGTCGTAGTAGAGCCCACTGCCGAACCCACTGAGAAAGTTGAAGCGAAAACCGAAGATGAAGCCCAGGGAGAAACTGAGACTCCCACGGAAAACTAGGCCAGAGAGTACATCCGCAGAAATCGCGCTGAAAATCGGCTTACCGTCTTCGAGAGTCGCAGAAACCGTTTACAAGTCTCTTCTGCCAGAGACAACGCAACCGTCAGGATTCAGATCTCGCGTATCTGTGAGACAGAGAGGGAGGTCTCTCGAATTGCGCATTCTCGCCGATGATATTGTCGCGTTGCGAGCGGCATCGAACACGTTTCTCCGGTTCGTCGCCGTCGCAGTGAAAACAGTGAATGTTGTTGCACCCTTTTATAGGGAGGGAAACGATGAGTGATTTCAAGATCATCAGGTAGCACTTTTGACCGAAGAGGTTGAGCTTCCACCGCAGTTACAAGAGCAACTGGGCAGACTTCAACAACTGCAGCAGACATTGCAGGCAGTGATGACCCAGAAACAGCAACTGGAGATCGAGGCTTCAGAAACAGACAAAGCCATTTCAGAACTCGACAAGGTCATAGACCAGACTCCCGTCTACAAGAGCGTGGGAAGCCTCCTCATCAAATCAGATCGACAGACCCTCTTGACGGAGCTGAAGGAGAGAAAAGAGCTTCTCGGAACAAGGGTTACCGTTCTTGGTCGGCAAGAAGAGAGAACCAAAGAGAGAATCAAGGAGCTTCAAGAGAAGCTGCAAGAAAAGCTCCGACCAACAAGCTCGACCAACTGAGAGATAATCCTCTGAAGTCCACGGAGACTGAAAAGACCAGCTGGGCTTCGAATCTCCGGTCGCTCGTCTCTCGAGTCAGTTCATCAAACAGCATAGCAATACTTTGTCACCAGAACGCTGACCCGGACGCCACTTGCTCAGCCTTTGCCCTACAATCACTGCTTAAGCAGCTCTCACCGGAAACGTCAACAAAGATTGTCTGTCCGGAAGGCGTCAGCTCCTCAACAAAACAGTTACTCGAGAATCTGGGAATAAACATACCCGATGGGATCCTGCCCGTAAGTATTGATGCGGCCATACTTGTTGACACTAACACGCCAGACCAGCTAGGAAAGATCGGAGAGAGAATCATGCAAGGCGAGACTCCGATAATGGTTATTGATCATCATCATCCTCACCCTGACACAACAAAGATCGCCTCGCTAATGATTGTAGACGAGTCTGCGGCCGCGGCCGCCGAGGTCGTATACCAGCTCTTCCATGTGTCCAAGACCGATCTTGGTACAATAGAAGCCAGGGCACTGCTCGCGGCGATATTCGTCGAGACGAAGCACTTCTTGCTCGCCAGAGAATCCACCTTCAACGTCGCGGCCGGGCTGGTTAAGGCGGGCGCGGACCCGAGGCATCTATCAGAGATCCTATCGACCCCAATGAGTCGGTCTGAACGTGTCGCTCGTCTCAAGGCGGCGGGACGATCGCAAATAACTATGATGGGCAACTGGATTGTCGCGACATCCGATTTGGGTTCTTATCAATCGTCAGCGGCACGTGCATTGCTATCGCTTGGTGCTCACGTCGCTCTTGTTGCGGGAGAGTCCAAGGACAAAGTTCGCGTAAACATGAGAGCCACAGAAGACTTCCACAACAAGACCGGGGTTCACTTGGCGAGAGACCTCTCAATCCCTATCGGGAAGAAGCTGGGCGGTGTTGGAGGCGGTCATCCCACCGCAGCTGGGCTATCGGTTCCTGGACAGGTCCAGGACATCTTGAAGATCTGTGTTGACGTGCTCAGAGAGTCAGCTGGCCCATTCCAGACCTAATATAGCGCTGACTTCCAATTCATCCAGGATAGAGTAGCAACCCGAAAGTGAGTAGGTCGTGGCCCATGCCCCCAGAGAGATCATCCTCGCGAAAAATCTCGGTTTCCAGTATGTGGGCGCCCGAAAGGCGGCCATTCAAGAAATAGAACTCACCATTAAAGAAAACGAGTTCATTCTCCTTACCGGTCCCAGTGGCTGCGGGAAAACAAGCCTCTGTCGCTGCCTAAACGGACTCATCCCGAACTTCTACCAGGGAGAATGGACCGGTGAATTACTCGTGGACGGTCTAAGCGTGACGACTCAACTTACCAGTGAACTCTCCCGTAGAGTTGGGTACGTCTTTCAGAATCCTGAGAATCAATTATTCGCTCTGACGGTCGAGAAGGACATCGCGTTCGGACCCGAGAATCTAGGTCTTAGTCGGCAAGAGATTAGGCAGAGAGTAGACGAAGCGATGAATGTAACTGGCACTCTACCGCTAAAGGATCTCGCACCTTACGAGTTGTCCGGTGGCCAGCAGCAGAGAGTAGCTCTCGCAGGGGTCCTTGCTATGAAGCCGAGCGTCATCGTCCTAGACGAGCCAACATCGTTTCTCGATCCTCGCACAGCCGAGGAAGTGATGAAGGCAACGGATGATCTGCGGAGAGAGCTCGGACTGACCATTGTTGTCGTGGAGCACCGTCTAGATCTCGTCGCGAGGTATGCTGAACGGATCATTGTCATGGATGGCGGGAAGGTTGTGGCGGATGGTGGCCTTGAGGAGACTCTGGACGAAAAGTTTGATCTCTTGGAAGGCTTGGGCGTTGGAGTTCCCAGGGTAAGTCTTCTCTGGACTATGCTGCGACGAGATGGATTAGTGTCAGGGAAAGTTCCGACACATGTCGAGAGCGCTGCCGCATCTCTGCAAGGAATGATGAATCAATGATTACGCTCGACAAAGTCTCCTACACTTATCGCTCAGGCCAGAGAGCCCTTACAGATATCGACTTGAACCTTGAAGGAGGCGACTTCATCGCGATAATGGGCGAGAACGGAGCCGGAAAGACCACTCTCGCCAAGCATCTGAACGGTCTGCTGAAACCGTCTCAAGGTCGGGTCCTAGTTGACGGGGAGGATACACGGAAGGTTAGCGTGGCGAAACTGTCTAGGAAAGTAGGTCTGGTCTTCCAAAACCCCGATCACCTATTGTTTTCAGAGACGGTAAAGGATGAGGTCGCATTCGGGTTGAAGAACTTCGGATTCGCCCCAGAGGTAGTTGAGAAGCAGGTGATGCGGACCCTTGAGGCCCTCGGTTTAGCAGAGTACGCAGAGACCTCGCCATTCCTTCTCAGCGGAGGCGAGAGGAAGAGAGTAGCGCTCGCTGCAATCCTTGCGACCGAACCAGACTATCTCATTCTGGACGAGCCTACTATCGGTCAGGACTACCAGCAGAAGGAGCGGTTACGGAACTTCATCCTCCAGCTATACTCGCAGGGGAAGGCGGTGGTGATGATAACTCACGATGTTGAGTTTGTTGCAGAATCTAATCCGATGGTTATTCTCTTGTCACAAGGGAGAATTGTCGCACGTGGCCCGGCTGATTCCGTACTGTCAAAGGATGAACTGGTAAAGAAGGCGTCTCTGGTTAGGCCTCAGATGAGCCGGCTTTTCAGTGAACTCACGAAGTACGGGTTTCCAAGTGATGTCGTTGATGTTCACAGAGCCAGGATATTACTGGAGGAGAAGCTTTCAGAGGTGAAAGTCCGTGTCGCTCAGAACTCTTGAAGGATTCAAGTTCTCAACCCTGAAGACTCCAGTTCACCTGCTGGATCCACGGACGAAATTCCTGATAGTGATTGCGGTTCTAGTGCCCGCGCTGCTATTCGCGAACATATACGTCATGATAGTCCTTCTTCTCTCTCAAATTCCGCTGCTACTTGTGGGAAGAGTGGCTAGAAGATGGGCTTTGTCGCTTAGGGCGGGAGTCTTTCTTTCAGCGCTCATCTTTGTCGTGAATCTTTTCACAGGATCGTATTTGTCAGCGATTGCCTTGACTCTCAGGTTTCTTGTGCTGCTAACATCGTTCAGTCTCTTCTTCATGACAACATCTCCAGACGATCTCGGACTCGCGCTTGACAGGATCGGCGCGATCAGATGGTTGTCTCGCCGATGGCTCGGATACCCCAACGCGCTCTCCTTCACGTTCACGACAGCGGTCAGGCTCGTCCCGACATTGGCGGTTGACGCACAGACAGTCGTGGATGCCCAGAGGTCAAGGGGACTAGAACTGGACAAGGGGAACCTGCTGAAGAGGGTTAGGAACTATATCCCAATACTAATCCCATTATTGCTGATCGCGATACGGAGAAGCCTGGAACTGGCGGAAGCATTGGAGTCTAGGGGATTCCCGGGGAAGGAGGGAAGAACCTCCCTGTTCCAGCTCAAGCTTCGGCCGGTTGACTACGCAATCATTGCCTTCTCGCTTGTTGCAATTACGGGCTCATTCTGGGTCTTCTTCCATTACAAGATCCCCGTTCTCTGAAAATGTGTGTGCGACGGCCGGATTCTCTCCGCCCCCCCGGGGAGGGGGGTCCCAAAGGCGACTCTTTGAAGATGGGCTTGTTTTTCGAATCAACCGTTGATTCTGGCTTGAATGTTGAGTTTGTCACCGGGCGGAAACGAGCAGCTACCCCAAGGGGAACGAGCATTTAGTCACAGGCGGCTTTTCCGAATGTTGAGTAACCCTAGGTTTGATTTGCCGCCTGTTACAGAAGAGCTTCCGTGAGAAGCAGGAGTCGGTCGGGAGTGAAAGGATGTCAGGTCCGTTGTATCCAGCGGAACCCTAGCCTAGCATCCTGGGGGCCTGTAACGACCGCGAGTGGAATGCGAGTTACAATGCGGATTTCAGAACAGCCCACGTCTCACTCGAAGTGATACACCGTGTATTCCGGTTCAGGGAGGTGAACCTGACGCCAACCAAGAAAGCATCCTTCGGAGGATACGGGATCGAACTGGACTCCGCCCTAGCCACCGTGCTGGGCGGCCGCGAGGGCCAGAAGATTTCACCCTCTGAGATGACCAAGAGAATCTGGGCTTACGTTAAGCATCACAACCTGGGCAAGAAGAGTAACTAGCAACGCCCGGGCTGTTTCGGATTCATGATCCCCGTTTTTTGGGTTCTCCTCCCGAAGAATCATCACGTAACAAGACATCCTTCTCAAATCATCATCTCAAATGATCGTAGAGTCTTCTTTAGTTAGCAAGCCAGTTCAGCTCAACGATCATTGTCTTCTGTTGCCCATGTTCTCACGGCCCGATTCTGTAGTTACATCAGATTTACACTAGCCAAGTCCCGATGCAAAGGCCATGCCAATGGAACCTAACCGGACTAGGCAAGTAATACAGGACTTGGCCCGCGCGTTCAACAAGCTGGCTTCAGAACTGACCGCAGATCTCAGCTACGCGGCGAGGGAGATCGATAGCCTCCGCCGAGAAGTTCAGAGGTTGCGAGCATCCCCAGGCAAGACCAATCCGACCAAAGGAGGTACGAAGAAATCTGCATCTCGTGCAACCAAGGCAAGCAGTACATCCCACAAAAGTAACACGTCTCGTAAGGGGACTTCCCACAGTTCCGAGACTAGTCACGAATCGCCTAAACCAGCCCACGAGCCCGGATCGTTCGTCTTTCCACAAGAGCCTTTCAGCCCAAGCCCACCATCCGAGCCTGCCTCTTCGGGAAACAACTAAGCCCCGCCATAGCCTAGAACACGGATTCGGCCACCCAGAGTCAGCTCGGCCTCCGCCGAGCCTGTTTCTCAACCATAGATCTGTTTCGCCATTCAGGTGCTCGTGCGATCAAGATTTTGCTTAGCTTAAGAGAGGCGGAATCCATCTCGTAAGATGGAGTTCGCCCAGGATACGCGTGTTGGGAGTCTTACTGACCCCTATTCTGAAGAGGGTGCAGACCTCCTTCAAAGCAATCTACGGCAAGTCGTTCGCCGTCGACGCTAGCATCGAACTCCACCAGTTCCTAGCCCTTATCCGTAAGCCGGATGGCAGTTTATTCACCGACCCTGAAGGAAGGGTGACTTCGCATCTCATTGGACTACTGACGCGGACCAGCAGACTAGTGACTGATTACAAACTTCGTCCTGTCTTCGTCTTCGATGGACGACCGAATCCTCTGAAGAGAGCCACCATCGAGGCTAGAAGGAAGGTTCAGCGGAAGGCGCAGACCGAGTATGTTCAGGCTATCGCGGCCAAGGACTATTCGCGTGCATGGTCCAAGGTTGTAATGACAGGAAGAGTGACCGGAGAGATCCTGGCCGACGCGAAGCGACTATTGTCACTCATGGGGATTCCTTGGCTTGAGGCCCTAGAGGATGGGGAAGCTCAGGCTAGCTACATGGCGGCGAAGGGTGATGTCTGGGCCGTTGGTAGCAAAGACTACGATTGTCTGCTCTTCGGCGCACCAATACTCGCAAGGTATCTGACCCTGACAGGTAGGGAGTATCTTCCGTCCAAGAAAACATCTAGGCCCCTGATCCCTGAACTTGTAAATCTCGCAGAGAATCTGGAAGCGCTGGGAATTAGTCGAGGGCAACTTGTCGATCTCGCCCTTTTGGTCGGAACAGACTTTAACGAGGGCGTCATTGGCATCGGACCCAAGAAAGGTTTAGCGCTAATCCGGAAGTATGGGGCGGCTGAGAAGTTTCCTGAGGAGATCAGGGCCGAATTGCCCGACGATCTTGACAAGGTCCGCAATATCTTCTTGCATCCGCGTGTGCTCGAGAATTATTCATCGAAGAGAGAGCGTCCCAATCCCGATGGGATCATTGAGTTTCTCTGCGAGGAGAGAGCGTTTTCAAGAGATCGAGTTCAGAAGGTAGCGGATCGGCTTATACAAGCTCAGCATGAAAGCGACTCTCAGCTCGGAAAGTGGCTGGCTTGACGAGGTCCACTCCGTTTCTCGAGTTGGCTCAGCTCTGCCGCAACGTCGAGGCCACTTCCAAGAGGAACGAAAAGATCGGGCTGATCAGTGCGTTCCTGAAGGCGATTGCTCAGGAAGAGGTTCCGCTGGCTACACTATTCCTGGCGGGAAAGGCTTTTCCCGAATCAGATCCCCGAGTGCTAGAGATCAGCTACGCGACGATTTCGGACGCTAGCGAGAACCTCGGACAGAGCAGACTCACTGAACACTCATTGACGATAAGAGACGTTTACGACACATTGGAGAGGATCGCCCAGACATCAGGGTCCAAATCACGAAATAGGAGGCTGAGTCTCCTCCAAACCATTTTCACCCAAACCTCTCCTATCGAGGCGGAGTTTCTCACTCGAATGATGCTGGGAGAGATGCGAATAGGCGTTGTCGAAGGAGTCCTCTTGGACGCTATCGCGGAGGCGTCAGGAGTTCCGAGGGACATGGTTCGAAGAGCGCATATGCTGCACGGCGACATTGGCGACGTCGCCGGCCTGGCGATGGCCCGAGGTACCCCAGCGCTGCAGCGGATCGGTCTGCGATTGTTCGTTCCAATTAAACCGATGCTGGCCGAGATGGCTGACAACGCCCAACAAGTTCTAGCAGAGCAAGAGGATGGAACAGCTTTCGAGTACAAGTTCGACGGTGCGAGGATCCAGATTCACAAGAAAGACGACAAGGTTCGAATCTTCAGCAGAAGATTGACAGATGTGACGGATAGTATTCCTGAGATCGTTGATTTTGCCAAGAAGCAGGTGAAGGCTTCAGAGTTTCTAATCGAGGGAGAGGTTGTCGCTATTGGGGCGGGCGATAAGCCTGTGCCATTTCAGGATCTGATGAGGAGATTTCGGCGGGTCCATGGGATCGAGGATATGGCGGGCAAGATTCCGCTGAAGTTGTACCTGTTCGACGCGCTGCAAGTCGAAGGGAAAACGTTGATAGATCAGCCTTACACCGATCGTTGGAACATACTTTCAAAGATCGTACCCCGCGAACGCCTCGCTCCGAGAATCATAACCTCTGATGTTGATAAGGTCGAGAGTTTCATGCGTTCTGCGTTGAAGGAGGGACACGAGGGTCTGATGGCCAAGTCTCTGTCGAGCAACTATTCCATCGGTGCGCGTGGAAAGAAGTGGTTCAAGATCAAACCGGCTGACAAGCTCGATGTTGTGATTGTGGCCGCTGATTGGGGTAGTGGTCGGAGGGTTGGCTGGCTAAGCAACTATCATCTCGCGGTGAGAGACAAGGATACGGACGAGTTCTTGGTGGTGGGAAAGACCTTCAAGGGCTTGACCGATGTAGAGTTTGGAGCGATCACGAAACGACTAAAGGAGCTTAAGACTAGGGATGGTCGCTACACCGTCTACGTCAAGCCGGCTATCGTAGCAGAGGTTGCGTACAACGAGATTCAGAAGAGCCCCCGCTACAAGTCAGGGTTCGCCCTGAGATTCGCTAGAATATCACGATTCAGAGACGATAAGAAGCCAGACGACGCGGACACATTGCAACGACTGCAGCAATTGTACGATAAACAGTTCGAAAACAAGGCACGTTACAACGCGGAAGGGTAGGAATGACGCTTCGAGTCGCCGTTTCGTTCAGCGGTGGAAAAGACAGCACTTACGCAGCATGGATCGCGCTGCATCAAGGCTGGGACGTCAGCCTCGTCACGGTGAGGCCTCACTCAGCTGACTCCCTCATGTTTCACCACCCGAATGTGGAATGGACGCATCTTCAGGCCCAGGCTGTGGGAATGCCTCACGAAGTGATTGATTTGACTGACACTGACGAGATGAGGGATCTTCAGCTCGCCTTGGTCAAGATCAAGTCTAGGGACGAAATTTCTGGTTTTGTCACCGGCGCAGTCGCGAGCGATTATCAGAAGACTCGGTTCGATAACATGTGCGATGCGATCGGGCTGAAGACCTATTCCCCGTTGTGGCACAAGAATCCGAAATTACTGGTTGACGATCTAAAGAAATCTGGTTTCAGAATCATTCTCACGGCGGTTGCCGCCAAGGGCTTAGACGAATCGTGGCTCGGTCGAGAACTCACAGAAACGGAATGGTCCAAGCTTGAAAGGTTGTCGAAGATCCACGGCATACACTTGACCGGTGAGGGTGGAGAGTACGAGACCTTTGTTCTGGACGCGCCACAGTTCTCAAAGAGGATAGAGGTTGAAAGGAGTAGGAAGGAGTGGTACGGGGATAGCGGTAGGATGGTCATCGAAAAGGCGTCACTAAGGGATAAGTTGGGCAATTGAGGACCTAACTTCGTCACCGATCTTCTCTTGGTCAAGCTCCTGGAATTTTCTGTTGACCATCAAGGGCTTCCCATCGACGATTGTGGTGTCGACGTTCTGGCCGTTTGCTGAGTAAACGAGATCAGAGACGACTGTCTCCTTTCGATGGATAGGAATTAGGTTTGGGTCTCTCAGGTCAAGGAGGACGAGATCTGCCCGTTTGCCAATCTCGACGCTTCCCAGCTCGTTCTCGCGTCCGATACAACGGGCACCGTCGAGGGTGGCCATGTCCAGGACTCGCTGAGCATTCATGATTGTAGGGTCCCATCTGGAATTCTTGTGGACGAGAGCGGTCATCTTCATCGTATCAAACATGTCCAGCCCATTGTTGCTGGCTGGTCCGTCCGTGCCCAGCCCAACGCTGACGCCTGCCTCCCACATCTCTGGGACAGGGGCTGTCCCTCCGCTCGCCAGCTTCATGTTCGAGACGGGAGAGTGAGAGACCCTGACACCCCGCTTGCCGAATAGGTTGACCTCGCTCTTCGTCAGCCAGACGGCGTGGGCCGCCAAGACTCGATTGTTGAGGAAGCCGATCTTATCCAGATAGTCTGCGACGCGGCCCTTTCCATCTTTCTCGAACTGCGCTTGCTCTCCTCGGGTCTCAGCGATGTGAATGTTGACCAAGGTATCTTCCTTTTCTGCAAGATCCCGGGCCCAGAGAAGAGTCTCGGGGCCGCAAGTGTATGGCGCATGAGGACCAACGGCGAAGTTGATTAGAGGATTGCGTAGTTTGTGAATGAACTCTAGGAATTTGAGTGTGGTTTTGCGTTCTTGTTCGGTGCCTGCTTTGTCGGGCTTGTCAATCATGCCTGGCGACAGGATTGCCCTGAGTCCTGCCTCATCGACGGCTCTCGCAACGTCTTCCATATGAAAATACATGTCAACAAAACATGTCGTCCCAGTCCTCGTCATCTCCAGGCAGCCGAGAAGAGCGCCCTGATAGCACATGTCTCCAGTAAGCCGCTTCTCTAGAGGCCAGATCTTCTTCTCCAGCCAGTCACGCAGCTCTAAATCGTCTGCATATCCTCGAAAGAGCGTCATCGATAGGTGGGTGTGCGTGTTGATGAGGCCGGGGATCAGCACTTTTCGTCTACAGTCGATCACTTCATCCTTGGGAGAGACTTCGACTCTGCCGACCTGGTCGATCCTTCCGTCAGTAATTCTGAGGGAAGCGCTTGACAACACACGGCGCTGCGGGTCCTGGGTAACTATCCAATCACAATCTTTCAAGACAAGACCCATGATGTTCACTCTTGGCTGAGACTTGCTTGCGAGACTACTGTTCTTGAAGCCTTGTAACGAGAGTCCAACAGCTTGGTAAGAGCTAGTGCTCGGCTTCTCCCCAATCCTGCGCCCACAGCTATCTCTGTCATTGACGCTGAGAAGACTTTTCTTAGTGATCCAAAATATCCGAGCAATTGTCCTGCCATCTGTGGACCTATCCCAGGAAGAGAGCCGAGAACTGAAAGTTGAAGTCGATTAAGGTCTTGCCCTCTGGGCTTTCTCACAACTACCGGAGGTCCGCTCGAGCCCCGTGCGTGCCGGCCTCCCTTTCCGAGCGTGAATAGGAACTGGGCGGTCTGTTTTCCGTCTGGCGTGAAGAATATGTTGAGACCGAAGTCGAGAACCGAGGATATCAGAGCTCCCCAGAGTGAGCGTGGGTTTCGCACATGTTTCAACTCCTCCCAGAGGTCGCCTTCAACCACGAGCATACCCGTCCGATAGGCTTCTCCCAGCCTGTGCGCCTGATCGAAGAGTCTCCCACTATAGAGTGATGAGACAAAATCCCTCACTGACTTTCTCTCAACAGCATAGGAGCCAACCACATAGTCAGCGACGTCAAGCACTCTGTACTCTATCGGAGCTCCCAGAGAACGAAGTTCATCAGGGACTCCTGACGGTCGTTCCCTCTCATCGACAATGATCCGTTGCAAAGGTCTATTCTGCATGAGTCAACGCCTCGACTCACAAAAGATTATGCTACGGAACTCGCCAAGATTCGGCATCAAACGGGACGACATTTTGGATCATGATCATGAAAGATTGACTCAGCGAGCATTCGTCGATGGGGAAGAGCGAATTATCGAATGAGTGGTAACATTTGTCCCAGATGCGGCAAGCCCATTAGACTGCCACAAGAAGAAGTTATGATCATCCGAAACAGAGTAACCCGAAACAGGTTCGAAGACCGGATGGTCCACAAAGCTTGTCCCACGGGACAGCCTGCCCTGAGCCAGGTTGGAGGTCAAGAATACTGCACAAGCTGCGGACATGCTAAGGGTATTCATTCTCCTAAGTGCTCCTATTCCAGCTTCGGCTATCACTGCGAATGCAAAGGATTCAGCAAGTAAGGTTGGAAACAACTCTTTTACCCGACTTTGGGCGAGGCCGGCCACCTTGCAAATCGAGTCGTATGACCTATTCCTCGATGTCGACTTTCGGAACCTGCGTTTTGACGGGAAGGTCAAGATAAAACTCGAATCCGAAGCTGATGTCAAGCTGAATTCTGTCGAGCTCGAAATCCTTCAGGTTGACGCGAACGGAACACCCGTCAAGTACAACTTGGAAGGAGAAGACTTCACGATTAAGACCGGGAAGTTCGCGGGAGAACTGAACGTCAAATATCGGGGATCAATTTCCGACAAGCTTGTAGGGTTCTACAAAGCAGCCTATGACGGCGGCTACGTTGTCTCCACGCAGTTCGAGGCGGTCTCGGCCAGACGGCTCTTGCCCTGCGTGGATCATCCGGCATACAAAGCAGAATTCAAGCTCGCCGTCAGAACCGACAGTGACACCTCCGTAATTTCCAACATGCCTTCAACTTCAGTGAAGGTGGAGGGTCCGAGGCAGAACGTCGAGTTTCCAAAGACCCCCCGAATGTCCACGTACCTCTTGTACGTGGGAATCGGCAAGTTCGAAGAGGTAAAAGAGAATTTTAACGGAGTCGACTACATTGTAGCTACGGTACCAGGGAAGACTTCGGGCGCAAAGTTTCCGCTAGATGTCGCAAGGGATTCAGTCAAATTCTTCGAATCCTATTTTGGATCAAAATACAGCATGCCCAAGCTGCATCTTATCGCAGTCCCAGAGTTCGCCGCTGGAGCGATGGAGAACTGGGGAGCCATCACTTTCAGAGAAATCGTTCTGCTGGTCGACAAGGATAGTAGTATTCGGATAAAGAAGCAGGTCGCCGAGGTCATCGCCCACGAAATAAGCCACCAATGGTTCGGCGACCTTGTGACCATGAAGTGGTGGGATGATCTTTGGCTCAATGAAAGCTTCGCGACTTTCATGGCGTACAAGGCAACTGATTCGATCTTTCCCCAATGGGTAGTCTGGCAAGATTTTGTCCGCGGAGAGACTGCTGGCGCCCTCGACAGAGATTCCCTAGTCAACACCCACCCAATTGAGGCGAAGGTGAATTCTCCGAGCGAGATCGAAGAGATTTTTGACGACATAAGCTACGGCAAAGGGGCAAGCATCATTCGCATGCTCGAGGCCTATGCCGGCGAAGATCACTTCATGCGTGGCGTAAGATCCTACCTAGAGAAGTACAAGTTCTCAAACGCTGCTGGCAACGATCTCTGGAATCAGATTGAACAATCTTCGAAGACCAGAGTGAAGGCGATAATGAACGAGTGGATACGGAAGCCGGGGTATCCGGTTGTCAACGTGAAACTTGACGGGAAGAAACTCATGATCAGACAGCAACGGTTCTTGCTAAACGGGTCATCAGAGCCATCCAACTGGCCAGTTCCCATCACGATGAAGATCAACGGGAAAGAACAGAAGTTACTGATGGAGAAAAGTGAGGATTCAATGGCTGTTCCAGAGGGCGTTGACTCGCTGAAACTCAACCTGGAGAAGACTGGTTTTTACCGCGTCTACTATGAGGGACTTTACGACAGAGTTTGGAGATCTAACTTGTCTCCAGTTGACCGATACGGAATAGTCTCGGACGCCCACGCATTCACGATTCAAGGCAAGATGGAATTCAGCCAGTATCTCGCACTGCTTGATCGTTACATGAACGAGCAGGAGTATCTTCCTGCGTTCGAGGTCTCAGATCAGCTGTCTTCGTTGTACGCGATAACTGGGAAAGTGGAAGGAGTCTCGAGGAGGTTCCACAGAACCCAGTTGAAGATACTCGCAGACAGGAAGGACGAGAACAGTATAGTTTTGCGAGGATCCATGTCGAGCAGGCTGGCTCTCCTCGACGCAGGATACGCGAAAGAATTGGCGTCAAGGTTTGACGACTATGAGAGCGCTGAGCCTGACATGAAACAGGCCATCGTCGTTGCGCACGCCCGCTCTTCGGGTGACTTCGAAGGCCTCTTCGAGAATTACAAGAACAAGCCCTCAGAAGAGGAAAAATCCAGATTTCTAGTCGGCCTGACCAGCTTCAGTCAGCCTTCCCTCAATTCGCGAGCATTGGACCTCGCGTCGTCTGGCGAAATAAAGAAGCAGCACGTGGGTACCTTGCTAGGCTCATCCACGAGAAATCCTGAAGCCAGAGCCGGGACCTGGGACTGGATTACTGAAAAGTTCGAATGGCTACGAGGCATCTATGAAGGGACAGGAGTCGTATCAAGATACCTAACATACATGCTCCCGATCCTAGGAATTGACAGAACCGAGGAAGTGACGGAGTTCTTTGCCCAGCACAAGGCTCCTGAAACAACCAAAGGCTTAGAGGCCGGCCTAGAGAAGCTCAGAATCAATCAGGCCTTCCTGAAAAGAATCAGACCTTTCCAGAAGCAAGTGGGAGACACTCAAGAGCGAAACTGAGAGCTCTTCGATGATCCCAGAAATTAGGAGGTAATCGAATAACGCAACCCAGCTCGGGAATTCTGAAATCCCTCAAGACCCTAACTCGGTTTCTCATTTACGCTTCAATCCTTCTCGGGGCAACACTACTCATTGAACTCTACGCGGTTGTTCCGGTCTGGCTATTCTATTCCGTATTAGCGGGCTGGGTCGCATATCTAATCACTGCCGTGGCCATCGCGAAAGACCTGAAAATTGCATATCCCTCGAGTCTGGTACTCGCTATTCTGACACTTGCCGTATCTCTCCCACAACCCGAGCACCATTCGCTCGTTGAAGCTGGACCAGTCCCGCATCGGTAACTTTCGTCGTGGGATCAGTGCTCCAAGTCGCGGTAATCCTAACAGTATCTAGCTATCTAGTACTGACCCGAAGAATATCCAGGAAAGGTTTACCCCAGGATTCTCTGTACTCTTGAAGTGATCTTAATGGGCGGACAGCGAACCGGATTGTGATTCGTGGCCAATCCGCCATGTCGGGTGTGAGACTCTCGGCGTTCGAGGCTTGCGAGGTTCGTGATTGTGAAAAGTAACTTTCGTCTCCTTGACTAGCCCGGCCCGCTTGAGAGCATCATCCAGGATTTCAAACTGCTCAACGGTCAAGTCTCTGTTCACTTCGATTACAATACGCTTGACCCCTATGCGAGTGGTCGGAAGACGGGGCATGTTGGAAGCTACCTTTCAGCTGAAGGTCCGGTCGGAAAGGAATGATAAGGTCTCATTGTTACTGGGCTCAATAACAGTCAGATTCGTTATGAGGTCAATGGGTCAAACGGACCCCGCAGTTGGCTAGGTCAATATTAGAATACCGGGCGAGCAGAGTGGAGGTTGGATCCTTCAACAATGAAAGCCGACCTTAGAAGCATCGAGACAAAGGTCATCCATTCTGGAGAGCCTAGACCTCGCATAGCCGGTGCGGTCGTAATGCCTGTTTTCCAGTCGGCCACGTATCAATACGCGGGTGAAAAGAGCTACGATGACGTGAGGTACATCCGGCTCAACAACACCCCCAACCACCTAGCCCTAGCGGACAAACTGGCTGCTCTTGAGAACGCCGAAGATGCGCTTGTAACCGCGAGCGGGATGGCAGCAATCTCAACATCTCTGTTGACACTTCTCGGCAAGGGTGACCACTTGTTGGCTCAGGATTGTCTTTACGGCGGAACCCACGACTTCGTTACGCGGGATATCAAGGAGTTTGGAATCTCTTACGATTTTATTGACGGCAACAACCCTGAATCGTGGAAGCGAAATCTCAAGCCGACCACTAAGGTGATCTATGTTGAAACGATTTCAAATCCTCTGATGCAAGTCCCTGATCTTGAGGCTGTGGTAAGCTTTGCGAAGAGCCACGGACTTATCTCCATGATCGACAATACTTTTGCGAGCCCGGTTAACTTTCGTCCATTGGAAATGGGATTCGACTTGTCCCTCCATAGCGCGACCAAGTACCTCAATGGCCACTCTGATATCGTGGCCGGAGCAGTGATCGGGAAGTCGAATCTGATCGAGAAAGTGACTCACAAACTAAACCACTTGGGAGGGAGCCTTGATCCCCACGCAGCCTTTCTGCTGCACCGCGGGATCAAGACCCTCGTTCTCCGCGTCAAACAACACAACGAGAGCGCCTTGGAAATAGCCCACTTTCTAGAGAAGCATCCCGCGATATCAAAAGTCAACTATCCCGGATTGGAGAGTCATCCAAATCACGAACGGGCGAAACGACTCTTCGACGGATTTGGCGGGATGATGAGTTTCGAGCTCCACGACGGCATCAAAGGAGCTGAATCGTTCATGCGAGCTGCCCGGTTGCCTGCGGTCGCCCCCAGTCTGGGCGGAGTCGAGACCTTGGTAACTCGACCCTCGCTAACATCACATTCCGGACTGTCTCCCGAGGATCGCAGAAGGCTAGGAATTTCCGATGGGCTCATACGGCTCTCCGTAGGAATCGAGGCTACTCAAGACCTCATAGAAGACTTCCAGCAAGCCTTAGAGGGCAACCCGAAGAGAGTCGCAAGCCATCGATCGCAAGCAAGAGCTTCGGCTCGCGAATAAAGTCCCGGGTTTCAATAGAACCTCGGGCACAAAGCCGTTTCAATTGATGCTGGAAAGTTCAAATCGTGGAAGGGAGTCGTCCCAGGAGATTTCGTAAGATGTATTGTCTAAAATGCGGAAGTCAACTACCGGATGATGCCGCGTTTTGTTCCAAGTGCGGCGCTAAAACGACCTCATCTGGACTGACTTCTCAGACTCAATCAAACAGCGTAGCTCCAAGCGGCACTCAAATCCTTGCACCTTCAAACGCGCAGTCGCTGAAGTGTCCCAGCTGTGGGGCCCCTATCGCTCCCAAATTCGGAGAGATGATAATCACATGCGAGTACTGCGGAACGAGCATTACCCTAGGAAACGCTGGATGGGCGAATATCCAGAAACAAACGATGCTTCCCTTAACGATTCAGAGCACCGACGAGATTTCTAGTCGAGTCAAGTCAATGATGGACCGGGGAATGCTCCACAGACATTTACAGGAAAGCTCAACGCTCGAGGAAATGACTCTGTCCGTGGTACCCTACTGGCTGGTGAATGTCTCAGCCAGAACATCCATAGTGGCGACCAACATGGTTGCTGAAGGTGCGACCGTGGCCACAACAGCTGCGCTAATTGGAGTAATGGCTGGGATGGGCGGCGGACGCCGAGGTGGATTCGGGGCACCCTTGCTCGGAGGGGCTATGCTGGGTTCAATGATGGGCAGCGGCATGGGAGGCGGGGGTGGACAGAAGAAAGCGATTCAGATGGATCAGAACTACAACTTTCCCATCATCGCTCTCAAAGCTCTCACACAGTACCAGCCTCGCGACTACCAATTCGCCATCGAGGGTAGGACTCTGTTCGACATCTCTCAGTATCCTAAAGGGATCAAGGTGCTAAACGGCGATATCAGCGAGGATGCAGCAAAGTATCAGGCCAAAACACTAGTGGATCAGCTCCAGTCCCAGAAAGCGCATGCTCAGTATCACATGATTCAGCAGATTACTTCCGAGGAGGATGTCTCGGACACGGAACTCCTGCATGTTCCGATCTGGTTTGTAAGATATGACCATGGTGGAAACAAGATCGTCCTAGTAGTCGACGGAAATTCTGGAAACGTAATCAACAGCTTAGGTCTCTAACCTATAGCACTAACCAACTCGTTACCCGAAAAAGAATTAGGGCGGTGAGAAAGCCCGAAATGTCATTTCTTGCGTTTTATCAGAAACGCGGCGACCCCAACTACTACAATTGCTCCGACAATTCCTCCAATGATTGGCAACACTGGAAGATTTGAATTGCCGGCCGGTGGCGAGCTCGTCGAACCAACCGTAAGCGGCACCGACGTTGAATGAGATAGGGACCCGCTCGACGCTGTTACGTTCACCGCATAATTGCCTTGAGCAACCGGAGTCGAATAATAGCCTGAGGATGATGTGGACACCGTTAGTGTCGATGAGGCAGAACCCCCAGCTGATAGACTAATCGAAGTGGGGTTGAGAGATGGCTGCGGACCAGATGGTGAAACCGCAACGACAAGATTTACCAACCCTGAAAAACCGTTCAAGCTACTCAATGTGAGGGTGGCCGTTGCAGACGAGCCCTGCGTAGCGGTCAGGGAAGTTGCGCTAGGCGTGATAGTGAAGTCAGGAGTAGACGATGTCTGACTCTGGATGACAAAGCTTCCAAACATCGAGGTAGGATGGAACGTGCAATAATACGTGTATGTGCCGGGACTGGAATTGACACTGACGGGACCCACTGAAGCAGAGGGCGGAACTATGCTGGAGCACACGTCAAGGGTCCCACAATCGGCAGTGTCAGCGTAACCGTCTTTATCCAAGTCGATCAGCAATCTGTGCTGTACGCTATTCGAGCTGGAAAGATCTATCGTGAGAGTATCGCCTTGAGTGACGGTTATTGTCGGATTAGAGTTGTTCCAGTAATAATACGTACCGCTGGTGCCGACGAGTGAGATCGTCCTGGACGATGCTTGCACTGGAGTGATAGATGGAAACATGGACGGTGCAAAGGAAAGAGTTAGGCCAATGAGTAGAATCGCACATACCATGGTTTCAGCAAAAGACTCCTGCGGCTCGTAGTAACCATCCCGATGATGCTATTTCGGTAGTATGTTATATGCTTTGACCCCGAAAGATGGCCAAGGGGGAAGTTGAAACGAAATCATGGTGCGGCCGCCGGGATTCGAACCCGGGTTCCCGGCTGTTTCCTGGTTGGAATGGGAAGCCGGTGTCATAGACCAGGCTGCCCGCCATACCTCAATCAGGAATTGAGGTATTGGCTCTGGACCACGGCCGCCAACCAAGCCCACCAACCCATAGTTTGTAAGCATTTTCGCCCGGGCGACGTTGTGTGGATTCAGCAATGCCTATTACGGATGTCGACTACGCTTGCAGGGAGGCTCGGATGGACCTCTGGACAAAGCTGGCGTTTCTCACCGGCCTTCTCCTGACAGTAGGCCCGCTCGTGATTCGAATGTACGACCTCATCGATAATGCTACGACTCTCCCGTTCTTCGTGATTGGAGTAATCCTTGTCGTCATCGGGGAACGGAATAGGGTCCGGTTGGAAGAGAATCGTTTTTCCACCCACTAGACACTCGCTCGGGCTTTGAGTCGAGTTGAGGACTATTCTGCAAAATCAGAGGCCTTAGGCGGCTCGAGAGACAGTCCCTTCCGCTTCCTGATACCCTCAACGACACTCTGAAGGAGCGAAGTTGGAACCGGAGCCCAGCGTGCAAACTCCAAACCCCAGAAAGCACGACCCTGCGTCTGGCTTCGCATCACCTCGGAAAGGTCGAAGCTCTCGGCCGTAGGAATATCGCCTACCACCGAGACGAGGTTGCCTTTCTGGTCCACCGAGACTATCTTTCCGCGTTTCTGTGTTATCACGCTCGTTACTGCTCCCAAGAAATCGTTGGGCACTCTAGTAGTGATCTTCTGAATAGGCTCTAAGAGAGTAGGCTGAGCTTCAAGGAACGCGGTGAACATAGCACGGCGAGTCATGGGCATGATCTGTGCGGGACCCCGATGCACAGGATCCTCGTGCAGTGCCACATCTGTAATCTTCACTTTCATGCCTCGAATCTGCTCGTATGCGATCGGGCCCTCCTTTATTCCCCACCGATAGCCGGCGAGGATCATGTCCCGGACTTCCTGCATGTACTGGGCGCCTTTCGTCACGTCGAGGATCATGTTGAAGGGCTCGTCAATGCTCCAGACCCCTCTCGCCTCGTCAGGCTCCCAACCTACAGCTCTCAACTGCTTCGCCATGTCTGCCTTGTCCATGTACTCACTGATCTTGCCGCCCTTGATCAGGTCCATGACCTGTTCTCCCAAGGGCTCGACCTCGATGTAGATCTTGTTGTGCCTGTTGGGCGACTTGCCTTCGATCGGGCCCGCTCCGCTACGGATTGCTTCTCTGTAGATCACAATGGGCTTCGAAGTAACGATTTCTAAACCGGTCTTCGTAATCAGGGTATTTGCAATCTCAAGGTGGAGTGTTCCCATTCCCGAGATGAGATATTCGCCCGTCTCCTCGTTGATGCTGGTGACCAAATTCGGATCCTCCAGCGACAGCTTCCGGAGCAGTTCGACAAGCCTAGGCAAGTCACGATTGAACTTTGGCTCTACGGCAATCGTCACGACCGGTTCAGTGACGTAGTGGACAGCTTCGAACGGGATGACTTGCTTGACCGAAGAGATCGTCTCTCCCGCCTTCACGTTTTCGAGACCAAGTAGTGCTGGAATGTTTCCCGCGCCGAGCTTTCCCACGATTTCTCGCTGTGGACCCATGTAAATGGCTACCTGTTGGACGCGTCCTTGCGCGCGAGAGTTGATCATGAACACTGGCTCCCCGTCAGAGACCGTGCCAGAGAACAGGCGTCCCGTAGCAACGACGCCAGCCTGCGGGTCTACTACGATGTTGACGACCGACATGAGCACGGGGCCTTTGTCGTCGCACTTGATCATGGCCTGGCCGTACTCGCTGTTGGGGTCTCCATGCCAGATCTTAGGAATCCTGTAAACTTGGGCGATGTGAGGCGGAGGCATGACCTCAACCGACATGCCCAGAATTGCTTCGTGTATCGGCGCGATGGTCTTCAGATCCTCGACCTTATTGTTGAGATACGCATCGACGACATCCGTGAACTTGATCCCCTTTTTCCGCGCAACTTCAAAGTTGAAGCCCCAGCGATCTTTCGCCGAGCCCATCGCCACTGTATTGGTGGCGAAGTTGACCTTCCACTTCTCCTTGAACTCGGGCTCAGCATACAAGTCCAGCAATCCGTTGAAGTCCTTGATTATCCGGGCAATCCGCTCCTGTATCTGCTCCGGGTTCAGCTTCAACTCCTTGATCAAACGGTCGATCTTGTTAATGTAGAGAACCGGGCGAACCCGCTCCTCTAGAGCTTGACGCGTAACCGTCTCGGTCTGGACCATGACTTCTTCGACGGAGTCGACAACTACAACCGCGCCGTCGATAGCTCGAAGGGATCTTGTGACCTTTCCTGAAAAGTCAACGTGCCCCGGAGTATCGATGAGATTGATGACGTAAGGTGTTCCTCCATGCTCGTAGTAGAGGCTCACGTTGGCTGCTTTGATGGTCATCTGCCGTTTCTGTTCCTCTTCCATGAAGTCCATCGCAAGCGCTGTCCCTGCAAGGGATGGTGAAAGTAGTCCCGCACCGGCCAGGAGGCTGTCTGTCATTGTGGTCTTGCCGTGGTCGACGTGGGCGATGATACCGATGTTGCGGATCTGGTCCTTGTTGGTGACGATTTTGAGAATGTCCGCTGAGCTCTTGAATCGGGGCAACGATCTTACCTGTCTTCTCGAAGAGACAGCTCGAACTCCCGGATTCTCTATTATACGTTTCCCGGAATCAGTCCAATAACTAATACTAACCCGGAAACAGTGATCCTCGTAGAGCGTCGCGAGAGCTGAAAGGGTCGAGGGCGAGAACTGGTTGGAGATAGATCACTGCATTTTTCCCGACGATCTCCTGTACGATTTGGAAAACAACACTTGGTTGCGCGTTGAAGAAGATGGAGAAGTCACCATAGGGGTCACCAGCGTGCTGCCAGCAATAGCCGGCAAGCTTACCTTAGCCAGGCTGAAAGCAGTAGGTATCGATATTCAGCGCGGTCAGAGTTTGGGAACTCTTGAGAGCCAGAAGTTTGTTGGTCCGATCCCTTCGCCGGTCTCCGGGACCCTAGTGAAGACGAACGGTTTGGTCGTCGATAAGCCTCGGATCATTAACGATGCGCCATATGATGACGGTTGGATTGCACGCCTTAGGCCGTCCCAACTGACGTTAGAACGGATTCTACTTTCGAAGAGTGGCGAATCAAAGATTCCGTTACTGCAGAAGATCGCGGAGTTCCATGTGCGTTGCTTCAAGGCGTTTCCAGATCATGAAATGTCCGAAATAGGTACCGAGTGCTCGGCAGTCTTGATCCGGCTGAATGACTTACTGGCGACCATACCAGTAGGCGAGGTGGTCCATCTAGTATCTGATGATCCGACCGCCTATGTTGAGATGGTCGTTTGGTCGGAGAGGACAGGCCAGAGTCTCGTGGACTGGAGGGAGGAAGGAAACCTGTTCCATTTCATCGTCAGGAAAGTGCGTTAGAAATAAGCCCGCCTGGAAAAAGAATGGCGGGATGAGAAGTTTTTCTGTCTATGCGGTGATGGCTTGTGCGACTGCAGGTGCCGGTTTCTCTATCGGGTAGCGCACCAGGTTTCCCCACTCTGTCCAAGAACCGTCATAGTTCCGGACATTCGGGTATCCTAGCAAATATTTGAGAACGAACCAGCTGAAGCTAGATCGTTCTCCGATGCGGCAGTAGGCTACGATGTCCTTGTCGCCGGTTACTCCTTGGGCTTCGTAGAGTTTCTTGATCTCTTCGTGTGGTTTGAAGGTGCCGTCTTCTCGGACTGCTTCGCTCCAGGGTATGTTGACTGCGCCTGGGATGTGTCCCCCGCGTTGTGCGTGTTCGGTGGGGTATTCTGGTGGTGCTAGTACTTCGCCGCTGAACTCTTTGGGGCCTCTGACGTCGACGAATTTGACGTTGGGCTTGTTGTAGAGGTCGAGGGCTTGTCGGAGGTAGACTCTGATGTTCTCGTCAGGGTTGGATGCGTGGAAAGTGGTTGGGGCGTGTTGGGGGATGTCTTTGGTTAGGGGTTTGTCTTCGTCGATCCATTTCTTGCGTCCGCCGTTGATGAGTACTGCGTTCTTGATACCGTAGTATTGGAGGTCCCAGTAGGCGTAGGCTGCGAACCAGTTGTTGAAGTCGCCGTAGAGAGCGACTTTGGTGTCGTTGCTTATTCCGGACTTGTTGAAGAGCTGTTCAAGCTGTTCTTTGGAGAGGATGTCTCGTTGCAGTGGATGGTTGAGGTCTTTGCGCCAGTCGAAGAGGACCGCGCCTGGTATGTGTCCGAGCTGGTAGTTTGCCGTCGGGTCGTAGTCAACTTCAACAAGCCTTACTTTGGGGTCGTTGAGGTGCTGTTGCACCCATTCGGTGCTGACTAATACTTCGGGATGTGCATATGACATACGTTATATCCGGTCGTGGGACATAACATACGTCATATTTATGCTTCACTTTTATTCCATCCAGAATAATCGACCGTATTCGTATCCGCCGAAATTTTCCAGAGATGAATGTTAAATCGAGCGGCCGGGCAGAACCGAGTTAGACCTGATATGATTCAAGTTCCACCATGGGTCCGAGAAACCTTCGACAACTACCTCGTCTGTGAATTCACGACAGTCAAGTCCGGAAGGCCTGTCACGATGCCTCTGCTTCCCTTCTACCTTCCGGACTCTGGAAAATTTGTCGTGACCTCCAGCATCCTTTTTTCGAAGAAGGCTGAGAACGTGAAAAAGAATCCCAAGGTCTCGCTTCTATTCTCAAACCCCGAAGGGTCCAAGGGAGGAAAACATGCCGTGCTGGTTCAGGGCATCGCTCATGCGGATGACTCCGATCTCGATCATGGATGGGAGAAGTATCTCTCATACTGGCGGAAGAAGGAACCTTACATTGACGCTTACCTGGCTGAGCGAGAAAAGTTCGGCTGGTTCTGGAAACGGATCGTCGTCCAAGTGGAACCTAAGAAGATCCTCGCATGGAAGAATGGTGACACATCACGGGCGCCAGAGGAGTTCGGAGCCTAGAACAATGACAAGTCTGGATTATCAACGCCTTGGAAATTTCAGATACGCAGTCATAACCTTCATCGGTGACGATGGATTTCCTTTCAGCGTATCAACCGACTTCAAAATATTGCCTGACAAGAAGATAGTGTTGCAGAAGCCAGCCCGGCCATCGAAGCTCGACGGCAAGAGAGTGAACGTATTATTCAATCACATCACAGGTTTGCCTGGAGGCGGTTACGGGGACAGGAGATACATGCTGGTCTGGGGGACAACTCACGAGGATCACGGGACGCTGAGGTTCGAACCAGAGAGTTTGTCAGAATGGGACGAGAAGATTCTGCCCTTTGATCAGTACTGTGCTAAGTCTGCCCCGCAGGGAGCCAAGTACTTAGGAACGCTTCAGGCATCGGTCGAAGCCTGATTATCGTCAAGCTCCGCGGCCTCAACATCTCCAGAAGCGTCCTCGGGCTCAGAGGATTCTGTGGCGTCGGTAGACCCTTCGTCGATAACCCCTTTGGGCTTCGATTCGGCTATCAGCATCATCAGACTCTCAAGGTCGAGCTCGGCTCTAGTGCGCCAGCCTAGCTTGACAAGTCCTTCTTCGTCCTCCTCCAAATAGCCCGAACGCAAGAAGGCATCTGTGAGAGTTAGAGCCCTCCAGCGTCCCACCTTCTGTCCGATCACTTCTTCGAGCTCTTTACGCTCACTCTTTCCTTGCTTGGAAACGATCAGGGACAGGCAGGCTGCCAGAGCGGCTAGATTGTCGATCCTCCAGCCTGTCATCCTTGCTTCTCTAGGAGTAAGGGTTCCTTTCAGTCGAACAAAGTATCTTGACTCTTCCTCTCCATCTGGTCCTGGCTTGTAGTCGCTGAGAACCTGTGACTCCACCTTCTTGACCTCGAGGTCGAGATCTTTGAGGCTCTCGTCAAGCTGCGTCAATACTTTGAGATACTCTTTGCCGAGACCACTCTTGAGCTCCCACGATCTGGCTCCGGGTACTCTTCCTCTCTTGAAGAATAGAAGGTGCGCGGCTCTCTTGACCCGTTCCGGGTAGTAGGATTGTTCCTGGTTCACTTCGCCCGTGACGCAACAACCTCCTGGGTGATTGTTATGGGATAGCTAAGGGGCGACCCTTGTCGCGACGCGAATGGCGGGTCTCGGGGAATCAAGAACATGTTCTCTCTTTTCCGCTCGAGCGCAGCCATGCCGTAGCTGACGAGAAAGCTGACCATCTGGGCGCGGAGGACTGTTTGAGTGAACTTACTAGTTCTGACAAAGCTCCAGTATTCAATTCGTTTTTCATCGCCGGCTTTCTCCTTCATTTCCAATCTCAGCTCCTCTAAGCGTTTGGTGAACGCTTTCTCTTCAAGGACCCGCATCCTTGTCAGCTCCGGCGAGTCCACTGAGCCCGGCGTTTGGAAGGGTCCAGCTGCAAGCCTCTTGCGACGCTCGAAGAACGACAGCATCTGCTCCCAGTAATCAAGCGCCTCTTTGGTAGATGCATCCGTCAACTGTTCTAGCTCAACCACCGGGTGCCAAGATACCAAGAATAGTTCGGCGAGCTGTTCTCTAGACATCGATCCAATCTTTTGCTTGACCATTCCGGGATCGACAAAGAGCGAGCTAGATTGGAATCTTAGATTGGCACTCTGGAGACCCACAACTCTCGCGAGGCTAGTGATAGCTCGCATGTCGAGAAGATTGTCCTGCAGAGTCTGCCAGCCTTCGGCGTGTCGTCTGATGATTCTGAGCGCTTCAGATACATCCAGGAGAAAGGGGTTGAACTGCCGATTCTCGATAGAGTTGCAGGTCTGAATCAGCTCTTCGAGCTCTTTCCTACCAGACGCCTTGGTGGTTCTTTGGGCCAACGCTACTTCAGCTCCTTGACGATCGAGCTGCCTTCCACATTCTGGACAACAACAACATGGACTTGGTCCTCGCTGGGGAGGGACAATTGTCCTGGGGTTATCGCGATGTATTGGCTGGTGTCTGTGGTCTTTGAGGCTGCGTAGATAAGTCGCGAGACTGTCTCCCTGTTTTTCGGGTCCATGTGAACGTCGAATTCGTCGATTGCTCGGAAAGGTGACGAGATGAACTGTTGAAGCGATAGGAGGAATGCAATCAGGGCAACGGTTCGTTCTCCGCCGCTAGGGGCGAGGCTGTCAAGGGATACTGGTTCGTTTCCTTTGAATCCCGCGTGGAGCTCTAAACCCGCTTTTTCGATGTTCTTTGAGGACTTGAGGTCGATTCTGCCTTTGCCTCCGACTTCGTCGAGAAGACTGGAGTATCGGGCTGAGAGGTCTCCGAGAAGTCTTCCCATTACTGTCTTCCAACGGTCGAACCGTCCTTGCAGCTCGCCGAGAACTTCGGATCTGTTCTGTTCTACGACCTCCGCCTTTTTCCGCAAATCCTCGTACATGTCGCCGTAGGTCTTGAACATCTTTTCCACATCTGCTGAGAGGTGCGCGAGTGGTCGGATTCTTTCTTGGACCGCGGCGCTCTCTAGCGTTACATCGTGTAAGTCTCTTGGATTCTCGAAGACGGGTCCAAGCTGCAGAGCTTGGGTTCGTAGTGGTGCGAGTTCTTCCTCGCCGAGTCTTAGTTGGACTTCGAGTTCTTGGACTTCTTGGGCCATAATTGACAGCTTGAAGCTGTTGACTTCTGATTTGACTTTTGATTCGACAAGTAGGTCCGTACTCTTGGTAAGATTTCCCGACAGCTCGGCGATCTTTGAGCGGACCCTGGAGAATTCAGCCTCGTCTAGTTTCGCAGTGTTGGATATTTTCTCCTGTTCCTGGTTCAGTTCGGAGAGTGTCTGCCTAAGTTGGTCATTCTGTTGAGCTCCAGGCGTGACTAGATCTCTGAATCGTGTTATCCATTCAAGGGAGCCGGAGCGGAATCCGCGGCCGTGTTCCAGTTTGAGTTGTTCTTCTCGGGACGTTTCGAGCTGCTGGTTTACTCGTTCAAGTTCGCCCGACAGTTTCAGATGTTCTTTTTGC
>Ga0209588_1000051_pt1 | contig 43986 bp, 47 predicted proteins | sample Rivendell_Oct201_10_FD_188351 | JGI IMG/M metagenome (GOLD analysis project Ga0209588, IMG submission 188351) | Vadose zone soil microbial communities from the Eel River Critical Zone Observatory, Northern California, USA -... | ecosystem: Host-associated > Plants > Roots > Rhizosphere > Soil ...
GCCCGAGGCATAGAGCACCAATGACCCCGTCGTGGCCGTGGATCGGCGTGAGGGCTTCGTTGACGGCCCCGCCATTCGATTCCGACCGCTGCCCGCTGTAGACGTGCTCGTCCTGCGTGATCAGGCTGCGCAGGACCGCCTCGCCGTCCCGAACCTTCGCCAGCGGTCCTTCGATGGGACCCGCTCCGCCGGCCCCGCCGAGAGTGACGTAAGTCTGGTCGGGCTGGAACATCACCGCGCTGCCCGCATCGAAGCGAATGACCTGCTTGCCTTTCTCGAGCACAAGCCGGATCGTCTCGTCCATCGTCTTGCCGGCCGCCTCTTTGACCAGTTCGTTGAACAGCGAGTAGCGAGCCGATTCCCTCCGCGACAGTGCAACCGCCTGGGCGCTCGCGAGGTGAGCGGCGGCGCGCCTGATCAGGGTGATCGCCAGCCTGCGGTCGTCATCGTCGAAGTCGCCGGCCTTCTTGCCTAGCAGGATGAAGCCGCCGACGTGCTCGCCGAAGTGCATGGGGACCGCCATCAAGCTGGCGACGTGGACCTCATCGGGTACGTAGTTGAAGAGCTCGGCCAGCCCGGTCTGGTCGCTGCCGACGTATTCGCTGCTCGACTCGATCGCACTCAAGAGTGGACCGGCATTCTTCGCGTGGCGTGTCACGGGCTGGGGATGGAGCCGTTCGAGCCCGATTCCGGGCGGCTGCGGCACGAACTGCTTCTCGTCGGCGGTCGAGGCGTAGTAGCAGGCGAGGTCGGCGCTCGCGAGGTGTGCGATGTGCGCCGTGAGCCCCGCGATGTCGCTTAGCGGCCGGGTGTTTTCAGCGTCAGATGTGGCCGCAAGGAACGCTCGATGCCTGTGCTCCAGCTGTCCCCGCAGGTGATCCAGCTCGATGACATGGCTCCTGATCGCGTCTGACAGGCTGCGATAAGCGATGCTCCCGACAAAACCGCCAAGGCCCAGTAGGAGCAATCCCGTGAGATGGACCAGCAGGCCGCTGTCGCGCAGGTTGAACTGGGCCGAGAACAGCACCAGCAAGAGGGCCGCGACACCGAGAGGGACGGAGCCCTTCCAGCTCCGGTTGAGGATTCCGGCCACGAGAGCGAACAGGCCGGCCACGCCCGCCAGGAACGCCGCGAGGCCGGTGCGGCCGGTGACGTTCAGCGACGCGCCGACCAGGACCAGCGCGGCGGCGGCGGCCGAGAACCCGATTCTGAGCGCGAATCTGGCCCTTTCTGAATTCACCGCGATCGAGTCACCACAGCGATGGGTAAGTCTAGGAGCGTGCCCGTAAAGCGGAACCTGGATAAGGAGGGGGGCTAAGGCTCAACAGAGTCATGCCTAAACTCTCACTCAACAGCAGATGACGGTTGCAGAGCTTCTGAAGGTCGCCGACCACCTGGACGCGAAGGGCCAGCAGGTGGTGAGGAAGGCGTATGAGCGCGCCTCGAGCGCCCACACAGGGCAGCGACGCCTGTCTGGCGAGGACTACGTCAACCACCCGCTCGAAGTTGCGGCGATCCTCGCCGACCTGGAGCTCGACGCGCCGACCATCGCCGCCGCCCTTCTACACGACACCGTGGAGGACACCGCGCTCACCGCCGAAGAGGTGGAGCGCGAGTTCGGACCTGAGGTCGCGCGCCTGGTCGACGGCGTGACCAAGCTCGGCCGGATCGCGCTGCGCTCGGATCAGCAGCAGCAGGCCGAGAACATCCGGAAGATGATGGTGGCGATGGCGGAGGACCTGCGGGTCGTCCTCATCAAGCTCGCCGACCGCCTCCACAACATGCGCACCCTCGACCCTCTGCCGGAGGTCAAGCGCCGGAAGATCTCCCGCGAGACCCTCGACATCTACGCCCCGCTCGCGCACCGGCTCGGCATCGGGCAGATCAAGTGGGAGCTCGAAGATCTGGCCTTCCGCAACCTGGAGCCCGAGGCGTACGAGGACGTCGTCAGGCGGATCGCCCGCAAGCGCCACGAGCGGGAGACGCTGGTGTCAGACCTCCGCGAGATCCTCGGGCGAGAGCTGGAGAAAGTCGGCATCACCGCGGAGATCACGGGCCGCCCCAAGCACATCTACTCGGTGTGGCAGAAGATGACCCGCGAGAACAAAGACTTCTCAGAGATCTACGACCTCTCCGCGATTCGCGTGCACGTCGATTCGGTGCGCGACTGCTACGGCGTGCTGGGCGTCGTTCACTCGCTGTGGAAGCCGGTCCCGGGGCGATTCAAGGACTATGTGGCGATGCCGAAGTCGAACGGCTACCAGTCCCTCCACACAACCGTCATCACGCACACGGGCGAGCCCATCGAAATCCAGATTCGAACGCACGAGATGCATCGCATGGCGGAGTTCGGCGTCGCCGCGCACTGGACTTACAAGGAAGGCGGGAAGGACGCGAGCTTCGACCAGAAGCTGTCCTGGCTGCGCAGCCTGCTCGAATGGCAGAACGAGGTGGGGGACGCAGAGTCGTTCCTGGACACTGTCAAGGTCGACCTGTTCCAGGACGAGGTCTACGTGTTCACGCCGAAGGGTGACGTGCTGAACCTGCCGGCGGACGCGTCACCAGTCGATTTCGCCTATCGCATCCACACCGAGGTCGGGCACCGGTGCATCGGCGCCAAGGTGAACGGCCGGATGGTGCCGCTCGACTACGAGCTTCAGAACGGCGAGATCGTGGAAATCCTTACCTCGAAGGGCCCACACGGGCCGAGCCGCGACTGGCTCAACTTCGTCAAGAGCGCCTCGGCCAAGGAACGCATCCGCAAATGGTTCAAGAGCCAGAGCCGCGAGGAGAACGTGGGCAAGGGCCGCGACCTGCTCGACAAGGAGCTGCACCGCATGCATCGCGTCAACCTCGCCGATTTAGACGAGGGAAAGCTCGTCCAGATCGCCAACATGCACAGGTTCAATGCAGTCGACGACTTCCTCGCCGCCATCGGCTATGGCGACCTTTCCCCTCACGCGGTCGTGATGCGAATGGCGCTCACGCTGGACACGCCGGGCGGCGACCTACGGCCTATCCCCCTGATTCCCAACGTCCAGCCGACGCCGCGAGTCCTGGTGCGCGGCGAGAAAGGCGTACTCACGAAAATCGCGCCCTGCTGCCAGCCAGTGCCTGGTGACGCGATTGTCGGTTACACGACGCGCGGCAAGGGCGTGACGGTGCATCGCGTGGACTGCATCAACGCCATCAACGCTCAGGACCAGGCTCGCGTGGTGCCGGTCGACTGGGACTCCGAGGCTACCCACATCTATCCTGTCGCGATCAAGATCGAAGCCTGGGACCGGCAGGGACTGCTTCGCGACATCGCGACCGTGGTCGCGGAGAACCGCGTCAACATGTCCTCCCTCGAGGTCCACGTGTACGACGACAAGACCGCCGTCGTGTCGACCACCGTCGAGATCGACTCCCTCGCGCAGCTCTCGCGGCTGATGGAGAAGCTCGAGGGCGTGAAGGACGTCCACACCGTCGCCCGCGAAGCCTCGTGAAAGCCGGCTCCAAACAAGTTTCGCTGCCCGCTCCGGTTGAAGCCGCCTGGGCGGCACTCGTCTCGGGCGAGCGCAAGGACTGGTACTACCGCCTGACCCCGGAAGGAGAATTCGCCTCAGGGAATCACATTCGGTGGAGTGACCCCGCCGGCAAGTTGGCTGAGGAATCCGACGTCGTTGACGTGAACGCACCTCGCCGCATGGTCCTCAAGACGCGTTTTCTCTTCGCACCGAACTTCGCGGCCGAGGAGCCTCATCTGGTGACCTGGACGATCGAGGAGGCGCCAGGCGGCTGCCGGGTCGACTTTGCCTGGAGCGCCGGCGATGTGGTCGCCGGGCTGTTCGAAGCCGAGGCGGAAAGCATGCTGCGGGGCCTACGCCTGGCGCTTGACCCCGCGGAGCAGGCCGCACTGGCCCGTCTTCCGGAAATCGGCGACATCGAGGTGCAAGACGTAACACCGGAGCGGGTAGGGGAGTACCAATCGTTCTTTGACGACCACGCATTTCGGGATTACCCGGCGTGGCAGTCGTGCTACTGCATGGAGACCCACCGCACACAGAGCGACGACGAGTGGGCGGGGCGGACTGCCGCCGAAAACCGCCGCGACATGACCAGCATGATCAATCGAGGCGAGGTGACGGGGCTCCTGGCATTCGTCGACGGAAAGCCTGTCGGCTGGTGCAACTACGGTGAGACGACAAGGCTGGCCGGCCTGATCCAGCGCTTCGGTTTGCAAGCTGCCGACCACGAAGGTGTCGGCTCGGTGGCCTGCTTCGTGATCGCCGCTGCATATCGCGGCCACGGCGTCGCCTCGCGGCTTCTCGACGCCGCTGTCGACCGCTTGAGCAAGCGAGGGTTGAGAGCGGTGGAGGCCTATCCGTCCCGCGACGACGACTCGGCTCAGGGCAACTATCGAGGGCCTCTCAGCATGTATCTGCGCGCCGGCTTCGAGGTTTTCCGCGAGACCAAGCGGTACACCTTCGTTCGCAAAGTGCTGTGAGGGTCCGCATCGAGGCCACGGCCGACCGTCAGTTCGGCACCAACTCGTACCTCGTCGAGGACGAGGACACGAAAGATGCAGTCGTGATCGACGCCAACCTCGAGCCACAGCTGATGATCGACCTGGTCCGCGGCCGGCAAATAGAGGTCAAGGCGATCCTGCTCACTCACACCGACATCGACCATGTCGCGGGCTTGCCGGCTCTCCTTGCGGCTTTCGGACAGATCCCCGTTGCGGTGCACGACGCGGAAAGGGAATTCGTCGCCGAAGGCAAGCCGATGCGCCGGGAGTTCGGAGCGTCGTTGGACGCGATCGAAAACGTGGAAAGCCTCGTCGAGGGAGAGACCTATCGCGCCGGCTCGCTCGCTTTCGAGGTGATGCACACGCCAGGTCACAGCCCGGGCGGCGTCTCGCTGAAGATCGGCGACAACATCTTCACCGGCGACGCATTGTTCGCCGGCTCCATCGGCCGCTCGGACTTCGCCAACTCCAATGGCGAAGCGCTGCTGGAAGGCATCCGCGCCAAGCTGCTCTCGCAACCGGACGAGCACGTCGTGTACAGCGGACACGGGCCGGCGACCACCATCGGCCGCGAACGCCGGACGAATCCTTTCCTGACTTAGTCCCGACCATTTCCGCCGAATTGGCTGTATCCGTCGCGGTCGGCTCAAGGGGTCAACGCAACACCTCGTGAGATCACGAACCAAGGGCGCCAATGAGCAGAGCAGAAAGAAAGGACATTGCAAATGAAGAGGGTGTTGGGTCTCGCCTGGGTTTAGTCGTGGGCGCCATGGCGGGAAAGGCCCGCCTGGCCGGCCAAACCGGCCTGGAAACCTGGATTCGACACGTCTGGCACCAAACGCGCCTTTGAACTCGCCGATTCGACACGTCTGGCACCAACGGTGCCTTTGAAAGGACGAAAGCCCGCGAGGATGGGCGCTGACGGTAGCCGGTGTTGCGCCCACCGCATGAGACCACCGTCCGGGATATGACTATTCCCGCCGAATTGGCTGTGTCCAGACCAGGCGGTACCTCTGCTTAGTGCCTCGACAAGGTCAGGACGACGATCAGAGCCGGCCCCAACAGGATCAGCCACAGCGTCGGGAAGACGCAGCCGACCGTGGGCAGGAGGATCTTCAGTGACGCCCGCGCGGCTTCCGTGCGAATCTTGAGCCTTCGCTTGACACGCATCTGAGCCGAATGCGCGGCGATCGTGCGTGCGATCGGCACACCGGTGCGCTCAGCGTGAAGGATGCCGCGCACCAACGAGGTGAAGTCGTCGACGCCTGTCGCCTCCGCCATCTCCACCAGCGCGTCAGCGCGCGCACGCCCGAGCTCCATCTCGCGCAGCGCCCGAGCGACGAGCAACGTAAGCGGACCTTCCTGGTGACGCACGAGCTGTTCGAGCGCTCGGTCGAGTCCTAGGCCTGCCTCCATGCTGATGGCGACGACGTCCAGTGCGTTGGGCAGCGTCGCCTCGATCTCTGCCCGACGTTGGCGGACGAGCTGGTCCAGCCAGACCACCGGCAGGTAGAAGCCGAGCGCCACTCCGACAAGGAGGGCGATCCCGATCGCCACCGGCGAACCGATGAGCACGCCGAGCCCGAGGCCGAGTGCACCAAGACCTGCTGCCGCGGCGATGCGCAGCGCCTGCATGCCGGCAGGGTCGAGCCCGGCCGGGTTGCCGACGAAATCGAGCTGCCGGCGGAAGTTGGATGCCTGAGCGGTTGGAGTCAAACGCGTGAGCTGGTTCGTGAACCAGCGCCGCAAAGGGGCGAGGAGCCGTTCACCAATTGGTTTCTCCAGCTCCAGGGCAACTGCGCTCTGACCGAGGCCGATCTCCTGACGGGCGAGTCGCGCCCTGGCCAGCGTCGTCGCGTCGCCTGCGCGGGACGAGATGATCCCCGAGACAAGCAGCCATACACCTATGGCGGCGATAGCCCCGACGGCCAGGACGAGAGGCAGATTCATGTGATCGCCGTGAGCCGGCGGATGAAGAAGTTGCCGAACGCCAGCATGACCCCCGCGACCGCAAGCAGGAACCAGCCGATCGGATCGACGAACATCGGCCGGAAATACGAGGGGACGAGGAAATACAGGCCAAGAGCGGCGGCGATCGGCAGCAGCGTGATGATCAGAGCGGAGGCGCGGGACTGAGCCGTTGCGGCCAGGGTCTCTGCGCGCATCTCCGCACGCTGCTTCATCGTGTCCGCGAGTGTGATCAGGATCGCGGGCAGATCACCGCCGACCGAGTGCTGAATCGTGATGACCATGACGACGAGCCGCAGGTCGGTGCTCCCGATGCGCTTCACCATGTTGCCGAGCGCGCTCTCAATCGAGGCGCCGAGCTCGATCTCCCTGCGCGCCAGCGCGAACTCATCAGACACCGGCGGACCCGCGTTCTCCGTCACCGCCCGCAAGGATTGAGTGGTGGATTGGCCTGCCTTCATGGAGTTCGCCATGAGCTCCATCGCGCGCGGCAGGCCGTCTTCGAACTGTGCCAGCCGGTGCCCGCGCCGGTTGCGCAGGTACAGCGCAGGGAGCGCGAAACCAACGAGGGCGAGGATGAGCATGGGAGCTGAAATTCCGAACCGGAGCAGCGCCAGCACCGCGAAAATCACCGCCACTCCCACCTGCACCAACCTGAACTCATACGGGCGAAGCTGGATGTCCGCACTCGCCAGGTCGGCCGCGAGCGAGTTCGCCTTCTGGTTGGCGGCGATCCACACAGGCGCACCCGTCGGCTCGAATCGCCTGCGCAGCTGCTCACGAACGTCGGCCAGGGTGCGATAAGTGACGCGCGCGCTCGGCCCGCCCCTAGCCGCCTGCCGCGCACCGGCGACAACGCCATACACCACCAGGCCGACTCCGATGGCGGCGACGGCGGCGACGAAGATGACGACAGGGAGCATGTGTCAGGGGCCGGTGAACTGCCAGCGCTTGTTCACCTCTTTGGGGCCCACGCCACCCGGCCTCGGGCACGCTGGATCCGGCTGGCTCGGCGCGGCCGCGTAGTCCTTGAAGGATTCGAGCGTGTATTTCAAGACGGCGTTGTTCTGGAGCCAGAAGAGATACTCGGCGTCACACGCGGTCATCAGCAGCGTGAGGCTACCCGCGATCTGGGAGTTGCTTGCGGGCTGGTTCACGGGACCAACCCTGATGATGTTGAGGTCGCGGAAGACCGTGCGCACCACAGATGCTCCGCCTGGGGCGAAGATCGAAGTGTTTATGGTGGCGAGCATGGTGATGCGGTCACCGACCTGGGGGTAGCCGCCGACGCCAACCAATTCACTGGTCGGAATGGTGACCGCCACGTAACCCGACGGGATGGGAAGGTACGCGGCGTCGCTGCTGCTCAGGAGGTCGGCAGACCCGGCGATCACGTTGGCCGTGATCGGCGAGCCCTGGGGGATGTCGACGCGAGCGACCTTGCCGGCGACGAGGTTCATGTCGGTAAACGATTGGGGTGGCGCCGGGTTGTAGGGGCTCAGCTGCAGGTCCGAGGCCTGGATCTTGATCCGGGCGCTGATGTTCGTCTTGGCCACGACCACCTTGTTGCCGGTTACGGACGCCGGCACCAGCGAAAGGCTGGCGAGACCTGCTGCTGTGGCAAAGGCAAGAACCGCGAGGATCGCGCCGACCACGATGTACAGGCGTCCCCGGCGGGGCCGGGCGGTCTCAGGTGTGGCGATGGACATCTAGCTGGGGCTGCAGCTTGGCATGGTGCGCCAATTGGTGCAACTCACTCGACGAGAACCGCTTCCACAAGCGCGGTGCCAATTCCATAGTCGCCGCCGATGGCAATCGCCGCACCCGCGGCGGCGGAGATGGTCAGGTTGCCGCAGAAGACGGAGCCTGCGATCGTCGACGTTCCGTTCACGGTGTCCGTGCAAGTGCCCGGCCAGTAGACCGATCCAAGCAGCCAGTGTTTGGCTGCGGCGCCCTTGATGGCGATCTGTCCAACATTGCTCGCCGGGGCCCAGATCAGTACGTTGGTACAAGAGCGATCACCTGCCGGGAGACACCAGGTCGACAGGGGCCCGAGACAGCTCGCCGCGTCGCCCGCTGGCGCGCTGGAGCAGGGGGCGGCGAACCAGGTGAGGTTGTTGGGCGAGTCCGCACCGGCATTCGGCGGGCATGGCGACAGCGAGCAGGGTGGAGATCCGAACTGGCAAGGCGCCGAGCAGAGGGTCCCGCCGCCGACCGCGCATGTTCCGGAGGAGAACCCGGCCTGGTTGACGAACTCCAGCGTCACATCGCGGGCGAGCAAGGTGGCGCCATTGAGGCAGATTCCGCCCCCGCTCGTGAAGTCGGTGCCGCTCCAGCCGTTGAAGTAGTAGAACCCCGGGTCAAGCACCGCACCCGAACCGCCACCTCCGCCGCCGGCAGGCTTGAACGTCGCGATCACCATTGCCCAGGTCGTGGCCGAGGCGTAGTTCGGAGTCTCGCTTGCGACGCCCGCCGGGAGGTCTAGCCGGTAGTCGGAGCTGAAGCCGTTGCCGGGGTCGTTGTTGAGGCTGTTCCATCCGGCGCCAGGGGTGTATGGGTTGCCGCCGCCCAGGTCGACAAAACCGTTGTTCGTGATCACCAGCTCGTTGGCCACCGACGTGGCTCCGCCGGTGGAGATGGTCGGATTTGTTACCGGCGAGCTGACGGTCAAAGTGCCGGTCTGGTCCAACGGAGACGCGGTCACAACTCCCGACCACTCGCTCATCTGTGCGAAGGCGCTGAGGGACGTCGGGTTGACGCCAAAGTCCGCGCTTGCGATACCGCCAGGGTTGTTGGGGTAATACCAGATCTCCGTGTGCGCGGTGTCGCTCAGAAATGCTCCGCCGGGGACGGCGGAAACCCAGCCTGCCGGCGCCGTGAACGGTTTCTTTGAAGGGCTGGTGGTGGAGCGGAGGGTGGCGACCAGCAGCGTGCCCGCCTGGCTGTTGGAGGGCAAGGTCGCGGTGACTGTCGTGCTCGAAGGTCCGGCTTCGGGCCCCGTCTGCCTGTTGGAGATGCCACCGCCACCCCCGGTGAGCAAGCTCGGGTTCAGGTACCCGTAACAGCTCGGTTTGAAGTGATAGAAGCCGCTCGGATCGATGGCTGGAACAGGACCAAGCCCGGTCGCGACGGTGGAGCCGCCGACGACGATGTTTGGATACATGGCCCCGGCGGAGCAAGCCGCGCCGCCGGTTCCCTGGAGGGTCCCGACGGCGACGGGGTCTAGATTCGGCTCTGGAGGAAGGTTTGTCGACACTGGCGGAGCCGGCTGAGGTCCCGTGCCTGCCGCGCAGGGATTTGGATTTATCGCCTTGTCCCCGGCCAGAAGGTACGAGGTGGCCCCACCACACGCTGGCGTGATGCGGCCGCTCAGCTCATATCCGTCAGCGCAGATCGCGCTTGACGAGCCGCTGTTTGAGCCCGCGCTGCACGTGCCGGGTGCGGTCCAGCTCTGACCATCGGTGTAGACATTCATGTTGCCGAGGTCGGAGTACGTCGCTGACGCTGCGTCAAATCGAGAGTGCGCGTAGAGAGCGCAGGTTCCACCGCGCGCGATCAGGCTCTGCGTGAAAACGCTGCCGCCGGCATTCACCTGGCCGCTGCCGCAGGTGAGCGTGGTGGCTCTTATCGCCGGTACCGAACCCGCGAGCTGCTGCGCCACCGCGCGTCGCGTCACCGAGGTGGTGGTCTTGCCGACCTCGCCGCCGAACGCGATGGGTAGTGTGAGGGTCAGGATCACCTCGACCTGCTGCTGGTGTGACTGGTACGGGTAGTTGTACGTCGCGCTGAGCCCGCCGGCGAAGCTGCGGGTGGCGGTGTACGGCGCGGTGCACGAGGCCCCATTGATAGGCGTGATCGGGACGGTGCCAATTCGCGTCCGCTGCGTGCCGAGAAAGGTGTCGGCTTCCGTGATCACGGCCGTGGCCTTGGCGAGATCGCAACCAACGCCGATCTTCAAAGCCGAGTCCAGCGCAGCCTGGTCGGCGAGCTGCTGGAGCTGGTTCCTCTGCCATTCGACGGAGCCGGCAAGGAGCACGAGCGCCGCAGACCCGATGAGAGCGAGCAGTGACACCGCCACCAGCACCATCACCTGCCCGGACTGCGATCTGCGCATCAGTACTCCATCCGGACGACGGTCTGAGAGTCGAACGTGATCACCGTCGGGATGCCCAGGAACTTCGCCATCACGGGCTGCCAGTTGAGCTTCAGGTCGACGACCGCGAGCTGATGGCCTGACGTGCGCACGGCGGCGCCGTTGGCCGCCGCACAGCTGGGACAGCTGAATCGCGGGTTCGGACCACCTGCCGAATCCAGCTCATAGATGAAGACGTAGACGGTGTTTGCGGCAGTGCCCGTGAGCGTGATGGTGCCGGGCTGCGTGGTGCTCGGGACCACATTCCAGGAGCCGTACCCCGGCAGGGCCGAGATGGAGCCTGAGTCTGCGTAATTGACCGACACGCCCAACGCGTCCAGCTGGTGCGCACCGTTGATCAGCGGGCCGAGCGAACAGGGGGTGGGGGTTAGCGCCGTGCAGTCGGGAGGCAGCGTGTTGGAGCCGCTGTAGTAGGCGAGTGCCGCTTGACGCGCTGTGTCGCGCGACGCGCCCTGAAGCAGCGCATAGAGCAAGAGCCCGCGACCCATGTCGACACTGCCGCCGATCAGGAGCAGGACGACGGGGGCGACCAGGGCGAACTCGACCAGAGCCTGCCCCTGGGCTCCCCACCGTGTGGGGAGGTCCCGCCACGATCGCGAAGCGATCCTCGCGGGGGAGGGGGTCGTGCGCCTGGTTCTCACCAGGACGTCGTGGCGCGGCTCGACCCGGATATGGTGATTCCGCCTCCGAGAAGATTGAGGTCGCTGAAGGTGTAGTACACGTAAACGTCAACCTCGGACTGGTAAAGCGTGGTCACATTGCCGGTGCAGTTGGCGCTCGACCCGCAGTACACCGCGACCACCGCCTGGCCCGCCGCGGGCGTCGTGTAGTCAGTACCGGCGGCAAACGGTGGGGGATGGCCGACCTGGGTAACCCCGGCCGGGCAATTGAACGTCGGCACGACCGAGACAAGGTCGGCCTTGATCAGGTTGCACATGTTCGTCAAGCCAGGGCCGTTGGTCGTCGAGGTCTTGCCCGCCACGTACCGCGCGCCGTCGCGGGCCGCATCCGAGGTCGCCACCGCGAAGGTATACGCGCGACCTAGCTCGATGGTGCCTGCGACGAGCAGCACGAGAATGGGGACGCTGATCGCGAACTCGACCATGGCCTGACCCCGCCCCTTTCTCCACTTGCCGGGACGGGCCCCTTCCCCGCTTGTGGGGAAGGTGGCCTGGAAGGCCGGATGGGGAGGTGGGATGGCTCTAGCCATCCATCTTCAGGTTCTTGAGAATCACCCGCGCCAGCTCCGTCGAGCCTCGAGAGACCAGCGAGTTCGGGTCACGCAGCAGAACCAGGCCGCCCGCCAGGGCCGCCTCCTCCGGCCTGGAATCGTCGTAGCCCACCGTGACCGACATCTTCTTGCCGAGGATCGACTCCACCGCCGCCCGGTCGAGCGGCGGATGAGGCACTCGCTGGTTGAGGACGAGCTCGATCCGGCTGTCGGGCACGTTGAGGATGTCGCGGAAGACCGCGAGCGAGCGTCGCGCGTCTGTCATCGCGGCGATCTCGGGCGGGATGACGACGATCACGCACTCTGCGCGCTCGAGCACCGCCAGCGCTGTTTCGCCGAGCGATGTGCCGAGGTCAACGACGATCATCCGCTGCCAGCTCACGACCACGTCGAGCACCCGGCCGGTCAGCTCGCCGGTCATCAGGTCGACCTCTTCCGGGCGAAGCGTCCCTGGCAGGACGCCCATTCCCGAGCGGTGGTAGACGATGCCGCCGCGCAAGGCGATCTCGAAATCGGCCTGTCCGGTCTTGGCAGCGCTGGCCATCGAGCCTGTGGCGATAAGGTCGGCGAAGAGCGCCGCGTGACCAAACGGTGCAGACATGTCGGCCAGGAGCACCGCGCGCGGGAACTTGCGGGCGAGGGCGGCCGTCGTGTTGACAGCCAGGGTGGTGACGCCCGAGCCTCCCTTGGCGGAGAAGAAGGCCACGATCGGGGCTGAGGTGCGCGACTTGATCTGGACATCGGCTGCATCGACGGCGGACAGCTCCTGCTCCCAGAGCCGGTCGAGATTCAGCGCAACTTTCTCAGCGTCCGGTCCCAGACCCTCGAGGAGCCCGTCCCGATCGAGGGTCAGGAGAACGGCGTCGGTCAGGCCGAAGATGCTCGTAACGAACCGGTCCTTGGTGCGGGGGGCGGGGAGGATGACCAGGTCTCCAGGCGATGGGCGTCGCGTCAAGAGCACCTTGCCGGAGCCGTCAGCGACCGACTCCTCGACCTGCCCCGAGGCAAGAAACACCACGACGTCGCCCCCGTCGGCGTTCAATCGGAGCGTATCCCGCGCGGTCAGCCCGACCGGGCGCATGCGTCGAGCGACAGCCCGCAGCGTGCCGTCGTGGAGGTCCGCGAACGCGGAGGACATCTCCAGGATGCGGATCCGCAGCTGCAGGGCTGAGGGCGACTGATCGGCGGCGGGCTCGCTGCTGGCACCCACCTGGTGTGGCTAATCCTCCCGGGCCCGATAGGCTTCGTGAACCTCACGAGCGGGCAATTTGTCGATAATGTACCAACGTCCCCCCGATTCGACCGCTCATCCCAGTAAAAGCTTTGAACACGAGGCCCACGGCCGAGATCGATCTGCAGCGCCTGACCAAGCGGTCAGGTGCCCATTCCCGCGCTCCACGCTCACGTGTGGCCGGCCGGGTTGAGCGGGTCCTTAACGCCGTTTTGGCCGGCGAAGAAACGGACCCGCTAAACATCGGTGCAGCCGAGCTGCTGGCCGAGCCTGGCCCGGTCGCTGAGGTCATCGAAGCCGCGCTCGTCCAGGCAGGCCCGGGGCTGACCGGCCAGTGGCGGCTCACCCAACCGTTCCGGCGGTCCAACGTGAGCGACGAGCTCGTCAATGCCCTGGTCAGCCCGAACCCGCTGACGCGGGCTGCCGCCGCGCAGCTTTGCGGCGCGTTGCGGCTCACCGAGTCGGTTTTATGGATCGAGGACATGCTTCGGGACAAGAACCCAAAGGTCCGCGACTCGGCGGTCCGGGCCCTCGGCCGCATGGGAGGACGTCGAGCTGTCGAGTCGCTGATGACTTCGATCGACATGATCGCCATGCACCGCCTGGCGATCACACTCGCCCAGGCCGCCACGGACATGGACATCGAGCTTCTTATGCGCCAGCCGGCAAGCGAGAAGGCGGCCGTGGTCACCGTGCTCGCCTGCGGTTTGAGACATGACCACCTGCGGGTCCCGCCTCTTCTGGGCATCGCGCACAACAGCCGGTGGCCGAAGGCGGTGCGGCTTGCCGCTTGCCTGTCGCTTGGCATGATCGGGGGCAAGGGCGCGGCTGACCTGGGCGCCCTTGCGGATCTCGACCCGGACGCCGACATCAAGAACGCTGCAACCCGAGCCAGGCTGCGCCTGGAGCGGTCCGCACAGCCGGAATCGGCATGAAGCTTTCAGAGCGGTTCGACCGCCGGTATCAGCAAACGCCCGTCGCGGTCGCGCCTCCGCCTGAGCCTGTCACCACTCAGATCCCGGTGCTCAAAGACGGCGCATCCCCCGCGGCACCACCGCCTCCTGAGCCGCTGCACACCAACGAGGCATCCGCGCTCCTGAGCCCGTCGCTCACAGTCGCCAAGGGCGAGATCCACTCCCTTCTGCTCAGCCGGCACGCCGCGGCGATCGACATCAACAACCGGGCCGGCATCAGGCGCCTGTTGATGCAGCTGACCGAGGACCACTACCGCTCCAAGCCGCCGGCCACCCTGGTCACGCCGGCCGACAAGGAGCGCCTCGTCGAGATCCTCTTCGACGAGGTCATCGGCCTTGGTCCGCTCGAGTCCCTCCTGCGCGACCCCGAGGTCAGCGAGATCATGGTCAACCGGCCCGAGCAGATCTTCGTCGAGCGACGCGGACGGATCGAGCTCACGAGCCTCGCGTTCGAGGACGAGGACAGCCTGCGGCGGGTGATCGACAGGATCGTTTCCACTATCGGCCGGCGCGTCGACGAGTCTGAACCGATGTGTGACGCGAGGCTCAAGGATGGGTCGCGCGTGAACGTGGTGATCCCGCCGGTGGCGATCTACGGGCCGTGCCTGACGATTCGAAAGTTTGGTCGCGAGGTGCTGTCTCCGGAGAAGCTCGTCATGGCCGGCGCGGCAACCGAAGCGATGATGGAGTACCTCGACACGGCGGTGAAGACCCGGCTGAACATCATCGTGTCGGGCGGCACAGGCTCGGGCAAGACGACGCTGCTGAACGTGCTGTCGGGTTTCATTCCCGCGACCGAACGCATCGTCACATGTGAGGACGCGGCCGAGCTGCGGCTGCGACAGGTCCACGTGATCAGCCTCGAGTCGAAACCGCAAAACGTCGAGGGGCGGGGTGCGATCTCAATCCGCGACCTGGTGCGCAACTGCCTTCGCATGCGGCCTGACCGAATCATCGTCGGCGAGTGTCGCGGTCCGGAAGCGCTGGACATGCTGCAGGCGATGAACACCGGCCACGACGGATCGATGAGCACCTTGCACGCAAACAACCCGCAGGACGGCCTCAATCGTCTCGAGACGCTGGTCCTGCTTGCCGGCACCGAGCTTCCTTCACGCGCGATCCGCAGTCAGATCACGTCCGCCGTCAACGTCATAGTGCAGACCGCGCGGCTGCGCGGTGGAGCTCGCAAGGTGATCAGCGTCGCGGAGCTGATCGGGTTGGTCGACGGCGAAATCTCGATCCACGAGATCTTTGCCTTCCGCCAGGTTGGCGTGACCCCCGACGGCCGCGCGGTCGGCTTTCACACCGCGACCGGCGCCCAATCGATTTTCAAACAGCACTTCCTGTCCAATGGCGTTCAGCTGCCGGACGCGATGTTCGTGCCCATGCCTCAGCCTGCGCCGGACAAGCTGTACTGACGATGGGAGACATCGAGGATATGCACAAAGCAGCTCACCCAGCTCAGAAGGCGGGCGTGCTCGATGCCGAGCTGCTCGCGGACTTCGGGCACCAGGTGCGCAACCAGTTGAACGCCGTGGTCGGGGCGGCCGGCCTGCTCGCGACCAGCGCCACGTCGAGCGAAGAAAGGGAGCTCGCCTCGATCGTGGAGATCGGCGCCGAGCAGATCGCGAGACTCGTAGACGACGTCCTCGACGCTGCCACCATACAGAGCGGCGAGTTCGAGCTCGCCCTGCATCCGTTCAACGTCCGGGCCAGCGTCGAAAGCTGCATCGGTTTGGTCGCCGAGACCGCTGGAGCGAAGGGCATCGACGTTTCGTTCCAGGCCGCCCCCGATGTGCCGAGCGTGATCGTCGGCGACTCACGCCGGCTCGAGCAGATCGTGCTGTCGCTGCTGCACGGTGCGGTGGAGCGAACCTACCGAGGAGGAGTCGCAGTCGAGCTCGGCTTCGAGGAGAAGGGCGGGCTGGTCGCCCTTCACTTCACGATTCGCGACACAGGGCGCGGGATCCCGGCCCGGATCCTTCGTGGAGGTCTCGATGGCGTGACGAATCCTCGCGACGTCCTCCAGCCCGGCGACCGGCTGGCCGTCCTGAGCCTTGCCACGACAAAACAGCTCGTGGCGATGATGGAAGGCGAGCTTCGCGTCGAGCAGGGCGGCGTCGAGGCGGGACCTGATGCGGGCACGTCATTCAGCTTCACGATCCTGGCCGAGGTCCTCCCGGCTTCAGTGACCACGACGCAGCTGACGCTCGAGGCCATGCGCGTCCTGGTCGTGACCACCGATCCCACCGAGCGACGCGTGCTCGCCCTGCAATCCGAGCAGTGGGGCGCCACCGCGACGGCGGTGACGCCTGAGGAGGCGCTCGCCACGGTGAAGGCGGGCCACCCGTTCGACATCGCTGTCGTCGAGCACCGTCCCCCCGACATCGATGGCCTTGGTCTGTCGACCTTTCTCCGCGCGATGAAGCGCCCTGATCAGCTGCCTATCGTGCTCATCGCGGTGGCAAACCCTGGCCCAGAGGTTGCTGAGGCGAACGACAGCGGCGTGATCCAGGCCACGTTGACCAAGCCGGTTGTGGCGCGCACCTTGCACGACGTCATGGTCCAGGTCGGCGTGCACGCCGCGCCGGCGTCGCCGCCCGCGCCGGAAGCCCCCCGGGAGTCTGATGGGGCGCTTCGCGTCCTGATCGCGGACGACAACGCCTTGAACCAGAACCTGCTGAAGCGGCTCGTCGCCAAGCTCGGCCACAGCGTCGACGTCGTCTCCAACGGACGGGAGGCGGTGGCTTCGGTGGCGCAGCAGCCCTACGACGCGGTTCTGATGGACGTGCTCATGCCGGAGATGGATGGTCTGACGGCGGCCGAAGCCATCTGCCGCCGCTGGCCGCGGGGGAGCCGGCCAAGGCTGATCGCGCTGACCGCCATGGCCGGGCCAGGCGACCGAGAACGCTGCCTAAAGGCAGGCTTTGACGATTACATGAGCAAGCCGGTGCACGTGGACGAGCTGGTCGAGGCGTTCGGGGCTGCGGCCGGCTATCGAACGACCCGGGAAAGGGCCGGGCTCTAGTCCTTCAGCCGCCTCTCCAGCAAGTTTTCGCGCCCTTCCTTTCGTGACGCGCGCGCCTCGAGATACACGACGATGATCACGATCACGCCGCCCAGGACCATCAATCCACCGAGCGACGCGGCGGTGTCGCCGTGAGGCTGGGCAATGATCTGGATCATGGCGGCGCCGAAGACGAGGATGTAGCTGATCCCGAGCAGCCTTACCCGCGGCGCCACTGCGGTGTCCGCGCCTCCACGCCACGGCCGCTTGCCAATGATTAGAAGATAGGCCCCCATGATCAGCGCGAGCGCGGCGAGCGCAATCGACACGATCTGGACGATGGCGGTAGTCACCGGCGACTGATAGTAACCGTAGATTCTTACAATCGTCACTCTTATGTCACGCTCCGAACCGATCAAAGCCGCCCGCGGAGTCCGGGACATCCTTCCGGCGGCCGTCCCCCTATGGAGGCAGGCGGAGCAGGGTGCTGCCGACGTGGCGGCGAAGTTCGGCTATCAGGAGATCGGGACGCCGATCATCGAGCAGCTCGAATTGATCCAGCGCGTCGGCGAAGAGACCGACGCGGTCGCGAAGGAGCTCTACCGGCTGGAAAAGCGAGGTTCTCAAAACCTGGCGCTCCGGCCCGAAGCAACCGCCGGCGTCGTCCGCGCCTACTTCGAGGGCGCGTTGAACCAGGGTCCCCAGCCGACACGCCTTTATTTGATCGGTCCGATGTTCCGCCATGACAAGCCGCAAAAGGGCCGGTATCGCCAGTTCTCCCAGTTCAATGTCGAAGTCATCGGTGGTGCAAGTCCGGGATTCGACGCGGAGGTGATCGAGCTGGCGAAGAGCTGGCTGAATGAGGTCGGCTTGCATGATTTGCGCCTCGAGCTGAACTCCATCGGCGACGCCAAGTGCCGACCGGCTTACCTCGAGCGCCTGAAGGATTACTACAGACCTTTCAAGTCGCAATTGCACGGCGACTCACAGTTGCGTCTCGAACGTAATCCGTTGCGATTGCTTGACTCGAAGCTCGCCCATGAGCAGGCGTTCAAGGCCCAGGCGCCAAAGATCACAGAGCACTTGTGCGACGAATGCGCCGCGCACTGGACGGCTGTGCGGCGACTGCTGGACTCGGCGAGCATCAGGTATGAGGTGAATCCTTACCTTGTGCGCGGCCTTGATTACTACACGCGCACCGTCTTTGAGTTTTATCCCGGTGGTGCGGCGGGGCAGCAAGACGCTCTAGCTTCGGGGGGCCGCTACGACGGCCTTGCGGAAGAAGAGGGATGGCCGCCGACTCCGGGCGTTGGATTCGCCGGCGGCATTGACCGGGTCGTCGACTTGATGGCAGCCGGCGGTCAGGCGGCCGTAGAAAGACCGGCGGCAGATGTCGTCGTCTTGCCGGACGGAGAGTTGTCCGTCGAAGCAGCGGAGGTAGCCCGCCTCTGCCGTGCAGTCCGTTCCGTGGCTGTCGATTACGAATCGCGGAGCCTGCGCGCGAAGATGAAATGGGCGAACAAGCTCGGTGCGAAGTGGGCCGTGTTGCTCACGTCTGAGAGCGCCAAACGGCGTACCGCGCAGCTCAAAGAGATGGCGAGCGGGGAGCAGGCCGAGGTCGCGTGGGCAGACCTCCCGGCCAAACTCGCATGAGCGGATTCACTGCCCCGCATTGCGGTTCGCTGCGCGCGACTGACGTCGGCCGCGTGCTCGAGCTCTACGGCTGGGTTGCGCGTCGGCGCGACCATGGCGGTCTGATCTTCATCGACCTGCGCGATCGCTGGGGAGCAGTGCAGGTGGTTTTCAACCCGACGAACGCTCCGCAAGCCCACGCCGCCGCCTCTGAACTGCGCGCGGAATACGTTGTTCGCGTCAAAGGCACTGTTGGCCGGCGCCCGGCGGGCTCCGAGAATCCACGCATGGCAACGGGCGAGGTCGAGGTGACTGCTTCCGAGGTCGAGGTCATCTCCACAGCGAAGACTCCTCCGTTTCAGATTGAAGACGACGTCGACGCCGACGAAGCAACGCGGCTCAAGTATCGCTATCTAGACCTTCGCCGGCCGCGCATGCAGAGGACGATGGAGTTGCGGCATCGCGTTGTTCAGACCATCCACCGCTATATGGACGCCAACGAATTCGTAGAAGTCGAAACGCCGATGTTGCTCAAAGGCACACCTGAAGGCTCACGCGATTTCATTGTTCCGTCGCGTCTGCACCCGGGCAATTTCTTCGCGCTGCCCCAATCCCCACAGCAGCTCAAACAGTTGCTCATGGTGGCCGGTATGGCTCGCTACTACCAGATCGCGCGGTGTCTTCGGGACGAAGACTTACGTGCGGATCGCGTAGTCGAGATTACCCAGCTCGATGTCGAGATGTCGTTCTGCACCGAAGAGGACGTCTTCTCGTTGATCGAAGGTCTGTGGGCGAAGGTCTGGAAAGAGGTGGTCGGTGTTGAAATCGAAACCCCATTCCTGCGTCTCGACATGCAGGAGTGTTTGCTGAAGTACGGCACCGACAAGCCCGACCTGCGGTACGAGCTTGAGATCGCTGACGTCAGCGACGCATTGCGACAGACCGGTGCCACCGTCCTACGTGGAGCGCTGGACGCAGGCGGTGTCGTGCGCTGCCTGGCTGTGCCGGGCGGTAAGGACATGAGTCGACGCGAGCTCGACGAGCTCACATTGCTGGTCAAAGGTGCCGGCGCAAAGGGCTTGGCGTGGGTCCCCGGACCACTCGACCGGCATCTCGCCGAAGGCGAGATCGCGGCGATCAAAACGGCCGCAGGCGCAAACCCCGATGATCTCGTCCTTCTAGTGGCTGACCGACGAAGGAAAGCGGAGACGGTGATGGGCCTCTTGCGTCGGGAGATTGCGCGCCGGCGCAAGTTGATCCGCCAGGGCGAATGGAAATTCTTGTGGGTCTACCCGATGTACCTCTTCGAGGAGGACGACCTCGGCAATTTGACCTACGGCCACCATCCCTTCACGTCGCCGTGGCCAGAGGACATGGGGCTCTTGAATGAGCGTCCATACGATGTCCGGGCGAAGGCATATGACTGCGTCCTGAACGGAGTCGAGATCGCGGGCGGCAGCATTCGGATTCACGAACGAGAGCTGCAGGAGAGGGTCTTCGAGATTCTCGGGATGAGTCGCGAGCGCATCCGGGCCCAATTTGGACACCTGCTGGATGCGTTCGAATACGGTGTGCCACCGCACGGTGGAATCGCATCCGGCATTGACCGTCTGATGATGGCAATCATCGGAACAGAAAACATCCGTGACGTGGTTGCGTTTCCGAAGACACAAAGCCACCAGGACCTGATGCTCGGCGCCCCAAGCCCAGTCGATCCTGCACAGCTCGAAGAGCTCCATATCCGGGTTGTTCCGGCGAAGAAGCCCACGTAGTATTGGCTGGCTCCCGAAGGGCTGCGGGCGATGTGCGCGTTGCCCAACTAGACAGCATTAGGGACCTCGGAGTCCGGATAGCCGACCAAATGCCCGCTGGACGGGACTTGGAGAGCCATGGCAGGGGACCCACCTGAGCTCGCTCAGGACAACCCACCCCCGTGACCCGGAGGGAGCACCTTGAGCCTCATCCCGCCGGGCGTCATCGTGGCGGTGCTTGCGGTGCTCATCGTCTCCCAGTTCCTCTTCGCCTTCCTGCCGTACCGGCGCCGGGCCTACCTTCCGATCCTGCTGATGACGACCGTCGGGTTCGGCCTCGGCCAGCTCTGGGATTACATCGGCCTCCCGTCGCTCCGTCTGGGCCAGGCGAACATGCTGCCGGCGGTGCTGTTCGCCCTCCTCCTCCAGCCGCTGGCGCGCTTCGTCCCTCGCCCCAGCCGCGAGCCTAAGGAGCCCAAGGAACCGAAACCGAGCAAGCCCAGCGCGCCGTCGTAATGCTTCGCACGCGGATAGCAGTGGTCGATTCCGTCGATTCGGCGCCAAACCGACGTCTGACCAGCGCAAATTCCGTAGATTTGGCGCCACACCCACGGATTGGGGTCAACCGCCGTTCACTCTCGCGCCAGGCAATCCAAGCGCCCGCACTTAAGATTGCGTCTGTGTTTGTGGCCTCACGCCAAGGGGTATTGACTCGATGAGCAATGCTCAGAATTTCATGTGGATCGCTTTTGGGGTTGCCGCCCTCCTTGTGGCGCTCGCCCTGGCCGCGGTCCTGTTGCGCGTCCGCGGGACGCTTGGAGCCGTAGAGGAGCTCTTGGACACGACCAATGAGGAGCTGAAGGAGACGCTGCCCGAAGTCCGGCAGACGATCGGGAACGTCAACGACATCACGGCCGGCGTGAACGTCGGGCTCCGGACGGCTGGTGGTGGCGCGGCGGCGTTCGGGCGCGGCATCAAGGCCGCGGCACACGGCGTGCAGGTGGCGGGCGAGAGTCTTGTTCGCACGGTAGTCAGGAGGTAAAGATGGCTGACGAGAGAAACGGTGGTGGCGGTGGATTCGGTTGGTTCATCCTCGGCGGGTTGATTGGCCTGGCTGCCGGCGCCTACATCGCATCCGGCCCCGGAAGGACGCAGGTCGACAACTTGCGCAGCAAGACCATCGAGCTCAGCACGAGCGAACCGGTGCAGCGGGCCAGGGGCGCCGCTCAGCGCGCGCGAGAGATCGTGACCGATCCGGAACACCCGGTCGGCAAGGCGATCCAGGACGGAGTCGCCGCCGCGAAGCGCAAGCGCGAAGAGCTGGAAGCCGCGGCCATGCGCAAGATGCAGCAGACGGACGGCAAGGAATAAGGAAGAGGAAGTTGGCTAAGCGCAACCTGGCTGAGCTCAAGATTCCCGCGTCTTCGGCGTTCATTCCCGTCGCCAAGCGGGTCGCCACGACGCTGGGCGGCCAGATGGGTTTCAGCCTTGTCGACCTCGATGAGCTGACGATCGCGCTGACCCAGGCGTGCGACAGCGCGATCGCGGCCGCCGAAGACCTGGGGCCGGCCGACCTCAAGCTCACCTACTTCGCCACCGACCGCGCGTTGGTGGTCGACGTCGACCTGATGCCTGGCGGCAACGCCCTACCCGTGCACAAGCACGACACCGTGGTCGACCCCGAGCTGCAGCGACTCGCGTACGAGATGATCCGCTGCTTCGTGGACGACTTCCGGCCGCAGGTCGAGCCCACGACCGGCCACGTCAGCTTCCGCATGGTCAAGTACCTGGCAGGCTGAGCGCCCGACCTCGTTCTGACCCGGAAGGGAGACACTAGACATCTGTGGCTGCACAACAGCGGATTCCCCGCGAGGAGCTGCGGGCGCTCCATCGCCGTTACCGGGAGACCACCGATCCCGCCGAGAAGGAGCGAATTCGTGAGCAGCTCGTCAATGCCTATCACGACTTCGTCTACTTCCTCGCCCGCAAGTTCCAGAACCGCGGCGAGCCGCTCGACGACATCGTGCAGGTCGGCTACCTCGGACTGATCAAGGCCATCGAGCGCTTCGACCCCGACCTTGGATTCGAATTCACGACGTTCGCGACCCTGACTGTCGCGGGCGAGATCAAGCGGCATTTCCGGGACAAGGGCACCGCCATCCGCTTTCCCCGCCGGCTCCAGGAGCTCCACACGTCCGTGGTTCGCGTCAACGAGCAGATGAAGAATGAGCTCGGACGCGAGCCCACCGTCGCCGAGCTCGCGGAACGGCTCGGGGTGACTCCTGATGATGTGACCGAGGCAATCGAAATGGGCCCTGCCTACGTGCCGTTGTCCCTGGACCAGCCTGTGGCCAGCGGCGATGGCCAGGACAGCCGCAACATCGCCGAGCAGATCGGCAGCCCCGATCCAGAGCTCGACCGGGTCGAGATGCGCGATGTCCTCGACCGCGCGATGGAGCACTTGACGCCTCGCGAGCGGGCGATCATGGCGATGAGGTTCTACGAGCAGATGTCGCAGTCGGAGATCGCGCGTCGGCTCGGCATCAGTCAGATGCATGTCTCGCGCCTGCAGCGCGCGGCGCTCGAGCAGCTGCGCAAATATGTGCCGCAAGAATCCGCCTCCTAGTGCCACTCAGTGAATCCGGCGCTCCAACCGATCCCCTGACCCTCTTTCGCCGGTGGTATCGCGAAGCGCAAGAAGCGGGCGCACCTCAACCCGATGCGATGTCCCTCGCCACGGGCGGAGATTCAGGTCCGTCGGCGCGCATGGTGCTGTACAAGGGAATCGAGGATGGCGCCTTCCTTTTCTACTCGAACTATGAAAGCCGCAAAGGCCTCGACCTGGCTCACGACAATCGGGCGGCCCTCGTCTTTTACTGGTTCGTCACTCATCACCAGGTCCGTATCTCTGGGACCGTCCGCCGCCTGAGCCGCAAAGCGTCGCTCGCCTACTTCAGGAGCCGCCCGCGCGGTGCTCAGCTGTCGGCGCTGGCCTCGAGGCAGAGCCGCGTCATCCCCTCGCGGGACGTGCTCGAGCGAGCTGTGGCGAAGCTTGACGCCAAGTATCCGGGTGATGTTCCGCTGCCCGAGGACTGGGGTGGATACGCGCTGCGGCCCCAACGGATCGAGTTCTGGGAAGGGCGCCCGGACCGCCTCCACGATCGGCTCCGGTACAGACGCAAGGCGGGCGGCGGATGGCGCATCGAGCGGCTCGCACCGTAAGTTGAGTGCAGTGCGCCGGAAGGAACTTGCCGGTGGATCGGCCTAGGCGCCCGAGCGCCACAGGCGCTGATGCCTGTGTCGAGGCTCCGGGTTTACTCGTCGCGCATCAACGGATGCGCTCCTCGTAAATCCTCGCCTCTCCTTGGCATCGGGCGCCGATGCCGCCCACCGGCGGCGTACTTCCGTCGCACTACACTTAAGCAGCCCCGTGACCGGGAACGAGATCCGCCAACGTTTTCTAGAGCATTTCGCGAGTCGGGAGCATCTGGTCCTCCCAAGCGCGCCGTTGGTGCCGCGCGGGGACCCGAGCACGCTCTTCATCTCGGCCGGAATGCAGCCGCTCAAGCCTTACTACCTGGGTTTGAGCGATCCGCCTGCGCCCAGGCTGGCCAGCGCCCAGAAGTGCCTGCGCACCGGCGACATCGACGAGGTGGGGAAGACCGATCGTCACAACACCTTCTTTGAGATGCTGGGCAACTTCGCGCCCACCGGCGACTACTTCAAGGCAACAGCAATCCCGCTCGCATGGGAGCTTGTTACCAAAGTTTTCGAAATGCCAGTGAACCGGTTGCGGGTGACGATCCACCCGACCGACGACGACGCCCACGAAATCTGGATCAAGCAAGCTGGGATGGCCGCCGAGCACGTCACACGGCTTGAAGACAACTGGTGGGGCCTCGGCGCTGGGCCGTGCGGTCCTGACTCGGAAATCTGGTGGGATCGCGGCAAGGAGATTGGCTGCGGCCGTGATGACTGCGTGCCCGACCACTGCGATCGCTTCACCGAGGTCTGGAACCTCGTCTTCCCGCAGTACGACCAGCGCGGCCCGATCGAAGGCACTTCCGGCGACGCTATCAAGCGCGCGGTGGCCGACGGCAGCCTTGTCCCGCTGGCACGCCCCGCGATCGACACCGGAATGGGACTGGAGCGGATCGCCTACATCCTGCAAGGCAAAACGAACATTTTTGAAGCCGACATCCTGGCCCCGCTCGTCGACTTCGCGCGCAAGTCAAGCAAGAGCCCGACGGCGCTCTCGGAGCGCATCGTCGCGGACCACATTCGGGCGGCGACCTTCGTTATCGCCGACGGCGTCACACCGTCGAACGAGGGCAGGGGATACGTGCTGCGGCGCCTCATCCGTCGCGCAGCGATTCACGGGCGAAAGATGGGACTCACCGCAAAGCTCAGCGGTGGGGTTGGCGTTGTGGTGTCGATGTTCAAGGATCACTATCCCGAGCTCAAGCAGCAAGAGAAGGTCATAACCGAAGTCGTGGAGACAGAGTCCGATCGTTTTGACAGGACCCTCGAGCAAGGCATGGAGCAGTTCGAAAAGGTTGCTGCTCATCATCCGAAGACGATTCCGGGCGTTGACGCCTTTCGCCTCCATGACACATTTGGTTTTCCGCTGGAACTCACGCGTGAGCTTGCCGCGGAGCGCGCCATTGAAGTGGATGAGGAAGGCTTTCGCGCCGCGATGGCGGAGCAGCGTGCGAGGTCGCGCCGGGGCACGCCGCAAGGGTGGGCTCTCGCCAAGGACATCCCGAAGTCCGAGTTCACCGGCTATCACGCGCTGACGACCGAGAGCATGGTGACCGCCCTCCGCAAAGACGGGAGCCAAGCCGAGGTCGCCGGTGAGGGCGACTCGGTCGAGGTCTTCCTCGAGCGCTCTCCTTTCTATGCAGAGTCGGGCGGGCAAGTCGGCGACACGGGGACTATCACCACCCCCGGCGGACAGGTGCGAGTCGAGGACACACAAAAGCCCGTCGAGGGCGCAATCGCGCATCTCGGCACCGTGGTCACCGGCGAGCTGCGGGTCGGTGAGAAAGCCACCGCGGCGGTCGACGCCAAGCGCCGCGCGCAGATCGCGCGCCACCACTCCGCCACGCACCTCTTGCACAAAGCGCTGCGGGAGACCCTGGGCGAAAACGTCGTTCAGAAAGGCTCCTGGGTCGGACCGGACCACACGACGTTCGACGTCCCGCTTAACCGCGCCATCAGCAAGGAAGAGCTGGCGCGGATCAATCGCCGGGTCATGGAAAAGGTGCGCGCTGCATTGCCCTTCCACGAAAGCCACAAGTCACTGAAAGATGCAGTGGCCCAGGGCGCCATGCACCTGTTCGAGGAGAAGTACGGCGACGTCGTGCGTGTAGTGTGCTTCGGCGACTGGACGTGCGAGCTGTGCGGCGGTACGCATGTGAGCAACAGCGCCGACATCGGCACCGCGGTCATCGTCTCCGAATCGAGCATCGGCTCGGGCCTGAGGCGCATCGACATGGTCGTTGGCGAGGCCGCGGATGACCTGGTGCTGCGCGAGCGAGAGCTGGTCACCGAGCTGGCGCGATCGTTCAACGCAGTGCCGGAGCAGCTGCCGGAACGAGTCCAGGCGCTGCGCGCTCAGCTGAAGGAATCCGAGCGCCGATTGAAGGAGCTGTCGGAGCAATTGCGCGGCGCGAGGGTCAAGGGAGCCGACGGCGTTGCCGTCAAACAAGGCAAAGTACCGTTTGTGACCGAGACTGTTGATGCCTCCAGCCCCGCGGAGCTGGCGGCGTACGCCGACCGCTACATGGACGTGATGAAGTCCGGCGTCGTAACCGTTGTGGCCGGCGACATGTTTGTCATCAAGGTGTCCAAGGACCTCATCGAGGAATACGATGCTGCCCGGCTCGCCGCTCTGCTCGGCACAGGCGGCGGCCAGAAGCACCTGGCTCGTGGAAAGCTGACGGTGCCACCAGGCGAGGCATTCAAGCGCCTCGAGGAGGCTTTGCGATAACCAAGTTCAAGTTCCTGCGCAAGCGCAGCGAGTACTACCGCCACTTCACCGTGCTCGATATCGGCACCGATCTGATCAAAGTCCTGGTCGTCCGGCGCGAAGGCCCGGATGGCGAGGTGCTCGGCGTCGGTCGCGAGCCACAGAAGCCGGCCGCGATGTCGGGCGGCGCGATCGCCGATCTCGAGGCCGTGATCCAGTCGAGCAACCGCGCTCTCGAAGCAGCCGAGGACATGGCCAAGACGGTGCCGGGCCAGGTCGTCGTCGGAATCGCCGGGGAACTCATCAAGGGTTTCTCGTCGACGATCGCGTACCCGCGCGAGAACTCCAAGGCACGGGTGCGCTCCGGCGAGATCTCCACGATGCTGCAGATGGTCCAGCGCCGAGCCCTGCGCGAGGCCCAGCACCTCCTCGAGATGGAGCGCAGCTATGGGCAGCTCGAGGCTCGCCTCGTGCATTCGGCGATCACCAACGTCCGCGTCGATGGCTACCCGGTCACCAACCCCGTCGGGTTCACCGGCAAGAACCTCGAGGTCACGGTTTTCAACACGTTCGCGCCGATGACCCACATCGACGCGATCGAGACAGTGGTGCGAGAGCTCGACCTCGAGCTTGCGGCGGCAGTCGCGCAGCCGTACGCACTCGCACGAGCGTGTGCCAGCGAGGAGACATGGGCAGAAGGTGGAATCTTCGTTGACGTTGGCGGGGGCACCACCGATGTCGCGCTGATCCGCGATGGAGGCGTCGAGGGCACGAGGATGTTCAACCTCGGCGGCCGCGCCTTCACGCGCCGGCTCGCGCTTGCGTTCGGTCTCAGCTATGAGGAGGCCGAGGCGCGCAAGCTCAGGCACTCGGAAGGCCTCCTATCCGCCGAACAGCACCGCCAGGTGTCGGACCTCTTGAGTGCTGACGCCGAGGTGCTGCTCCAGGGCCTCGCACTCAGCATCAAGGAGCTCTCACGCGGCGAGCGGCTTCCGACGAGCATCTACCTGTGCGGCGGCGGCAGCCTGCTCCCCGAGCTCACGCTGGAGATGGTGAAGAACAACTGGGCAGCCGGCCTTCCGTTCCCGCGCGAGCCACGAATCCGCCACCTGGTACCGCCGGACGTCCGCAATCTGACCGACTCCACAGGCCAGCTTTCAACCCCTCAGGACATCGCTCCGATGGGCCTCGCGAACCACGCCTTGCGAACTGAAGCCGAGGAGCGCGACACGGTCAATACCGTCATGCGCAGGGTCCTAGGCGGTATAAAGGTTTGAGCATTCCCCCAGGAGACTTGTAAACGCCATGGCAACGAACCCGATTTACGTCGAAACGGAAGAGGAGATCCCGGAGGTCGTCGAGCGCCTCCGCCGCTTCAACGGAGAGGACACGATGATCGTGCTCCCCATGCGCTCGCGCATCGGGCAGAGCCGGTTCAACTTCCAACTGCTCCGCAACTATGCCGCGCGCATGGGCAAGCGGGTGACCGTCGTCTGCGACGACCCGGCAGTGCAGAAGATGGCCTCGGAGAGCGGCTTTCCGGTCTTTGGCGCGGTCGGTGCGCTCGGCGAAGGCATCCCGTCCGAGCCTGAGGCAGAAGCGCCCGTGCGGCGCTGGTGGCAGCGATCCCGCGTTGCACCCACCACCCACGTCGGCATCGCCGCGCCGACGAAGCTGCTTACCCGGACCGCGACCGAGCTGAAGCCCGGACGCTTCCTGCTGTACATCACGGCGGCGACGCTGCTGCTGGTCGGCCTGTTCGGGGCTGCGATCTTCGTCCCGTCGGCTGACATCAAGCTGGTCGCGCAGGCCGCCCCCTTCACACAGAAGGACGTCGAGATCCAGGCCCAGCCTGGCAAGCCCCCGATCAGGGTGCGGTCGGTCGTCATCCAGCGCTCCAACTCGCAGGGCTTCAAGACGACCGGATTGATCGAGGTGCCGCTAGCCCCCGCAACGGGAGCGGTGGTCTATACAAATGCATGCAAGAAACCGGCATTCACTTCTGGTGAGGGCCTCGAACTTCCTTACGGCCAGCGGCTAATGAACACAAACGGGATTGGTTTTGCTCAGACATCTGGCAAAACCCTGGTCAAGTGGGGCGGCGGCCAGGCAACTGCCAACGTGATGGCGGTCATACCCGGCGTTTCTGGCAATGTCGGCGATAGCACGATCACCCAGATCGTCTACCCATCTGGGACTGGGTCGTACGACTGCCTATCCGTCACCAACCCGCAGGCGACCGGCGGCGGGACCGACCATTCCTCAACGCCACAGATGACGGTGTCGGACTTCGACGCCGGCCGCGCCCAGCTCGAGCAGGAGCTGCGGCAGACCGTCGCCCAGACTCTGGTCAGCGGAACCCAGGCGGGTGAGAAGCTCAGCGAGACGATCATCTTCGGAGCGCCGCAGTACTCGACCGACCATCAGCCCGGCGAAAAGGTTCCGACGTTTGGCGGGACCATGACGATCAGCGGCGAGGGCGACTTCTACATGGACGCTGACGTGCTGAAGGCGTTCCAGAACAACCTGGCGACGCGCGTGCCCAACGACCAGCAGCTGCTCACCGAGAGCCCGATCGTCGTCACGTATCGCATTCTCAGCGCGACCTCAGGAGGCAGCATCACCTTCCTCGGCAACGCCTCCGCTTTCGTCGCTCCGAGACTCGACGAAGAGAAGATCCGCTCCTCGATCGTCGGCAGGCCCCTGGCTCAGGCCAGGTTCTACCTGGAGCGGCTGCCGATCCGGTCGGTGGCCATCAAGGAACAGCCGTTGGCGCTGCCCCTCATGCCACTCCTGGCCCGCCGCATCACGCTGCACTACGTGATTCAGCAGGGAACAGGGACCAACCCGGCTGCGACCCCGTCGCCTGGAGCCACGCCCAAGACGTCGCCGTCGCCGTAGTGCGAACTCTCGCGGTGGATCCGGGGTCGAAGCGCGTCGGCCTCGCCGTAAGCGACCCCAGCGGGACAATTGCGCAGGCCCTCTCGACTGAGCCGGCGGAGCCCGCGGCGACCCTCCCGTCGCGGTTGGCCGAGATCGCGAAAGCACACGACGTGACCAGGATCGTCGTAGGCCTTCCGCTGCGGCTCGACGGCAGGCACGGTCCTGAAGCCAAGGCTGCGCAAGAGCTTGCGGGCCGGCTTCGCAAGGCGTCGGCACTCCCGGTGGAGCTCGTCGACGAGCGCCTTACCACCGCGGCTGCGGAAAAGTCCCTGATCGCAGGTGGCGTGCGCCGACAGAAGAGGCGCCTGAGCGTGGATCGGGTCGCGGCCACATTGCTCCTCCAGGGCCATCTGGACTCGAAGCGAAATGGGTGAGAAACCAGAGACCATCACTCTGATCGACGAGTCCGGCATCGAGCGCCGGTTTCAACTTCACGACGCGTTTGACCTCGCAGAAGTCCACTACTACCTGGTCGAGGCGGCAGACGACCCCTCTCAGGTACTCCTACTTCGGGAGGGAGCGGATGGCCTGGAGACGATCGATGGAGAGGAGTTCAAGCAGGTGATGGCAGCGCTCGAGGAGGACAAGGTCGAGTGAAGGGCATCCTGACCGTCGTGGTGATCATCGCCCTCCTTGGCTTCGGCACGTCCCGTGGCATCGATTGGTGGAACTTCAACGTGAACACACCGATCTCCTCGACCGGTAAATCCGTCCCGTTCCACATCGACCCTGGCGAAACCCCGACACAAATCGGGACCGACCTCTACATCGCAGGGCTGATCCGCAACACGCTCGCCTTCGACATGTACACGCGGATCAACAACGCCGGGCCTAAGTTCCAGGCAGGGTCCTTCGTGCTGAATACCAACATGTCTCTCACGCAGATCGTTGCCGCACTTCAGCACGGCACGTCCGACCAGAAGACGATCACGTTACGAGAGGGTTACCCACTGCGCGAGTTGGCCAAGACGGTGGAGGCCAAGACGATCGGCAGCGCCGCCGACTACCTCGCTGCGGCGAAGGATCCGGCGTGGGCAGCGACGTACATGTTCCTGCCCGCGAAATCCGGCAATCCGGATGCGCCCTACGAGGGATATCTCTTTCCGGACACTTACCTCATCGACCCCAAAGCCGGCGTCCGCGGCTTGATCAAAGAGCAGCTCGACCAGTTCGGGGTCGTCTTTTCCGCCGACCTCAGAACGCAGATCGCCACTGCCACGCCGGCACGGCCGGCCCAGACCATCCAGTCCATCGTCATCCTGGCCTCGATGGTCGACCGCGAGGCGAACAACATCACGGCCGGCGATCGTGGCAACGTCTGCAGCGTTTACTACAACCGCCTCAAGGCCAAGATGTCCCTCGGCGTGGACGCGACGCTCTTGTACGCGCTCAAGAGGCTTACGCCAGAGCCGACTGCGGCGGAGCTCGGCCTGAACAGCCCCTACAACACACGCCTCTACCCAGGCCTCCCGCCCGGCCCGATCAGCAACCCTGGGAAGGCAGCGCTGCTCGCGTGCATCAATCCTCCGCAGACGCAGTACCTGTATTACTTCACGGACCGGGCGGGGGTCACGCACTTCGAGACAAACGGCGCGGACTTCGAACGCGACAAAGACAAGTACGGCTTGAGCGGCAGCTGAAGGTCTATTTACTCGGCCACGGAATCTCCTACTCGCGAAGCCCCGACATGCACAATGCGGCATTTCGGGCAGTCGGCCTTGACTGGACCTACGAGCTGCTTGACGTGCCACCTGGAGAGGTTGGTGCGGCGATGAGTCGGCTGCGCCATCGAGATGTGGGCGGAGCCAACGTCACGATTCCTCACAAACAGGCTGTGCTGCAGCACCTGGACATCGTCGATCCAGATGCAGTTAGGGCCCGAGCCGTCAACACGATCGCCAGGGAGGGGGACAGGCTGGTTGGGTCGAACACGGACATCGCGGCGATTCGCGGCGCGATCGCCACAGTGGGCCTCGAGCCCAAGGGCGCGAAGGCCGTTATCCTCGGCGCCGGCGGAGCAGCGCGCGCGTCGGCGGTCGCGCTCGAAGGCGCGCATCTCACCTTTGTCTCGAGACACCCCGAAGACGGAGACCTGCCCGGCACGGTCATCGGCTGGGACGATCCATCCCTCCACAAGCTCGTCAGATCGGCCGACGTGCTGCTGAACGCCACCCCTCTCGGCCGGCGCGAAGAGATGCCGATCCGGCCGGCGGCGCTGCCCAGCCGCGGCGTCGTCATCGACCTGGTGTACGTCACCGGGGGGACGCCGCTTGTCCGTAAGGCACGTTCCCTCGGCCTGCGCACCGCCGACGGCTGGGAGGTGCTCCTCGCCCAGGGTGCCAGGTCCTTCGAGGTGTGGACAGGTCGCGCCGCACCAATGAGCGCGATGCGCGACACTCTGCAGCCGTGACATCGATCTTGCTGCCGGTCGGCTGGGCGCTTGTCGGCGCCGCGGGCGGTTGGCTGGTGCGCTGGGGCTCGGTGCGCCTCGGAAAGCTGGAAGGTCTCGAGATGGGAAATGCGCGATGGCTCGTCTATGGCCCACCGATCCTCTCCGCCCTGCTCTTCGCCATCTTCGCGACGCACGTGACCGCAGTTCCACTGCTCGCGCTCCGGAGCGTGTTCGTGCTGGTGCTCGTGCAGGTGATCTTCTTTGATTTCGAGCACCACCTCATCCTCGATCGGGTGATGTTCCCGGCGATGGGACTAGCTCTGGTCGTGAGCCTCTTCGGCCATCCGTGGTGGGCAGGCATCGTGACCGGGCTGGGAATCGGGGTGTTGTTCTTGCTGCTGGCGCTTGCGGGCCGGGCGATCTTCAAGGCAGAGGCCCTGGGGTTTGGCGACGTGAAGCTGGCCCTGTTCATGGGACTGCTCGTCGGGTGGCCCTACATCGTTCAGGCGGTTTTCTACGGCGTCTTGCTCGCGGGCGTGGCTTCGGTTGTCGTCATCGTCCGGAACCGCTCGATGAAAGGGAACATTGCCTACGGGCCCTACCTGGCAGCCGGCGCTCTGGTCGTGCTCTATCTACTGCCACAATAGGGCGCGATGAGCAACCTACTTCCCGGTGAGAACCTTGTCCTCAAGGCACACCCGCACTGGATCGTGCTGGTCAAGTCGGTCTGGATCCCGATCGTCCTTGTCGTCCTCGTGCTGATCGCCGACTTCACATTCCTCCGCGACAACTACAACTCGTGGAACTTGCCGCTGCACTTCCGCACGTACCTGACGCTGGCCATGATCGCGCTTGCGGGACTCTGGCTGATCGTGGTGTGGATCCGCTGGCAGTCGACCACGTACACGCTGACCGACCAGCGCATCAAGATCGAGACCGGAGTGTTCGGGCGCCAGGAGAAGCTCATCCCGATCGACCGGATCCAGGACGCCACGACGAAGATGTCGCTGCTCGGCCGGATGCTCGGATACGGCCGGGTCGAGATCGACGCCGCCGGCGCGCAGGGCGCCGAGGTTCTCGAGCACCTGCCGAACCCAGGGAGCTTCCGCGACCAGGTGTTCATGCAGTCGGAGAAGCGAAGGGGTGGCGGCCCGGCGGCTGCCCCGGCGATGCCGGCCAACCCGAGCGGCGTCTGATCTCCGTACAAAACAACCCGGCGAGGTGATCAAGCTTTGGTCCGCTTGATCCTTGACTCGTCCACGGGCAGCTACCCGGTAGTCATCGGCAGCAACATCCATCGCGAGCTGCGCAGCGTCGTTTCGCGGCTCGACCCGACCGGCGCCGCGATCATCACCGACTCCAACGTCAGGCCGTGGGCGGTCAAGGTCGCCAAGTCGATCAAGCGCGCCGGACTGAAGACCGCGATTCATGTGATCCCGGCGGGTGAGCGCTCGAAGTCGATCGACCAGCTCCACGAGGTGCTTGCTTTTCTCGAGCGGCAGCGCATCGATCGAGGCGGCTGTGTGATCGCGGTGGGCGGCGGCACTGTGGGGGACCTCGCGGGATTCGCGGCCGCGGTGTGGCTGCGAGGAGTTCGCCTGGTGGGTGTGCCGACGACGCTCCTGGCGATGGTGGACTCGAGCATCGGGGGGAAGACCGGCATCAACGGAAACCGCTCGAAGAACGCGATCGGCGCCTTCTGGCAGCCGTCGGCGGTGATTGCCGACCTTGCGTGCATCGAGACACTGCCAGCGGTGAGCTACCGGGACTCTTTCGCCGAGGTTGTAAAGTACGCCGTTGCCATGGACCGAGGCCTGTTCGACCTCCTGCAAAAGGAACGCCCGCGCCTTCTCGACGCCGACCGCGCGATGCTCGAGAGGGTGGTGTTTCGGTGTGTCGCGGCGAAGGCCCTGATCGTCGCCAAAGACGAGCGCGAGAAGGGACCGCGCGCCCTCCTCAACTACGGACATACCGCGGGCCACGCCCTCGAGGCTGCCAGCGGCTTTCGCATCTCACACGGCCGGGCTGTCGCGTTCGGCATGCGAGTAGCGGCGCGAGTCGCGCTGTCGATGGAGCTGTGCACGAAGCGCCTCGTCGAATCGCAGGACGAGCTGCTCACCGAATATGGGCTGCCCGACAGGGTGCCGCACGTCGACCCGGACCGCGTGCTGGCCGCAATCTCTCGTGACAAGAAGGCGCGCCGGGGCAAGGTCGCCTGGGTCATGCCGCGCCGGCTGGGCCATGCCGATTACGGGCATGCGGTTCCCTCAGCGCTGCTGCGCCGAGTCGTGACCCGAGCGCTCGACCGATGACAGACACGAAGCGGATCGTCGTGGTCAACGGGCCGAACCTGAATCTGCTGGGGAAGCGGGAGCCGCATATCTACGGCAGCCGGACGCTCGCCGACCTGGAGAAGGACGTGCGGGCGAAGGCGACCGAGCTCGGCGTGACGGTGAGCTTTTTTCAGAGCAATGACGAGGGGGCGATCATCGACTTCCTGCAGAAGGAGGCGCCGGGAGCGCTCGGGATCGTGATCAACCCCGGCGCGCTGTCCCACTACTCGCTCGCTCTCTACGATTGCCTGACCGCCGTGAACGTGCCCACAGTCGAGGTCCACCTCTCGAACATCCACGCGCGCGAAGAGTTCCGGTCGAAGAGCGTGACGGCCCGGGCGGCGCGCGGCGTGATCATGGGGCTGGGCTTTGCAGGCTACGGAATGGCGATCGAGTACCTGGTCAAGCAGTGATCTCCACCAACGACTTTCGCAACGGAACCATGTTCGAGATGGACGGCCAGCTGCTGCAGATCGTCACGGTCGAGCACATCAAGCTGGCGCGGGCCGGCGCGGTGATCAAGGCCAAGGTGCGCAACTTGCTGACAGGTGCGATCTTCGAGCACAGTTTCCGTGGCGGCGAGAAGTTCAAAACGGTTCGCATCGAGTCGAGCGAGGCGACCTACCTGTACGCAGACGGCACGCACCACTACTTCATGGACACGAAGACATACGACCAGGTGCCCGTCGACGAGGACATGCTGGAGTCCGTGCTGCCTCTTCTCAAGGAGGGAAGCACCGCCTACCTGTTGCGCTACCAGGACCGGCTGATCGGCGTCGAGCTGCCCATCAACGTGGAGCTCAAAGTGCAAGCAACCGACCCGGGTTTCAAAGGCGACACAGTGTCCGGCGGCACGAAACCCGCAAAGCTCGAAACCGGGGCAACGATCCAGGTGCCGCTGTTCATCCAGCCCGGCGACCTGATCCGCGTTGACACGCGAACGAACAGCTACATGGAGCGGGCCTAAAGACCCACTCCACGACCAGCAGCGGCTCGCAACGCGAAAACAGTCAGGAACTCGGTCACCTCGATTCGCACGCCCTCCGGCCTTCGCCGCCACAGAGCTTCGAAACGCTGCCTGCCTCCGGCGGGGAAGCGCGGTGGCCGTTGCCCCAGGTGCAGATACCTGTGCAGCTCAGCCGGGCTTGTGAGGCGAACCCGGAACTGGTGGTGACTCGTCCCAATGAGTCGAAAACGATCCTCGTCGATCATGGTCTGAATCGCCGCCACTGCTGAGTTGAGGAGAGGCTGGACGGCTGGATTGACCAGAGCGCCGACAGGCTGACGTTTACGCGCGCTGGCGACGGCGATGAATGGTCGCTTCCACTGATGCGGCTGGATCAGCAAGAGCGAGGCATTGGGCAGCAGGTGTTGCCTTGCGCGTTCGAGGGCATGGACCATGCCCGGGACTGCGATTCATCAAAGCGACCAGCTGAAGAGTGCAACCTCGAACGGATCGCCGCGGAGGCGAAGGCGCTCGACCGAGGCGACACGGAAGGAAACATTGCCGATGCCTTCCGCGGCAGCAAGCCGTCGAGCAAGGGCGATCTTTGCGGAATCGGGCTCGATGGCGACCACCCTGGAGGCTAGCGGCGCGAGCTGGCGGGTGAGCCTGCCGTCGCCGCATCCGATCTCGAGGACCCGCCGGCCCTTGATCTCCACAAACCGCTGGAGGAGACGGAGCTCCATTCCAGGCGGTGGATAGTCCGAGCGAGGCTCAACGGATCCCGTCATCGTCAGGATGCTATCTAACTGGATTTCCCGCGAGTGCGTGCCCCCGCGGGTTTCGCGCTCAATTCAAACCCGCGAGTGCGTGCCCCCGCGGGTTTTCCTTCCCGTGGCAGGGGCGAAGCGGCGGGTCGAGGCGGTAGAGTGGGCCCGTTATGGGTGAGAACGGCTCTCTGGGAGCGGTCCGAGTGGCCAACGAGGTCATCGCAAGCATCGCAGCCCTCGCGGCGTGCGAGGTCGAAGGCGTGAAGGGAATGGACGAGGCCGCGGCGCGGCACTTCGGCGACTGGGTGCGGCGGCAGGGCGGTGCGCACCGCGGCGTGCGGGTGCACATCGAGTCGGATAGGTCGATCCACCTGGAGGTCTTCATCACGGTGGACTCCGAGGCCAAGCTGGCCGAGGTGGCGGCCTCAGCGCAAGCCAACGTCGTCGAAGCGACCGAGCGGATGCTCGGCCTCGAAGTGGGGGAGGTCAACGTCTTCGTCTCGAGCGTCGCCTTCGCCAACTAGAGTCCGCCCCGTGGGAAAGAGGCATCAGGCCAGGGAGCTGGCGCTCAAAACGCTGTTTCAGCTCGAGGCCGCGGACGACGATGCGGAAGAGGTACTGCGCTACCACGCCTTCGAAGGGGCCGCGACTTCCGACGTCGCAACGTTTGCGCTGCAGCTCGTCAACGGCGTGATCGCCAACCGCGAGAAGCTCGACTCGATCCTCAGCGAAGCATCGGATCACTGGAAGCTCGAACAGATGGCCAAGGTCGACCGCATCATCCTGCGCATCGCTGTTTACGAGATCGCCATCGATCGCCACGTGCCGACCAAAGCCGCGATCAACGAGTCGATCGAGCTCGCCAAGACATTCTCCGGAGAAGAGGCGGGCCGCTTCGTGAACGGCATCCTCGGGCGCGTCGCCGCAACCGTCTCAGCGTGACCGGCCATCCCGTCGAAACCTTCGAGGATGTGCTGACCAGTCTCGAAAAGACCATCGCCGAGCTCGCGAGCGGGACGGCTCCCCTGGAGCAGCTGGTCGCCGCCCACCAAAGAGCTGTCCGCCTTCTCGCCGAGGCACAGTCCGACCTGGACAAGCTCAAGGCTCGTGCCGACGAGATTGCCCAAAAGCTAACTTAGGCGGGTGAAATTTCTTCTCGCCCCCCTGGTGGCCTGGGCGATCGCGCAGGCGGCCAAGGTGATCTACACGTCGATACGTCAGCGAAGGCTGAACCTGCGGGTGCTCGCCGAGACCGGAGGGATGCCCAGCAGCCACGCCGCCATCGTGATGGGCCTGACAACTGCCGTCGGCAAACACGCGGACGGCGGAGTGACTTCCGCAGCCTTCGCGATCGCCCTCATCTTTTCCTTCGTGGTCATGTACGACGCCGCCGGGCTGCGACGCGCCGCCGGCCGGCAGGCTGCCATCCTGAACCGCCTGGTCGAAGATCTCGTGCACATGCGGGGCATGCAGGAACAGAGGCTCCGCGAGCTGCTCGGCCACACGCCGTTCGAGGTGGTGGTCGGCGCGGTGCTCGGCATCGTCGTTGGGCTGATCCTCTGACCGCGATGCCTCGCCTCGACGTTATGGTGACGAGAAGCGGCCTTGCCGAGTCGCGCGAGCGCGCGCAGGCTCTCATCCTCGCCGGCAAAGTTAAGGTCGCGGGCGAGACAGAGCGCCGCCCCGACCGCTCCGTGAGCGACGACGCCTCCATCTCGGTCGAGGCGGGACCGGAGTTTGCGAGCCGTGGCGCTCTGAAGCTGGGTCCGGCCCTCGACCACTTCCACGTCGATCCGCAAGGCCGGGTCTGCGCGGACATCGGCGCCTCGACCGGCGGCTTCACCGACGTGCTGTTGCGCCGCGGGGCGGCGAGGGTCTACGCGATCGACGTCGGCCGGGGCCTTCTCCACTGGCGCCTGCGGCAGGATCCAAGAGTCGTGGTGATCGAGCGGGTCAATGCACGTGACCTGGACGCTTTCGCCGAGCCGGTCAGCTTGATCGTGGTCGATGTCTCCTTCATCAGCCTGGAGAAGGTGCTTCCCGCGCTGCGCCGAACCGCCGCGGATGCGGAGGTGTTGGTCCTGTTCAAACCGCAGTTCGAGGTCGGCCGCGGTGACGTGGGGAAGGGCGGCATAGTGCGTGACGTGGTCGTGGTCGAGGCGGCGCTGCAGAGGTTCCGCGAATGGTGCTCGGGCAACGGTTACGAGGTCACTGGCGAAGTCGCGTCCGAGGTGACCGGCGCACAGGGCAACCAGGAGTTCTTCCTGCGTCTGATGCCGAAATGACCGTTTGCATTCTGCGCGGGCCGGGCGCCGAGCTGTCGGTGATCGCCCGCGCCATCACCACCTTGAAGGATCGAGGTGTCGAAGCTTTTGACGTGGACCGTGATGGCCCTGAGACAGCGATCACGGACCACCTCAAAGGCTGCACCCTGGTCGTGACGCTCGGCGGCGACGGCACGTTTCTCGCCGGCGCCAGGTTCGCCGCCCCCCGGGCAATTCCCATCCTCGGCGTCAACCTCGGTCGCCTTGGCTTTCTGACCGAGGTGGAAGCGGACCAGCTCGAGACGGGGCTCAAGCGCTATCTCGATGGTGACTACCGGATCGAGGAGCGGACCATCCTGCAGGTCATCCTCAGCCGCGGCGAGCGAACGGTGGCCCGGGCGATCGGCCTCAACGAGGTGGTGGTCGACCATTCGGGCGAGGCTCGCATGCTCCGGGTCGAGATCGACGTTGGCGGCCAAGCGGTGGGCGTGATCGATGCGGACGGCGTCATGGTTGCGACGGCGACCGGTTCCACCGCTTACGCGCTCGCCAGCGGCGGGCCGATCCTCGAACCGACGCTGCGCGACCTGATCCTCGTGCCCATGAACCCTTTCGCGCTCACTGTGCGTCCGATCGTGTTTCCGCCGGGCCAGGACATCACGCTGAAAGTCGTTCGCGGGCCGGCTCAGATGCGAATCGACGGCCGTCGCGGGCGGGACGTGGACACCGGAGATACTGTCCGGTGCGGGTCGCATGCCCGACGGCTCAAGGTGGTTCGCTTCAGCCCTCCCGAGGAGTTCTACCGCCGGTTGGCCGAAAAGCTTGGCTGGGGCCGTCCACTAGTCCCGAAAAAGTAGTGCTCAAGGAACTTCGTGTTCGCGACCTGGCGCTGGTCGCGGAGTGTCGCGTGCGCTTCGGGCCTGGGCTCAACCTGCTCACCGGTGAGACCGGCAGCGGCAAGTCGCTCATCGTCGACGCGCTCAGCCTGACGCTGGGTGCGCGGGCAGGCGCCGACCAGGTTCGCCATGGTGCCGAGCGTGCCACGGTGGAAGGCTTGTTTGATTCGGGCGGCGCTCCCTTGGTGCTGCAGCGTGAGCTAGGGAGACGCAACGCGGCAAAGATCGACGGCCGCACGGCGCCTGCGGAAACGCTGCGGGAGCTCGGTCGCCGCCTGGTCGCGCTGCACGGGCAACATGAGCACCACGCGCTTTTGGACAGCGAGACGCAGACAGAGCTCCTTGACGGATACGCCGGAGCGATGGAAGTTCGGGCCGCGGTCGCGGCGTACCACTCGGCCTGGATCGATGCGGGCAACAAGGTTCGCGACCTGGAACAGCTGAAGTCGCGCGGCCAGCGCGAGCAGGAGTACATGCGCTGGCAGCTCGAGGAGCTGCGATCGGCTGACCCTCGCCCGGGAGAGGACGTGGAGCTCTCGGCCGAACGCGCCGCGGCACGGCACGCGGCTCGGCTCTCGGAGTTGGGGCAGCAGGCGATCGACGCGCTTCACGAAGACGGCGTGTCACGAGCCGCCGTCTCCGTCCGTTCCGCGTCCGAGCTCGATCCGCGGCTGGGCGAGCAGGCGACACGCCTGGAGCTGCTGGCGGAGGAGTCGGCTGACGTCGTCCTGGAGCTTCGGCGATACGCCGAACTGCTGGACTCCGATCCAGGCCGGCTGGAGACTATCGAATCGCGCCTCGCAGTGCTCGACGGAATCAAACGCAAATACGGCGGAACGCTGGAGTCGGCGATCGAAGAGCGGCGCCGCCTCGAGCTGCAGCTCGGCGCGACAGAGGACCTGGAGGGCTCGGTGGCAGCAGCGCAGGCGGAACGCGACAGGTGCCGCTCAGAGCTGGAGGCCGCGGCCAAGCGCCTGACCGACGTCCGTGCGGGCGGTGCCCGCCGCATGCAGAAGTCAGTCGCAGCCGAGCTCACCGGTCTGCGCCTCGAAGGTGCGCAATTCGAGGTCGCGCTGCGCCCCGCGACCGAAATCGGAGCGACCGGCGCCGAGAGCGCGGAGATGATGTTCTCGGCGAACCCCGGCGAGCCGCTGCAGCCGCTGGCGCGCGTCGCGTCCGGCGGCGAGCTCGCTCGAGTGATGCTGGCGATCAAGACAGTCGGCGCCGACGCCGACAAGCTGCCGACCCTGGTCTTCGACGAGGTCGATGCCGGCATCGGAGGTGAGGCAGCGGTGCAGGTCGGCCTGCGCCTCAAAGCTCTTGGCTCGCGACACCAGGTGCTGGTCGTGACCCACCTCGCCCAGATCGCCGCCTTCGCCGATCACCACTTGCTCGTCGAGAAATCCCCGGGTGCTGATGGGCGCAACGTGGTGTCGGTGCGAGAGCTGACCTCAGATGACGACCGGGCACGAGAGCTGGCGCGGATGATGAGCGGCGGCGTCACGGCCAAGGCGGTGGCACGGGCGCACGAGCTGCTGCAGGAGTCGAGGCGCTAGTGCCCAAGCTTTTCAGCGGACCAGAACCGGCGCATCAAACGAGCTCTGTGCATCGTCGCCCACCCGGATGACATCGAGTACTACTGCGCCGGCGCGATTCTCTTGATGACCCGCCACGGCGCGGTCGTCGACTTCCTGCTCGCCACGTCGGGAGACAAGGGCGCGCGTGACGCGAGCAAGTCCCGCGCAAAGCTGGCGCGGATCCGGGAGCGGGAGCAGGAGACGGCCGCGGACGTGCTGGGCGTGAAGCGCGTCGCTTTTCTGCGCCACCCCGACGCCGAGCTGGTCGAAAGCCTCGAGCTGCGCGAAGAGTTCGTGCGCGAGATTCGCACATCGAAGCCCGACGTCCTACTGACGTTCGATCCGAACGTCCCATATCGATTTCATCCCGACCATCGAGTTGTCGGGCGCGTCGCACTCGATGCGGCGTGGCCCAGCGCGCGCGATCCGCTGACGTTTCCCAAGGCAGGCGCTCCGCACGAGACGGCGGAGGCGTGGTGCTTCGGCGGCGTGCAGCCGACTCTCGAGCTCGACGTCAGCGAGGTGTTGAGCAAGAAGATCGAAGCGCGCCTTGCGCACTCGAGCCAGACCTCGAGCCCGGCCGCGCTCATGCGCCGATGGCGGGCGACCGCCGGCGTCGAGAAGTTCCACCAGGTGAACCTGAGATAGCCTTAGCGCTCGTGGAACCCCCAGTCGCTGCCCCGCGTCTCGACGTCAAGACGCCGGTCTTCGAAGGGCCGCTCGAGCTCCTGCTGGCGCTTGTCGAGCGCGAGGAGCTGGACATCTTCCAGGTCTCGCTGGCCAAGGTCACCGACGCCTATCTGGCGGAGATCGCCGCGCGCGAGGTCGCTGACCCCCAGGAGATGGCCGAGTTCCTGTGGATGGCCGCGCGCCTGCTGCTGGTCAAGTCCATCCGGCTGCTGCCCGGTGAGATCCCGACCGACGAGGAAACCGACCTGCTCGGGTGGGAGGAAGAGGTCCGGCAGCGGCTGGAGGAGTACCGCGTCTACAAGGAGATGGCCGGGGAGCTGATGGAGCGGGCAAAGCAGGATTCGTTCGCCTTTCCACCTCCCGCGCGACCCATCGAAGCCGGAGGACAGGAGGAGCCGCTGGAAGTCGGGCTGCTCCTTGTTGCTTTCAACAGCGTCCTCGCCCGCATTCCCCCGCGTCCGCTGGTCGTCACCGGGCGCACCTGGACTCTCCAGGAAAAGCTCGACATGCTCACGATTCGTTTGCGTCAGGGACCGATCGAGCTCGTGGAGCTGATCCTGGAATCGGAGGACCGGCTCGAAGCAGTGGTGACCTTCGTCGCGGTGCTCGAGCTGTTGCGTCAATCGCTCGTGCGGATCAAGCAGAAGGAGCGCTTCGGCCCGATCCACGTTGAAGCAAGAGAGCCTGCTGGTGGGTGAGATCTCGGGCGCCCTGGAGGCGATCCTGTTCAGCTCCAACCGGCCGCTGAAGCTTCGCGAGCTGCAGCAGGCCACTGACACTGATCGCACTGCGGTCGAGCGAGCGCTGGAGGAGCTTCGCCAGTCGCTGGACGGACGCGGCGTGATGTTGATGCGACATCACGACGAGATTCACCTCGCGACCCGCCCTGAGTACGCGGCGGCGGTGCGGCGCGCCCTGCGCCCCGAGGTGTCTGGGAAGCTTTCAGCGGCGGCGTACGAGACACTCGCGATAGTGGCGTTCCAGCAGCCGGTGCCTCGGTCGCGGATCGAGGCGGTGCGCGGTGTCAACTGCGACAGTGTGCTCACCAACCTCGAGTTGCGCGATTTGATCACCGAGGTCGGTCGCGGCGCCGGACCGGGCCAACCGAAGCTCTATGGCACCACGATGAGGTTTCTCCAGGTGGTCGGACTCGAGTCGCTCGATCACCTGCCCAAGCCACGACTCGAGCCAAATGACGTTGGTGCAGAATCGAGCGCACGGCAAACCAAGAACGACTGAATCGTTATCTGGCGCGATCCGGAGTGGCCAGCCGGCGCGCCGCTGACGAGCTCATCGCGTCCGGTTCCGTTCGCGTCAACGGCAAGAAGCCGCCGCCGACCGGGATGCTGATCGATCCAGAACATGACCGCGTCACGGTCGACGGCCAGGCTGTCAAACCAGTTACCCGGCATCGTTATATCGTGCTGAACAAACCGCTCGGCGTCATCACTACCGCGAAAGACGAGGTTTTGAGGACAACGGTGCTCGACGTCGTGGGCGACGAAGGCAAGGGCGGGCACCGGCTGTTTCCCGTGGGCCGCCTGGATGCCGACACCTCGGGCTTGATCCTGCTGACCGACGACGGCGATCTGGCTTATCGACTCACGCACCCGAGCTACAAGGTGGCGAAGGAATACACGGCGGTGGTCACGGGGAATCCGAACTCCACCGACGTGGAGAGCCTGCGCAAGGGCGTCAAGCTCGACGACGGAGTGACCGCTCCTGCCGAGGTAGACGTCATTCGCATCACGCCGGGCGCCCGCGACTCAGGGGTCGCCGAGGTCCGGATCGTGATCCGCGAGGGCCGCCACCGGCAGGTCCGCAGGATGCTGCATGCGGTCGGTCACAAGGTCCAGTCGCTCAAACGCGTTGGCTTCGGGCCTTTGAAGCTCGGGCGGCTGAAGACAGGCGGCTGGAGAGTGCTGGGCGAGGCTGAGGTGGCGGCTCTCCAGCGTGCGGTGAGCGAGAAAGCCGCCAGGTGATCGTCGCTATCGACGGCGGCGTTGCTTCGGGCAAATCGGCCGTCGGTAAGCGCGTCGCTGAGGCCCTTGGCCTTCCATTCGTGGACAGCGGCCTCATGTATCGCGCCATCACGAGGGTTGCGGCGGAGCGGGGCATCGATCCGCACGACGCTGCAGCGCTCAAGCAACTCGCCAACTCAACTGATGTGAGAATCGACGGTGAGAGGGTGTTGGCGGACGGAGTGGAGCTCACCGACAGGATCTACGACGCCGACTACTCGGAAGCGCTGCCGCTCGTGGCCGCCGTCCCTGGCGTTCGAGATGCGCTTGTCGAACAGCAGCGGCGGATGGGAGATAGAGGGGTCGTGATGGCCGGTCGCGACATCGGCACGGTTGTCTTTCCGGACGCCGACTACAAGTTCTTCCTGGTGGCCAGCCTGGACGAAAAGGTCCGGCGCCGCGCCGCGCAGTTCGAGAAGCGAGGCGAGAGGGTGGACCAGGAGGCGATGCGCAAAGAAGTCGAAGAGCGCGATCGCGTCGACACGCAGCGAGCGGTCGCGCCGCTGCGGCCCGCGCCTGACGCGGTGGTGATCGACACGGATCGGCTGGACGTCGACCAGGTGGTCGACGTGATCCTCAAGTACATCGCCGAGCATCCGAAGACGAAATGATTTACGCGTTCCTGCGCGGACTCATGCGCTTCATAGTCCACACCTTTCTCGTCGGGTTGTTCGAGCTTCGCGGGATGGAGAACGTCCCGCGCACCGGCCCGCTGATCATCTGTCCGAA
>Ga0209588_1000053_pt1 | contig 42557 bp, 51 predicted proteins | sample Rivendell_Oct201_10_FD_188351 | JGI IMG/M metagenome (GOLD analysis project Ga0209588, IMG submission 188351) | Vadose zone soil microbial communities from the Eel River Critical Zone Observatory, Northern California, USA -... | ecosystem: Host-associated > Plants > Roots > Rhizosphere > Soil ...
GAGGGCGAGCAGGTTGGTCTGGTCGGCGATGTCGTTGATCAGGTCGAGGATGCCCTCGATCTCGTTGACGCGGCCGGCGAGGGCGAGGGTGCGATCGCCCGAGGCCCGGAGGTCGGTCTGGGCGAGCTCGAGGTTGGCCTGGACCTCGCCGGCCTGGATGGCGACACGGTCGACGGTGTCGGCGATCGAAGCCGAGGTGCGGGCGACCTCTTCCATGCTCGTCGACGTGGCGGTGGCGGCGGTGGTCTGCTCCAGCGTCGCGGCGGCCAGCTGCTCGGAGACTTCGGAGAGCTTGCCGGCCGACTCGGTGACCTCTCCTCGCAGGCGGAAGAGGACCACGCTCAACCGTTCGACCATGCCGTTGAACGTGTCGCCGAGCCGGCGGACCTCACCGCCGCCCTTGAGGTTGACGCGGGCGGTCAGGTCGCCGGTTTCCACGCTCGCCGCGGCGCGCGAAAGGGCGACGATCGGTCGCATGGTGAAGATCGCCAGCACTATCGCGAATGCGATCAGCAGCAGCGTAGAGCCGACCTGGAGCAAGGTGGTTCGTATCGCCTGGTCATAGACCGGAGCCAGCGCGACCGATTTATCTATCGAAGCGACGACCACGAAGCCAAGGCTTGGGATCAGCTCGAAACCTGTGAGCACGTCGTGGTTTCGATAATCCGTGGTCTGTATCGCGCCGTCGTGACGCTTGAGCGCGATGTCAATGATGGTCGGGTTCTCTTTGAGCCTCAAGGCGCCTTTCGCGAGGACGCTGTTGTTGTCAGCAACTACGCCCCAGCTCGAGCTGTAAAGGATGAAGCCGTTGAGGTCCGCAATGTGGATCTCCTCGCTCTGCCCGAATGGGTGCTTCATGGAAGGGTCGGTGAGCAAAGTTCCGAGCGCGGAGACGTTCAGGTCGCCCACGACGACTCCTTGCGACTTTTCGTCTATGCCGAGTATGGGGGCGGTGATGATCCATGTGATCCCCAACGATCCTTGCTTGATGGGTTGGAGTGTCTCGACTTGAAGCCGTTCCGTCGAGCTGATTCCAAGGTCCATCCCTGCGCCAGGTCGTGTCGTGGCGACGACCGAACCGGCTGGATTGATCACCCGCAGGTTGGCGAAGTCTGGATGAGCGCCCGCGCCGCCGAGCTCTGACGCCGCCCCAGATGGGGAGTCCACCAGGCCGGCTTCGTCCCGTGCCAGCTGTCGCAACTCGGCCCTGCGGGCGTCCAACCAGATCGAGGTCCTGTCGGAGGCGCTCTCGGCGGCCACCTCGGACCGGATCTGAACTTGATCGATGAGAGCCTGAATGTTCCACCTCGCCATCAGGATCCCCAGGAGGATGGACGTCGGAATCGACACGAGCAAGAGACCTGCCACGATGCGCACCGACTCGCTGTCGAACGATCCCAACCGCTTCCAGCCCCGAGGCTTGATGGGAGTGATCTTTGGGGCCTTCACCAGCCGCAGGGCCGGAATCGAGGGGTCGAGCCGGCCGGCTACGGGCGGCTTTCTTCGCAGCTGCACCCGGCTAGTGCTACGCCGACTGGCTTGCATTGTCGCCATAGGTGCGCACTGCGGGTCACCCCTCTAAGGGGATGGCTTGGTCTGCTTCATCGCCTACGCGTTCGGCATGTCTCCGCAGGAAATGCTCGGTGCGTTGGCGGGAGCGCTGAAGTCTGGGCCGTGATGGATGTTGACGTACCAGCCGAACGAGGGGACCGAGTAGCCGGTCGGCACCACGGTCATCACGCTGGCTGCGCCGGACGAGTCTGCGACGAGCTGCTGCAGGGCGTAAGCGACGCTGCCGGGCACCGCGCACTTACCCGCGTGGATATGCGTGATATGGCTCGAGTTGGCCTGCAGGCCGGTCAGCTTGACCGTGAGCGTGAATGAGCCGGCGCTCTTGACTACATCAGCCGTTCCCGACACTGAGCTGCCGTTCTGCGCTCCCATGGCGAAGCTGATCTTTGGCGCCGGCGGCGGTGTCGCCGTACCGCCGCCACCGCAGGCGGCGATGACCAGGGCGCTCGCGAGCGCAAGCAGAGTTTTCTTCATTGCACCGTATTACCGGCGTCGCGGTTGGTTGTCGCCATAAAAGACGATGGGAGGCCACCCCTTCAACGGGATGGGAACTCGGGCCTTCTTAGAGGACGATCAGGCCCTTGCGCGCAGCCGAGATGACGGCCTGCAGCTTGGAGTGAACTTGCAGCTTCTCGATCACGTGGCGGACGTGCCACTCGACGGTGTGAGGGGCGATGCCGAGGCGCTGCGCCATGGCGGTGGTGTCCAGGCCTTCCGCGAGTAGATGCAGCACGTCTAGCTCGCGTGGTGTGAACTCCGCCAGCAATCGCTCACGCTCGCGCTTCTTGACCGCGACGCCCCGGTGGCGCGCGATCGCGCGGGCGAAGAGCTCGGCTGGAATCAGCACCTCGCCTTTCGATGCGCGGCGGACCGCGGTGATGATCTGGTCCGCGGTGGCGTCCTTGGTCAGGTAGGCGGTGGCGCCGGCGTCGATGGCATCCAGCAGGGCGGTCTCGGACTCGTCGGCGCTGTGGAACACGATCGCCGCATCCACGTGATCGTTCTTGATCATGCGGGCCGCCGCCGGGCCGGAGACGTCGGGGAGCCGGAAGTCCATCAGGACGACGTCGGGACGGTTCTGGGTGGCCGCTTCCAGGGCGCCGGCGCCCGAGGACGAAACCCCGGCGACTTTGATGTCGGGTTCCGCTTCGAGGACCCTGGCTATCGCCGAAGCCAGCAGTGGATGATCCTGCACGATCAACACCTGGACGCGCCGGCTAGCCGTGTGGTCCGTCGCCGTCTGTGCTTCCTGCACCGCGCTACGCCCCACGCCTCTGGCCGCGATCACTCGGCATGATGCGGAGAAAGCTCACGTGAGGCCCGCCTGCTGTCACTTGACATCGTCAATTGGACTGGATAGTTCATGGGTCTTGGCAGTCGCCCACCCACCCCAACCACAGGGTGAGGCATTGATGGTCCCGGACGGTTCGCCTTACACAAAGTTGATACTTTTGCCCTTTGTTTTCATTGGTTAACGGCAACTGTAAAGCGAATGCCGGCGTTTGGACCATTCTTAGCTTCGATAGGGGTACCTCGGGCCAGTTTGCTCAATCCGACCCTGGAAGCTCGAGCCTCTCTTATCCTTCCAGTCCATGAACCCGGCTGACGGCGACGTCTACTTCAACACCCCAGGAGTCGCGTCGGTCAAGTGGGACCAGGCCGCCCAGCTCGTCATGGTCGAGTGGGAGGGCTGGGCGGACTCTTCGGAGTTCAAAGAGCTGCTGGACGCGGAGATTCGGGCTTTGCAGCAGCACCGCGGTTCGCGGGTGCTGGCGGACTGCCGGCAGCAAAAGGTCCTCAACCCGGCCGACCAGGAACGAGCGAACAAGGAATGGCTTCCTCGAGCGCTGGCGGCGGGGTTGAAGCGCTTTGCCGTCGTCCTCCCGAAAAGTGGGCTGGCGGAGATGAACATCAGGGACGCGCTGGGCAAGGTGCCCGAAGCTGCGCTCAAGGTCGCTTACTTCGCCACCGTCGAGGAAGGCAAAGCCTGGCTCGCCACTTAGATTAGTGATGATAAGGGCCACGCCTTATCATCTGTCGCGTTGGCAGCAACCTGGCCGCCCGGCCCTTACCGCCCCGGCAACGGGATCGACCCGCCGTACCTCGGTGATCGTGAGGAGCAGATCGAAGCGGTGCGCGCCTTCATGCGCGACCCTCGCCATCCGCGCAACGTGCTCATCACCGGGCTGCGCGGGGTTGGCAAGACGGTCCTCCTCAACCGTATGCAGGGCGAGGCTGAGGCTGCGGGCTGGATAGTCGTCGATCGGGAGTTCTCTGAGCCGGACTCCGAGCCGCCGGCGTTCGCCAACGCACTCCTCACCGACGTCAATCGCGCATTGCGGCGGCTCAGCCTTTCCGCGCGGCTGAGGGAAAAGGCGGCCCAGCTCCTGCAAGCGGCGATCGAGTCCGTCGGAGCTCTAGCCGTCAGCTATGGCGAGTTCAAGGTCAGCGTCGACACCAACCGCCGGCGGCACGATCCCGCCCGAAGGCTCGACGACGACCTGCGCGAAGCCCTGATGCGCATCTGCGAGCTGTGCCAGAAGAGCGAGCACAAGGGCCTGGTCCTGCGCTACGACGAGTTTCATGTCGTGCGCGAGCGCACAGGAGCGCCCACCCTCAGCGCACTGCTCAGCGCGACCTCAGCGGTGCAGCAGCACAGCCTTCCTTTGATGTTGATGCTGTGTGGGCTGCCGCCGGTCGTCGACAACCTGTCGCGATCGAAGAGCTACTCCGAGCGCATGTTCCTCACGCAAGAGCTTGGCAATCTCCGTCCTCCAGAAGACCGCGCCGCGTTTGTCGATCCTGCGGTGCGGCTGGGCCGGAGGTACGCGGACGACGTGGTCGACGCGGTCATGCTGGACACCGGCGGCTACCCGTTCTTCATTCAGGTCTACGGCGACGCGCTGTGGACAGGTTCGGGCGGCGAGACGATCACGATCGCCGATTTCAAACGCCTCAGACCGCGCATCCTCATCACGCTGGACGCCGGGTTCTTCAGAGCGCGGTACGTGCGCGCATCGCCGAACGAGCGAAAGCTGATGCGAAACATCGCGGAGGTCGGCGAGAGCGCGACGAGCGAGCAGCTCCAGCACAGCTCACACCTCAGGAACAACGAGATCCAGCCGACCATCAGCTCGCTCATCCAGAAAGGGTTGATCTACCGCCCGGAACGGGCCCGCGTCTCTTTCACGGCGCCGATGTTCGGGGCATTCCTTCGCCGGACCCCGGATTGATAAGACAGACCCGGTATCAATTCTTATCGGGTAGCTGAACTAAAGCTCCCTGCGTACCTCTGCCGCCGCCTCAACCAGCGCCCTCAGCTTCGCCATCGCTTTCTCTCGCGGCAGGTACTTCATCCCGCAGTCGGGCGCGAGGATCAACCGGTTCGCGTCGACGAACTCGAGGGCGCCGCGTATCCGGCCGGCGACGGTCGCCACGTCCTCGACGGGGCTTGCGTCGTCGAGGTCGATGACTCCGACGATCAGCGTCTTGTTGCGCAGCGACGTCAACACCGAGAGGTCGACCTTCTGCTGCGCGGACTCGAGCGAGATCTGCTTTGCGGAAACTTCCGCGAGCTGCTCCAGGAACGGATAACCATTTGGGCGTGAATGCACGATGTGCGCGTAGCCGAAGCATGTGTGCAGCGCGGTCGTGCCCTTGATGCCATCGAGCGCTCGGTTGATCGCTTTGATCGCAAAGCGGCCGGCCTTCTCCGCTCGGGCCTGCAGGTACGGCTCGTCGAGCTGGACCACATCCGCACCGGCGGCGAACAGGTCGCGTACCTCCGCGTTGACGGCGTCCGCGAGCGCCATCGCAAATGCTTCCTCGTCGTGGTAGTAATCGTCTTGCGCCTGCTGCGACATCGTGAAGGGCCCGGGCAGCGTCGCCTTGATCGTCCGGTCAGTGTTCGCGCGCAAGAACTTCACGTCACGAACCTCGACAGCACGGGTGCGACGGATCGGGCCGACCACTCTAGGCACCGGGTTGGGATGGCATGTGCGATCCAACGCCGTGCCAGGGTGGTCGAGGTCCATACCCTCGAGAGCGGTGGCAAACCGGTTCGAGTAGCTCTCGCGCCGGACCTCGCCGTCGGTGATGATGTCGATGCCTGCGCGCTCCATATCCCGGATCGCGACGATTGTCGCGTCGTCCTGCGCCTGCTCCAAAAAGTTGGGCGCGACGCGCCAGATCTCCAGCGCTCGAGTCCGCGGGGGGAGGCGGCTGCCCAGCATCGCGCGGTCGACGAGCCAGTCAGGCTGTGGGTAGCTTCCGACGACGGTTGTCGGCAGAACGTCAACCATAGAAGCAAGTTTCCCGCATCATGTCCTGCGGATGGAGGCCAGAAACAACCGGCTCAAGGGTGACAGCTGCGACCGGGATTGGATCTGGGAGCGAGAGATCGAGACGGCGTCCGCCGACGATATCTTCAGGCTGGCGGCCGGCGCATGGGAACGGCAGTTCCGCCGCCTGAGGGAAGCCTCTCCTTTCTATATGCGGAAGTTTCGCGAGGCCGGCCTGGGCACATCGTTCGTCAGCCTGGGGGACCTCGCCAATCTTCCTTTCACCACCAAAGCCGAGCTCAAGGGTGCGCTGGACGAGGATCCACCGTTTGGAAGCAACCTGTGCGTCGAGCCCAGCCTGGTCAAGCGCGTCTATCAGACCAGCGGCACGACAGGTTCACCGTCGGTCCTCGCCTTGACGCGAGCAGACATGGAGACCTGGACAGTGATGGGTACTCGGACGTATTACGCGACAGGGATCCACGAGCACAGCAGCGTTCTGACCACGTTCGGAGCTGGTCCGTTCGTCGCCGGGCACACGCATTTCGCGCTCCTTCGAATCGGCACGCGCAGCCTGCCGGTGGGGCCGGGCGACACGGAACGAGTCCTGTTCGCGCTTCGCTCCGGGCTCGCCGACACGCTGCTGGCGACCGCCTCGTTCGCCCAGTACCTGGCGAATCACCTGGAGATGGCCGCGGCCAAACCCACGGACAACCCGCTGACCCATATCGTCACCGGTGGCGAACCGGGTGGCGGCATCCCCGCGATACGCGACCACATCGAGAAGGTGATGGGGGTCACGGTGACCGAGGTCATGGGAATCGGAGACATCGCGCCGTCGATCTTCGGTGAGTGCCCGCACCAGCAGGGAATGCATTTCGGTGGGATGGGCCATGTCTGGCCCGAGCTCATCGATCTGAAGACCCGCGAACCGATGCAAATCGAGGCCGGCGCTGTCGGAGAGCTCGCCTACACCACCCTCACGCGCGAGGCGATGCCGGTGGTGCGGTTCCTCAGCAACGACATAGTGCGCATCGAGGGAACCTCCTGCGCGTGCGAGCGGACGACCTTCCGGATGCGCTGCATCGGGCGCCTGGATGATTTGTTGATCGTCCGCGGCGTGAACGTGTACCCGACGGCGATCCTGTCGGTGGTGGGCGACTTTCGGCCTCGCGTCACCGGACGCGCTCGAGTCATCCGGTCCGGCACCGATATCAGCGTGGCGCCGCCGGTTCCGGTCGAGGTCGAGGTCCCTGACGGCATTGCTTCCGACACAACATTGGCCGCCGAGATCGCCGAGGCGATCCACGCCAAGCTCGTGTTTCGCAGCAAGGTCACACTGATACCGGAGGCAGCCTTCGGCGAAAGCGGCTACAAGACCAGGCTCACGGTCAACCGCCCGTGACACGGAAAAAGCTCCGTTCCGACCTCGGCTGGAGCACCGCGGATCGGATCGTCGTCCGCGGCCACGACCTGGCCGAAGAGCTGATCGGCCAGGTTTCCCTCGGGGACATGGCGTTCCTCGAGCTGAAGGGTCGGCTTCCAACCAACAAGGAGTCGATAGTCTTCAACGCCCTAGCCGTCACGCTTGTCGAGCACGGCATGACACCGAGCGCGATCGCGGCCCGTCTGACGTATTTCGGCGCTCCGGAATCCGTGCAAGGCGCCGTCGCCGCTGGTCTCCTGGGCATGGGCGATCGATTTGGCGGACCGGTCGAAGGCGCGGCCCGCTTGCTGCAAGAGGCGCTGCTTGACGTCCCGCGTGGTGCGGATCTGCGTCCCGTCGCGAGCCGGATCGTCGCCGAGCACAGAGAAAGCAAGCGGCAAATTGGCGGTCTCGGCCACCCGGTGCACAAAGAGGTGGATCCTCGGACCCCGAAGCTCTTCGCGATTGCTGCCGAAAACGGCTTCTCCGGCCGGTACGTGGAGCTCATGCAGCTCGTCGCCGAGGAGGCATCGCGCGCCTATGGCCGTCACCTGCCTGTCAATGCCACCGGCGCGATCGGGGCGATCGCGAGCGAGCTCGAGCTCCCGTGGCGAGTCTGCAGGGGACTCGCGGTGATGGCGCGCGCGATCGGCCTGGTCGCCCACATCCAGGAGGAGATCGAAGAGCCGCTCGCGGCGGAAATCTGGTCTCGGGTCGAAGCAGAATCGTCAAGTCACATCCGGCCAGGTACCGACTAGACTCAGAGGCAATGCCAGCGAACCTGCTCGGCATCCATCACGTGACGTCCATCACCGGCGACGCACAGGGGTGCGTCGACTTTTACGTGAGCGTTCTCGGGTTGCGCTTCATCAAGAAGAGCATCAACCAGGACATGCCGGACACCTACCACATCTACTTTGGCGACCATGTCGGCTCGCCTGGCACCGCGATGACGTTCTTCGGCTGGTCTGACTGGCCCAAGCGGCGCGCCGGAAGCGGCCAGGTCACGACAGTCTCGTTTTCCGTGCCATCAGGTTCTCTCGACTTCTGGAACGGCCGCCTCAGGAAGCTCGGTTTGAGCGTCAAGCCGGCGAGCCGGTTTGGGACCGACGCGATTGTCCTGGTGGACCCCGACGGTATCGAGCTGGAGCTGGTCGCCCAATCGTCCAAGCAGCCATGGGTGGCGTGGCCTGACGGCCCGGTGGAGCGGGATCACGCGATTCGTGGCTTCCACTCGGTGACGATGACGGTGGCCGAAACGACGGCGACCTTCGACCTGCTCGCCGGGACGATGGGATTTCGCAAGACCGCGCACGAGGGACACCGCACCCGATTCGAAACGGGCGAGGGCGGTCCGCATTCGATCCTCGACGTGGTCGAGTCGCCTGAAGGGCCCGAGGGTGAGGAGTCGATCGGCACCGTTCATCACGTCGCGTGGAGAGCGTCCGATGCGGCTCACCAATCCGCGTGGCGCCAGGCAGTGGTCAAGGCCGGGCGCAACGTGACGCCCGTGATCGACCGCTACTACTTCAAGTCCATCTACTTCCGCGAGCCGGGCGGCGTGCTGTTCGAGATCGCCACCGATGGTCCAGGCTTCACGGTCGACGAGACTGTCGAAAACCTTGGCTCGTCGTTGAGCTTGCCGCCATGGTTCCAGGTTCGCCGCGACCGGTTGGATGTGACGCTACCGCCCATCGTCGTACCGACCACGGCGACGACGGGCGCCGGATATTGACAGTGCGTGGTCGCTAGGCCAAGTCTGAGAGGGAATTAGCACATGAGTACGACCACAGAGATCGCCCCGGTCAACCCGATGTCGGCGGAGGGCAAGGACACCGTCCTGAACGTCATGCGTCGTGACCGCGAAAACTTCACGCGCATGGTCTCTGATCCGAAAAACTGGAACGTGCAGACCCGGTGCACTGAATGGGAGACCCGTGACCTGGTCGGCCACATGATCGATGTCATGGAGGGTTATTTCAAGAACTGGGAGGCTGCTGTCGCGGGGAAGGAGGGCATTGCCCTCGGCCTACCCGTGATGGGGGAGACCCTGAACGACCATGCCAAGGAATTTCGCAAGCTCTCACGCGAAGAGGCGATCGATCGCTTCAAGAAGGACGCGCAGAAGCTGGACAAGATGCTGGCGGACCTGACGCCCGAACAGTGGACCAGCTTCATGGTCTATCACCCGTTCGCAGGCCCGGTGCCGGCAGGGTTCTACGGCACGTTCCAGATCATGGACTACGGCGTCCACCCTTACGACATCGAGTACGGGTTGGGCGACAAGCTCGCGACTATCGACGAGGCAACCGCGGGACTCATCTTGCCCTTCGCCTTCGTGTTCTGGCAGTACACGGTCGACGAGAAAACGGCCAAAGGCCTCGACTTCACATATGGGCTTCAGGTCGACGGACCTTGGGGCGGGAAGTGGCGCGTCACAGTGAAAGACAACAAGTGGTCGGCCGAACCGGCGAAGGATTTCAAGGGAGTCGATGCCCTGTTCCATTACAACAACGCGGCCGACGCGGTGCTTTCGTTCTTCCAACGGTTCCCCGGCGGTTCGGCGAGCGGTGACCCGGATGTGATCGAAGCCGTGCGCCACCTGCACTTCCGCTTCTGATCCGGAGCACTCTCTGGGCGTCGGACCTCGGCGTTCCGGGGCCGCCGCCCAACTCTTCTCCCATCGAGATAAGGGAGATCGATCCGACCACTTCCTCGGTGGTCGCGTCGGCGATGGGAGACGAAGGCGACCTCGTGGAAGTCCGTCTGGCACGAGGGTGCCGGTGCTTCGGCGGCTGGATCGACGGTGAGCTCGCCGGATACGGCTGGCTGTCGACCGCCTCGGAATGGATAGGGGAACTCGAGCTCGAGATCAGACCCAGCGTTGGAGAGGGATATATCTGGAATTGCTTCACGCTCGCCGACAAACGGCGCCGCGGCGTTTTGCGTGCGCTGCTCGCCGGAGTCAGGGCGCGCGCTCGCTATGAAGGGCTGACCAGGCTCTGGATCGGCAGCGTCGCGATCCCGGCCGAGCGGGCATTCGGGCCATCGGGATTCACACCTACTCTTGTGTTCGCCAGCGAGGTGATCACCGGCTATCGGTGGCTGCAGGTCCGGCCGGCCCCGGGGGCTGACCCTGCGCTGGTGGCTGCCGCTCATCACGTGGTGGGAGCACCCGCGGGCAGATTTTTACGCCTATCCCACCCGCGCCGCCACTAGCCAACCTTTTCCGGGTCATGTGCGCTCAAATCGTGTATCCCGGGCAACGGATACCCCCAGTTCTGCGCACTTGGCATCGTTAACAACCGATGTTGTCCAAGTGGGCCTCGGCAGCGATCCTAGATAGGTGCCGGTAAGACCCTCGGTTCCGCCCGCGCTCAGGACTGGGCCGTTCACATCCGCAGAAGCCCGTGATGTGGGTGTCACTCGCGACCAGCTGCGAGGAGCCGGATATCGCCGCTTGGGCGCAGGTCTCTATTGCTGGATGGGTATAGAGGAAAGCCCGCTACTGATGTTGAGCGCTGTCGCCCGGCGATTGCCGCCCGGCGCTGCCTTCTCCGGTATTACTGCAGCTTGGTTGCACGGACTGGATGTCGAGCCCTGCAATCCGATCGAGGTAACCATCCCAAAACAGATCCGCAGCGGCCACCGGGCCGGCACTTCCGTCTGTCGCGCCGCTCTCGCCGGCAACGAGATCGTCCTGCGGCGCAGTCTCCCCACCACATCAGCAATTCGTTGTGTGGTCGACCTGGGAAGGCGCAATTCATTGACGGAAGGAGTCGTTGCCGCGGACATGTTCCTCCATGCAAGGCTGGTTACGATCGCCGAGCTGAACACCTATGTCGCTGACCATCGAAGAACCAGGGGCATCGTGCGGTTCCGACGTGTTGTTGACCTTGTCGAGCCGAAGGCCGAATCGCCGATGGAGACGCGGCTTCGGATGCTCCTCATGATTGCTGGACTCCCGCGCCCAGAGGCGCAAGTTTCTATCAAAGACGATCAGGGCCGGTTCTTGGGCCGTCCAGATCTGTTCTACGGCCTTCAACGCTTGGCGATCGAATACGACGGTGGCAATCATCGCGACCGGCTGGTTGATGACAATCGCCGCCAGAACAGTCTGATAGGTGCCGGACTTCGTTTGCTCCGGTTCACTAAAGCCGACGTATACGGGACTCCCGATTTAGTCGCGATGCAGGTACGAAACAGCCTCAATGACGAAGACGACATTCAGAGAGCCGCGAGGTAGATGTTCAGCAGGTCCTCGGCTACGTATTTCCCGGCCAGCTCGCCCGCCGCTTTGCGCAGCTCCGGCTCGCCGATGCCGTAGGCCGCGATGTGCTGCGGCAACCCTAAAGAACCGATCAAACCCTGCACCCGACCCGCCGGATCGGGCCCGGTCGCCTCGGCGAGCAGCGCGAACCGATCGGGCATCCGCCGCTCGAGGTAGCGCATCGCGTGAGGCAGAAGCAAGCACGACGTCACGCCGTGCGGAATGCCGTACCGGGCTCCGATCTGTTTGCCCATCACGTGGCTCAAACCGATCGCCGAAGCCGAGAGCGTGTACGAGAACCATGCGGCGAGCTGGTTCTCCGTCCGCACGTCAACGTCGCCCGGCGCCGTCTGCGCGCGCGGCAAAGAATCGAACAGGCGGCGAATCGCCTCCAGTGCCATGACATCGGAGAAGGGATGCAGGCCATCCGAGAGAAACCCTTCCACCGCGTGGTCGAGGGCACGGATCCCGGTCGACAGCCAGAGCGCCATCGGGGTGGCCACAGTCAACGCGGCGTCGTAGATCACTGCGTCCGGTAGCTGCCGGGGGTCGCGCATGCCCGCTTTGTTGCCGGCCTCGTCCGTGTACCCGGCGCCCGCCGCCAGCTCGGCAACCGAAAGAGTCGTGGGCAACGCGATGTGGGGGAGACCTCGCGCGGCGCGGCCGTCGCGATCGGCCAGCTTGACAGCGATCATCTTGGCGGCGTCGATCGAGCTCCCGCCTCCGAAGCTCAAGATCCCGTCCACATTTGCGCCGGCGGCGCGTTCGGCTGCGTCGTTTACCTGCGCGATCGGAGAGTGCTGGCTCACAACCACCGTCACCGCAACGTCGGCATCTCCGAGTGCACGCTTCACAACGCCGGAGTGCTCCTCGGCAACCAGCGATGCGGTTGTGACGAGAGCTAAGCGCTTTGTATGCAGGCGCGCGAGCTCCTGGGCCAGCGCCGATACAGACCCCGACCCCCAATGAATGACCTGAGGGTTCGAGTACGTGAAGGTGCCGTTCAAGGCGTCGCCATAGACTGACAGCAATGGCAGTTCCACATCAAGGCATGCCCGTGGTCGAGGCCGGGGAGTCGCTCGCCAAGGCGCGCGCGGCGATGATTCTCGTTCACGGTCGAGGCGCGACGGCGGCGGACATCATGACTCTAGGCACCGAGCTGATACATCCCGGCTTCGCTTATCTCGCGCCGCAGGCGGAGGGCAACGCGTGGTATCCGTACCCTTTCACGGCGCCGCTCGAGGCCAACGAGCCATACCTCAGCGCGGCTCTAGGCGTGATCGAAAACTTGCTCGCCAGGGTCGAGGCCACGATCCCCGCCCAGCGTGTCATCCTGCTCGGCTTTTCTCAGGGCGCCTGCCTCACCCTCGAGTTCGCCGCCCGACACGCGCGCCGATATGCGGGAGTGGTTGGGCTGAGCGGCGGGCTGATCGGACCCGCCGGCACATCGCGGGATTACCCCGGCAGCTTTGACGGCACACCAGTCTTTCTCGGCTGCAGCGACATCGATCCGCACATCCCGAAGGAGCGCGTTATCGAAACGGGGGAGGTCTTCAAGCGCCTCGGCGCAAAGGTGACCATGACGCTGTACCCGGGCATGGGCCACACGGTGAGCCAGGACGAGATCGACGCCGTGCGTGAAATCGTCGAGACCGTCTAAGCGGTCAGCAGGCCGATTTCAATCATTTGGCGGGCTCGCGCTCGTAAAGCGACGTGATCGCCGAAATGTCCAGCTCGCCGACTGTCTTTGCCGCGCGCTCATACAACGCCTCGCTCGCCTTGGTGAGAGGAGTGGTCGACGCGGATCGCGCGTAAAGGTCCAGCGCCAATCGAATGTCTTTGAGCGCGTCGCGCAAAGAGAAGGTGACGGGCTCATACCTGTGCTCGACGAAACCTGCCTTCCGCATGTTCAAGGCTGGAGCCATGCGGCTGATCACAGTGAAAACGTCCTCGGGATCCAGGCCCGCTGCGGTCCCGGCTGACTGAAGCTCGGCCGCGAGCGCGCTGACGCCGGCCACCATGCTGTTCGCGACGAGCTTCAGCGCGGCGGCGCTGCCAACGGCACCGACCTGGCGGATTTCACCAAGAGCCTCGAGAACTGGGCGCGCGCTCTCGACAGCGGCCTCGTCGCCGGCCGCCAGGATGAAGAGCTTGCCGCTCTCGATCGCTGGGATGCTTCCCATCACAGGGGCCTCGACAAACCGTGCTCCGCCTCGCTCGACCGCGGGCGCGACCTCTTTCGCGACGTCGGTACCGGCGGTGCTCATCTCCACGAAGACCTGGCCCGCTCGCGCCGCCCTCGCCGCGCCGCCCTCGCCCAGGTAGGTCGCCCGTACAGCATTCGCGTCGGTGAGCATCGAGATCACGATCTCGGCAGCCGCCACCGCTTCCGCGGGTGTCGCCGCCACCTTTCCGACGCCAAGCGCCTCCGCGCGCTCTCGTGTCCTGTTCCAGAGCGTGAGCTCGTGACCCTCGGCCGACAGCCGCAGGGCCATCGCGCCGCCCATCTTTCCAGTACCCAGCAACGCCACTCGCATTACCCGACCTCCTTGTCCAGGCCTTCCTAGACCTTCTTCTCGTCCTCTTCTGCTTCCTCGCCGTGCTCGACGATGTCGCCCTGCTGAAACAGGACGTCCTGGAGGACGACGCGCCACTTCGGCTTGCGCCGCGAAAGGAACTCCAGCGCCATCGCGAAGTGCTTGAACTCCTCCTGCTGGGCGTCGTTCATGATCGCCTTGGCCTGTAAGTCGCTCTCCAGGGCGATCCGCTGCTCGTACCAACCGATCGCTTCCGCCTCCTCCTGCAAGGACGCGATCATCCGTGCAAAGGTCCGTCCCTGCTTGGTCAGCTCCCCGGGCGGTTCGTGATATTGCTCGGTAGTCATTGCCCGATTATTGTGCTCCCAGCAAGGAATTCGGCAAAGTCGGATTAAATAGCGCAGTGGGAAACATCCTCGTCGTCATCTTCGTCGGCCTGATCGCTGGATTCCTCGCCAGCCGCGTGGTCATGGGCAAGGGCAGGGGCTGGTTCTGGGACATAGTGATCGGGATCCTGGGCGCCATCATCGGCCGCTGGCTGGCCGGGCTCCTGAACATCTCGATCGGGTACGGCATCGTCGGCGACATCGTCATCGCTTTCGTCGGCGCGGTGATCCTCCTGCTGATCTGGCGATTGCTGTTCCGGCGCAAACACTGAAATAGCGCCGTCCGCGGCGGCCTTCTAACTCCTGTGGACCACGGCCAGCCCGTACGGTTCGGCGTCTTCATCACGCCGGATGCCACGCAGCCGGACCGGCCGCTGGCCCTGGCGGAGCTGGCCGACGAGCTCGGCTACGACCTCATCGGGGTGCAGGATCATCCCTATCAGCGCCGGTTCTTCGACACCTGGACCCTGCTCACGGCCATGGCGATGCGGACTAAGAACATCCAGGTCTTTCCCGACGTTGCCAACGTGCCGCTGCGGCCGCCCGCCGTCCTCGCGAAAGCCGCCGCCTCCCTAGACCTGCTCAGCGGCGGCCGGGCGGAGCTTGGCCTTGGCGCCGGCGGGTTTTGGGACGCGATCAAGGCAATGGGAGGACCTGTCCGAACTCCGGGCGAGTCAGTCTCTGCGCTCGAGGAGGCGATCCAGGTCATCCGCCTGATGTGGAGCGGCGAACGAGGCGTCCACTTCGAGGGCAAGTTCTACCAGCTCGCCGGCGTGCACTCCGGGCCAAAGCCTGCTCACCCGATGGGCATCTGGCTTGGCGCCTACAAGCCCCGGATGCTCTCGCTCATCGGCCGTGCCGCGGATGGCTGGGTGCCGTCCTTCGGCCGCCTCCAACCAGAAGACCTCGGCGAGGGGAACTCCCGCATCGATGAAGCCGCCAGGGCCGCCGGGCGAGACCCGCGGTCGATTCGTCGCATCCTGAACGCGAGCGCCGATCTGCCGCCAGAGCTCTTCGTCGCGTTAACCCTGGAGCGCGGCATGGACACCTACCTCATAGGCGACAGCGGTGACGACCCGGAAAGCACGATGCGGCGCTTCGCCGAAGAGGTGGCGCCCGCGGTGCGGCAGTCGGTCGCCAAAGCCCGGGCGTGAACCACTCCGACCTCGTCGGGCTGCTGGAGGATGCGATCACCGAGCGTGGGGGTCGCTGGGCTGAGCTGGGTGCGGGCGAAGGCAACTTCACTCTCGCGCTGGCCGACCTGTTGGGTCCCGGCGCGCACATCACCGCCGTCGACCGCGACCGTGGAGCGTTGAAACTGCTCGCCGACCAGATGGGGAGGAGGTTTCCCAACACCGCGGTCGACGTAGAGGTTGCGGACTTCACCCGCCCGCTCCGCCTATCGGGCCTGGATGGAATCGTCATGGCCAACTCGTTGCATTTCGTCCGCGACAAGGCTCCGGTCCTGGAGTCGGTGCGAAAGATGCTGCGTCCCGGGGGAAAGCTGATCGTCGTCGAGTACGGAACCGACCAAGGCAATCCCTGGGTTCCGCATCCGTTCTCGTACGGGCGCTGGGAGAGGATGGCTGCTCAGTCCGGTTTCGAGCAGACCCAACTCCTGAGAACCATCCCGAGCCGGCATACCGGATCTATGTACTCGGCGGTGAGCTACGTGTCCTCGTCAGCCAACCACGGAATCTGATTGAAGGCATAGTAGACGGCAGTCGCGGCGTAGATGGCGACGACGAGCCAGGCGCTCACGAACGCAAGCCCGATCGACACCGCGTAGGTGACGAGGCCAACCCCAAATCGAGGAATGACCGAGCTGAGGCGCCTGGCGCGAACGCTTGGGTCGAGCAAATCCGGATGTGTGAGCGACCACGCGACCAGCGCCTGAAACGAGATCGACATGAGTGTCATGACGACGCCGTAGAAGGCCGCCGCGATAGAGCCGTCCCACCCGGAGTTCAGATAGTGGCCCAGCAGCTGGGTCGGGTACGGGACGAGCACCACCATGAGCAGCAGCAGGAGGTTGATGAACTGGATCGTCCGGTCAACTTTGCGAAGGCCTTTGAAGATCGCGTGGTGGTTGACCCAGACGACGCCTACAGTGAGGAAGCTGGCGATGAACGTGACCAGCTGCGGCCACTGGTCGAGGAGCGAGGCAAGCAGGTGGCCGGACTGCACTTGAGGGACCGCGAATTGAAGGACCAGCAGGGTGATCGCGACGGCAAACACCCCATCGGAAAAAGCTTCGACCCTAGAGGTCTTCATGACGGGACGTAACGTAGCGCCCAAGCCCCTCTCCCCAAGGGATGCAGAATGGGAGAAAGGGCTTGAGCGCTCTCGGACTAGAAAACCTGCGTGCCGCTCGTCGTCGTGGGAGCTCCCGGCGTCGCCGCCCCATGCCGGCCGCGGCCGCGCCGCCACCACCGGCCGATCATCACGCGCCGGTCGCCGCTCGAACGCCCGCCGCCACCTGGGTTGAATCGCTTGGTCACGCCGCCAAGCGTCGCGCCCCAGGTCACGAACTTGTGGAAGCGCTCCTCGGCCTCCTGAGCGATTCCGATACGCTCGCCGCGGGTCTCCTCGCGGAACCGCGAGATGCGGCCGGCCGCCGCGCCTTCCTTCTCTTCGGGCGTCGACCCGACTTTGAGCTCGGGCAGCGCCCCGAGAACCACGATCTGGTCATCCTCGATCGTGACCTCCACTCCCGTGAACCAGCCGTCCGGGAGCCTACCGGCAAACCAACCTTTGATCGTTCCGAACTCTTTTTCGTCCATAATTACAAAATTACGATGCAACAGACCTGTTGTCAAGCCTGGTTCCGTAAGCTCCCAATCTGATGGGGATGATGCAGGGCGGCGGGCCCTCGATGATTCACTGGCTCCGCGGGCGCCGCCAGAAGCCTGACACCGGCCAAGCGAACAGCGGCCTGACCGGCGACCCTTCGCTCGAGCAGCCGCCGATGCCGGAGGGCCCAAAGGACCTTCGAGGCCGATGGCAGAGCCTCAAAGAGTCGGTCGCCGGCACTGCTTCGTCATTGCCGCGTGTGCTGCGGTTGGTGTGGGAGGCGAGTCCGGCCACCACCCTCGCGCTCTTCGTCACGACGGCCGTCGCGGGCGTCTTGCCGGCCGCAGCCGCGTGGACGGCCAAGCTTCTGATCGACGCGGTTGTGCAGGGCATCGCGGTCCACAACTTCCACCAGCCGGACCGCGTCTGGCCGCTGTGCGCCTCACCTGGTGCCAGCTGCGCGATCGGGCCATGGGAGCTGCCGGCGTTCACCGCGATCGGCGCGATCGTCTTTCTCGCCATCCTCCAGCTCGCGCTCTTCGCGCTCACCGCGCTGCTCGGCACGATCCGGAACATCACCCAGCAGCTTCTGCAGAACGCCGTGGCGATGCGGATCCAGCTGATGGTGATGGAGAAGGCGGCGACGCTCGACCTCGCCTTTTACGAGGACCCGGCTTCGTATGACCTCTTGCGCCGCGCCCAGACGGACTCCATCAACCGTCCGGTGATGATGATCTCGACGGCGTTCGGCCTCGTGCAGACGCTGCTGACGTTCGTCACGATGATCGCCCTCCTTGTCGCGGTGAGCCCGCTGCTCGCGTTGCTCGCGCTCGTGTCCCCGATACCTGCCTTCATCGCCGACACCCGCTACGGCTGGTGGGGCTACAACATCGCCCGCTGGGGCTCGCGGCTCCTCAGGCGCATGAACTACCTCGTGACCCTGGTGACCACCGACACCTTCGCCAAGGAAGTAAAGCTCTTCGGGCTGGGCGGCTACTTCATAGGGCGATACAAGCTAATCGCCGAGGCGTTCTACGCCAGCCAGCGGCGTCAGGTGGCGAGGCGCTACATGACGGGGTTCGCCTTGGGCAACCTGAGCACGATTGCCACTTCCCTCACCTATCTATATGTGGCGCTGCAGGCGATCGCCGGGCGGCTGACCCTCGGGGACCTGACGCTGTACACCGCGGCGGCGCAATCGGTGCAGGGCTCGATCCAGGGGCTCCTCGGCGGTTTCGCCGGCATGTACGAGCACAACCTCTACCTCAACAACCTCTACGAGCTGATGGCGACGAAGACCTCTTTGCCCGTGGCGGCGGCTCTGGTCGCGGTGCCTGAGCGGATGCGTGGAGAGATCACGTTCGAAAACGTGACGTTCGCGTATCCGGGCGCCGAGAAGAACGCCATCACCGATTTGAGCTTCACCGTCAAAGCAGGCGAGACGCTGGCCGTCGTCGGGCGGAACGGCGCCGGCAAGACGACCCTGTTCAAGCTGATCTGCAGGCTGTACGACCCGAAGGAAGGACGGATCCTGATCGACGGCATCGACCTGCGCGATTTCGAGCCGGATGATCTGCGCGAGCAGATCGGGGCGATGTTCCAGGATTACGTCGACTACCAGGCGACGGCGTCGGAGAACATCGGACTCGGCAACGTGCAGCACATCACCGACCGCGAAGCGATCGTCGATGCGAGCCGGCAGGCGGGGGCGGATGACCTCATCTCGAAGCTTCCGGATGGCTACGACACAGCGCTCGGCAAATGGTTTGACGCCGGTGTGAATCTCTCGGGTGGCGAATGGCAGAAGGTGGCGCTGGCCCGCGCGTTCATGCGCGACGCGAAGATCTTGCTGCTCGACGAGCCGACCTCTGCGCTTGACGCGCAGGCGGAGTATGACCTGTTCGAACGCCTGCGTTCGCTCACGATGGGCCGCACCGCGGTGTACATCTCCCACCGCTTCTCGACCGTGCGGCGTGCCGATCGCATCGTCTTCCTGGAGCATGGCCGCCTGGTCGAGGAGGGCACGCACGAGGAGCTGATGCGATTGGATGGACGCTACGCGCGTCTGTTCCGGATGCAGGCGGCGGCATATACCGGCGAGGACGTTGTCCCCGAAGAGGCTGTCTCGCACTAAGTTGCGCTGACCCCCGATAGCTGACACTTCGTCGTGCTGGCCAATTCGGGCAACCTCTCGAACCGCACTGACGTCTTCGCCGGCCTGGCCGCCGAGGACAACAACGACACCGCTGGTAACGACCGGCAAGAGAGCGGGGGTGGGTCCCCGAACACGCGGCAGCGCATGAATGCACACCGGGAGGTGCACGCGGACCGCGGGTAGTCGCGGCGCTACCGGCTAAGCTTCGGGGCCGATGTCCGAGTCGGCCCCGAAGAAGGCCTATACGCCCGCGCCGTCCGCGTTCGTCGGCGCGATTCTCGGTGTTGCCACTGCGGCCGTATACCTGATCGGGTCGGGCCGAGCGTTCGGCTACGACGCCGCAGTCACCTTCTCCAACTTCGTCGCGACGCCGTCAATGCTCGACGCATTCGCGGTGCACTCTCAGCAGCCGACGATCCCGCTCTTTGGCATCGCAGGCAACGACCATGTGCTGGTTTCGTTCTTGAGCCACCTCATCTACTCGACGACCGGGTCGCGGTGGGAAGTCGTGTACCGGGTGATACCGGCGCTTGCGGCAGCTGGCACTGTGGGCGTGACGGCGGCTGTCCTCGTCAATCGGTTCGGCCTCATAGCCGGCACGTGCGCCGGCGTTTTCGTCGCCACCAATCCCATGTTCGTCGTGAACAGCCGCGACCTGCGCGGCTACAGCCTGGGCGTCCTGTGCGCCGTGCTCGCGACCGTTCTGTTGACGCGCACAGGGACGGGCCGGTCGCGGTGGGTATACGGCGTGCTGCTCGGGCTGGCCATCGCCGCCCACTTCTTCACGGGACTCGTCCTCGTCGCGCACTTCGTTTGGGTCGCCGCGCGTCGTTCACGATTTGAGCTGTGGAGGTTGGTTCCCGCGTGGCTCGTCGCCTTCATCGTCGGAATCGGCGCCAATGCCTACATTTTGTGGGTCGACCTGACGCAGCACGGTCTGATTCCGGGCGTCTTCGATCCCACCTTCCCGCGCGATCTTGTCTTCTATCTCGTCGGCGCGCCCGACCTCCAGGCGATCGCGTTCTGGCTCAGCCCCGCAGCCTTGGGTCTGTGGGTATTGCGCCGAGAGCGGTGGTTGTGGCTTGCGCTCATCACCATCTCGGCGGGGATCGCATTTCTCTGGATCGTGCTGCATCCCGCGTACATGTACCCGAGGTTCTTCATCTTTCTCGTGCCGGGATGCGCCTACCTCATCGCCGCCGCGGTGAACCGCTGGAAGCTGGTGCTGGCGCCGGTGGTCATCCTCGGCGCTGCGGCGGCAGTGGTGTTCCTTGTCCCTGGCTACACACAGGACTCGATCGCCGTACGGCAGTCAGCGGCGGTGATCGACCGAGCCAACGAAGCGGGCCGCCGAGCTTGCCTTGTCCACTGGGACGAACAGGTCATGGGTGCGTACTCGACCAGCTTCTCCACGGTGACGTCGCCGGACGAGCTCTCAGCCTGCGATCTTGTCGTGGTCGTCACCTGGGCCGTTGACGTGCCGCTCCGCGACCTGGCCGCCAAGCAGTTTCCGCGCGCGACGACGTTAGGCGCCTACGACTATCCGGCCGTCGTCCTGGAGAGGTGAGCTTGCGGTTCTAGGCGCGGATACCGCTCGGCGTCATGTGTAGGACCTTCACGGCACGCCCGCGCATCCGGTCACAACGCCAGCAGAAGACGACGGCGTCGATCCCCCCGGGCAGGATCCCACTCAGCAGTACCTCGCGCTCTTTCTGATGGAAGAACCAGCAGATGAAGAAGTGCATCAAGCCCGCAGAAGTTATCACGCGTACACCGACAAATCAAAGGAAACTCAGTAAAGACTTTGTGAAATGGCCTGGTCCAGGCGCGCAGCGAGGATGAAATCGTTCTCGGTGAGGCCTCCGGCGGCGTGCGTCCACAGCCAGATGGTCAGCGCGCCGTAGCTCAGCAGCAGGTCAGGGTGATGGCTCTCCGCCTCGGCGATGGGTGCGATCCGGTTGATGAGCTCGACGCCCGGCATGAATCCTTTGAACTTGACCGTCCGGGTCAGGCGGAGGTGACCATCCGCCTCTTCTATCTGCCAACCGGAAACCTGTTCGAGCAGCTGGTCGATCTCGGCTCTGGGGAGCGGGGGAGTGCCCGGCTCGCAGGCAACGCAATGACGCTGCGAAAGTGGGGTGGCCATCGATGAGGATCGTACGAGGGTAGGTAGAATTGGTGGCCCATGGGGCGGCTAGCTCAGTGGGAGAGCGCTCGCCTCACACGCGAGAGGTCGTTGGTTCGACCCCAACGCCGCCCACCAGGTATGTGGCCCCGTCGTCTAGTGGTCTAGGACGCAGCCCTCTCAAGGCTGAGATCGCGGGTTCGAACCCCGCCGGGGCTACCACATCTAGCTATGACAGAATCTGATAGCAGGCTGGCCGGAGTTATTGCCCCTGAGCTTGGTAGGCATCCTTTTGACGCGGAGGTCTCGAGGTGCCTCGGGAGCTTCGGAGGCCTCTACGGGTGGGCCAACAGCTGCACACGAAGCAAATTGGTCAACCACTGCTTCCATTCGACCACTGTCCAACCTCGTCGGGTCGTGAGGTCCGCGTAGGCCTCGACGGTGTTCACGACTCGGATGATGTCGATAGCGCGCGCCGGCGTCAATCCGTCGCGGAGCGCCCTGAGCTCTGCCAGGCGATCGATGACGACGCCAAAGAACTCATCACGACCTCGATCGCGTGCCGCGACCGATTGGGGATCGTTGGGCAGGGCCGGCCCGACGGCCGCCACGAACGGACTGATGCGGCTCACGATATCGGTGCTGACCTCGACGAAGAGCGCCAGCAGCCGCTTTGGGTCGGTCTCCCGCTGCATTTCGGCCACCCACGGCTGCCGGCCCAATGGGTCCAAAGGAGCGTCCCCGAGGACCACTCGGTTCTCCACATCGGCCAGGAGGCGGGCTTTGGTTCCAAAGACGAAGTACACGGTCTGCACTGCAACCCCCGCCGCCTCGGCGACCAACTGCATGGTGGTCGCTTCGTAGCCGCCCGCGCAGAGGAGACGGTAGGCCGCCTCGAGAATGCGTACGCGGGTCTGTGCGGCCTTCTCGCGCCTGCCTGCTCTCGTTGCGGGGGGCTTGACATTCACTCGATAGAGTTTACACTAGTGGCTCCACTAGTGTAGCCGCCAAACTTCAGAAGGTAAAACTCATGAGGATTCTTTTCGCGACCGTTGCAGCCGACGGGCATTTCATCCCACTCACTGGCATCGCGGTGCATCTACGGGAAGCAGGCCACGATGTCCGTTGGTACACGGGCCGAAACTACGCCGCGAAGCTGGAACGGCTGAGCATCCCGCACTTCCCGTTCGATCGGGCGACGGAGATCAACGGCGACAACATCGCCGACCTCTTCCCCGAGCGCGCCCGCCTGCGCGGGCCCGCCCTCATCCGGTTCGACTTCGAACATGTCTTCGTCAGCAACGTCGAGAAGTACTTCGAAGACATCCGCGAGATCGATCAGACTTTTCCCTTCGACGTCCTCTTCTGCGACGGCGCCTTCATGGCAGCCAGGCTGGTCCACGAGGCGCTCCGCAAGCACGTCTGCGCCGTCGGCCCGGGCCCTGTGCTCGCGACCTCCAAGGACGTGCCGCCGAACTTCGTCGGTCTCAAGCCAGCAAGGACCGCGGCGGGCCGGCTCCTTCACCGCGTCATGGGTACGGTGATGGACCGCATGGTCCTCACCCGCGGGACGGCGATCTATAACAGCGTGCTCGCCACCCATGGCCTCGCCCCTGTCAAGGGTTCGATCTACAACGAGTTCTACCGCGCCGCGGACGTCTTCTTCCAGAGCGGCGTACCGGGCTTTGAGTACGCGCGTCGAGAAGTCAACCCGAAGTTTAGATTCGTTGGGCCGCTGCTGCCCCACGGCGCCGCAACCTCCGGGCGTTTCCCATACCCACAGAAGCTCGAAGCCAACCAGCGCGTGATCCTCGTTTCCCAGGGCACGCTCGACAACAAGGACTCCAGCAAGTTGATCATCCCGGCACTCGAGGCGCTGAGGGACAGCGGTGCCCTCCTGATTGTTGCGACCGGGCACAGCCACACGGAGGAGCTCCGACGGTCGTACCCGCAGGACAACATCGTCATCGAGGACTATGTCGACTTCGCCGCGGTGCTCGAACGCGCCGACCTCTTCGTCTGCAACGGCGGCTACGGCAGCGTCCTGCTAAGCCTGAGCAAGGGGGTGCCGATCCTCGCGGCCGGCATCCGCGAGGGTAAGAATGACGTCAACGCGCGCGTCGACTACTTCGGCGTCGGCATCAACCTGCGGACGGAGAGCCCGAAGCCCGACGCTATCCGGCGCGCCGCCGAGCGGCTGCTCAGCGAGCCGCGCTGGAAGCAGAGCGCACAGCGGCTGCGCGATGAGCTCACCGGCTATCACCCTCATGAGCTGATTGACGCTTACCTAGCCGACTGCAAGGTTCTCGAGCCGCGCTCTGCAGGGTCGCCATCCGCCCGACACTCGCAAATGCAGGGACTGGAAACGTCATGACCACAACCGGTGTCGAGCGAGAAGGGGCGGGCGAGCTCGATCGGGGTCTGGGGACTGATGTCGACGCACCTCATTTCCAATCGCGGCACGGCACCAAACCTAGAAGCGCGGCCCGGAGCTATTCCGCAGCCCTGCTGACACTGGGCGCCGCGGCGATCCATTTCGCTGCCACTCCCGATCACGTCTCCGAGTACCTGCCATACGGAATCTTCTTCATCTTGCTCGGCGCCGCCCAGGTCGCTTTGGGGGTCTCTCTGGTCGTCGTACCAAGCCGTCGTCTTTACTCAGCCGCGCTCCTTGGCACGCTGGCGGTCATCGGCCTATGGGTGATGTCGCGCACGATCGGCCTGCCGATCGCTCCGGTTCCCTGGCGCCCGGAGACAATCGCCTTTCCTGATTTCGCGGCGACCCTGTTGGAGGCGATTGCGTGCGCACTGTTCATCCTGCACCTGGGCCGTCGGCCCGCGCAAAGACGCGGCCGTGTCCGCGTTGCGTTGACCAACCTGCCGGCTTTGTTTTTTGCACCTCTGATGGCGTTCGGAGGTGTTGGCGGCGCGCTGACACCAATGCCGCACGCCTACAACGCCGCGCCATTCGTTGCGGGCCAGACTTCGCACTCGGTGGCCGATCTGGCCGCGATCGCCGGGACCGAGACCATCGAGAGCTTCACGCTGACCGCTGGAGTCACCATGACGAGAGGCCTGCAGGCGTGGGCTTACAACGGCACCGTTCCCGGACCGGAGCTCCGTGTCAGGCAGGGCGATCGGGTCCGCGTGACGCTCGTCAACCACCTGCCTGCCGCGACGTCGATTCACTGGCACGGCATGAGGGTCCCCGACGCCATGGACGGCGTCGCCGGCATCACGCAAGACGCGGTGAAGCCGGGTGGGACGTTCGCCTACGAATTCGTCGCCAGCGACGCGGGCACCTACTGGTACCACTCGCACCAGGACACGAGCCATCAGATCGCCCGCGGCCTGATCGGATCCATTGTGGTCGAGTCGAAAGAAGCGCCGGCGGCGAATGTGCGCGACTACAGCCTGCTCGTCCACACTCAGCCGGGCAGCGACGCGATCGCGGTCAACGGCACAGACAGCCTTCACTTGCGCGCTGCGCCGGGCGACACGGTGCGGCTCCGCATCACCAATGCGGTGGTGCCAGGCTTTGACGGCGCCCCCATAACTCCGGTGCTGGCCGGCGTCCCTTACGTGATGGCGGCGCTCGACGGACACGACCTCAACGCTCCCCAGCGGCTTGGTCCTGAGCGCATTCCACTGGGTATGGGGCAGCGCGCCGACATCATCTTCACCATGCCCAACACGGGTGCTGTACGCCTGGCGGGGTTGAAGGGGACCGCGCTGTTCCCCTGGAGCACGCCCGCAACCGCCAGCGTGACGATCGGCGTTGGTCTCTTGCCTTCCGTCAACGTCTCTTCACTACCCAGCTTCGACCTCACCCGTTACGGCCTGCCGGCGCAAGACGCCGTCGCTGATGCCCCGCAGTACGACGTGACCCGCGAGATCGTTCTCGGCGGTGCGCCCGGGTTCCGCAATGGGAGCTTTGATTTCTCGGACACTTTTGACGGCATGGCATCACCGTATGTGCCGCCGATCCACGTCCGCGAGGGACAGTTGGTTCGCCACCACATTGTCAACAACAGCCCGAAGTTCCACCCGATCCACATCCACGGCCACGTCTTCTCGGTCCTGGCCAAGAATGGCCGCCGCCTCACGGGCGCGCCGATCCACCTGGATGCGGTGCTGGTCGCGCCGGGCGAGACCTGGGACGTCGCGTTCAAAGCCGACAACCCCGGGATCTGGATGCTCCACTGCCATGTCCTTGCGCACGCCTCGGCTGGCATGAACATGACGGTCAACTACGAAGGCATTTACACGCCCTACACGATGGGCACCCAATCCGGAAACATCCCGGAATGAGCAACGCCAGGACTATTTCACACGGAACGGATGCGTTCGGAGGCGATCGATGAACTGGCTGCGGACGGCTGGGATCCTCTGGGTCGTCTCGGCTCTTCTCGCCGCCGCGACATCGCTCATCTTCAGGGTCGATCCGGTTCAGGTGGTCGTAACGATCGCAGCGAGCGCGGTCGCGGCGGCTCTGGGTCTCTGGATCATCGCGCGCCCGAGCACCACAGTGGTGCCGCTGGCGTACGTCGTTGGCTTGGCGTGGCTGGCCCTTTACGCGGCGCTCACCGTCCAGCAATCTCACGAGCTCGTGGCGTGGACTACCGACGTCTTTCTCGCGCTGATTGGCCTTGGCGGCACGCTCGCCGCCTACCGCGGGACGCGCGGGGCCATCTCGCGGCGACCGTAGCGAGCTGACCGCCCCAGCTATTTGTCGACCTGGGCTGAACATCCCCCTGACCCAGATTGGTGAGGGTGGCCGATATATCTACGGCCAACAGCTTTTCGAGTCGGTCCACGCCGTTCGAATAGCGTCCTGTTTGGGCTACCACCTCCCGGGCGAAACGCACGTCTGACGACAGACGTGCGCTGCACCGCCTCGTGAACCGCACGTCTGGCACCAAACGTTCGGAATCCGCTGGTTCAACGGTGGACCTACCGGCCGAACGAATACAGCGCCGTGTAAACGCCATAGCGTCCCACTTGGGGGCTTCTTCTACACTATGCTTCCGAAATAGTGTAGTAGAATGGAGCTGTGAAACCGTCACCATCGGACGATCTAGACGTCAAAGCCGCTGCACGGTTAGCCGGCCGGACAACTGAGACGATCCGGCGATGGGTCTGGTCGGGCCGGCTCTCGGCTCGAAGACGAGGCAGTCGACTTGTTGTCAGCCGAGGCGATGTCGAGGCCTTGTCCGGCGACCGAAAGGGATCGCTACCTCTCGCTGAATGGGCAGCTCATGCGGAAGCGGCGATGCGCACGAGGCGGGGGAGAGGCTCCTCGGCCGCCAACCTGGTGATCGAGGAGCGCCGACGCAGGCTGGAAGAGGTGGCTGGTCGTCGCGGTCGTTGACGCAAGCGTCGTGATCGACTGGATCGCGCCGGGCGCCGACCCCAAATCGCGGTCAATGGAGACCCTCCGCCGCCTGATCCGGAGCAACGAGGCATTGCTGGCCCCGGAACTGCTCTTCGTCGAATGTGCTAGTGCCCTTGCGTCCGGTGTGCGAAGACGTCGATGGACGGGAGCCGCTGCCGACACTGCGTATGGCCTTCTCACACGGTTGCCGGTTCAGACCGTTAGCGATCGCCGCCATCTCGACAGAGCTTGGGAGATGTCGCGTCGTTACGACAACCACCCCGTCTACGACATGCTCTATGCAGCGACCGCGGAGGCGGCCGGCACGGTGTTTATAACGGCTGACGAGACGTTATTGCAGCGCCTGAGTAACCTCGGCTGGGTGCAGCGCCCGGATCGCTGAAGGCGTTCGACCAGCCGTTGTCTCCGAGCCGGCACCGTGTCGGTTCGGCACTGGCACCGCGCGGGTGTCATTTGCGATCCAACGATCTCCATCGCAAGTGGTTGATGGTGCGGCGGCGAAATCAAGAAGACTTGGCCTTCCCAAATAGTGTATACACGTCCCCCGTTCCCTCGATCCGCAAGAGCGTGAAACTCGGCCCGACAACCCATTTGTCCTCACTGCCGATATCAGGTGGAAACTCCACTAAGCGCTACCTAGCCGAGCTGGGGGCCGGGTCAGCTCCAGCTTCGAGAAGCAGCCGAACGATCTCAAAGCGACCGTAATTCTGGGCCCACCTGAGGGCTGTCATAGGAACTTCGTCCTTTTCCTTCGATCACATTCGGGTCGGCGCCATGCTCTAGCACTAGACGAATCATTCGACGCCTAGAGCCGCGTTGAGGGTTTGCGGCGCGCAAGCCTCGAGTTCGACAGGCAGACAAGATCCGCTTTGGCCCAACGCGGCCGTCGTCAGCGGGTGGAAGAGCCGACCAGCCCCTCGAGTCCGCGAATCGATTCGATCATCCCGAGATGGCGGCTCAGGTGCTCGAGGTAGATGAGGATGTTGTCGAGCCTGCTGTCGCCATCCGGATCATCCTTGGGAACCGCCAAGAGCAGATCGTCCGGTATCAGCTCGATCGCCTCGTCCGCGTAGGCGAAGGCGAGCTTGGCATAGCGGATTACTTCCTTCTGATCCGGGAAGCGGAGATCTTCCGCCCCCTCGTCCGACATCTTGGTTCCTGTGTCGCGGAGCCCCATCGATTCGGCAGGGAAGGACCATCGTTGCGCCAGCGAGTCTCGCTCCCATACCTGTTTACGAGGGTCGTGGCCCAGGGCCCTGTGAAAGTAGGAGGCGATGACATCGTCCCAGCGGGCGGCGTGCCACAGCTGCCAGGCGACCGAGTGAAGGCTAAGACCTGCGCTCCACACAAATTGCTCGGGAGACAGCCCCTCCGCCGCCGTCAACAACCGTTCATGCGTGAGCCTGTAGAACCGTAAGAGCGTTTCCTTTAGGGAACGCGGGTGCGCCGCCATCAGGCCGTAAAGGTACGTCGCCTCTCAGGTTTCTGGGTGGCCGGCAAACCTTGTTCCGAACGATCCAGGCGGTGGCGTGACTTCCCGCCGGGTTACTCCCACTTCACAGACACCCCTTGATGCGCCCCTGCAAAGATGAGCGCGAGAAGCGCTAACGGGTACACCGTGACGAGCAGCACGGCCGCGATGCGGCGGCCGGCGGGCGGTTTCAACACCAACACGAATCCCCCCACCAGTGCGGCCGCCGAAGCGACGATCATCTGATCGAGAGAGCCCAGGGGGGAGTAGCCGCCTCCTCCGGCAGTAACAAGAATCAACGCTCCGGTCGCCAGGAGCGGAACGACCGCGCCGGCGATCCACAACAGTCGTGGCTTCCCGCTCCTCCTGAACGCGACTGCCAGGAGCGCAGCACCGACCCCTGTGAGAAGCGCGGGAAGGACTACGACGAAGAGCAGGAAGAGCATGCCGGACCCAAAGTCAGCTTCACAGCTTCTGGATCTTGAGGCCAAGCTCTCTCGCCACGCTGCCATCGAGCGTCATGCCCCGCTCCAATCCTTGAATGATCCCCCTGACAACCTGAGGGCGGACATGCGGCAGGGTCGCGGAGGTTTGAATCTGAATGCTGCCACCGTGACCGTCTCGCAAAGTCAGGTGCGTGTAACTGCCTGACGTAACAGATATTGATCAATCGCCTTGTGCGCCTCGACGACCTGGTCAAGGCATGAACCGGAAGCGAGAAACGGAAAACCAGGTCGCTGCGGTGACCACCGCTCCGATGGCGATTGTTCCGAGAAACAGGTCAGGTCGCCCGGTGACGAGAAACAAGATCGCCAGGACAACGAAGAGTAGACCGGGTATGACGAGCGCGCCCCTTCCCGAGTACCGATTGATCAGATAGGTCGGACCGCTCACACCCCGGCTTGTTATCCAGGCCGGGGTCGGCACCTCGCCCATGTGCTGACTATAGGAGCGAGTAAGAGCACCTCAGGCGGGTCGGGCGACGAGGATAGAAGACATGCCGGCAGGGCGCACTTCATCGAGCCGCCAGCCGGCGCTGCCAAAGAGCTGGTCCCACTCCTCGCGAGTCCGCTCCCGCCCGCCCGCGGTGACCATCATGTTCAGGTCGGCGAACTTTGGCCACGGGCCCTCGTTTGGCCCGGCGATCACCGGCTCGATGACAAGAAGGACGCTGTCCGGCCGAGCCGCGGCGCGGACCGTCGTCAAGATCGCGGCCGCCTCCTTGTCATACCAGTCGTGGAGTATCGACTTGAGCATGTACATGTCAGCGCCGGACGGGACCGCTTTGAAAAAATCGCCGCCGACCAGCTCACAGCGATCGCTGACGCCGGAGCTGTTTACAAACGCATGCGCATCCGCGATGGTGCCCGGCAGGTCGAAGAGGATGCCGCGTAGGCCTGGATTGGCCTTGAGAATCTCTGTAACCAAGAGGCCGCCGCCGCCGCCGACATCGACCACTTCCGCCGTTTTCGAGAAGTCATAGCCGGCCACCACGCCGGGGCTGATCGCGCCGGTGACCGAGTTCATGGCGCGGTTGAAGATGGCCACCTCTGCCGGGCGTTGCTGCCGGTACTCCCAAACGCCCATGCCGTGCTCGAGCCGGAACGGATGCTCGCCCGTCGTCACGCCGTCGAATAGGCGCGCCCAGACGTTCCAGTCGTAGGGACGGCCGATAAACGCGGCCCAACCGGCCACAGAGCCCACGGCGTCCGAACGCAGGGCTTCGCCGAGCTCCGTCAGCGCGAAGCGGTGCTCAGGCAGCTCTTCCAGCACCCCAATCGCCGCCACCGCGCGAAGCAATCGATACAGCGATGGCTCGTGCGCACCTGCTTCAATCGCCAGGTCGGAAGCCGAGCGCGGCCCTTCGGTCAGCCGGTCCGGGATTTCGAGGCGTACGAGTACGTGGATCGCCTGGCTGACCTGGTAGCCGTTGACCAACCGCCGAACGGTGGCGATGGTTTCGACGGATGGAGTCACATGTTCTGGCACGGCGCCAGATTCTGGCACAACACCGGACGCCCGGTTCCTAGGAGTGCAGGAACTCCAGCGCCATCGCGGCATAGGCAGCCGTACCTAACGGGAGCGCGTCTTCATCCAGATCGAACTGCGCGGTGTGCGCGGGTTTCGGATCAGTCCAGCTCGGGTCTTTGACACCCAGCATCAACATCGCACCTGGGACTCGCTGCAGCACAAACGAAAAATCCTCGGCGGCCATGATCGGCGACCCTTGCACGACGTTGAGACCCAGCCGGCGCACAGCGCCACCCGCCAGCTCCACCATCGCCTCGTTGTTGATCGTTGGCGGGTAATGCATGTGGATCTCGAACTTCGCCTCCGCGCGGAGCGCAGAAGCCACACCTTGGGCGACGGATCCGATCCTGGCCTCGAGCTGCTCCATCACGCCGGCGTCATAAGTCCGGACCGTCCCCAGGATCTGCGCCCGGTCCGGGATGATGTTGAAGGCGGTTCCGGCGAGCAGCGCTCCAAGGGTGACGACCGCCGGCACGCCGGGTTCGACCTCCCGGCTGACAAGAGTCTGCAGGGCGACCACGATCTGCGACGCGACGACGACAGGGTCGACAGTGGTGTGGGGGCGGGACGCATGGCCGCCGCGCCCCGTCACGGTGATGGTGAAAGAGTTCGCACCCGCCAGCAGGGGCCCACCCCTGGCAACCATGGTGCCGGTCTGAAAGTCGTGGCCGGTGTGGATTGCAAACGCGGCATCAACCGGCGGATCGTCGAGCAATCCTTCGTTGATCATCTTCACGGCGCCGGCGCCGCCCTCTTCCGCGGGCTGGAACATCAGCTTCACCGAGCCATCGAACTGAGCTCGCCGTTCCTGGAGGATTCGCGCGGCTCCGAGCAGCATCGCGGTATGCGCGTCGTGTCCGCATGCATGCATGACGCCCACGCGCCGCGAGACGTAGGGCGCGTCCGACTCCTCTGTGATCGGCAGCGCGTCCATGTCCGCGCGAAGCAGGACGGTGGGACCAGGTCGAGCACCGCGCACCAGCCCGACGACCCCGGTCCCGCCGACTCCACCCCGATGTTCGACGCCAAGGTCGCTCAGCCGGGCTTCGACCAGTGCGGAGGTTTCCTTTTCCTGATAGGCGAGCTCCGGACTGGCGTGGATGGTGCGGCGGTCGGCGACGATGGTCCCGGCGATCGACTGCGCCGCGTCAAGAATCTCGCTCATCGCGCTCCATCTTCGCAGAGGTCCTAAGCGCGGGCTTGCGGATTGCGCGCTTTGAACACACGGAACAGCAGCCACAGCGACGGAATGAGGAGAAGCCCGCCGACGGTGATGACGATGAGCATCGCCGTCAACGTGCCCTCCGGAGCGGCCGTCGCTTTGATCGTGAGGTCGGGTGGGACCAGGTACGGCCCCTGGCCGAGAGCCCAGGCCCACAGCACCAGCACCACCTGGCCGATGACGGCGACTCTTGCGAGTCGAGGCCGCGAGCGCCACACGGCCCACAGCGCCAGCGGTCCGTTTAGCAAGGCCAGCGCGAAAAGCGGCAGTCCCCGGCCGGTCAGCGACTTGAGCAGCAGCTGGTCATCGAAGAGCGAGATGGCAAGCGCCAGCAGAGCAAGGACACCCGACACGAATGCTGCCGCAACGGCTCGGCGCCGGAAGTCGCCGAGCAATGCAGGTCGGTCCTCGTTCTCGACCATCAAGTAGGTCGCAGCGAGATACGCGCATATCGAGAGCGAGAGGAGTCCGATCACGATCGCCAGCGGCGTGGTCCAGCCGTCGAGAAATCCGCTGGCAAGCCGGCCGCCTGGAGCGTGAATCGAGCCCGAGGCGACGGCTGCCGCCGCGGTGCCGAGGAAGAACGGCGTGACGATGCTGGCCACTCCGAACACCACGCCCCACGTCGACATCGGCCCGACAGCGTCCGCCCCATGCGCCCGAAACGCGAAGGACGCGCCGCGAAGGACGATGCCGGCGAGCGCGATAGTGAGGGGAACGTACAGCGCGAGAGCCAAGACTCCGAAAGTGACCGGGAACGCGGTGAAGAGGCCGGTGATCATGAAGATCAGCCACACGTGGTTCGCCTCCCAGACGGGTCCCATCGCCTCGGCGACAGCGAGGCGCTGTTCCTTGGCGCGCGGGCCGCTTGCGAACAGGTCCCAGACCCCTCCACCGAAGTCAGCTCCGGCGAGGACCGCATAGGCGGTAAGGGAGAGCCAGAGAATGCCTGCAATCAGCTCGGAAGTGGTCATGGGGCATTGCGTGTACGGGCGGCCAGGAACAGCAACAGGCGAGCTGTGGTGATCGCCAGACCCGCGTAGATGGCGATGAAGATCGCGAATGTCAAGCCGAGGGCGGGCGCGGTGGTCGCGGCCTCCGACGTCCGCATGACGCCGTACACGATCCAGGGCTGCCGCCCGAATTCGGTGACGAACCAGCCCGCTTCCATGGCGGCCACGCTCGCCGGACCTGCCGCAACCAGTCCGAGGAGGAGGAGCCGCCGGGTCGGCACAGCCCGGCGCCGGATTGCCAACAGCCAGAACGCGGCGGCCAAGAGTCCAATGAAGATTCCGAGGCCGACCATGCCGTCGAAAGACAGATGCACCAGGACAGGATTGGGGCGGTCGGCGGCGGGAAAGGTGTCCAGGCCACGCACCTCGGCGTTCGGATCGAACGTGGCCAGGAAGCTCAGCAGTTTCGGGATTTCGATCGCATACAGGACCCTGTGTTCAGTGTCACTCGGAATTCCGCCGAGGTGTATCGGAGCGCCGCGCTGCGTTTTGTAGATGCCCTCCATGGAGGCGAACTTGGCCGGTTGAGCTTCGTACACGAAACGCGCGCTGGAGTCGCCGGTCACGCCCGCCAGCACTATCGCGACCGCCGCCATCGCCATGCCTGAGGCGAGGCCGCGCCGGTGGAAGATGTCGTTGCGCCCACGCAGCAGGCCCACCGCGTAAACGGCGGCGACGAGGAATCCGGTGACCACATAGGCCGACACCAGCATGTGAGGGTCTTCGGTCGCGGTCGATGGGTTGAGGGCTGCCGCCAGCGGATCGACCGATGCCAGCTGGCCGTCAGGGCCGAGACGGAATCCGGCCGGCGTGTTCATCCAGGCGTTGGCCATGACCACGAACACCGAGCTCGCGGCCCCGCTGAGTGCGATGGGTATTGACGTCAGCCAGTGCTTGACCGGACCGAGCCGATCCCAGCCATAGAGGTAGAGGCCCAGGAAGATGGCCTCGATGAAAAAGGCAAACCCTTCAGCAGAGAAAGGAAGGCCGAAGATGCCACCCGAAAACGCCATGAAGCGCGGCCAGAGGAGGCCGAGCTCGAAGGACAGGACGGTACCCGAGACAGCGCCGACGGCGAAGAGAATCCCAAACGCTTTGGACCACCGCCGAGCGAGCACCATCCAGGCTTCGTCGCGTCGCCACAAGGCAAGGCCTTCCGCGACGCACATGAGAAGTGGCAGTCCGACGCCGAGTACCGCGAAAACGATGTGGAACCCCAGCGAGGTTCCCATCGTGGCCCGTGCGAGGGTGGTGTTGTCCAACCTATCGAGGCAGTCCGCGCATAGACCTCAATTGTGCGACGCGACCAAGCCACAGGTGGGCGTTCGAATCTCGGAATACTCCTCGAGTCCGTAACTCGAACCGTGATGTGCGCGTTTGGCAGTCAGCCGGATCGGAAGATAGAAAAACCGAGGTACCGCGCGTGAACGTGATGGGAGCCTTGTTCGTGGCCGGAAGCGCCTTCGAAGCCTCCCTGCTGTTGGCTTCGATTGCGGCCGGATGGAAATGGGGTCCATACCGGCCGGGTGTCGGCGCGTTCATCGGCCTGCTCGTAGTTGGCGCCGCGGCGGCCGCTGCAACCGGCGGCCTGGGGAGCGCGATGATGCGAACCCATCTCCTGCGGGTCGCCCCCGCTAACGCACAGGAGATGTCTGGACCGCCGGTAGTCGAGGCCCGCGCGGGAATAGCGCTTATCTTGGGTATCGCGGCCGTCGTACTTATTTGGCCTTTTGGAGTGCTGCTCGGCCCTGCAGCTTTCTGGGTTGGGTTAGCTGCGGTTCGCCACATCAATGCCGCGCCCGGCAGACTCACTGGTGGAGGCCGCGCCCAGGCTGGGGCAATCATCGGTGCCTTGGTGTCTGGCGGGTATCTCTTTTGGGTTCTGGTTGAGGTCGTTGCAATCTTCCTGTTCGGCGAGGCGATACCAGCCGCGCCATGAGGTTAGCGCTGGCGCTTCAGGACAACCACGGGAATCAAGCGCTCCGTCCTCGTCTGGTAATCCGCAAACGCAGGCCAGATCTTCGTCATCTCCTTGTAGAGGCGGTCTCGTTCGGGCCGGCTGTCGATTACCCGCGCTCGGGCCTTGAACTTCTCGGTGCCGCCGGCTTTCGCCACCTCCACCTCGACCTCATCGTTGGTCTTGATGTTTCCGAACCACATCGGGTTCTGGGGCGCCCCGCCCTTGGAAGCCACGATGACGTAGTCGCCGCCTTCTCGGCCGTAAACAAGGGGGGTGGTGATGATGTCGCCACTTTTGGCTCCTCGCGCAGTCATCAGCAGGACGTGGTCGCCAAAAGGGCCGACGCCGAGCCCATGCTTGGCGTTGAACTCATCGATCGTCCTTTGATTGAAGGGAGTTGCTTTCACCTGTTGAAATCTACTGCATGAAACAAAAGAGGTGCCCGTGGGCGGAAAGCTCGCCGGCCATGCGCAAGCACCATGACGAAGAGTGGGGTGTCCCCTCGCACGATGACCGCCACCTCTTCGAGATGCTCGTCCTCGAAGGCGCCCAGGCAGGCCTGTCCTGGGCCACCATCCTCAACCGCCGCGACGGCTACCGGCGCGCCTTCGCTGCCTTCGACCCGGTCAAGGTGGCGAAGTTCGATGACCGCCGCCTCGAGCGACTTCTCGAGGACGAGGGCATTATTCGGAACCGGCTCAAGGTCTACGGCGCCCGGACGAACGCGCAAGCGTTCCTACGCGTGCAAGGCGAATTCGGGTCGTTCGCCGCGTATCTGTGGAACTGGGTAGGTGGAACCCGGATCGTCAATCACCCTCGAACCCTCGCCGGCATCCGCCCCACTACCGAGTTGTCGGATCGCGTCAGCAAGGACCTCAAGCGCCGCGGCTTCACGTTCGTCGGCTCAACAATCGTTTATGCGTTTCTCGAGACGGTCGGGATCGTCGACGACCACCTCACCAGCTGCCCGTTCAAACGAGAGTGAGATGAGCGAGCACAAGGTCCAGAGGCCGAGGCACCTGGGCGAGATCCAGGGCGTCGACGAGCAACGCCCCTGATTCGATCTTCCGTCCGCTGTGTGTGCCGAAGAACCGCCTGAGCTGTGCCTCGCGCGAGCGTCCTCGCCACTGAGGCTGCCTTTGGAAACTTCGCAATGCATCCAGCTCACCGTTGGCCTCGATGACCTTCTCGACCGCCGCGGCCCCTAGTGCCCGGATCAGCTCGTCCTCCAGGTCAGCGACGCATGCAAAGAAGCCGATTCGCTCCATGTCGGTGCGACTTAGGTTGGAGCCGAGGCCGGCCCGTTCGAGGCCGCGTCTGAAGTCACCTTCCTCGGCGGCGTCATAGAGGCCGGCAAGCCTGACGTTCAAGCCTTGAGGGCCGTACTTGTCCAGGAAGGTCTTGATGTTCTTCGATCCTCCAATCGGCACCACAGAAATGCCCTCAGCATCAAGGCGCCGACCCCGACGCACAGCCAGCGCCTCGACCGCAAGCTGGTCGCTGACCCCTTCCACAAGCACTACCGCACGCGCCAAGTCCATGCCCAACACGCTATCGAGTCACGATTCGTCCCGTCGGGAAATGCGAGCTAGACGCCGATGTCTTTGCGGGCGAACCTCAACGTGCCCAGGCCCAAAGCGATGGCGGCGACCGCGACGACTCCGACCACCGACCACACCTGCAGCCCGTGCAGCAGCGGCGTGCCGTAGTAGTAGAAGGGGGAGAGGCGCAGGGTCGCGTCCGGGAGCTTGAGCTCGGGTCCGATGAAGCTGAGGAAAAACCAGATCGCGAGCACAAAGCTATAACAGACCGACGGTCGGTTTGTTTATCTGCCGCGGAGCCTCAGGTGCGTGACCTGATAACGCCCCGTTGGCGCCAACGGGATGGAAATGCGGTGGTCCAAACGCCCCGTTGGCGCCAAAAGTGCGGAATCGGGTCGTCAGGCCTTGAGGAGCTTCTCCAGTCTGCCCAGCTCGCTCTCCCAACCCATGACCGCCATGTTCGTCCAGTGCTCGTCGTGCATCGCGGAGAAGGTCAAGACCATACGCACGCCTTGCGGGGTCGTCTCGAGCTCGACGGTCGTCGGCACCTCGTAGGGCTCGACGCCGGGTATGAAGTCGGCCGTCTGGCTGTAGGCCAGACGGCGGGGAGGAACGACTTCGGTGTAAGTCAGCCGGCTCACCGTGGTCGCCGGCATTCCTGCCTTTTTCAGGAACTCAATCTGATCGAGAGCGGTGGCGGTCATGGCGTAGACGAGCTCGCCGCCGGGCCGAAGATCGAGCTGATGGACCTTGACGGCGAACCCGTCCGGTCCCCACCAGGACTCGATTCCCTCTTTGGTCGTCCAGAGCTCCCACACCTCATCGATAGGCGCGGCAAACGTTCGCTCGAGCGTGACCCGGCGGCGTGCATCCTGTGTCTTCGGAGCCAAGCTACGCGGGGCTCCGATACGCCTTCTCGAGAGCTGCGATGTCGAGCTTTTTCATCTTCAGCATCGCTGCCAGTGCCTTCGCGGTGTTCCCGTGCTTGGAATCACTCAACATCGCGCCCAGCGCGGCGGGGACGATCTGCCACGAGAGTCCGAACCGATCCTTCAGCCAGCCGCACGGGCCTTCCTCGCCGCCGCCGGCGGTCAGTTCCGTCCACAGCCTGTCGATCTCGTCCTGCGTCTCGACGGTCACCATCAGGGAGATCCCCTCGGAGAACGAGAAAGACGGCCCACCGTCAAAGGCGGTGTATTCACGTCCGTTGAGCTCGAAGGAGGCATGCATCAGCGTACCTTCGGGCATCTTTTCGTTCCCTTCACTGCGCACCATGCTCACGACCTTCGAGTTGTCGAAGAGCGAAACGTAGAAGTTGACCGCCTCTTCGGCGCGATTGACGAACACCAAACATGGCGTAAGCCCTTGCACCTTCGTCTTCTTGCCAGCTGCTGCGGTGTGCGCACCTGTCTGTGTCACTTGCGTCTCTCCTTATTGTCTTTGTCCTTGGCCCGCATCCGGCGTCGCCGGTCGAGCTCCACCCCGAATCTGTCCAGCCGTGCTTCCCAGACGCCGCGGTACGTGGTCATCCATTCGTTCAGCTCCCAGAACGGCTCGGGGCGGAGGGCGTAGAGCCGCCGCCGGCCCTCGGGCCGGACGACCACGAAGTTGGCATCCTGGAGGATCGACAGCTGTCGCGAGACACCGGGCTGTCCGATGTCCACGATGTCGACCAGCTCGTTGACCGAGTGCTCGCCCGTGCGCAGCGCCTCGACGAGGCGCCGTCGCGTGGGGTCGGCCAGGATCTGGAACACGTCTGCCATGGGCGATATATTACTACAGCAACATATGTCGTGTCAACAATATTTGCGGCATTTCTACCCCTCGTATCGTTTTCGTGTGCGGAAGGTCTATCGCGGAAAGGACGTCGAGGTCAGCTTTGACCTGGACATCTGCATCCACGTCGGCGAGTGCCTGCGCGGCCAGCCGCAGGTCTTCGACCTCGAGCGGCGACCGTGGGCCTTGCCGGACATGGGTGAGGTGGATGAGGTCGCCGAGGTCGTGCGGCGATGCCCAAGTGGCGCCCTCCTGTACCGGCGGCTGGGTGGCGGGCCGCAGGAGGAGCCCGATACGACAACCAGGGTCACGGCGATGCGCAACGGGCCATTGCTTGTGACCGGCAAGGTCGAAGTCCGGCGCGAGGACGGAACTGTCGAGACTCTGCCTCGCGCCACCCTGTGCCGGTGCGGCGAATCGCAGCACAAGCCGTTTTGCGACAACCAGCACATCGCCGCAGGATTTCGCGCGCCAGGCGTTCCTTTTCGAATCCATCTCAGCCCGGTTCGAACCCAGGTGGACAAGCCGATGAGCAAAGCCGAAGACCCACGCGGCCGATGAGCACCCCAGGTCGAGTTGCGACTCGGGAAGTTTGGCCGGAGCTGCCGTATAGCTCCTGGAAGGACACGCTCGCCACGCTGCACATGAACCTTCAGATCGTGGGCAAGGTAAGGCTTTCGCTCAGACCGTTCGAACCACAGTGGGCCAACGTGCCGCTGTATCTGACCTCGCGAGGGCTGACCACCACGCCGATGGCACATGAAGGCCTGATATTCGAAGTCGTTGTCGATCTCATCGACCACCAGGTTGTCATCCAGACCGTGCGCGGAGAAACCCGCCGCATCGCGCTCGCCGCTCGCCCGGTCGCGGAGTTCTATGCGGACTTCATGTCCAACCTGCACGCGCTCGGCATTGACGCCAAATTCCGGCCCGCTCCTGATGAGGTGAGCGATCCGATTCCGTTTGCGGAGGATACGGTCCACCGTACCTACGAGCCGGAGTGGGCGAATCGCTTCTGGAGAGTTCTGGCCCGGGTCGACCTGGTGCTCAAAGATCACCGCTCTCGATTTCGCGGCAGGACGTCGCCCGTGCATTTCTTCTGGGGCACCTTCGACCTTGCCCTGACGAGATTTTCCGGCCGCGCCGTTCAGCCGCCACCGGGCGCCGGGCTCATCAGGCGGCTGTCCGCTGACGCCGAGCAGATTTGCGCCGGGTTCTGGCCAGGCAGCGAACAGTTCCAACGTGCCGCGTTCTTCGCTTACACCTACCCCAAACCTGACGGAATCGCAGAGCAGGCGATCGAGCCTCGCGAGGCCGCCTGGAGCTCGGAGCTCGGCGAGTTCGCGCTTCCATACGAGGACGTCCGTGAAAGTGCATCGCCACGTGACGCGATCCTTCGGTTTTTCGAGAGCACTTATGCCGCGGGCGCGCGACTGCAAGGTTGGGATCCAGGCCTGATGGTCGAACGCGAGCACTAGAATCCGAGCAGATGCCGACCTCCACAAAGATCTCGCTCGCCGAACAGGTCAAGAAGATTCCTTCGGTCACGCGGCCTACTGTCCAGGCTGCGATCAAGACCGTCAAAGCCGCGGCACCGATGGCGGAAGAAATCGCCTATGTCAGCTCGCCGCCACGCTCGAAAACGATGATGTGGAAGATCGTGCGCTACGCGGTGGACGGCTCGAACGTGGTCGGCATCGGCACGTTTTCGAACCATTCGGCGATGTTCTTCTACCGCGGCCGCGAGCTCGACGACGGCAGCGGCCTTCTTCAGGGAAGCGGAAAGGATTCGCGGTTCATCACGCTGCGTGCTCCAGCCGACGCGCAGCAGCCGGCCGTCAAGCGGCTGGTGCGGAAGGCGTTCCAGCTCGCCGGCGCTTGACCAGATCTGCGGCAGCGCTGCTCCAATCCGGAAACTGAAAACCAAAGCCTGCCTCGACAAGGCGCCGCGGGACGACGCGCCTGCTCTTGAGGATCAGCTCGGTTTCGGTGCGTAAGAAAAAGGCCCCGATTTCCAGCATCCAAGCGGTGGCCGGCAGTCCGATCGATGCTCCATAGGCACGGCGCAGAGCCGCCATGAAGTCGCGGTTGGGCAGTGGGTGTGGCGAGGTGATGTTGATGCGGCCTTCAAGGTCGGTCCGCGCGATCAGGAACTCGACGGCGCGCGCAAAGTCCACCTCGTGGACCCAGGAAACAAACTGCTTTCCCGAACCAGAGGTCCCACCCAGACCCATCCTCACGAGGTTGAGCAGGGTGTCGAAGACCCCACCTCGATCGGGGCTCATCACCATCGAAGTCCGCAATGCGACCTTTCGTGTGTGCGGAGTCGAGGTCTCGAAGAATGCGTTTTCCCAGCTGGTGGCTACGTCATAGCTGAAGCGCCAAGCGGAGGGGAGACGAGGCTCATCGCCTCCAATCTCTCCATCGACGTCATCCATCACCTGATCGAAGGCCTGGCGGTAGATGGTCGACGTGCTGGCGTTCATCCAGAGTCTCGGTGGACGAGCCGCCTGGGCAATCGCGTCTCCGACGAGCCGGGTCGTGATGATCCGAGACTCTTTGATTTCGCGCCGGTTGGCCTGGTTGTACCGGCAGTTGACACTTCGACCCGCCAGGTTGATGACCACGTCAGCCCCGTCCAGCTCCTTTGCCCAGCCACTCGATTGCTGTCCGTCCCATCGAACCGTCGACCACGGCGCGGCGTGAACATGACGGGCGACGACGATGACGGCAACGTCCTGAGAGTGGAAATGGCGCGCCAGGATCTGTCCGATCTGGCCGCTCCCACCGGTGATGACGACGCGCAACACATTCGAGCTTAGTCTCGGGCGGGACTATGGAGGGCCGGCGCGGGCGTTGAACCCGCGCCGGTCGAAAAGCTTTAGCCGCCGAAGCCCAAGAACGGGCAGGCCGACGATAGGAAACCGCTGACATCGATGGTTCCGTCGGTTGAACCAACGACCGCGGAAGAGGCCGTCAGGGACCCCGTGAGCATCGATATGGAGCCAGTCGCGCCCGCCGCGGCCGCGCGGATCGTCGACGACTTGTCGGTCGAATAATCCAGGCATTCGAAGGTGGACTTACTCCGCAGAACGCTGGTCACACCAGTCCCATTCCAGGTCACGTTGATCGTGATGGATGGAGGGAGATTGATAACTGGGGGCAGGACGCCGTTTGTGGAGAGAGGCGGCGCGTCGCTGCTGATTGTAGGTGTGCCTTTGCCCTTGCACATGTTGGCTGTCGTCAGGGTTGTGTTCAAGGTGGCCGACTGGAGATTTCTGCTGACTACGAAGTCGGAGTCCGGGATCACGTAGCACGCACCGCCACCGCCGGTGGCAGTGAAGACGGTCAGCTTGACAATCGTGCTCCGGTTAACAGTGGTGACGCCGCCGTCCTCAGGCTCGAACGAGTTCAGGCCCTGGTTGACGAAGACGGAAAAGCCCTCGGGAGGACCTCCCTTGCCGCCAAAAAACGCGTTGGCATTCGTATCGCTGAACAGTGTCTGGCCCGGCCCTAACGCGCTACCGGCACCGAACACAGCTGCTGCCATCGCTAGAGAACCGCACACAACAATGGAAAGAACAGGTACGAAACGTCGAACGATCATCGGTGATGCTCCTGTCCGAAAACGCATAAACCCCCTTTAGCGCTCGAGCCGGTCGAGCTCTCCCGTGCCGCCATCACCTCCCGCAAACATGTCGTCACTTTCGAACAACGACAATGCGAGCGGTCGGTTACTTTTGCCTCAGCTCGCGGTGACGGTCTCGTCCCACGCCTGCACCTCGGCGCCCTCGGAGTGGTTGTTCACATAGTCGAACGGGCGCACCAGCGACCTCAGTGCAATCTCATAGTGGAAAGTGCCCGCTTCCTTCGCCGTCCCGACGATCATGAAGGTCGCGCTCTCGCCCGCGCCGAGATCTCCACAATCGAATGCCGACGCGTCGGCGGCGATCGTGCAGCCGCCAAGGTCGGATACCGCATGGCGCTCGTACCACTTATCCGCCGTCCTGAAGACCAGGCCGAGATGGGGAATGAGAGGCCCGGTGTTGGTCACCTTGACCACCAGCTGAGCGCGCTCGCCGGCCACCACGTTCAGGCTGGCGGACGTGGCGAAAGTCGCGGTGAACGGCACCGGGTTGGCGCACATTGAAGTAAGGAGCGCCAGGGCGATCAGGACTCCCGCCTTCATTCCCCTTCCTTAACCCTTTGCTTGACGCTGTCAGCAGGTGTCGACCTAATGCGCCGAGCGCCAAATCAGTTAGCGATATTCTGGGCGTCTTGCGCCATCACAGGCCGCGTAACGTCCCGCCGCCCAAGCTCGTTCAAACTCCCGTGAGGAGGGGGTTGGCACTCGCAGGCGTGCTGCTGGCCATTGCGAGCTGCACCGCGAACGGACCGGTGGTGGCTCGTTCGAGTCCTTCGAACTCTCCCTCTCCGAGTCCGACCCCAACCCCTGAGCCCAGCCCAAGCCCAACCCTGACGCCCAGCCCATCGCCGACGCCAGTGCCAAGCCCCGTCGCCGTGCCCGCCTGGGCCGCCATGCGCGCGAGCTGCCCGGGGCAGCCCGCCACCCAGGAGGCGCTGCTCGTCATGCAAGGTTCCGC